>Ga0247725_1000049_pt1 | contig 169722 bp, 158 predicted proteins | sample OKSTACKMCFT3sol_FD_183021 | JGI IMG/M metagenome (GOLD analysis project Ga0247725, IMG submission 183021) | Subsurface sediment microbial communities from gas well in Oklahoma, United States - OK STACK MC-FT3-sol | ecosystem: Environmental > Terrestrial > Deep subsurface > Rock core/Sediment...
GGGAGCTGAACACCCTGGCCATCCTCATGGCCGGCGCCGGCGGCCTGCTGATCTACGGCGCCGACCTGGCGGGCGCCCTGTTGCGCCTGATGCGCAGCAATTTCGAGCTGTCCCGGGAAACCGCGATAATACCGAGAGCACGCTGCAGTTGCTCGGCGCTTCGGCAAATGGGGGGACCGCCCCGTTATGCCCCGGGATCGAGAAACACTACCTCGGCAAAACCGCTAAATCCGCTGTTTTGGATCTCCTGCAATGCAGGTAAAGCCTCCGGCATCTCGCCCAGGCAAAAGGACGCAAAACGTTGTTTTGACTGCGGACGAATTTCGTCGGAACAACCAGCCGAACGCCATGCGTACGCTTGGCCCGCGCGCCCCTGATTCGGGGTATTACGAGAATTTCGTAAAACCCTCACGCCCGACGGCTGAAGCCACCACTACGAAACTTTCGTAGTGAACATGCCCTGAATTTTCAGGAGATGATCGAGCGACCGTGCCCGCAATTTTGAGGAGACGGTCAGACCCCGCAGAATTACGGCCTCTGGCGGGTCGTCCGCGGAGTTTCCACTTCGGATGCGGACAGGTCACGCTCCTGTCACAGGGTCAGGTCATGCACCTGAACGCGTTTCAGAGGCATTGCCTGAACACTGCCTAGGCCATGCCCGGCGCATGCCTGGGCATCAACGTTGGAGCAACGTTGGCTAACGGTGAACTAACGTTGATCGCGTTACCGGGAAGGGGCGCATTTCAAGTGCGCCCCCTTGGCGCGACCAGCGATGGCTCCGAACTGAGCCAGGGGCTAACGCTGCGTTATCTCGCAACCACCAATGGTGGAAGTGAGAAGATCCCACCTTGCCGGACCAATCGACAGGGGATCGCCAAGGGATCGCTCCCCGATACCAGCACAGTTCTGTGCCCGTCGTGTGCCGGACATACTCCCTTCACGTGCCGGGAATTTTTCCTGCATGTTCCGGTCAGGGTCTGCAATGATTTTGCACTCCCCCTCTGGAGAACAGTGGAAGCCTCCGCCGATCTCCAGCACCTCATTCGCTTGAATGCGATCTGTCGGCACCGCCCTTCGGCACGCCATCACATTAAGGCCGCCCCGGTATCGCTAGTTCGGTGCCTCAAAGGGGCACCACACCAGCCGAAATACGGTACTTTCACGTTTAGGGGTAAGAATCAGGGTAACACGACACATACTGACGCCTAGGACGCAGAGCTTACGCGCCTACAGGGAAATTTTCGATTCCGTCCCTGGCACCATGAATACGACGAAAAGGCTCACCTCCGGGTGGGCCTTTTTGCTTTCCGCCGTTCGCCTAGACGTGCTGCCCGCCGTTGACGTGGATTTCCGCGCCATTCACGTAGGATGCGCCGCTGGTGCAGAGGAAGTAGATCAGCGAAGCGATCTCCTCCGGCCGGCCGAGGCGGTGCAGCGGGATGCTGCGCTCGACGATCTCCTCGGTGCCCGGCGACAGGATCGAGGTGTCGATCTCCCCCGGCGCGATGGCGTTCACCCGCACCCCATGCGGGCCGAAGTCGTGGGCCATCTCGCGGGTCAGCGCGGACAACGCCGCCTTGGAAGTGGCGTAGGCCACCCCGGCGAACGGATGCACCTTCGAGCCGGCGATGGAGGTCACGTTTATCACCGTTCCCTGCGCCGCCTTCAGCTCGGCGAACAGGCCGCGCGCCAGCAGCGCGGTGGAGAACAGGTTGACGTTGAACACCCGCAGCCAGGTGGCGTAGTCGGTTTCCAGCACACCGAGGCGCGCGCCGTCTTCGCCCTTGGGCGAGATGCCGGCATTGTCCACCAGTGCGTGGAGCCGACCGTCGCCGAGCTTCTCGCGGATCAGTTCCAGGCTGGCCTCGACGCCGGGAATGTCCTCCAGGTCCAGATGGATGTGGTTTTCCTCGCCGTCCGCCCAGGGACATTCGCTGGCCCAGCTCTGCCGCGACGCGGTGAACACCCGCCAACCCGCGGCATTGAAGTACTTCACCGTGGCATGCCCGATACCGCGGCTCGCCCCGGTCAGCAACAGGGTCTTTCTCTCCGCCATACGCCCTCCGTGAAGGCCTGCTGGAATGAACGCGACTCGCACAGCCTACAAGGAATGACGAATCGCCGCGGCGGATCTTTCGCCCATCCCGGCGAACGGCCGAGCGTGAGCCAGGCAGTGCCGATAGACTAGGCGGACCTTGTCCGGACCCCCGATCGATGCTGAAGAAAAGCTTCAACTCCCTGCTCACCACCTGGCTCGCCGGCCTGCTGGTGATGCTGCCGCTGGTACTCACCTTGGCCTTGCTGGCCTGGGTGGTCAGCTTGCTGAACCGCTTCGTCGGTCCATCCAGCCTGATCGGTCGCGGCTTCGCCGCCATCGGCCAGCCGCTCGCCGGCGATTCGCCACTGGCCTACCTGCTCGGTACCGCGCTACTGCTGGTAGCCATCTACCTGCTTGGCCTCGGCGTACAGCTAGGCCTGAAGCGGCCGCTGGCCAACCTGTTCGACCTGACCCTGCGGCGCACCCCGCTGATCGGCAACCTGTACAACCTGGCCGACCGTTTCGTCGGCCTGCTGGACAAGAAGCAGGACGCCGACATCGCCGCAATGAGTCCGGTGTGGTGTTTCTTCGGCGGCGACGGCGCCGCCGTGCTGGCGCTGATGCCCAACCCCGAAGCGGTGGAACTGGACGGCCGCGCGCACTACGCGATCCTGGTGCCGACCGCGCCGATCCCGGTGGGCGGCGGCCTGCTCTACGTTCCGGTGGAATGGGTGAAACCGGCACAGATCGGCATGGACACCTTCACCAGCATCTATGTGTCGATGGGCATCACCCCACCGCCGCCGCTGGCCGCCGCCAAGGTGCTGGCGGAGCCGCGCGCGGAGCAGCCGCCGGCGGCTCCATAGGCGGTCCCGCATGCCCGGGAACGGGGCGCGCACCGACCTCCAGGCTCTGCTTCAGGTCAGGGTTCGCCAGGAGTTTTCTTCGAAAGCCGACAGTTTTGTTCCCACGCGACAGCGCACTGCAGCGATGCGACAAGATGCCGCCAACCCCGCTCCAGAGGCACGCCGCCTGCTTGGCTCCGGTTGAAGCGCTGTGCTAGCTTGCCTTCGCCAGGAAGGCCCTTCCAATCCGAATAACAAGAGGAAAATCCATGGCCGAGGCCACCCCCGCACTGGAAATCCGTAACCTGCACAAGCGCTACGGCGACCTCGAAGTGCTCAAGGGCATCTCCCTCACCGCCCGCGACGGCGACGTGATCTCCATCCTCGGATCGTCCGGCTCGGGCAAATCCACCTTCCTGCGCTGCATCAACCTGCTGGAGAACCCGCACCAGGGCCAGATCCTGGTCTCCGGCGAAGAGCTGCGCCTGAAGAAGAGCAAGAACGGCGACCTGGTCGCCGCCGACAGCCAGCAGATCAACCGGCTGCGCAGCGAACTCGGTTTCGTCTTCCAGAATTTCAACCTGTGGCCGCACATGAGCATCCTCGACAACGTGATCGAGGCGCCACGTCGCGTACTGGGCAAGAGCAAGGCCGAAGCGATCGAGATCGCCGAGGGCCTGCTGGCCAAGGTCGGCATCGCCGACAAGCGCCACAGCTATCCCGCGCAACTTTCCGGCGGCCAGCAGCAACGCGCGGCCATCGCCCGGACCCTGGCCATGCAACCCAAGGTGATCCTGTTCGACGAGCCCACCTCGGCGCTCGACCCGGAAATGGTACAGGAAGTGCTTAACGTGATCCGTGCGCTCGCCGAAGAGGGCCGGACCATGCTGCTGGTCACCCACGAAATGAGCTTCGCCCGCCAGGTTTCCAGCGAGGTGGTATTCCTCCACCAGGGCCTGGTAGAAGAGCAGGGAACGCCGCAACAGGTTTTCGAAAACCCCCAGTCGGCGCGCTGCAAACAGTTCATGTCCAGCCACCGCTAACGGAGCAACACCGCATGAAGAACTATAAGAAGATCCTGCTGGCCGCCGCTGCAACCCTGGCCTTCGCCCTCGACGCCAGCGCCGCCGACAAGCTGCGCATCGGCACCGAAGGCGCCTACCCGCCCTTCAACGGCATCGATGCCAGCGGCCAGGCGGTCGGCTTCGACCTCGACATCGGCAAGGCGCTGTGCGCCAAGATGAAGACCGAGTGCGAGGTGGTGACCTCCGACTGGGACGGCATCATCCCGGCGTTGAACGCCAAGAAGTTCGACTTCATCGTCGCGTCCATGTCGATCACCGACGAGCGCAAGCAGGCAGTCGACTTCACCGATCCCTACTACACCAACAAGCTGCAGTTCGTCGCGCCGAAGAGCGTCGACTTCAAGACCGACAAGGACTCCCTGAAGGGCAAGGTGATCGGCGCCCAGCGCGCCACCATCGCCGGCACCTGGCTGGAAGACAACATGGCCGACGTGGTCACCATCAAGCTCTACGACACCCAGGAGAACGCCTACCTCGACCTCTCCTCGGGGCGCCTGGACGGCGTGCTGGCCGACAAGTTCGTGCAGTACGACTGGCTGAAGAGCGACGCCGGCAAGGAGTTCGAGTTCAAGGGCGAACCGGTGTTCGACAACGACAAGATCGGTATCGCCGTGCGCAAGGGCGACCCGCTGCGCGAGAAGCTCAACGCCGCGCTGAAGGAAATCGTCGCCGACGGTACCTACAAGAAGATCAACGACAAGTACTTCCCCTTCAGCATCTATTGATGCCAAGCCAGGCCACCGCCGGGCGCGTCCCGGCGGTGGCCGCCTTCAGGCCTGACTTCTCATGATTCTCGACCTGCATGGGTTCGGCGAGCAACTGCTCGCCGGTACCTGGATGACCCTCAAGCTGTCGCTGGCGGCGGTCTGCGTGGGGCTGTTGCTCGGCCTCCTCGGCGCCATCGCGAAGACTTCGAAGTACGCGGCCCTGCGTTTCCTCGGCGGCACCTACACCACCATCGTCCGTGGCGTGCCGGAAACGCTCTGGGTACTGATGATCTATTTCGGCACGGTGAGCGGCCTGAACGCCCTCGGCGACCTTTTCGGCAAGCCGGACCTGGCGCTCTCGCCGTTCGCCGCCGGCACCCTGGCCCTCGGCCTGTGTTTCGGCGCCTACGCCACCGAGGTGTTCCGCGGCGCGCTGTTGTCCATTCCGCGCGGCCATCGCGAGGCCGGCCAGGCGCTCGGCCTGTCGCCCGGACGGATATTCTGGCGCATCGTCCTGCCGCAGATCTGGCGGGTCGCCCTGCCCGGCCTCGGCAACCTGTACCTGATCCTGCTGAAGGACACCGCGCTGGTGTCGCTGATCACCCTCGACGAGATCATGCGCAAGGCGCAGGTCGCCTCCAACGCGACCAAGGAACCCTTCACCTTCTACATGACCGCGGCCGCCATCTACCTGAGCCTCACGGTCGTCATCATGGTCGCCCTGCACTTCCTCGAACGTCGCTCCGGCCGTGGTTTCGTGAGGAACGAGCTATGAGCGAGTGGGAGCTGATCCTCAAGTGGATGCCGAAGATGCTCCAGGGCGCGGCGCTGACCCTGGAGCTGCTGGCGATCGCGGTGGTCGCCGGGCTCGCCCTGGCCCTGCCGCTGGGCATCGCCCGCGCCTCGCGGCACTGGTACGTGCGCACGGTGCCGTACGCCTACATCTTCTTCTTCCGCGGCACGCCGCTGCTGCTGCAACTGTTCATCGTCTACTACGGCCTGGCGCAGTTCGAGGAAGTGCGCAAGAGCGCCTTCTGGCCCTACCTGCGCGATCCGTACTGGTGCGCGCTGCTGACCATGACCCTGCACACCGCCGCCTATATCGCCGAGATCCTCCGCGGCGCGATCCACTCGGTGCCGGTCGGCGAGGTGGAGGCCGCCCGTGCCCTCGGCATGTCGCGGCGCCAGGCGCTCTGGCACATCATCCTTCCGCGCGCGGTGCGCATCGGCCTGCCGGCCTACAGCAACGAAGTGATCCTGATGCTCAAGGCCAGCGCGGTGGTCTACACCGTGACCCTGTTCGACATCATGGGCATGGCCCGGACCATCATCGCCCGCACCTACGAATCGATGCTGTTCTTCTGCCTGGCCGGCGCGCTGTACCTGGTGATCACCATCGTGCTGACGCGGATATTCCGCCTGATCGAACGCTGGTTGCGGGTCGACGCCACCCAGGGCCGCTGAGCGGGCGCTTTCCGATGCCTGCGGGGCGGCTATAATCGCCGCCCCGTTTTCCCGCTGCCGCTCGCATCGTGTCCGAAACCTTCCCGTTCCTCACTGGCGACGCCCTGTCGCAGCGCTTCCTCGCGCTGGACGCGTTCCTCCTCGAACACCAGCGGCTCTGGCGACCCCGCCCGTTCAGCGAACCGACCCTGGCGTGGGAAGCCGAACACACCGAGCTGGCGTCCTGGCTGCGCGGGCGCAGCCTCGAACAGGCCGACGCGGAGCACAACCAGCCCACCCGCCTGGCCGCGCCCGCGCCTTATCCGCAGCTCGCCGCCCAAGCCGCGGCGCTGGGCGCGGTCGGCGAACTGCCATTGGCGGAACGCCCGCAGGCACCGAACCGCTTCAACGTCGACGTACCGGGACGCAAGTGGCAGCAGATCGGCCTGTTCGCCGGGCGCCTGCAGTTCGCCCGGCCGGTCGTCCACTGGCTCGACTGGTGCTCCGGCAAGGGCCATCTGGGCCGCCTGCTGGCCCATGCGGGGCAACCGCTGACCTGCCTCGAACACGATCCCGCGCTGGTCGCCGACGGACAGCGCCTGAGCGACCGCCTGGGGCTCTCCGCCCACCACCTCCGCCAGGATGTGCTGGCCGCGGACTGCGCCGAGCGCCTGCTTCCCGGGCATACGCCAGTGGCCCTGCACGCTTGCGGCGAACTGCACCTGCGCCTGCTGCGCCTGGCCAGCCAGGCCGGCTGTCGCCAACTGGCGGTGGCGCCATGCTGCTACAACCGCATTCCGGGGCCTTTCTACCAGCCACTCTCGCAAGCAGCAGGCCGATCGCTGCTCGCGCTATCGCTTGACGACCTGCGCCTGCCCCTGAGCGAGACAGTCACCGCCAGCCAACGGGTCCGTCGCCAGCGCGACCAGTCGATGGCCCGGCGCCTGGGTTTCGACCTGCTGCAGCGCGAGCTACGCGGAATCGACCAGTACCTCAGCGTGCCTTCCCTTCCGGTGGCCTGGCTGGAACGTCCATACGCCGACTACTGTCGCGAACTCGCCGCCCTCAAGGGACTTCCCGAACCGGCCGCGCGCGACTGGCAGGCGCTGGAAGCGGCCGGCTGGAAGCGCCTGGCGATGGTCCGCAACCTGGAACTGGTGCGCGCCCTGTTCCGCCGCCCGCTGGAACTCTGGCTGCTGCTGGACCGCTGCCTGTATCTGGTCGAACAGGGCTATAGCGTCCGCCTGGGCGAGTTCTGTCCGACCTCCCTGTCTCCGCGAAACCTGCTGATCCTTGCGGAGCGCAGCTGATACGGGTGTTCCGGATGGTTGCCCACACAACCTGTGGATAAGTCTGGTGACAAGTTCTGGGAAACATCTGCCGAGGGGCCCGTATCCAGGGGCAGCCAATGCTGTTCAAAAAATGAACAGAAAAAATAAAATCCATATAAAACAATATCTTGATAACAACCGAAATAACCACAGCGACTCTTAGAGCGTTTCCTTCCTATCCCTTGCCCACTTGTGCATAAGCCTGGCTTTCCGGTTAATCCGAAAGTGGACTTCAGCACCGGCAATAGTTGCAGAACGGCATCGCATGACGTTCGAAGGAACGGATTGTTCTTTTATTGCAACGGTTGAGCTCTTGTTAATCGCTGCCTAGGCAGTATTATTTTGAAACACTTTCCCTGCCTAGACAGCGATCCCCTCCCCCATGGGTCACTACAGCGCCTCCGACTTTCCCTTCAAGGGCTCCATTGGCCAGCTCATCGGCGTCAGTGCCGCGACCAAGGACCGCATCCTCGAGAAGCACCTCGCCGCGCTGGACATCACCGCCGCCCAGTTCAAGGTGCTGATCTTCGTCGGTCTCAACCGCGCCAACAGTCCGGTCGAACTGTGTCGCGAGCTGTCGGTGGACAGCGGCTCGATGACGCGCATGCTGGCGCGCCTGGAGAAAAAAGGGCTGCTGCTGCGCGGCCGCTGTCCCGAAGACCGCCGTTGCCTGCGCCTGGATCTCAGCGAAGCGGGACGGAAGGTCCAGGAGCAGCTTCCGCTGATCGCCTCGGCGGCGATGAACGAGCTGGTCGCCTGCCTGAGCACGGAAGAATTGCAGACGCTGACCCATCTGCTGACCAAGGTTCTGCTACACGCCGGCTGCCCTAGGGCCAGCCTGCAGGAGTCCTGATCCATGCCGTTCCCTCTTCTCCATCCCTGGCCGCAGCGATTGGCGCTGGCCTCGGCGATACTGCTGGCCGCCGGCTGCGTCACTTCCGAAGGCCTGGAACCGAACGCCCAACTGCAACCGGCAGGCGCCCTCCAGGCGGGCAGGAGCCTGGACGGCGTAGCCCTTTCGCCAGCGGCCTGGCCGCGCCAGGACTGGTGGACCGGGCTCGGCGACCGGCAGCTCGACCAACTGATCGGCGAAGCCCTGCAAGGCACCCCCGACCTGCAGATCGCCGAGGCGCGTGCGCGCCAGGCGGCGGCAACGGCCCAGGCGCAAGATGCCGCGCGCCAGCCGACGCTGGACGCCAAGGCCAGCTACTCCGGCATCCGCGCGCCGACCAGCGTGGCCCCGGCACCGCTCGGCGGCCGCTATTCGGCGATCAAGTACCTGTCGCTCGGCTTCAACTACGACTTCGACCTCTGGGGCGGCGAGCGCGCCGCCTGGGAAGCCGCCCTCGGCCAGGCCAATGCCGCCCGGATCGACAGCCAGGCCGCGCGCATCGGCCTCTCGGCGAGCATCGCCCGCGCCTACAGCGACCTCGCCCACGCCTTTACCGTGCGCGATCTCGCCGAGGAAGAACTGAAGCGCTCGCAGCGCATGACCGAGCTGAGCCAGAAGCGCATGAGCGCCGGGCTCGACAGCAAGGTCCAGCTGCAACAGACGCAGACCCAGCTGGCCACCGCCCGCCAGCAGCTCAGCGCCGCCGAGCAGGACATCGCCAGCGCCCGCATCGCCCTCGCCGTGCTGCTGGGCAAGGGGCCCGATCGCGGTCTCGAACTGCAGCGCCCGCAACCGCTGAACCCGGCCAGCCTGAGCCTGCCCTCGGTGCTCCCGGCGGAACTGCTCGGCCGCCGCGCCGACATCGTTGCCGCGCGCTGGCGGGTCGAGGCGGCGCGCCGCAACATCGACTCGGCGAAGACCGAGTTCTATCCCAACCTCAATCTCGGCGCGATGGCCGGCCTCGCCGCCCTGCACACCAGCGACGTGTTGCAGGCGCCGAGCCGCTTCTTCCAGGTGGCGCCGGCGATCTCCCTGCCGATCTTCGACGGTGGCCGCCGCCGCGCCAACCTGGCCGAACGCGACGCCGACTACGACCTGGCCGTCGGCCAGTACAACAAGACGCTGGTCCAGGCCCTCGGCGAGGTCAGCGACGACCTCGGCAAGTTGCGCTCCCTGGAGCAGCAGGTGATCGACCAGCGCCAGGCCCGCGATATCGCCAGGTCCAACTTCGACCTGGCCATGCGTCGCTACGGCGAAGGCGTCGGCAGCTACCTCGACGCCCTCAGCGTGCAACAGCAACTGCTGGTCGCCGAACGCCAGCTGGCCAGCCTGGAGAGCCAGCAGATCGATCTTTCCGTCCAGCTGGTCCAGGCCCTGGGCGGCGGTTTCCAACCCGATTCCCGCTCCGCTGCGCTCGCTACCGCGAAAGCGCCGGCAGAATGAACGAGGCACCCACCATGACTACCGCCAACAGCGAAACCCCCGCCGGCAACCCGAAGCGCAAGCGCTGGTTGCTGATCCTGCTCGCCGTGATCGTTCTCGCCACCCTGGCCAGCGTGGCCTGGGAGTTCTTCTACGGCCGCTGGCACGAGGACACCGACGACGCCTACATCAACGGCAACGTGGTACAGATCACCCCGCAGATCGTCGGCACCGTGGTCAGCATCGGCGCCGACGACGGCGACCTGGTGCGCAAGGGCCAGGAACTGGTCAGGTTCGATCCCAGCGACGCCGACATCGCCCTCCAACGCGCCGAGGCCAACCTGGCCCACACCGTGCGCCAGGTGCGCGGGCTGTTCAGCAACGTCGACGGCTATCGCGCCGAGGTCGCCACCCGCAAGGTCGCGCTGGCCAAGGCCGAGGCCGACTACAAGCGGCGCAAGAACCTCGCCGACGACGGCGCCATTTCCCAGGAGGAACTGGCCCACGCCCGCGACGCCCTGGACAGCGCGAAAGCCTCGCTGACCAGCTCGGAACAGCAGTTGAACACCAATCGCGCGCTGGTCGACGACACCCAGATCACCTCCCATCCGGACGTCAAGGCCGCCGCCGCGCAACTGCGCCAGGCCTACCTGGACGACGCCCGCTCGACCATCGTCGCGCCGGTCACCGGCTACGTCGCCAAGCGCAGCGTACAGGTCGGCCAGCGCGTGCAACCGGGCACTGCGCTGATGGCCGTGGTCCCGCTGGACCAGATCTGGATCGACGCCAACTTCAAGGAAACCCAGCTCAAGCACATGCGTATCGGCCAGCCGGTGGAGATCCGCTCCGACCTCTACGGCAGCGACGTGCGCTACAGCGGCACCGTCGACAGCCTCGGCGTGGGAACCGGCAGCGCGTTCTCCCTGCTGCCGGCGCAGAACGCCACCGGCAACTGGATCAAGATCGTCCAGCGGGTGCCGGTGCGCATCCATATCGATCCGCAAGAATTGCAGAAGCATCCGCTGCGCATCGGCCTGTCGATGGACGTCAAGGTCGACCTGCACGACCAGAGCGGCCCGGCCCTGGCCCAGCAGCCACCGCGCGAAGCGCTGTTCTCCACCGATGTCTACCAGCAGCAACTGGCCTCGGCCGACAAGCTGATCGAACGCCTGATCGAAGCCAACCTCGCCGAAGACCACGGCAAGACCGCCCAGCGTTGAGCCCGCCAGCATGAGCGAAAGCAGCAGCTTCTCCCCGCCCAGCCTGGTGATGGCGACCATCGGCCTGTCCCTGGCGACTTTCATGCAGGTGCTCGACACCACCATCGCCAACGTCGCCCTGCCGACCATCTCCGGTAACCTCGGGGTGAGTTCGGAACAGGGCACCTGGGTGATCACCTCGTTCGCCGTGAGCAACGCCATCGCCCTGCCGCTGACCGGCTGGCTGGCCCGGCGGGTCGGCGAGGTGCGCCTGTTCATCGCCGCCGCGCTGCTGTTCGTACTCGCCTCGTTCCTCTGCGGCATCGCCCAGTCGATGCCTTCTCTGGTCGGCTTCCGCGCCTTGCAGGGCTTCGTCGCCGGGCCGCTGTATCCGATCACCCAGACCCTGCTGATCTCCATCTACCCACCGGCGAAGCGCGGCATGGCCCTGGCCCTGCTGGCGATGGTCACGGTGGTGGCGCCGATCGCCGGGCCGATCCTCGGCGGCTGGATCACCGACGACTACAGCTGGCCGTGGATTTTCTTCATCAACGTGCCGGTCGGCCTGTTCGCCGCTTTCGTCGTCTACCAGCAACTGAAGGCACGCCCGGTGGTGATCAAGAAGGCGCCGATGGACTACGTCGGCCTGACCGCCCTGGTGATCGGCGTCGGCGCCCTGCAGATCGTCCTCGACAAGGGCAACGACCTGGACTGGTTCGAGTCGAACTTCATCGTCGGCGGCGCGCTGATCGCGGCGATCGCCCTGGCCTTCTTCATCATCTGGGAATTCACCGACCGCCATCCGATCGTCAACCTGCGCCTGTTCGCCCACCGCAACTTCGCCGCCGGCACCCTGGCGCTGGTGCTGGGCTATGCCGCGTTCTTCGGCATCAACCTGCTGCTCCCGCAATGGCTACAGACCCAGATGGGCTACACCGCCACCTGGGCCGGGCTGGCCGCCGCGCCAATCGGCATCCTCCCGGTGTTCCTCTCGCCGCTGGTCGGCCGCTACGCCAACCATTTCGACCTGCGCATGCTCGCCGGCCTGTCGTTCCTGGCGATGGCCATCACCTGCTTCATGCGCGCCAACTTCACCACCGAGGTCGACTACCAGCACATCGCCATCGTGCAGTTGATCATGGGGCTCGGCGTGGCGTTCTTCTTCATGCCGATCCTGAGCATCCTGCTCTCCGACCTGCCCCCCGACCAGATCGCCGACGGCTCCGGCCTGGCCACCTTCCTGCGCACCCTCGGCGGCAGCTTCGCCGCCTCGCTGACCACCTGGATCTGGAACCGCCGCGCCACCCAACACCACGCCTACCTCAGCGAAAACATCAGCCTCTACGACCCGGCCACCCACGAAACCCTCGCCCAGCTCGGCGGCAACACCCAGGCGAACGCGGCGCTGCTCGACCGGATGGTGCAGAGCCAGGCCTACATGATGTCCACCATCGACTACTTCACCATGCTCGGCTGGCTGTTCCTCGCCCTGCTGGTGATCATCTGGCTGGCCCGCCCGCCGTTCGGCGCCAAGCCCGGCGCGGCCGCCTCCGGGCACTGAGGACGAACGGCATTCGGGCAGGAAAATCAGTGGTTTACTCCTGGCGGCGGCTGGCTATAATGTCGCCCTCTTCGCCGGTATAGCTCAGCTGGTAGAGCAACTGACTTGTAATCAGTAGGTCCCGGGTTCGACTCCTGGTGCCGGCACCATCTAGATCAAGGGTTCACGACGCATTCGAGGCCAGCAGCAGGCCTCTACGTAACAAGCGACGTAACAAGACCAGCCGCGCTAGCGCGGTCGTCTGCGCCTTTGCAGACGTGGCAGAGAGAGCCGGCGCAGGTGACAGGGCGGCGGCAGAGAGCCTGGTTCCAATGCCCGCCCCGCCTGGCAACCCCTCGTTTTATGTTGACCCATCGAAATTGGGTAATTTTGGTAATTCGTTTTCAGAACTGCCATTTCCTCCTTTCAATTCAATAGCTTACAGAAGCTTTTTAAAGGTAATAATAGGGTAATTTTGAGGTAATCGAATTACCTTTGTGCTGGGTAAGCTCGCCGATTTATGAACCCCTTATAAATCAATGGCTTACAAAAAAATTACCTTTCTAATTACCCTAAATTACCTTTCAAGGTAATTGCTGAAAGCCAGTAACCACGCGGCATACAGCCCGCTTAGAACCCCAAATTACCGAAATTACCTTTTTCCGAGGGGTCAACAGAAAAACGCCCCCAGGAAGGCCCCTTGCCGCCCTCAGAAAAGGGCCTCTGGTGCAGGGATTCGCAGGGATTTCCGAGTTCGGAAATCGGAAGGCCGCGCCCAGCCTGGGCCGTTGGCGGCGCTGTGCAGAAGTGCAGAAAAAGAGGTCTATTTAGAGCGGAGGCGTGGCGGGGGGACGACTGCGCGCGCCGAACGCAAAAGGCCTGTTTCCGGCCCGAGGCGGGCTACAAGCTAAGCTGGTTGTGGACAATGCCTAATGAGAATTTCGTCGGGCACCAAAAGAGACTTCTTCTTTTTTCACATCAAATGATGTATAAAAATAGGAACCCGACATCTGTGAGTTTCGTTCCATGCCTAACGATCTGTTACAACGAATCGAAAACCTTCCGCCAGAACAAGCAGTCGAAAAGCTGTTCGGTATCACCGCCGAGGAGCTTCGCACCGTAGCGACTCAGTGCTATCGCATGGCTGCAGCTGCTGGCCCTCTGCAACCAAAGGGCTCAGGCGGCACACTCGCCTGGATCTATGGCACAGAGGCATTGCGGGCAGTAACCATTCCGAAGGGGTGGAAGCCTGCCGATCCAAGCAACCAACCGCGGGTTGTGTCCCCAGACAATAAACATGCAGTGACTGTCATCTGTGGAGACTCAAACACTGGCGATCCTCACGCGGTACCACTCACGCGAAACAAACGTGGGAGCCGGACCACACGCAGCGTTTACTACAACGCAGCGCAGACCGACATGTTTCCCGTCGACCGTCGTGATCGCCAACGGCTTCCATTGGATGCAGCTACAGAGCAGACACTCTGGATTCTCTTGTTCCACGCTGATGTGGAGAACCAAGTCATCCATTACGAGCTGTCCCGGCCAGTGAACATGGGCGAAAACGGCAAGGTTGACGGATGGCAACCTCGCTTTATCATGCCGCCCCTGAATCTGAATGCTCCTGACGACTTCGATGGTCCAGATTCCAGCCCCACTATCGATATTCCTGTGACACCGAGATCATGAACGACATAAGCGATTTCAATCCGGCCCGCTTAGTGCTAGCCCGTCAACGTCGTGGATGGACAAAGAAATCGCTGGCAGATGCAACCTCACTTAGCAGCAAAACGATTTCTTTGTACGAGAGCGGTGAACAGTTACCTACAGAAGAGAGCCTGAGCAGCATTGCCCAGGCTCTTAAATTTCCACCATCGTTTTTCAGTGGTCGAGATGTAGAGGCTCCTACAGAAGAGAATGCTAGCTTTCGCTCATTCTCTAGGATGACAGCAGGACAGCGTGACGCCGCTCTCGCTGCCGGTGGTATCGCCTACCTACTAAGCGACTGGATCGATGCAAAATTTCAACTACCCGCTCCCTCGATACCAGATTGCTCTGGCATGGACCCCGAGGCTGCAGCCGAGATGGTCCGAGCAGAATGGGGTTTAGGCCAGCTTCCTATTAAGAACCTGGTCCATCTGTTGGAGCTGAAAGGGGTGCGAGTTTTCTCTCTGGCAGAGGAGACCAATCAGGTCAATGCTTTCTCATGTTGGAGGCAGGGATCGACCCCCTTCATATTTCTGAATACTCAGAAATCCGCAGAGGCCAGTCGTTTCGATGCAGCTCATGAGCTTGGCCACTTGGTACTCCATCGACACGGAAGCAACAAAGGCAAGGAGGTAGAGCAGGAGGCCAACGCCTTCGCCTCGGCCTTCCTGATGCCCTATCAAAGCATCTTGGCTCACGGCTGGAACATTCGCACTGTCAAGGACATCATTCGGGCAAAGAAGCTCTGGAACGTGTCTGCGATGGCATTGGCTTACCGGCTCCATAAGGCGGGAATTCTGACGGAATGGGTTTACAGAAGCATGTGCATAGAGCTGTCTACGATGGGTGCGAGAACCGAAGAGCCGGATCCTTCGCCCCGCGAGACCTCTCAAGTGCTACAGAAGGTCCTAGGTCTTGCTAGAAGCGCTGGACAGTCACTCAGTGCGATTGCGCTGGAGCTCGATATCGCTGCAGACGATCTTGTCCCAATCTTGTTCAGCATGGCTCCGATAGGGATAAATGGAGATGCGGGTTCCACCACCATTGGCCCACGGCGAAAGCCCGAATTACGCTTGGTGAAGTCCTGATTACATAGCCCGCTCATGCGGGCTATGTACTTTGTAAGAATTACGTCATCACATTGAACTCCGTAAACCTCACGACCTCCTCCCCGATCAACTCATTGACCTGCTGCAAGCGTGCCTGCATTGGCTCCAGTTCCAGGCTGGCCCAGACCGCTGCCGCGTCGCTGATGGATCCGAACCCGCCGGCGTTCTGCGGCACCACCCCCATCAGTTGCGGATAGACCCGTAGGCCGGCGAGCTGGTCGTCGCGGCTGATGTTCTTGATTGAGCCGAACTCGTCCTTGGCCGCAACCTCGCTGACCGGAATCAATTGGATCCCCTCCTTCTTCCCGTTCGGCGCATAGACGAACAGGTTGCGGAAATTGCCCGGCCCCTTCGCGGTCTTCAGCGCCGTGCGCAGCGCGTCGATGTCTTCCTCGTTCTGTGCGGCGTCGGTCATGTAGAGGATGAAGCCGGCGTGGCTCCCGTTGTTGTAGTACTTACGCCGGAACAGCGTGGCCGACTCGTTCAGCAGGGCACTCTGCAGGGCGCAGAACCACTCCGGCACTCCGTAGATTTCCTGATTGATGTCGGCCTCGCGCAGCTGGATCACGCTGCCCTTCTCGAATTCGTGCTCATCCTTCCAACTGCGCACCTGGTAGAACGTCTCCAGATCGGTGCCGCGGCGCATGTACTTGGCCAGCGGCGCCTGCAGCGGCATCCGCGTACCCAGGCGAGAACGAGGCTGCTCGAGGTAGGCCGAGCCGAATGTCAGCCAGTCCAGGGAGAACTGCTCGAACGTCGCCCGGCTGAGCAGGCGGTGCGGGATGAAGGTCTTGGCCAGCATGTTGCGCTTGAACTTCAGGCCCGACTGCAGGTAAACGCTCGACCCCACCGCCTGGGCCAGCCCCTCCATGGACAGCGGCGGCTCGTACCACCGCCCGTTCGACCAGCACTCGAGATAGTCGAGGATGCCCCGGCCGTCGAGCACCGGCATCGGGTCACCGAAGGTGAAGGCCTCGGCACGGCCGCCCTGGCGCGGGATGAACTCGCCTTCCTGGGCGGACTGGACTGTAACTGGCTGCTGGCGGCGGTGGCTGCGACGTTTGCTCATCCGAAAATCTCCATGCGCCCGGTATTCGCGGGGGTCTGCCCCTCGAGCGGCTCGTTCTGCAATGCGTGGAATAGCGCCCAGGCCAGATCGGCGTGGCCGGTGTTGTCGTTGCGGCCGGCGGTATAGGTGAACTGGCGCCCACCGGCCGTGATGGTCTTGCGGATAGCCATCAGCGCCTGGGCCAGGTCGGTCCAGCCGGCGTCGAATTCGAGGCGGCCATTCTTGATCACCGACCAGGCCTTCATGACCAACTGCGTCTTCACCTCAGGCGAGTAGCTGAAGGTTCGCACCCCCGGGAAGAACTGGCGCACCAGTTGCGCGACGCCAGACCCCATGCCGGTGGTGTCGACGCCGATGTAGGTGACCCAGTAGCGCTGGGTCACCTTGCGGATGAACTCGGCCTGCTCTGCGAAGTCCTTGCCGCGGAACTGATGGCGCTCCAGCACGCGGAACTTGCCGCCCGGTACCGCCGGCGGCGCCACCACCACCAGACCCGCGGTGTCGCCCGTCTCGGCGGGGTCATAGCCCAGCCACACCTGGCGATCACCGAACGGCCGCAGCGCGAACGGCTTGTAGTCCTCCGACCACAGGTCCCAGCTATCGACCATGCACGGCTGCAGCATGGTCAACGGGAAAATGCTCGCGCCGTCGTCGACGAACTGGCACATCAGCAGGTTCTGGAAAGCCTCGGCGTCGTACTCGAGACGCAGCTCGTCGATGTCGAACAGATCGCAGCCACGGGCCTCGGCATCGAGGATCGTGACGATCTGGCGCCAGATGCGGTCCTCGCACAGTCGCCCTTGCTGCAGGGCGTCATGACTTACGTCGATCTTGATGCGATCGGCGGCCGGCTTGCCCTTGTTGAAGCGCTCGCCAGTCCAGAATGTGTAGGCCTCATGCGCCATCGAACTGGGCGTCGAGAAGTAGGTCCGGCGGTAGCGCTTCTGCATCGCCATACCGCTGGCGACCTTGTTCAGCTCCTTGAACTTGAACGTCCAGAAGAACTCGTCGAAGTAGAAGTTGCCGTGGTAGCCCTGGGCAGTCCGCGCGTTGGTGCCGAGGAAGTGCAATTCCGCGCCGTTCGGCAGGATGATCGGGTCGCCCTTCAGTTCGACACCTACCGCATCGCGCGCGAAGGCCTGGATATACGCCTTGAAGATGTGCGCTTGGGCCTTGCTGGCCGACAGGAATATCTGGTTGCGCCCCGTTTCCAGCGCGTCGATCAGCGCCTCGCGGGCGAAGTAGAACGTGGCGCCGATCTGTCGCGACTTGAGAATCACGCGGGTTCGCTGATTACCCGCGCGGTACCAGTCTTTCTGGTAGTCGAAGCAACCGTCGAGGAAGGCCTCGACCAGTTTCTCGGTCAGTTCCTCGCTGATGTCGTTGCGCTTCGGTTTGCGCTTGGGACCTTCGTTACGCTTGGCAAGCTCGGGGTTCAGGTCGGTTTCCGTACCACCGCCCTGGTAGCGCTGGATCCGCGCCTGGCGCTCAAGCTGCCGATGCAGCAGGTCGATTTCCTTGTAGTCACCGCCGGTCTTCCCGTCCTTCAGGATCAACTGAACCAACCGGGCTTCCAGGGCGCCCCCGATCCGTTCTACGCTGTCGGCCCGGTCCCATCCGTCGCGGTCCTTCCATGAGTGAAGGGTCTTGTCCTTCTCGCCCAGGTGGTCGGCGATGTCGCAGACACGCCAGCCCATCCAGTACAGGAATTTGGCCTGGCGGCGATTGTCACGGATGGGAATTTCGACGGCAGCGTTCATGGCGCAGATGCTGCCGCCCACCCTCGCCCCTCAGTAGCGCCGCCCCTTGTAGCTCCGCCCCCTACAATCCCGCGTGATTGCTGGGCCGCGCGCGCGTCCCGAACATGCCCCTCATTGCCATGCACCCCGCATCAGCCGCATTGAGGACTCCCGGCATGAAGAAATTCCGCAGCAAATGGTTCCGCATCGCCGTCGAAGGGGCGACCACGGACGGCCGCAACATCGAGCGCGACTGGATCGAGCAGATGGCCGCGCAGTACGACCCGAACACCTACGGCGCGCGGATCAACTGCGAGCACATCAAGTGGGCCTGGCCGGCTGGTGAGTTCGGCGCCTATGGCGACGTGCTGGCGTGCAAGGCGGAAGAGATCGACATCAACGGGCAGAAGAAGCTTGCCCTCTTCGCCCAACTGGAGCCCAACCAGGCGCTGCTGGAACTGAACAAGCAGCGGCAGAAGGTCTACACCTCGGTCGAGATCGATCCCAAGTTCGCCGACACCGGCAAGGCTTACTTGGTCGGCCTGGCCATCACCGACTCACCCGCCAGCCTGGGCACCGAGGCGCTGTCCTTCAGCGCCAAGAACGGGACCCTCGCCAGCCGCAAGACCAACCCCGACACCCTGTTCAGCGCTGCCGAAGAGGGCACCCTCGAGTTCGAGGAATACGAGGACAAACCCTCGGTCGGCGCTGCGCTGTTCACCAAGGTCAAGGAACTGCTCAAGGGCAAGGAAACCCGCACCCAAGCCGAGTTCGGCCAGGTCGGCGAGGCCGTCGAAGCGATCGCCGAACACAGCCGCGACCTGGGCGAGCAACTTGGCGAGCAGAAGAAGCAGACCCAGCAACTGGCCAGCCAGCTGGACAAGGTCACCAAGGAACTGGCGGACCTCAAGAGCACCCTCGATAGCACCCGGGACCACAGCCAACAGCAGCGGCCCCCGGTCACCGGTGGCGGCAGTGTCGCCCTGACCGACTGCTAACCGTCCCCCGCCCCGGTATCCAAAGGAAAAGCACCATGCGCAACGAAACCCGCAAACAGTTCGACGCCTACCTAGCGCAGCTCGCCAAGCTCAACGGCGTGAACTCCGCCGTCCAGACCTTCGCCGTCGAGCCGAGTGTCCAGCAGAAGCTGGAGCAACGTATTCAGGAGTCCAGCGAGTTCCTGAAGCAGATCAACGTCTACGGCGTCGACGAGCTGCAGGGCGAGAAGATCGGCATCGGCGTCAGCGGCACCATCGCCAGCCGTACCGATACCACTGGCGACGGTGTACGCAAGCCGCGCGACGTGTCCGCGCTCGACAACCAGCGTTACGAGTGCAAGCACACCGACTTCGACACCGCCATCACCTACGCCATGCTCGACGCCTGGGCCAAGTTCCCGGAGTTCCAGGCCCTGCTGCGCGACGCGATCCTCAAGCGCCAGGCCCTCGACCGCCTGATGATCGGCTTCAACGGTACCAGCGCCGCGGCTACCACCAACCGCGCCGCCAACCCACTGCTGCAGGACGTGAACATTGGCTGGTTCCAGCAGTACCGCAACAACGCTCCGGCACGGGTACTGAAGGAAGGGAAGGCCGCCGGCAAGGTGGTAGTCGGCAACGGCGCCGACGCCGACTACAAGAACCTCGACGCCCTGGTGTTCGACGTGGTCAGCAGCCTGATCGATCCCTGGCACCGCCGTGACCCGGGCCTGGTGGTGATCCTCGGCCGCGAGCTGGTCCACGACAAGTACTTCCCGATGGTGAACAAGGACCAGCCGGCAACCGAGAAGATCGCCACCGACCTCATCCTGTCGCAGAAGCGCATGGGCGGCCTGCCGCCGGTGGAAGTGCCCTACGTGCCCGAGAAGGGCCTCATGGTCACCACCCTGAAGAACCTGTCGCTCTACTGGCAGATCGGCGGTCGCCGCCGCTACCTGAAGGAGGTACCGGAGAAGAACCGCATCGAGAACTACGAGTCCAGCAACGACGCCTACGTCGTCGAGGACTACGGCCTCGGCTGCCTGGTCGAGAACATCGAAGTCGCGGAGTAGATGACATGGCCTTCAGTCCCGCCAAGGCGCACTTCCTGCGCGTGACCGCCGCTCAAGAGGCGGCGGCCACTGCCCCGCACCAGGGCATGGAAGGCGCGAACGCCTATGAGCTGCAGCTCGCCCAGCTGTATCAGGATCGTAGCCGCCTGAAGAACATCCAATCCGGCGAAGGCAAGGCAGCGCTCAAGGTCGAGCTGCTGCCGGCCTACCAGCCGTACATTTCCGGCGTGCTGCAGGCCGGCAAGGGCGCCCAGGACGAGGTGGTCACCACCGTCATGCTCTGGCGCATCGATGCCGGCGATTACGCAGGCGCCCTGGACATCGCCGACTACGTGCTCGCACACGACTTGGTCATGCCCGACCGCTTCGCGCGTACCGCCGGCTGCGTCATCGCCGAAGAGATCGCCGAGGCCGCGCTCAAGGCACAGAAGACCGGCGGCAGCTTCGACCTTGCGACCTTGCATCGCACCCTCCTGCTCACCGACCAGGCTGACATGCCCGACGAAGCCCGCGCGAAGCTCTATCTCGCCGCCGGCCATGCCACTCTGGAAGGCCTTTCTGTAGAGAGCCCCGGCCAACCCGGGCAGGTGCAAGCCGGCATCGATCTACTCAAGCGCGCGATCCAACTGCACGACAAGTGCGGCGGGAAGAAGGATTTGGAGGCCGCCGAACGGCTCCAGAAGAAACTGACCGCCTCTGGCGGTTGACCGAGCGTACCCCGCGCCCCGCCGGCTCGGGGCCGATCTGCCAGGTCCTCTCCTTCCTGAGCAGTGACGCCCCGACCACCGGCGACCTCAAGCGAGCAGCAGCATGAGCGGATTCATCGCCAACGGCCCGGTCCCGAGCGGGCACATCAACAGCGATCCCTTCTGGCCCACCATCGAGCTCGAGCATGTGCGCGCGAACCTGCGCATCGACTCCAGCGTCGATCCGGCGCGCCTCGAAGTTGCAGTCATTGCCGCGGTGATCAGCGTCAACCGCGAGCTGCGGGCCTGGCGCCTTGAGAAGATCGCGGCCGGCTATGCCGAACTCGCCCAGGTGCCGTCCGACAAGGTGCGGGACACCTCCGAACTGGTGCAGCTGTATCTGCGCGCAGTGCAGTCTGCCACCGCCGCCGAAGTGGCCGAGCGCTACCGCTGGTACGACACAACCACCAGCGGCAACGACAAGGCCCAGGACATCGCAACCACAATCGACGACTACCGCCGCGACCAGCGCTGGGCGATCCGCGACTTTCTCAAGCGTCCCCGCACGACGGTGGAGCTGATCTGATGGCCGCCGTCGCGATCGCCCAGCAGAACGACACCGTCGAGGCGCTGTGCTGGCGGCACTACGGTCGCACCGCCGGCGTGACCGAGGCAGTCCTCGAGGCGAACCACGGCCTGGCCGACCACGGCCCCACCCTCCCCCCTGGCCTCAAGGTCACCATGCCGGACATTCCGACGGCCGCCCCGGAACGGCAGATGGTGAACTTATGGGACTGACCACTTTGCAAGGAACCACTCCGCATGGCTGACCTCACCACCACCGCCACGGCCGGCGCCATCATGGGCCTCGGCCTGGGCGTAACCCTTCCGGTCGATGGCGGCATGCTGTTCGGCGCCCTGCTCGGCGCCTGGCTGGCCACCGGCACGAAGCAGGACCTGAAGGCCTGGTCGCGCCTGCTGTCGCTGATCCTGCCGACCTGCGTCGGCTACCTGTTCGCCGATGTCGCCCTCGCCCGCGTGCCCTGGCTGACCAACCTAGCCTTCTCTGCCTTCGTCTGCGCCCTGGTGGTCATTCCCCTCAGCCTCAAGGCGGTCGCCTGGGTCGACAAGGTCGACTTCGACGACCTCTGGCGCCGCATCCGAGGAGGTCGCTGACATGCTCATGACTGCCGTTCCGTTGATCGCCGCCCTGGCCTACATCGCTGCCGCACTGCGCCTGGTCTGCTACCAGCGCTGCGGCGCCCGCTTCCGCCGCAGCGTCTCGTTGCTCGCCAGCCTGCTCGGCGCATCCATGGCCATCTGCGGACTGGAAATCCTGCTCTACCGCCCACCGGTCAGCATCTGGCACGCCATCGTCGCCGCCCTGCTGTGCCTGCTGATCTTCCGTTCCCGCGGCAACGTCGCCGCCCTGCTGAGGCCATCCGCATGACCCTTCGATATGGTGACCGTTCTCAAGAGGTCCGCCAGCTGCAGCGTCGGCTGAACACCTGGGCCGGCGCCAACCTCTACGAGGACGGCCACTTCGGCGCCGCCACCGAGGACGCGGTGCGCGCCTTCCAGCGCTCGCATGGCCTGGTCGCCGATGGCATCGCCGGCCCGAAGACCCTGGCCGCCCTCGGCGGCGCTGACTGCTCGCACCTGCTGCAGAACGCCGACCTCGTCGCCGCCGGAACTCGCCTCGGCCTGCCGCTGGCGACGATCTACGCGGTCAACCAGGTCGAGTCGAACGGCCAGGGATTCCTGGGCAACGGCAAGCCGGCAATCCTGTTCGAACGCCACATCATGTATCGCCGTCTCGCCGCCCACGATCAGGTCACCGCCGACCAGCTGGCCGCACAGTTCCCCGCGCTGGTGAACCCTCGCCCGGGCGGCTATGCCGGCGGAACCGCCGAGCACCAGCGCCTGGCGAACGCTCGCCAGATCGACGATACCGCCGCCCTGGAATCGGCCAGCTGGGGCGCCTTCCAGATCATGGGTTTCCACTGGCAACGCCTGGGCTACGTCAGCGTGCAGGCCTTCGCCGAGGCCATGGGGCGCAGCGAGTCTGCCCAGTTCGAAGCGTTCGTCCGCTTCATCGACACCGACCCGGCGCTACACAAGGCGCTGAAGGCTCGCAAATGGGCCGACTTCGCCCGCCTCTACAACGGCCCCGACTACAAGCGGAACCTCTACGACGTGAAGCTTGAGCATGCCTATAAACAGCACACCGAAGCGCACAAGGAGACGACATGAGAACCGGCGCGCAGTCTGGGGAGCACTTCCCCTACAAGGAGCTTTTGGAGCGCATGACCAAGCTGTCTCCGACTGGTTGTGTGGCCGTGGTACTACCGCGCGACACACCGATGGAGGACTGCCAAAAGATGGCCGACGCGCTCAAGCATGTGATGGCTGCTCCTCCGCTGGTCATCTGCGGTGACGTGCAGTCCCTGGATGAAGCGGCCATGAACGCCGCCGGCTGGTACCGAAAATGACGATTCTCCGCCAGGCCCTATACGGCGCCGCCCTGCTCAGCGCCCTCGGCCTGCTCCTGTGGGTGCAGCAGCAGCGCATCGACCTGGCGCAGACCCGCCTGGCCCAGGCCGAGTTGGCGAGGAAAGCCAGCGACGCCCAGCTTTCCCGCCAGGCCGGCACCATCACGGCCCTCGAGGCCGCCCTTACCCGCGAGCGCCAGGCCCAGGCCGACCTGGACCACCAGCGGCAGCAGCTGCGCCAGGCGCTGGCCATCCGCGAACGCTTGATCGAGGACCTGAAACGTGACGATGAACCCTATCGCCAGTGGGCTGACCAGCCTCTGCCTGATGTTGCTCGCCGGCTGCAACAGCGCCCCGCTATCACCGGAGCGGCCGCTTACCATCAGTGGCTGTCCCGCCGTGACGCCCTGCAGCCTGGAGTCAGCGGCACCGAAGGACAACGGCGGCCTACAGACTGAAGTCGAGCGTATCGGCCTGGCCTGGGCCGAATGCGCCGCGAAGGTCGACATGATCATCCGCACCCAAGGGGCTACCCATGAACAAGCCCGATAGCCTGAAGGCACATCTGCTCGCCGCCGTGCCGGAACTCAGGAACAACGGCGACCGCCTGGTGATATTCATCGACAACGGCAGGGTCCGCAGCACCTCGGCCGAGAGCCTGTCCTTCGAATACGCGTATGACCTGCAGGTGATCCTCACCGACTTCGCCGGGCACCCCGACAGCGTGTTTCTGCCGCTGCTCGGCTGGCTGCTGGTGAACCAGTCGGATCTGCTGGCCAACCTCACCAAGGTGCAGGACGGCATCACCTTCGAGGCCGACATGCTCGACCGCAGCAAGGTCGACCTCGGTATCGTTCTGCCGCTGACCGAGCGTGTCGTCGTCAAGCGCCGCGAGGATGGCCGCTACGACGTGAGTCACCCGGAAGAGCCCCAGCTCACCGAGGCCATCGAGGTCGATGGGCCGATGCAGATGCTCGCCAACGGCGAGCTGCTGGCCGAGTGGACACCGCCGAAGCCCACCGAGGCCGTCATGCTCGAGACGCCGCAGATCAGGTGTCCGGCCAATGGCTGACAGCCTCGAGGCTCTGGAAGACTGGGCAGGGCCGATTCTCCGCGCCCTCGAGCCAGGCCCTCGTACTGCCCTCGCGCGTTCGCTGGCCCGCGATCTACGGCGCAGCCAGCAGAAGCGCGTAATGGCACAGCGCAACCCCGACGGCAGCGCCTACGAGCCACGCAAGAAGCGCGAACTGCGCGGCAAACAAGGCCGTATTCGGCGCAAGATCAAGATGTTCCAGAAGCTGCGCACGGTGCGCTATCTGCGCGCCAAGGGCGACGCCCAGGCGATTACGGTTTCCTTCGCCGGCCGGGTCACGCGGATCGCGCGAGTCCACCAGTACGGGCTGCAGGATCGCGCCGAGCGTGGCGCCCCAGAGGTCCGTTATGCACAGCGGCGTCTACTCGGTTTCACCGAAGCCGACCTTGAGATGATCCGTGAGGGGCTGCTCGCTCACATTCCAGCCTGAGCATGTACGCGTGGCCGCTACAAACGCCGCTGGCTGCCTCCCGCGCGCGCGTCGCCCACTATCGGCGGCATGAACGACTTCGCCGCCCTCTCCCGCCTGATCGAGAACCTGATCCGCCTCGGCACCATCGCCGCGGTGGACCATGCCGCGCAGCGCGTCCGTGTGTTGACCGGTGACCTGCTGACCGGCTGGCTGCCCTGGGCATCGCCGCGGGCCGGCGCCGACCGCGAATGGAACGCCCCCACACTGAACGAGCAGGTACTGCTCTTCAGCCCATCCGGGCAGACCGCCAATGGCGTGGTCCTGACCGGCTTGTTCAGTGACCTGATCCCGCCCAACGGCGACCGCGACGCCCTGCATCGCACCACCTACCGCGACGGCGCGGTGATCGAGTACGACAGCGCCGCCCACCACCTGCGCGCAGTTCTTCCCGCCGGCGGTACCACCGAGCTCATCAGCGACGGCGGCATCCGCATCGTCGGCGACATCACCCACCAGGGCGACTACATCCAGACCGGCAACCAGACCATCACCGGCAAGGTCACAGTGAGCGTCGACGTGATCGCCAAGGGCATCAGGCTGGTGGGTCATACCCACGGCGGCGTCATGCCGGGCGGCGCTACGACGGGGAAACCGCAATGAACGCCCATACCGGCGGCACCATCGACCGCTTGGCACACATCCGCCAGTCGATCGCCGACATCCTCACCACTCGCATTGGTAGCCGCGTCATGCGGCGCGAATACGGCAGCCAGTTGCCGGAGCTGATCGATGCTCCGTTCAACGACACCACCCGCCTGCAGGTCTATGCCGCCACCGCCATGGCCCTCATGCGCTGGGAACCGCGCATCCGCCTGAGCCGTGTCCAGGTCACCGGCCAGAACCTGGCCGGCCAGGTGCTCATGGAGATTGACGCCACCCTGGTGGACAGCAACGAGCCGCACAACCTGAGCATCCCCCTGCAGATGGGCGCCAGCGCATGACAACGAACTTCGTCGCCATCGACCTCAGCCAGTTGCCACCACCACACGCGGTGGAGCAGTTGGACTACGAGCAGATACTCGCCGAGCGCAAGGCCTACGCCATCAGCCTCTGGCCAGAAGACCAGCAGGCGGAAATCACCGCCCGCCTCGCCCTGGAGTCCGAGCCGCTGACCAAGCTGCTCGAGGAAAACGCGTACCGCGAAATGCTCTGGCGCCAGCGGGTCAACGAGGCGGCTCTCGCCAACATGCTGGCCAGCGCCCAGGGCGCCGACCTCGACCAGCTCGCCGCCAACTACAACGTCAAGCGCTTGGTCATCCAGCCCGGAGATCCATCGAAGGTGCCGCCCGTGCCGGAACTGCTGGAGTCCGACGACAGCCTACGCGAGCGGGCGCAGATGGCCTGGGAAGGCCTCAGCACCGCGGGACCGCGTAACAGCTACATCTTCCACGCCCGCGCCGCTGACGGCCGCGTCGGCGATGCCTCGGCCGTCAGCCCCTCGCCCGCAGTTGCAGTGATCACCGTGCAGTCGGCCATCGGTAACGGCACCGCGCCAGCAGAGCTACTGGCCGTCGTAGAGCGCTATCTCTCAGACGAAGATCGCCGCCCAGTCGCCGACCGACTGATCGTCCAGAGCGCCGAAGTCATCGAGTACAGCATCAGCGCATCGCTGTTTCTTACGACCATCGGCCCCGAAGCCGAGCCGATCCAGGCCGCCGCCCGCGCGCAGCTCGAGGCCTATGTCTTTCAACGACGGCGGTTGGGGATGGAAGTATCAGAGTCGGCGATCCATGCCGCGCTGCACGTCGAAGGGGTTCGTAAAGTCGAACTCGCCGGCTGGGCAGACATCGCCGCCACTGCAAGCCAGGCGCCGTACTGCACGAACATCACGCTCACTATCGGTACCGAGCCATGACCGCGCTTCCACTGCTGCCTCGCAACGCCTCCGAGCTCGAACGCCTGGCAGCCCAGGCGCTGGCGGATATACAGCGGGTACCGATCCCGCTGCGCACGCTCTGCAACCCTGATACCTGCCCTGCGAATCTGCTGCCGTACCTCGCGTGGGCGTTTTCCGTTGACAGCTGGAGCAGCGCGTGGCCTGAATCGGCACGCCGCGGAGCCATCCGCTCGGCATTCTTCATCCATTCGCGCAAGGGCACGATCGGCGCCTTACGCCGCGTAGTTGAACCACTGGGGTATCTGATCGAGGTCCGTGAGTGGTGGCAGCAGGCGCCGGCCGGCATCCCCGGAACCTTCGAACTGCTGGTCGGCGTACTCGAAACCGGTATCACCGAAGAGATGTACGAGGAACTGACCTGGCTGATCGACGATGCCAAGCCGTTGACCCGACACCTCGTCGGCCTCGCCATCAGCCTTGAGAGCACCGGCAGCGTGCGCCTGGGCGCCGCCGTCTACGACGGCGACGAAATCGACGTTTATCCCCCGAGCCCCCGCGACATCGAAGTCACCGGCACCATCGGCCGGGGCGGTCGCGATCACACCATCGATACCCTGGATGTGTACCCATGATCGATCAGAATTCACAGTTCTTCGCCATCCTGACCAACATCGGCGCGGCCAAGCAGGCCAACGCCGATGCGCTGGGCATCCCATGGAAGATTACCCAGATGGGCGTGGGTGACGCGGGCGGCACCGACCCGATTCCCTCCCCCACCCAGACCGCGCTGGTCAACGAGCGACGCCGGGCGCCGCTCAACCAGTTGAAGGTGGATCCGCAGAATGCGGCGGTGATCATCGCCGAACAGATCATCCCGGAGAACGTAGGCGGATGGTGGATCCGTGAAATCGGGCTCTACGATGCCGACAACGACCTTGTCGCGGTCGCAAACTGCGCGCCCAGCTTCAAACCGTTGCTGAACCAGGGATCGGGACGCACACAGGTTGTGCGCATGAACCTGATCGTCAGCAACTCCGCCAACGTCGAGTTGAAGATCGATCCTGCAGTGGTGCTTGCCACGCGCGCCTATGTACTCGACCAGTTGAAGAGCTACGCCCCGCTCTTCTCACCGGCATTCAGCGGAGCACCAACAGCCCCCACCCCACCACTGTTCGCACACGACCAGAAGCTTGCGACGACCGAGTACGTCAGAATGGCCCTGGGTAGCGCCGCGCGCGCAATCTCATACACCGGCAATACGGTGCTGGATGAACCGGTAATCGGTTCGATCCTCGTCGCGGGCTCGCATGACCGCGATTTCACATGGACCACGCCGAACCTGTCTGTTCTTCCAACTGGCGCGTCGTTCCACATCGTCAACATCAGCGGTTCGACACTCACGCTGGTCCAGCGTACCGCAGCGGATCACTACATCAGCGCGGACGACCCGTCCGGCGTCGCAATCTCGTACACGATACCGAACAATGTCACCGCAACTATCTCGAAGTACCAGCCAGGCCTTTGGCTGATCAGCCACGTGTCACGCCCGACCGCTGCGCTGAAGAGCCTCGTGGATGGGCTGATCGACGGAACGAAGCCCGCAGGGAAAGCCGTGCAACTCGCGAACTCTCGCAAGCTCACGCTGAGTGGCCAGGCCAGCGGCAGCGTTCAGTTCGATGGCTCGAGCGACGTAACGATCGACGTCCGGCTCGCCGATAACCTCGTCCTGACGGGCTCCCCCAGCGCACCGACGCCGGCGGCGTTCGATAGGGATTCGTCGATCGCCACGACCGAATATGTGCGTGCCGCTCTCGGTAGCATGGCCGGCGCAGCGGTGCTGACGGGCGATGCTATCCTCGACGCCCCCCTCGTCGGCCTGACTGTGGTGGCCGGCGCACATAACCGAGAATCGACGTGGACGACGCCGCAGCTTTCGGCGCTCCCACAAGGCGCCTCGCTGCGCTTGGTCAACCTGAGCGGCTTCACCGTAACGCTGGTGCAACGCTCGACAACCGACCGCTTCATCAGCGCAACCGACCCATCCGGGACTGCTACCACCTACATCATCCCCAACGGCACGTCGATTTCCCTCACGAAATACCAGGCGTCGATGTGGCTTATCGAAGCCACCCCGGCATTCCCCGCGCTGCGCTCGTCGCCGGGCTATCAGAAGCTGCCGAGCGGCCTGATTCTGCAGTTCGGCAGCGTCAGCATTCCGCCCGGCACCGGCGAAAGCACCGGATGGGCCACGCTACCCATCGCGTTCCCGAATGGTCCATTGACCGTCGTGCCGTCGCTGCAATACGGCGGGACCAGTTCGAGCTGGTACGGGTTCAGCGTCTGGTCAGGAAGCATTACGCCCACGGCGATCGCCTGCTCACTGAACAGCGGTTCGACGCCGCGCGAGGTGGCCGGCGCCGTGAACTACGTTGCAATCGGATACTGAGGACAGAACATGGCGCACTTCTTCGGCGCAGATCCCGTCGCTTTCTACGACACAGCGATCAACACCGACATCCCCGACGATGCCGTAGAGATCACCGCAGACGAGCACGCCGCTCTGCTCGCGGCCCAGGCGCGCGGCAAGCGCATCGCCGCCGGCAAAGACGGTCGGCCGATCCTGCTGGACCCACCTGCACCCACGCGGGACGAACTGGAGAGCTTCGAGCGCATCTGGCGCGACGCACGGTTACGCGAAACAGACCCACTGGTTACCCGGCACCGCGACGAGATCGAGGCCGGGGACGTGCCCACGCTCGACGCCGAGAAATACAGCGCACTACAGACCTACCGGCGCGCACTCCGGGACTGGCCGGAAGCTGGAGAGTTTCCGCTCGCAGAACACCGGCCGAGAGCGCCGGAATGGCTGGCAGACGAACTGGCGCTCTGACATTTTGTAAAGCGCCGGACCACAAGGCGCCTCGCTCGCTGTTCCACCGCGCGCGCGGCAGCCTGTGCAGTGTCATCCAACCACTGCACAGGCACACCCAATGGCCGCTGACCAATATCATCACGGTGTCCGGGTCCAAGAGATCAACGACGGGACCCGCCCCATTCGCACCATCGCCACCGCGATCATCGGCCTGGTAGCCACCGCCGACGACGCCGACGCCACCGCCTTCCCGCTCGATACGCCGGTACTCATCACCAACGTTCAGGCCGCCATCGGTAAGGCTGGCACTAGCGGTACGCTGGCCGCCAGCCTGCAGGCGATCGCCGACCAGGCCAACGCCGCGACCGTTGTGGTGCGAGTGAAGCCGGGCGAGGATGAAGCCGCGACCAACAGCGCGGTCATCGGCGGCGTCAGCGCCGATGGCAAGTACACCGGCATGAAGGCCTTGCTTGCCGCCAAGGCCCGCTTGGGCGTGGTACCGCGCATCCTCGGCGCGCCGGGCCTGGATACCCAGCCGGTCGCTACCGCACTCATCGCCATCGCCCAGCAGTTGCGCGGCTTCGCCTACGTCTCCGCAAACGGCAGCAAGACCAAGGAAGAGGCCACCGCCTACCGCGAGAACTTCGCCGCGCGCGAAGCCATGGTGATCTGGCCGGACTTCCTGACTTGGAGCACCGTGGTCAACCAGACCGTGCCTGCGCCAGCTGTTGCCCAGGCCCTGGGCTTGCGCGCCCGGATCGATCAGGAGGTCGGTTGGCACAAGACCCTGTCGAACGTCGCCGTCAACGGCGTGACCGGCATCAGCGCCGACGTGTTCTGGGACCTGCAGAGCCCCAGCACCGACGCCAACTACCTCAACGAGAACGAGGTCACCACCCTGGTGCAGGAAGGCGGATTCCGTTTCTGGGGCTCGCGCACCTGCAGCGATGATCCGCTGTTCGCCTTCGAGAACTACACCCGCACCGCCCAGGTGCTGGCCGACACCATCGCCGAGGCGCACATGTGGGCGGTCGACAAGCCCATGCACCCGTCGCTTGTGCGCGACATCCTCGAGGGCATGAACGCCAAGTTCCGCGAGCTCAAGGGGCTCGGCCTGATCATCGACGCCCAAGCCTGGTACGACCCCAACGTGAACGACAAGGACACGCTCAAGGCCGGCAAGCTGCGCATCACCTACGACTACACCCCGGTGCCGCCGCTCGAGGACCTGACCTTCTTCCAGAAGATCACCGACAGCTACCTCGTCGACTTCGCCAGCCGCGTCAACGCCTGACACCCAGCGCTCCCCGGACGGGGAGCCGACCCACCTGATTCCCGGAGAGCCCTACCATGGCCATGCCGCGCAAGCTCAAGAACATGAACCTCTTCAACGACGGCGGTAGCTACCAGGGCGTCGTGAAGTCCTGCACCCTGCCCCCGCTGGCCCGCAAGATGGAGGCCTTCCGCGGGGGCGGCATGAACGGCCCGGTCAAGGCCGACCTCGGCTTCGACGATGACGGCATCCAGTTCGAGTGGACCCTCGGCGGCCTGGATCTGACAGCCCTCAAGCAGTACGGCGCAGTCAGTGCCAGCGGCGTCATGCTGCGCTTCGCCGGCTCATTCCAGCAAGACGATACCGGCGAAGTCACGCCCGTCGAAATCGTCGTTCGCGGCCGGCACGAGACCATCGAAATGGGTGACGCCCAGCCCGGCGAAGACACCGAGCACAAGATCACCACCACCTGCAGCTACTACAAGCTCGTCGTCAACGGCGAGGAAGTCATCGAGATCGACTTGCTGAACTTCGTCGAGAAGGTCAACGGCAAGGACCTGCTCGAGGCACAGCGCAAGGCCATCGGCCTGTAATCCCTTCCCGCCGGCCCGGCCGGCGGTTTCTTTCCCCCTTGGATACCGAACCCATGAAAAACGAAAAAAACACCGCAACGCCGGCCGAAGACCAGACCATCACCGACAACTTCGTAGTCCTCGACCAGCACATCAAGCGCGGGGAGCAAATCATCAACACCCTCACTCTGCGCAAGCCCTCCTCTGGCGAACTGCGCGGCCTGCACCTGCTCGACCTGCTGCAGTTCGATGTGGCCGCGACGATCAAAATCCTGCCGCGCATCAGCCAGCCGACCATCACCGAGCCCGAGGCCGCCGGCATGGACCCGGCCGACCTGCTCGCCTGCGGCCAGGTGATCGCCGGTTTTTTGCTGCAGAAGCGGGCGAAGGCGGCCTCCCTGATCGCGTAGAAAACGCCATGGCCGACCTGGCCGTGACGTTCCACTGGGCGCCGGACCATATGGACCGGCTCTCGCTCACCGAACTGATGGAATGGCGCGAACGCGCCCGGGTACGGAGTTCCGCCGATGGCGAATGACCTGCAGCTGCGCGTGCTGCTCAGCGCGATCGACAGAGCCACCGCTCCCCTGCGTCGCATCATGCAAGGCAGCGACGCGACGGCCCGGGCGCTCAAGGCAACTCGCGAGCGCCTGAAGCAGCTCAACGCTCAGCAGAGCGACGTGCGCGCATTCCGCACCCAGCGCGGCGCCCTGGAGCAGGTCAGCACCGCGCTGGCCGCGCAACAGGCCCGAGTGAAAGCGCTAGCCCAGCAGATGGCCGCCGCCGGCAACCCCACCCGTGCGCTCACCCGCGACTACAACCGGGCCATCCGTGAAGCCGGTTTCCTCAAGCAGCAGCACCTGCAGCAGAGCCAAGCCCTGCAGCAACTGCGCACGCGCCTCAGCAACGCCGGCATCAGCACGCGCAACCTCGGCCAGCATGAGCGCGACCTGCGCGCGCAGATCCAGGCGGCCAATGGCGCCATCAACAGCCAGGCGCAGCGCTTACGCAACCTCAGCCAACAGCAGGAGCGCCTAACCCACGCCCGCAACACCTACAGCCGTGGCATCCAGAGCGCTGCCGCGCTGGCCGGCACCGGCATGGCGGCGCGCGCGACGGGCATGTACACCGGCGACAAGCTGCGGCAGATGCTCGGCGTGGGCTACGAGTTCGACGCAACGATGTCGGCCACCCAGGCGGTGACCCGCATCGAGCGCAAGGACGATCCGCAGATGCAGGCGCTGCGGCAACAGGCCCGCACCCTGCCGCTGTCCAGCAAGTTCACCGACAAGGAAGTCGCCCAGGGCCAGTACTTCCTGGGCCGCACCGGCTACAACGCGAAGCAGATCCTCGGCGCCATGCCCGGCATGCTCAACCTGGCCGCTGCGGGCGACATGGACCTCGGCGACACTGCTGACATCGCCTCGAACATCCAGACGGCGATGGGTATTCCGGCCGAGAAGATGGACCAGGTGGCCGACGTACTGACTGCGGCGTTCACCCGGAACAACGTCGACATCCGCATGCTCGGCGACTCGCTGAAGTATTCCGCCGGCGTCGGTCGTGAGTATGGCCAGAGCTTGGAAACCGTGACTGCCGCGACGGCTCTGCTCGGCAACGCAGGCGTACAAGGAAGCCAGGCCGGCACCTCAATGCGCTCGGTGCTCACTCGTCTCGGTCTTTCCAAGGCCGTAGCCCAACTGGGCGTGAAGACCCAGGACGCCAACGGCAACATGCGCGACATGCTGGACATCCTCAAGGACATCAACGACAAAACGAAGAAGATGGGAAACATCCAGCGTGGCGCCATCTACAAGGACATCGCCGGGCAGTATGCCGTTACCGCCTTTGGCACACTGATGCGAGCGGTGGAAAGCGGCCAGTTCCAATCGATGCGTGGCAGCCTGGATAACTCCGAGGGTGAGGCTGCCCGGGTCGCGTCCACCCAGTTGGACAACCTCAAGGGCGACATGACCATGCTGCATGCCGCCCTGGAAAACATTTCGGTCGAGTTGTTCGACAAGAACAGCCCCTGGCTGCGCGAACTCGCCAAGGACATCAGTCACTTGCTGCACAACGTCGGCGAGTTCCTGAAGGCCAACCCGCAAGTCAGCAAAGGCATCGTCATCACCGTCGCCGCGTTTTCGGCGCTGATGGCCACCGTTGGCAGCCTGGCCATCACCCTCGCCGGCATCCTCGGCCCGATGATCGCGGTCCGCTTCATGCTCAGCACCATCGGCATTCGCCTGCCCGGTCTGATCGGTCTGCTGAAACTGCTGTTCGCACCGATCCGCATGCTGGCCGGCCTGTTGATCGGCCCGCTGGTGACCGCCCTGCGCGTCGTGAGCATCGCGCTGTGGGGCCTGGCCGCCAACCCAGTGGTCCTGGCAATTGCCGCCGTCGTGGCGGTGCTGGCCGGCGCCGCGTACCTGATCTATCGCAACTGGGACGCCGTCAAGGCGTACCTGCTGGGGCTGTGGGAAGAGATCAAGGCAGGTTTCGACGGCGGCATCGGGGGCATTCTTTCAACCCTGATGAATTTCAGCCCCCTCGGTCTGATCTACCGTGCGTTCTCCGGCGTCCTGGGCTACCTGGGCATCGATCTACCGGCACGCTTTACCGATTTCGGCAACATGATCGTCCAGGGCCTGGTTAACGGCCTGCTCGCCGGCATCGGGCAGATCAAGCGCGCGGTCCAGCGCGTCGGCGGCGCCGCGATCGACTGGTTCAAGGACAAGCTCGGCATCCATTCGCCGTCGCGGGTGTTCGCCGACCTGGGCGGGTTCACTATGGCCGGCCTGGCCCAGGGCCTCGGCGCCGGCCAGGCCGGCCCGCTGGGCGTGATTGCACGTCTCGGCCAAGGCCTGGTCAACGCAGGCCGCCAGGCTGTCGCCGGCCTGGACAGTGAGCTGACCCGAGGCACCCGCTCTACGATCACCCCGCCGGCAGTGGTGACCGAACTGGTCGCGGCCCAGCGTCAACGCTCGCCGATGCTCGACCAGCCGCTGCTGGCCATGCTGGGCGACCTGGGCAAGAGCGCCGGCGCCCCGGCGCAGGCCATCACCATCGACAACCGTCCCCCGGTCAGCTCGGCGCCAGCGGCAATCAGCATTGGCGGCGACACCTACTACATCACCATCCAGGCCGGCGCGGGCAGCGACACCGCAGACCTGAAACGCACGCTCAGCCAACTGCTGGACGAGCGCGAACGCAACAAGGCGGCGCGCCTGCGCGCCCGCCTGCAGGACCGGGAGTAACCACAATGATGCTGTCCCTCGGGATGTTCGTCTTCAGCCTGCACACGCTGGCCTACCAAGAGTTCCAGCGGCAGACCGAGTGGCGACACGCCAGCAGCAGCCGCATCGGTGCCCAGCCGGCGCGCCAGTTCGTCGGTCGCGGCGACGACGCGATCACCCTGCCCGGCGTGCTGCTGCCGGAGCTGGCCGGCAGCGCGTTGAGCCTGGACGTGCTGCGGCAGATGGCTGACACCGGGTCGGCCTGGCCCATGGTCGAGGGCACCGGACGCATCTATGGCCTGTGGGTGATCGAGCGTGTCACCGAGACGCGAACGCTCTTCTTCGCCGACGGCACCCCGCGGCGGATCGAGTTCTCCCTCGAGCTCAAGCGCATCGACGACGGTCGCACCGATCTGCTCGGCTCGGTCCTCGGTACCGCTGGCAACCTGCTGAGACACATCCTGTGATCGATGCCGCCCTCGCCCGCGTGACGGGCTATCTGACCAGCGCCGTCGACCAGCTGCAGCGCGACGCCGGCTACCCGGTACCGGTGTTCCGGCTCACGGTCGACGGCAACGACATCGCCCAGCTCATCAGCCCTCGGCTGATCGCCCTGGACCTGACCGACAATCGCGGCCTCGAGGCCGATCAGTTGAGCGTGACACTCAGCGATCATGACGGGCTGCTCGCGATCCCACCGCGCGGCGCCGTGCTGCACCTCTGGCTGGGCTGGAGTGACAGCGGACTGGTCGACAAGGGCACCTACACGGTCGACGAAACCGAGCACAGCGGCGCGCCGGACGTACTCAGCATCCGTGCCCGCTCGGCGGACCTGCGCAAGGGCCTGAAGGTCAAGCGCGAGCGCAGCTGGAGCAGCCCGAAGACGCTGGGCGACGTGCTCACCGACATCGCCCTCGGCAACAACCTGAAGCCGGTGCTCGCGCCGGCGCTGGCGGGCCTGCCGATCCTGCAGCTGGACCAGGCCAACGAGTCCGACGCAAACCTGCTGACCCGCCTGGGCGAGGACTTCGACGCGGTGGCTACCGTGAAAGCCGGCTGCCTGCTCTGCCTGCCGGCCGGTGGCGGCAAGACCGCCAGTGGCCTGGCTCTGCCGCACATCACCCTCACCCGCCAGGATGGCGACCAGCACCGCTACCTGCAGGCCGACCGCGACAGCTACGACGGCGTGCGCGCGTACTTCTACGACGTGAACAGCGCGAAGAAGCAGGAGGCAATCGCCGGCGCCAAGGGCGACAACCTGAAGGACCTGCGCCACACCTACAGCGACCGCCAGAGCGCCCTGCGCGCCGCCCGCGCCGAGTGGAACCGCCTGCAGCGTGGCAGCGCCACGCTCAGCTACGTGCTCGCCAGGGGCCGGCCAGACCTGATCCCGGAACTGACCTACACCCTACAGGGCGTGAAGACGGAGATAGACGCGATCATCTGGTACGGCGGCAATGTGCAGCACAGCCTCAGCGCCGACGGCGGCTACATCACCAGCCTGGAGCTGGAAAGCAAGCTACCCGAGGACCTGGTCAGCGACTTGGCCGACGACACCGGCGGCGACTACACCGGCATCATCGCCTACTACCGCGACGAAAAGAGCGGGACGGAGAAGACCATCAGTGCGGGAGACCAGAGCAAGCCGCGCCGCCTGCGCTACCTGTATAGCACCAAGGGCAGCGCGAAGCGGGCTGTCGATCGAGAATGGAAGCGGCTACAGAAATCGCAGATATGACTAATAAAGATTGATCTGATTTTTACCTAATCTTCTATGCCTTCTAATTTTCGCCTTGCCCTGATCTCTTCTTCTATGCGTTCTTCTTGTAGCTGCATAAGAGTTGAAGGCAGTTTCAATGAGTACAAAAAACAGAATATTGCCAGAAAGAGGTAAATATACTCGACAAAGTCATTTATATCTGAGTTATTTTTCTTTAGCAGAATTGACAGAAATATCAGAGCAATAGTTGCAAGATACGCAGTAAATAGAAATTTATGACGCTTAAGGCGTCGGTAAATAATTTCGCTACTCAATCTCGCCACTTGCCATGACCCAGAAGGCAGCGACTTCGGATCACCAATCATCGTTATTATGCCAACAAGAAAACCAGCAAGAATAGAATAGGCGGTTACAATTACACTCAGTGCCTCCGAGTTCTCCAACATCAACGGCTTGGCCAAAAAAGCGCCCTCACAGCTTAAAATAGCTGCGTAACAGAAGAAGCGAATTCTTGACCAATCCAGTTGTTTTTTCACTGAGCCAGTACACCACTACTTTTAAGCCTATCGTAGTACCCCTTCAGTTTATCAAACGTATCCGACTTATCAATCGACTTACCAAAAACTTTAACATGATAGCTGTCAGATACTCGAATTTCGGTAGGGGTAATTACATTCCCAGCCATAGTTACAATTTTGAATCCATCTTCATCAAACCCGAGGTATTCCTTATCCTCGTACTCTTTGATTATTTCTTCCGATGTCTTCTTCAGACGGCTCTTGCCGATTTCACCAAAGCCTACCGGCTTGCCCTTACGTCTGGCCTCACGACCGTCAAAGTTGAGCGATATCTTTATATTAAGATTTTCCTGTTCTTTGATCTCCTTCAGATTGGGGTCTTTGGCAAACATATCTTCAAATAGTTCCGCCGCTTTTTTGAGCAACTCGTCAATCTTTTTCTGAGAAGCCTTCCTCTTAGATACATTCATTTCAGAAATACTAGCATCGTAAAGAGATGCTCCTAGCTCTATTGACTTCACTCCCTCCGTAGCAACCATAGCCAACTTGCTTGCCTTAGCGATTTTCTCCAAGTCAAACGAAGCCAGCATCTTGGAGTACTTGCATTTTTTTAACACATTGTAAATATAAGAATGAACAACACTCTCACGTACGCCAGACGGGCACAAAATGAGATGATTATCTTTCACTAGTGCAAAAATGTCGCCACTGAGAAAATCGCGACCGGCCGATGCAGCTTCGGCATGTAGCTTTGAACGCTTTACACGCTTACTCTTTTCAATTGTGGTGGTCTGTTCGTCCGGCACATAACTGGCTATATGCAGAAAAAGCCCTTCTCCCGGACGAGGATCCGCATCAGCGCCACGAATTTCTCCTTCGCCAGAGAGAAAAGTACGATCACCAACAGTGCTTAGCTCTTCGTGGCAAATCGTAAGTATTTTCTCAAGGGAAGGTTCTTTATTCATCTCATCCCATTTAGCTCGACGATAGTAGAACGGGCGTTTCTTCGTTTTTTCTTTAGGTGCCATTAATGCCTCCTATGGCGTACCGGCAAAGTCGCCGCAAGATTTAAGAGGTACATCAGCGAAAGGAACCATCTGCCCAGCGGCCCCAAACAAGTGAAACTGGAAAAGATGATCGGCGACAACGCGGTTCAGGCACACACCATCGGGGCCATCAGCCGAGAGGCCTTCGACGGTCTCGTTATCGTAGAAAGATGCATTAGGGTCGTGATGCAACAGGCTGAGCACGTTGCGTTCGCGCTTCTCAGAGGCTAACGCATGGAGGAAGCGCTCCATTTCGAGCACTTCCTCCACTACATAGCCATACCGACCCAGATAGAACACGCCGTGCAGCTGCTTGGCGTTCTTGAAGATTTCACAGCGGAACTCTTCGTCCATTCCCTGGCCTGCCATCTGTTCTCTATGGGAACAGACTATGCCAGCCTTTTGGCATCAGCGACAACGGCCTCCAGCTCCGCGAGGCGCTGCTCCAGAATCTTCAGACGTTTCTTTTCCTCAGCAGCAAGCTGTATTTCTCGCTGCTCGCCCTCGTCCAGTTCGCGCCAGAGTGCCAGCAGGGCCTGCTCGCGGGGATCGGTAGGCGTTGCCTCAACCTTCTGCGGGTCGGCCCCTCTCCACATTGGTCCTTCACCGGTGAGCAACCAATCCAGTCTGACGCCTCTCTCCTCCGCCGCACTTACGCAAATTGTGTAAGGCACAGAGTCACGTGAGCGCCAGTTGCCAAGCGTTGATCGCTTGATCTGCAGAAGCTCACTCAGCTGATTGTCGTTCTTGACCCCGTAAACACTCAGGAGGCGGTCCACAACGGCGTTAGCGCTCTTGTTTCCCAAAATAGGAAATTCCTGTTGACTTACTCAAAATGAGGCAATAGCCTTACTCACAACGAGAACATCTTATCCGTATGGGAACACCCAAGCCATGACCCCTAATCAGATCCGTGCACGTCTCGTCGAAAAGGGCAGCAGCTACCGAAAGTTCGCGCTGGCTCGCGGCTACGAGCCGCGCAATGTCACCCAAGTGGTGGCTCGCTGGGCAGGAGCGGAACGTTTGCCCAACGGTCGCCTCGCCTACGCGATTCTGAAGGACCTATCTGAAGAGATAGGTGCCGATGTCGTCCCCGGCATTCGCCAGCCCGCAACCGAACAGTAATGACCGCCGCCCTGGGGAGACACCAGAAGATGAAACGCCCGCTCCTAGAAACGCGGCGCCAGGTGGTCAGCGCGATCATCGGCGCCTACCCCGGCGGTCGCGAATGCGCCGCCGCCCGCCTGGGCCTCGACCTGAAGAAGTTCGACAACCACGCCTACGAGAACGCCGGCAGCAAGCCGCTCAGCGACGACCAGTTGCGCTTGCTCGAGCAGGAGGCCGGAACCACCTTCTTTCCCGAATACATTGCGCAGTTGTATAGCGGCATGTTCGTGGCGCTGAGCCAACCGGAGACACTGGACAACCTCACGCTGTACAGCCGCTCGGTGCGTGCATCAATCAAGCGGGGGGCAGTGGACCTGATCATCGCCAAGGCATTGGAAGACGGGGTGATCGAAGACGCCGAGGCCAAAGCCATCCTTGCAGCCCATGCCAGCTACATGGCCGAGCGCCATGGCGAGGTGCTGGCAGTGGTCGCTCTTCACAGTGAAGGAAGTCTCCGGTGAGACGGTCTCAGCCCTTTCCCAGCCGGGAGCGAATTTCCTTGAGAGCGGTGGCCAGATCATCCACGGCAAAACGGATGTCTTCTGCGTTCACCGCCAACGCTGGAAAGCTACCCGACGCAGTATGCGTTTGTGTCGAGCGCCCGGTCATGACTTTGACCAGCTTGTCGTGGCGCTCCTGCAACCGCTCGATCAAGCGCTGTACGTCCTTTTCAGAGTGATGACCCATGGCAAACCTCAACGACCAAGCTAGAGAAGAACTGCTCAGCGTACTGGACTGTGCTCAGCAGCGGCTAGACACGCTAAGGGAAACAGTCCGTACCGCCAAGGGGACGCTGGCAGACAGCGATATCCGCATCGCAATAGGTGACGCTCTTACGCCATTGAACATCGCCTTCGAATTCATGGAGGCCCTGTAGTCATGAGCGTCTACAAGCTTGTCTGCCCCTGCTGCCACAGCCGGATGCGGATCCGCTCCTCCGAGGGCCAAACCCCGTGCTTCCGCTCGATGTACGCGCAATGCACAAACGCGCTCTGCGGCGCCACCTTCACCGGCTCCCTGAGCTGGGACTACCAGCTCAGCCCCTCGGGCCTCGAGCGGCCACTGCTGGTGCTCCCCATGGCGCCTTCGAAAACCCGTCAACTGGCACGCCGCGACCTCGCGGCCGCAACCAACCAGTTGGACCTGCTGGACCACATGGAGTGCATGCAATGAACGGCAGCAACGACTATCGCAGCACCATGCAACAGGCCGCCGCAGCCTACTTGCGGAGCAACGCGAACCAGTACCTGTCCTCCGGCTCCGACCGGCTGTTCGGCGCCTGCGTCAATCATCTGGTCAAGGGCCTCGAGGTTCCCCAGTTCATGGCCGAGCGACTCGCCCAGCGCGCCTGGGACCAGGTATTCGCAGGTCCTGAGCCGATCTGGCTGGGTATCGACTGGGGCGAGGGTGACAACGAAGTGGTCTACCTGATCGACACCCGCAGCCACTGCCGCTTCCCGATCCCGGCCCGCTACCTGCCCGACCATCTGCTCAAGCAGCGCCCGCAGCACACCCCGTAACCACCCTGAAATCGACCCACCCACTGCCGTGGGTTTGGGGAAGTTACGCCCAGAATTCGAGGTATCCCGCCATGAGCGGCCACATTTCAATCACCGTCGAAGTCGACCAGAACCAGGCTGAGAAGTACCTGCTCTGGCTGGTCAGCCAGTACGAAGCCGCCATGGCCGAGTGCTGGTACGACGATCGCTACCGCTATACGCCGCAGGGGCTGCGCGGCAAGCGCATCCTCGAGGACCGCCCGCACATTGCCGGCATCTGCCGGACCATCCGCGAACTGCGCAAGCAGATTCGGGGGCGCGCATGAAGGAAATGGACCGCGAGCTCAAGGCCGACGTGCTGCGCCGCCTACAGGATCAGTACGGCCTGACGCCGATCAAGGGCACGAAGTACATGCGCAAGGGCGAGTGCCCGACGTGCGGCAAAAAGGAGCTCTACACCCTGGTCGACAGCCCCTGGTTCATCCGCTGCGGGCGCGGCAAGTGCGGCGACACCTGGCATATCAAGGAAATCTACCCGGAACTCTTCGACGACTGGAGCAAACGAGCGCCGGCCACCGACAAGGAACCTGCAGCCTCGGCCCGGGCGTACCTGGCGCACGCCCGCGGCTTCGACCTGGCGCTGATCGATGGCTGGTACAGCCAGGAAAACTACTGGGACCGCGACCTTGAGATCGGTAGCGCGACAGTACGCTTCCCGCTGAAGAAAGGCGGCTACTGGGAACGCCTGATCGATCGTCCGAGCCGCTTCGGCAAGAAGAAGGCGCGCTTCAAGCCGGGCGACAGCCCGCGCGGCGTCTGGTGGTGCCCACCCAGCGTCGACCTGCAGGAGGTGAAGGAGCTGTGGATCGTCGAAGGTATCTTCGACGCCATCGCGCTGCTGCACCACGGCATCGACGCCGTGTCGGCCATGAGTTCCAACGCCTTCCCCGAGCAGTCTTTGCGCGAACTCGCGACAGCCCGTGGCGGCAAGCTGCCGAAACTGATCTGGGCGCTGGACAACGAACCCGGCGCCCACAGGTACACCCGGCGGTGGGTGACCGAGGCGCGCGCCCTGGGCTACGTCTGCGAAGCGGCCCAACTACCGCAACGCAACAACCGCAAATTCGACTGGAACGACCTGCACCAGCGCTGGATGTTCATCGATGACGCGGCCGAGCGCGTCGCGCAGATCGAGAAAGACCTCAAGACCGCGCGTCATGAGGGCGCGCTGCTGATCGCCGAGAGTGCCGCCGAGAAGGCCCTGCTGATGTACGACTGGGGCAAGCGCGGTGAATTCCACTTCCGCTTCGCCAACCGCCTCTACTGGTTCAAGCTGGATATCGAGAAGTTCAACAAGGCCATGCAGAGCCTGGAGGACAGCGACAACCACGACGACCAATTGCTGAACCAGAAACAGATGCGCGACAAGGCCCTGCAGCAAGCCGGCGGCGTCGTGGAAATCGCCAACTGCTTCCCCCAGGCCCTGTACTTCCAGCGCAACGAGGTCACAGACGAAAGCTGGTACTACTTCCGCATCGATCGCCCCGACGACGAGAGCGTGAAGAACACCTTCACCAGCGCCCAGGTCGCGGCGGCCAGCGAGTTCAAGAAGCGCCTGCTCGGCGTGGCGGCCGGGGCGATCTTCACCGGCAGCGGCGCGCAGCTTGACCAGATCATGAAGCTGCAGCTCACCGGCTTGAAGACGGTGGCCACCATCGATTACCTGGGCTACAGCCGGGAGCATGCCTGCTACGTTCTGGGCGACGTGGCGGTGCGCGGTGGCGTGATCGAAAAGGCCAACGCCGAAGACTTCTTCGAGTTCCAGAAACTGCGCCTGAAGACCCTGCAGCGCTCGATCAAGCTGCAGATCGCCACCGACGCCAAGGACTACCGCCCGGAGTGGCTGGACTGGCTGTGGACCTGCTTCGGCGCCAAGGGCCTGGTGGCGCTGGCGTTCTGGTTCGGCTCGCTGTTCGCGGAGCAGATCCGCGCCGAGTTCCAGTCCTTTCCGTTCCTCGAGGCCACCGGCGAGGCCGGTGCCGGCAAGTCCACGCTGATCACCTTCCTGTGGAAGCTGCTCGGCCGGGCGGACGAGGAAGGCCAGGACCCGTCGAAGATGACCAAAGCGGGCCTGCGGCGCTGGCTGACCCAGCTGTCGAACATGCCCATGGTCATGCTCGAGGCCGACCGCAGCGACAACAGCCGCGCCGGCGGCGCCGCCAAGTCCTTCGACTGGGACGAGTTCAAGCCGCTGTTCAACGGCCGCGCGTTGGGCGTGACCGGCCAGAAGACCGCCGGCAACGAAACCTACGAGCCCCCCTTCCGCGGCACCCTGGTGATGAGCCAGAACGCCACGGTGCAGGCCTCCGAAGCGATCATGACCCGTATCGTGAAGCTGCACTTCATTCGCCCGGAAATCACCCGCGAGAGCCAGGCCGCGGCCGACAACCTCAACCACCTGGGCGTGCTCGAGGTCAGCCACTTCCTGCTGATGGCCATCCGTGCCGAGGCCCGCGTGCTGGAGTGCTTCCGCGAGCGGCTGAAGGTTCACAGCGCAACGCTGCGCGGTCTGAAGCAGATTCGTATCGAGCGGCTGATACTCAACCACGCGCAGATGATGGCCCTGGTTGACGCGCTGCGCCTGGTTGTGCCGCTGTCCGAGCACCAGCTCGCATGCGCTCAGCAGACCCTGATGACGATGGCCCTGGAGCGCCAGGACGCCGTCAACGCCGACGCGCCCGAGGTGGCCGAGTTCTGGGAGGTCTACGACTACCTCGAAAACCTCAGCGAAGAGCCGGTGCTCAACCACAGCAAGAACCCCGGAACCATCGCCATCAACCTCAACGAGTTCGTGAAGCTGGCCGCCGACCACCGCCAGAAGGTGGCCGACGCGGCAACCCTGCGCGACCTGCTGAAAGAGTCCCGCCGGCACAAGTTCATCGAATACAAGGCCGTCGACAGTGCCGTGCGTTCGGCACACGCCCGCCAGAACCCTCTCACCAACCGACCCAGCACCGTCAAGTGCTGGATTTTCCAAGCCTGACCGGCGCGGCAACGCCGGAACTGCAACCCCAAAGGAGAGACACCATGCAACTGAACGTAGAACGCGGCGCACGGATGACCGGCAAGACCATTCGCCTGCGCCAGGCCGCACGTAAGGCCGGTCAGGAAGAGCACCAGATCATCAGCGGCAGTCTCTACACACCGTTCGACCTGGAACTGTTGGTGCGCCACCGCATCAGCCACGGCGCCAAGGTGATCTGCATCGACGAATGCAGTGAGCAACAGATCAAGCACCTGCGGCACCTCAAAGGCGATATCCCCAGCGATCTCACCATCCACGCCGTTGTAGCGAACTGACCGACGACCCTCGACCCGGCGCGGCAACGCCGGGACCACAAACCGATAGGAGAGACACCATGCAGGCCCAATTCGTTACGCCCGAGCAATTGCTACTGAAGCGCTTGGAGATCGCCTTCGCAGCGTGGGCAAAACCTCGCGGCTATGACCTGGCTATGTGCGACGACGGCAACAGCTTCCTGTCGCTGGAAACCCGTAATGCCTGGCTTGGCTTCGAGGCGGCACACGGCTCGGCGGGCTGCCGTCCCGTCGGCCAACAACTCTATGCACGGCTGAAGAAATCCAGCCCTCATGCCCACCAGACCGACAAGTTGTTCGCTGTGCGCGTCGGCCGTGCGCCCTACGACGACTACGTCGTGCACGGGGGGCCCGGTAGCGTGTATCGCCTCAGCGACGTGAACTTCTACGTAATCGACGGCGAGAAGAAGTACCGCCTCGGTTGACACAAGAGCCTGTGCCGGGTGAGCGGCAACTCCCCCGGCGCCATTTCCATGAAGGAGAGACACCATGAAAAAGCACTTCCCTGTCACACAAGCAATGCGTGAGGAGGTTGTCGACAAACTCACTATCCAGGCCGTAGCGCATCATGCGGTCGCCATTGCCGACTACCTCGAGGCGCTCAATACGCAGTTCTGGACAGCGCATTGCTCCAAGGTCGAAGCCCTTCCCGGGCTCGAAAAAAAGCATTGGGCAAGCCTGATTCAGGCAGGTGCCGTCACTGCCACTTCGAGCTGTTTCCCAACCTATAAGAAACAGCGCGGGGAGGACCGTAGCCCAGTCACGAAAGAGTTCGTTGCAGTAGCCCGCCACTACAAGCAAGAGCTCCGCAACACTTTCGTCGCACGCCTGCTCGCTTCCCAGGCATTCGAAGGCGTCAAGCGCTTTCTGGACTCCAGACACGACCGCGACTGGAAGATACGCCTCGTCTGCCCCAACGGCGCAGTACCCCGCCTCCATGGCATGGAGGACATCACCGACTTGAAGCTGAAAGGCCTCGCTCTGCTGATCTGCTCAGAACTGGAGTCCGTGGTTGAAGCAGGCCTCGCTTTTCGTAGTCAGGCCATGGACGTTCTGCTTGCCTGCCGCACCTCCCGCCAGGTTGAAGACCTGTTCCCCGAGGCTGCGAAGCTGCTCCCGCAGCCTGTGAAACAGGACAAGGCCCTGGCCCCCACCGAACTAGCGGCCAATGTGCGCAGCATGCTCAGCAAGGGCGTACCACCGGTAGTACAGGCATAGGGAGGCTGACTGTGGATGTGATCGACCAGGCCAATGAACGGGCCGAGAACATGATCCAGGCCGCCCTGGCCCAGCGGACGAACACTCGCCCGGCGCCCAGCGCCCTCTGGTGCGAGGACTGCGGCGAGCAAATACCCGAGGCTCGCCGCCAGGCCGCCCCGGGCTGCGAGTGCTGCATCAGCTGTCAGGAACTGCGCGAGCACCCCGCGCGGCGCTGAAGAAGAGGCGCCAGGGAGCGGCAACTCCCTGGCGCCAACCACCCCAAAGGAGAGACACCATGCAAGCGAATCAACCCCAAGGCGGCAACGCCAAGGCTAACACACAGATCACCAACGCAACCGAAGGCGGTATGCCACTGCCGGAGGTTGTGGGTTGGATGGACAACACCGGTCGCCCAGTGAAAGGCGGCCCAAGTGGTCGGTATCACCAGGCCCTTGTCACTCTCGCGCAGTACCAATGCGACGTCGGAGCGCTGCAGGCAGAGATCGAGCGGGAGCGGCTATATCGGGAGATTTTGTGCTCAGCGAATGCCGGTTTGGCCGAGAAGGTCAACCACCTTGGAGGCGAACTGGACGCCGCCCAGGCCAGAGTGGCGAAACTGGAGATACTTCTGCGCAAACTGAGCACCAACGGCCTAATGCAATTCAGCACCGCAGATGAGGAGATGGCCGTTCAAGCCGCGCTGGGCGGCGCCCCTGTAGCCCAGGCTCAGCACAGCGTGCCTCGCGCATGGCTCGATGTTCAAGCCGAGCGCCACCGGCAAGTTGAGGACGAAGGCTGGACGCCGGAGCACGACGACGAGCACAGCCACGGCCAGATGGCCCGCGCCGCCGCATGCTACGCCCTGGCCGGCTCCAGCGCTCCGAACGATGAAACCGCAGCCCTGCTGGTGTCGCTTGCCTGGCCGTGGGACCAGCAGTGGTGGAAGCCAACCACCGCGCGCCGCGATCTGGTCAAGGCCTGCACCCTGGCGCTGGCCGAGATCGAGCGCCTTGACCGGGCAGCAGCGGCGCTGAGCGTTTCACAACCCGCTGAAAGTCGCTGAGGTGAACGGCATGCACGAATTGCTGAAGATGCTGGACAGCCCGCGCAGCCTGCTGAATTTCTCGCTGGCAATTCTGGTTGTCCTGACTGTGTTCTTCACGTTGAAGAGCGGCGCGCAAGCAGCTTCGCAACCAGCCTCCTCCCTTTCCACGTCCATGGAAGCACACTCAAGGGGGAAGCAACCGTGAAAGCACTGAGCATTCGCCAACCATGGGCCTGGCTGGTCGCCAATGGCCACAAGGACATCGAGAACCGCGACTGGGCGACCAACTTCCGCGGCCGCTTTCTGATCCACGCAGCCAAGGGCATGACACGCGACGAGTACGAGGAGGCCCACGACTTCGCCGCGTACAACGGCGTGACCATCCCAGCGCCGCACGAACTGGAGCGCGGCGGGATAGTCGGCGAGGCCAGCATCATCGGCTGCGTCGATCGCAGCAACTCACTGTGGTTCTTCGGCCGATACGGGTTCGAACTGGCTGACGCCAGGCCACTGCCGTTCCAGCCCATGAAGGGCCAACTGGGGTTCTTCGAAGTTGAGGTAGCGCAATGACTGATCGGGCCAACCGCCAGCACCTGCTGGCATGCGAAGCCCGGTACTGGCTCCGGCGTGGGTACACCACGCCGGAGAAAGTCGTCGAGCTGAAAGAGACCCTTTACAAAAAGCGCGGCGAGGAGGCCGTCACCCGGCTGATCGAGGAAATGCGCAGGCAGTGGGGTAGCCGCCATGAGTGGCAGAGGGGGCCGGATGAATAACGGCATGCGCCAAGAATACCGGAGCGGCGATTCTCGGCGATGGTCACCTGCCTCCGGCAGTACACTTGGGGGCAGTCCATGACCGAAACTTCCAGCGTGCTGACCTTCGACGACCTCAAGCGTATCACCGGCTACGTCCGGCGGGCCGACGTGGAGCGAGCCCTGCACGAGCAGGGCATCCGAACTTTCCGGGGCCGCGCAGGCCCCTGGACCACCGTGGAGCTGATTAACCAGGCCGGCGGGCTGCAGCCGGCGACTCAGGAGCAGTACGGCGTCGAGATTCTATGAGGCGATCCAGGAAGCACAATCCCAACATCCCCCCGCACATCGACCAGGCCGCTATCCCAGCGGCCGTTTTCTTTGACCACCGCGGCAAAGGTACCTGGTACACCCTGCACCGCGATGAGGCCGGCCGGCAGCACCGGCAGAACATCGCCAGCAGTTCTGCCACACTGGCCGAGCTGCACAAGATCATGGAAGTCCGCAACGGCATCGATCGCGAGAGCCTGAACCACCTGTGCGAGCAGTACCACGACAGCGCCAAGTTCAAGCGGCTCGCGCCGAAGACCCAGGACAGCTACAGCTGGTCGCGCGACGTCCTGGTCAACATCCCCACCAAGCTTGGTAAGCCTCTCGGCGAATTGGCCGTGCGCAAGTTCACCCCTGCGCTGATCCAGCGGATCATTGACCGGATCGCCGACGAGGGAACGCCGTCGAAGGCCGCCCATGCACTACGGTACTTGCGCCTGGTGATGCAGTGGGGCCGCAACCGCGGCTACCTGGACAACAACCCGGCCATGGGCATCGAGGCGCCGGTCGAGCGCAAGCAGCGCCGCCTGCCTTCCCATGAAGTGATGCAGCGTCTGATCGACCGTGCCCGCGAGCTGGGCCAGTTGAAACGCGGGCAGAAGGACGCGGTGCCGCCGCACCTGGGCTACGTCATGGAGCTGGCCTACCTGTGCCGGCTGCGCGGCATCGAGGTCGTCACCCTGACCGACGCCAACGAGCTGGCCGAGGGCGTGCTCACCAACCGGCGCAAGGGCAGCCGCGACAACGTCGTCACCTGGACGCCGCGCCTGCGCGCTGCCTGGGACGCCGCCAAGGCTCGCCGCGCCCAGGTATGGAAAGCCCGGGGCACGGCCGTGCCGGTCAACCCCGAGAAGCGCTTCATCATCACCGCCGAGCACGGCGGGCCACTGGGCAAGTCTGGCCTGGACACTGCCTGGAACCGTTTCATCCGCAACGCCATCACCGCGGGCGTCATCACCGCCGAGCAGCGCTTCGGTCTGCACGACCTCAAGCGCCGCGGCATCACCGACACCCCCGGCACCAGGGCCGACAAGCAGGAAGCCAGTGGCCACCGCGACGAGTCCATGCTCGACATCTACGACCTGAGCGTCCCGAAGGTCGCTCCCTCCGCCCTCTGATCACTCCCGAAACCTGCGTAACAAGCGCGCCGGGCTCCGCAAGGAATCCGGTCGCCAGCGCTACCAATGCGTAACAAGCCAGAACCTAAGTTACTGACATAAAAGCCGAAAATGCTTTTCTTGTAATCAGTAGGTCCCGGGTTCGACTCCTGGTGCCGGCACCACGAATCCCCGAAAAGCCCCGCCTCGCGCGGGGCTTTTTTGTTTTATCCTCCTACCTGCCGCCCGATGATGGCACTTCGCATAGAATGCCGGGTCAGATGCACCTACCAGATCTGGGGTTGGCAGGATCGCCATTTTTCCCGTACTAATCGTCGTCTTCACGATCGATTGGTACACCTTGGCGGGACGTGTCGAAGCAGCCCTACGGACAACCACTGCTTGAACAAGGTATGACTCATGACGATTCTCGTGACCGGCAGCGCCGGCTTCATCGGCGCCAATTTCGTGCTCGACTGGCTGGCCCTGCATGACGAGCCGGTGGTCAGCCTCGACAAGCTCACCTACGCCGGCAACCGGCAGAACCTCGCCAGCCTCGACGGCGACGCCCGGCACACCTTCGTCGCCGGCGATATCGGCGATAGCCAGCTGGTAGCCCGCCTGCTCGCCGAGCACCAGCCGCGGGCGATCCTCAACTTCGCCGCGGAATCTCATGTGGACCGCTCGATCCACGGCCCCGAGGACTTCATCCAGACCAACATCGTCGGCACCTTCCGCCTGCTGGAAGAAGTGCGCGCCTACTGGGGCGCGCTGGAGCCGGAAGCGAAGGCGGCATTCCGCTTCCTCCACGTCTCCACCGACGAAGTCTATGGCTCGCTGGCACCGAGCGATCCGGCCTTCACTGAGAACAACCGCTACGAGCCGAACAGTCCCTACTCGGCGTCCAAGGCGGCCTCCGACCACCTGGTGCGGGCCTATCACCACACCTACGGGCTGCCGGTGCTGACCACCAACTGCTCGAACAACTACGGCCCCTACCACTTCCCGGAAAAGCTCATCCCACTGGTGATCCACAACGCCCTGGCCGGCAAGCCGCTGCCGATCTACGGCGACGGCCAGCAGATCCGCGACTGGCTCTACGTCAAGGACCATTGCAGCGCCATCCGCCGGGTCCTCGAAGCCGGGCAACTGGGCGAGACCTACAATGTCGGCGGCTGGAACGAAAAGGCCAACCTCGACGTGGTCGAGACCCTCTGCGCCATCCTCGACCAAGAGCAGCCGCGCGCCGACGGCCGCAGCTATCGCGAGCAGATCACCTTCGTCAAGGATCGTCCGGGCCATGATCGCCGCTACGCCATCGATGCCACGCGCCTGGAGCGCGAGCTGGGCTGGAAGCCGGCGGAAACCTTCGAGACCGGCATCCGCAAGACCGTGCGCTGGTACCTGGACAACCAGGACTGGGTGGCCAACGTAACCAGCGGTGCCTACCGCGAGTGGGTGGGTAAGCAGTACGCATGAACCGGATCCTTCTCCTCGGCGCCAACGGCCAGGTCGGCTGGGAGCTGCAGCGCGCCCTGGCGCCGCTGGGCGAACTGCTGGTCTGTGACCGCCGGCGCGCCGATCTCGCCGACCCCGAAGGCCTGGCGCGACTGGTTCGCGCCGAGCGGCCGCAGTTCATCGTCAACGCCGGTGCCTACACCGCGGTGGACAAGGCCGAGAGCGATGCCGACAACGCCCGCCTGATCAATGCCCGCGCCGTCGCGGTACTGGCCGAGGAGGCCGCGGCCTGCGGCGCCTGGCTGGTGCATTACTCCACCGACTACGTGTTCGACGGCGCGGGCAGCGTGCCTTTCGCCGAGGACGCGCCGACCGGCCCGCTGAGCGTCTACGGGCAGACCAAGCTGGAAGGCGAGCAGGCCATCCGCGCCAGCGGCTGCCGCCACCTGATCTTCCGCACCAGCTGGGTCTACGCCGCGCGCGGCGGAAACTTCGCCAAGACCATGCTGCGCCTGGCCGGGCAACGCGACGAACTCAAGGTCGTGGCCGACCAGTTCGGCGCGCCCACCAGCGCCGAGCTGATCGCCGACGTCACCGCCCAGGCCCTGCAGCGCCTGCGCTGGGATGCCGAGCTGGCAGCACGGGCCAGCGGCACCTACCACCTGGTCGCCAGCGGCGAGACGTCCTGGCACCTCTATGCGCGCTTCGTCATCGAACAGGCGCTGGAGCGGGGCTGGGAGTTGCAGGCGACGCCGCAGCGGGTCCTGCCGATCGCCACCGAGGACTACCCGGTGCCGGCGAAGCGTCCGGCCAATTCGCGCCTCGACAACCGCAAGCTGCAACAGGTCTTCGGCCTGGTACTGCCAGACTGGCGCTACCATGCCGGACGCATGATCCAGGAACTGAGCGAGCAGGGACCACTATGAAACGCAAGGGCATCATCCTCGCCGGAGGCTCGGGCACCCGCCTGCACCCGGCAACGCTGGCCATCTCCAAGCAGTTGCTGCCGGTGTACGACAAGCCGATGATCTACTACCCGCTCAGTACCCTGATGCTGGCGGGCATCCGCGAGATACTGATCATCTCGACCCCACAGGACACCCCACGCTTCCAGCAGTTGCTGGGCGACGGTTCGAACTGGGGCCTGGACCTGCAATATGCCGTGCAACCGTCGCCGGACGGCCTGGCCCAGGCCTTCCTGATCGGCGAGTCGTTCATCGGCAACGACCTCAGCGCGCTGGTCCTGGGCGACAACCTCTATTACGGCCACGACTTCCACGAGTTGCTCGGCAGCGCTTCGCAGCGCCAGACCGGCGCCAGCGTCTTCGCCTACCACGTGCTGGACCCGGAGCGCTACGGCGTGGTCGAGTTCGACCAGGGCGGCAAGGCCATCAGCCTGGAAGAGAAGCCACTGGAGCCGAAGTCGAACTACGCGGTCACCGGCCTGTATTTCTACGACCAGCAGGTGGTGGACATCGCCAGGGACCTGAAGCCTTCGCCGCGCGGCGAGCTGGAGATCACCGACGTCAACCGCGCCTATCTGGAGCGCGGCCAGCTCAGCGTGGAGATCATGGGCCGCGGCTACGCCTGGCTGGATACCGGCACCCACGATTCGCTGCTCGAGGCCGGCCAGTTCATCGCCACCCTGGAGAACCGCCAGGGTCTCAAGGTGGCCTGCCCGGAAGAGATCGCCTACCGGCAGAAGTGGATCGACGCCGCGCAACTGGAAAAACTCGCCGCGCCGCTGGCCAAGAACGGCTACGGCCAATACCTCAAGCGCCTGCTGACCGAGACCGTGTACTGATGAAAGCGACCCGCCTGGCAATCCCCGACGTCATCCTCTTCGAACCCCGGGTGTTCGGCGACGATCGCGGATTCTTCTTCGAAAGCTACAACCAGCGCGCCTTCGAGGAGGCCTGCGGTCATCCGGTCAGCTTCGTCCAGGACAACCATTCGCGTTCCGCCCGTGGCGTCCTCCGCGGCCTGCACTACCAGATCCGGCAAGCCCAGGGAAAACTGGTGCGCGCCACTCTCGGCGAGGTATTCGACGTGGCCGTCGACCTGCGTCGCGGCTCGCCGACCTTCGGCCAGTGGGTAGGCGAACGCCTGAGCGCGGAGAACAAGCGCCAGATGTGGATTCCGGCCGGCTTCGCGCACGGCTTCGTGGTGCTCAGCGAATACGCCGAGTTCCTCTACAAGACCACCGACTTCTGGGCGCCGGAACACGAACGCTGCATCGTCTGGAACGATCCCGAGCTGAAGATCGACTGGCCGCTGCAGGATGCCCCCCTGCTTTCGGAGAAGGACCGCCAGGGCAAGGCATTCGCCGACGCCGACTGCTTCCCCTGAACGGCAGGGAGCGACCGGACTCGGCGCAAGGCGTGATAATTTAGGGCATCCCGTCCGGGATGCCCCGGATACTCGCAGCCACGGCAGGTTCGTTCGTCTTGAAAGCCTATTTCCATCGCTGGCGCTCGCTGGTCATCCTCGCCCTGCTTCTCGCGCCGCTGCTCTGGCCCCTGCAATATTTCGCCGAGCGCTACTACAGCGAGCAGTTGGCCGAGCAGAACCGCCAGACGCTCGACCTCTACGTCGCCAACCTGCTCGGCACGCTGCGCCGCTACGAAGAACTGCCGCAGATCCTCGGCGGCCTGCCGGTGCTGCGCCAGGCCCTGCAACAACCTGGCGACCCGCTGCTGCAGAAGATCGCCAACGAGGCGCTGGCCGACATCCGCCGACGCACCGGCGCCGACGTGATCTACCTGCTGCAACCGGACGGCACCACCCAGGTCGCCTCCAACTGGGCCCAGGCGGACAGTTTCGTCCACCGCAACTTCGCCTTCCGCCCCTATTATCGCGAGGCCATGCAGGGCCGCCTGGCGCGCTTCTTCGGCCTGGGCACCACCTCGATCAAGCGCGGCTACTACTTCGCCAGTGCGGTGAAGGAAGGCTCGCGGATCATCGGCGTGCTGGTGGTGAAGGTCGATCTCGAACACATCGAACGGCTCTGGGGCAATTCCCCGGAGCAACTGCTGGTGATAGACAACTACGGCGTGGTGATCCTCTCCTCCCGCGAGGATTGGCGCTTCCATGCCAGTCGGCCGCTGAGCGCGGCGGAGCGCGACGAGATCCACGCCAACATCCCCTACCCGGTGCAGGACCCGAAGCCCCTGCGCCTGCAACAGAGCGCCTGGCTCAGCCAGAGCCGGACGCTACCGGAAACCGGCTGGACGGTGAGCATCTACGCCCCCCGCACCCTCATCGAACGGCCGGTGCGCAGCGTCCTGCTGATCGGCGGCGCGACCCTGCTCGCCCTGCTCCTGCTGCTTACCCTGCTGACCCTCAGCCGCCGTCACTACCTGGACCGCATCGCTCTCGAGGCCGAGGCCAAGCGCCAGTTGGAAGAGCGCGTACTGGAACGCACCCGCGAGCTGGAGAACGCCAACGCGCAGTTGCAGCAGGAAGTCCACGAACGCGAGCAGGCCCAGCGCGAGCTGATGCGCGCCCAGGACGAAGTGGTCCAGGCCGGCAAGCTCACGGCCCTCGGCACCATGTCGGCGAGCATCAGCCACGAACTCAACCAGCCGCTGGCGGCGATCCGCAGCTACGCCGACAACGCCCGGGTGCTGCTCGACCACCAGCGCACCGAGGACGCCCGCGGCAATCTCGAGCAGATCAGCGACCTCACCACCCGCATGGCCTCGATCATCGCCCACCTCAAGGCCTATGCCCGCGGTGCGCGCCGGGCGCCGGAGAACGTGCAGCTGCAGCCGGCGATCGAGGACGCCCTGTCGATGCTCGCCAGTCGGCGGCGGGCGATGAACGTCGAACTGCTGCGCGACGTGCCGGACGCCCCGCTGTGGGTCCAGGCCGGCGAGACCCGCTTGCGGCAAATCCTCGGCAACCTGCTCACCAATGCCCTCGACGCGCTCGCCGAGAAAGCTCCGCCGCGGCGCCTGTGGGTAATCGCCAGCCAGGACCAGCACGGCGTGACCCTGACTCTGCGCGACAACGGCCCGGGGTTTTCCGAGGACGCCCTGGCCCACGCCCACGAACCCTTTTTCACCACCAAGACCACCGCCAAAGGGCTCGGCCTCGGCCTGGCCATCTGCGATAACCTATTGCGCGCCCTCGGCGGCCGCCTGGAAATGGGCAACCATCTCGAAGGCGGCGCCGTGGTGCGCCTGCACTTGCTGCCGGGAGTTCCCGGCGTCGCCGCCATGCCCCAGGAGGAAACCCGCGCATGAGTCCCTTCGCGCCATTCGATGCCCAGACCCAGGTCCTGCTGATCGACGACGATCCGCACCTGCGCCAGGCCCTGCGCCAGACGCTCGACCTCGCCGGGCTCAAGGTCGCGACCCTGGACGACGCGCGCCAGTTGGATACCGCGCAGTGCAAGGACTGGCCCGGGGTGGTGGTCAGCGACATCCGCATGCCCGGCATCGATGGCATGGAACTGCTCCGCCAATTGCACGAACAGGACGCCGACCTGCCGGTGATCCTGATCACCGGCCACGGCGACGTGCCGCTGGCGGTCCAGGCCATGCGCGGCGGCGCCTATGACTTCCTGGAAAAGCCCTTCCCCAGCGACGCCCTGCTCGACAGCGTGCGCCGCGCCCTGGAGGTGCGCCGGCTGGTCCTGGAGAACCGCACCCTGCGCCTGGCCCTGGCCGAACGCCACGAGCTGCATGGGCGCCTGATCGGACGCTCGGCCGGCATGCAGCGCCTGCGCGAGCAGGTCGGCTCGCTGGCGGCGATCCAGGCCGACGTGCTGGTCCTTGGCGAAACCGGCGCCGGCAAGGAGGTGGTCGCGCGGGCCCTGCATGACCTGTCGAGCCGACGCGACGGACCGTTCGTCGCGATCAACGCCGGCGCCCTCGCCGAATCGGTGGTGGAAAGCGAACTGTTCGGTCACGAGGCCGGCGCCTTCACCGGCGCGCAGAAGCGCCGCATCGGCAAGTTCGAGTACGCCAATGGCGGCACCCTGTTCCTCGACGAGATCGAGAGCATGAGCCTGGACGTGCAGGTCAAGCTGTTGCGCCTGCTGCAGGAACGGGTAGTCGAGCGGCTCGGCTCCAACCAGTTGATCCCGCTGGATATCCGCATCATCGCGGCAACCAAGGAAGACCTGCGCCAGGCCGCCGACCAGGGCCGCTTCCGCGCCGACCTCTATTACCGCCTCAACGTCGCCAGCCTGCGCATTCCACCGCTGCGCGAGCGCGGCGAAGACATCCCGCTGCTGTTCCGCCATTTCGCCGAAGCCGGCGCCATGCGTCATGGCCTGACGCCACGCGAACTGGACGCCGGCCAGTCGGCGCGGCTGCTGGCCTACGACTGGCCGGGCAACGTGCGCGAATTGCAGAACGCCGCCGAGCGCTTCGCCCTGGGTCTCGGCCTGAGCCTGGACGACGGAGTCCTGCCCGACGCCGCCGACGAGCCGCACAACCTCAGCGCCAAGGTCGAGGCCTTCGAGCGCTCGCTGATCGCTGCCGAACTGGAACGCCCGCACAATTCGCTGCGCAGCGTCGCCGAGGCCCTCGGTATCCCGCGCAAGACCCTGCACGACAAGCTGCGCAAGCACGGCCTGCCGTTCAACACGCCTGGCGAAAATCCGCCAGATGATGGCGAATGAATGGCGGATTACCGCCAACCGTTCGCCATCCGCGCCCGCAGCATCTCCCCTGCGTACCCTTGCCCGACTGGCACAGGGCTTGCTCACGGCTTCCCGAGCGTTCCAACAAGCAGAAGACCAGGCGCTTTTCCGATTCACGCAGCATCTGCCGCTGCGCTGCCTAGACTTCCCTTGTTCGGCCACGCCGAGAGGACACCCGTCCTCTTCATAAAAGACAGACAAGAACAAAGAGGAAGTCTCATGCTCAAGCACACCGCGAAGGCGCTCGTCTGCGCACTTTCCCTGACCGTCGCCGGAATCGTCCAGGCAGCCGACCCGATCGTCATCAAGTTCTCCCACGTCGTCGCCGAGCACACGCCCAAGGGCCAGGGCGCGCTGCTGTTCAAGAAACTGGTGGAGGAACGCCTGCCGGGCAAGGTCAAGGTGGAGGTCTACCCGAACTCGTCGCTGTTCGGCGACGGCAAGGAGATGGAAGCCCTGCTGCTGGGCGACGTGCAGATCATCGCGCCGTCGCTGGCCAAGTTCGAGCAGTACACCAAGAAATTGCAGATCTTCGACCTGCCGTTCCTGTTCGACAACATCCAGGCGGTCGACCGCTTCCAGCAGAGCCCGCAGGGCAAGGAGCTGCTGACCTCGATGCAGGACAAGGGCATCACTGGCCTCGGCTACTGGCACAACGGGATGAAGCAGTTGTCCGCCAACAAGCCCCTGCGCGAGCCGAAGGACGCCCGCGGCCTGAAGTTCCGCGTGCAGGCCTCCAAGGTGCTCGAGGAACAGTTCAAGGCGGTGCGCGCCAACCCGCGCAAGATGAGCTTCGCCGAGGTCTACCAGGGCCTGCAGACCGGCGTGGTCAACGGTACCGAGAACCCCTGGTCGAACATCTACTCGCAGAAGATGCACGAAGTGCAGAAGTACATCACCGAGTCCGACCACGGCGTGCTGGACTACATGGTGATCACCAACACCAAGTTCTGGAACGGCCTGCCGGAAGACGTGCGCGGCGTGCTGGCCAAGACCATGGACGAGGTCACCGTGGAGGTGAACAAGCAGGCCGAGGCGCTCAACCAGGGCGACAAGCAGCGCATCGTCGAGGCCAAGACCAGCGAGATCATCGAACTCACTCCCGAACAGCGGGCCGAATGGCGCAAGGCCATGCAGCCGGTGTGGAAGAAGTTCGAAGGCGAGATCGGCGCCGACCTGATCAAGGCCGCCGAAGCCGCCAACCAGGCCCAATAAGAAGAAGAGGGAAAGCCCATGCACGCGCTCGCGCGCGTCTGGGCGCGCCTGGAGGAAGGCCTGATCGCCTTCCTCCTCGCCGCCATGACGCTGGTTACCTTCGTTTATGTAGTCCTCAATAACCTCTATACGCTGCTCTACGATCTCGCCGATCTCTGGGAGGGCGGCAACGAGACGCTGCTCGCCATCGGCGATGGGGTCCTCACCCTGGCCCAGGAGATGACCTGGAGCAACGCCCTGACCAAGGCCCTGTTCGCCTGGCTGATCTTCCTCGGCATCGCCTACGGCGTACGCACCGCCGGGCACCTCGGTGTGGACGTGCTGGTGAAGCTGGCCTCGCGACCGGTACAGCGAGTGCTCGGCGTGATCGCCTGCCTGGCCTGCCTCGGCTACGCCGGCCTGCTCTGCGTGGCCAGCTACGACTGGGTGAAGACCCTGTTCATCGCCGGCATCGGCGCCGAGGACCTCGACCACTTCGGCATCCGCCAATGGCACATCGGCCTGATCGTGCCGGTCGGCTTCGCCCTGGTGTTCATCCGTTTCGCCGAGATCCTCGTGCGCATCCTGCGCAACCGCCAGACCGGACTGGGACTGGCCGACGAGGCTGCCGACGCGCTGAAGCTGACCGAGCACGAGGAGCCCAAGGCATGACCATTCTGTTCCTCTTCCTGCTGCTCTTCCTGCTGATGTTCATCGGCGTGCCGATCGCCGTCTCCCTGGGTCTCTCCGGCGCACTGACGATCCTCCTGTTCAGCCCGGACTCGGTACGCTCGCTGGCGATCAAGCTGTTCGAGACCTCCGAGCACTACACCCTGCTGGCGATCCCGTTCTTCCTGCTCTCCGGCGCGTTCATGACCACCGGTGGCGTGGCGCGGCGCCTGATCGACTTCGCCAACGCCTGCGTCGGACACATCCGTGGCGGCCTGGCGATCGCCGCGGTGCTCGCCTGCATGCTCTTCGCCGCGCTATCCGGCTCGTCTCCGGCAACGGTGGCGGCAGTGGGTTCGATCGCCATCGCCGGCATGGTCCGCTCGGGTTATCCACAGGCGTTCGGCGCTGGGATCGTCTGCAACGCCGGCACCCTCGGCATCCTCATCCCGCCATCGATCGTGATGGTGGTCTACGCCGCCGCCACCGAGACCTCGGTGGGCAAGCTGTTCATCGCCGGCGTGGTTCCGGGGCTGCTGCTGGGACTGATCCTGATGGTGGTGATCTACATCGTCGCCCGGGTCAAGAAGCTGCCCGCCATGCCAAGGGTCAGTCTGCGCGAATGGCTGGCCAGCGCGCGCAAGGCGCTGTGGGGGCTGCTGCTGATGGTGATCATCCTCGGCGGCATCTATTCCGGCGCCTTCACCCCCACCGAGGCCGCCGCCGTCGCCGCGGTGTACTCGGCCTTCGTCGCACTGTTCGTCTACCGCGACATGCGCCTGAGCGAATGCCCGAAGGTGCTGCTGGAGTCCGGCAAGCTGACCATCATGCTGATGTTCATCATCGCCAACGCCATGCTCTTCGCCCACGTGCTGACCACCGAGCAGATACCGCAGAGCATCGCCAGCTGGGTCACGGAACTGGGACTTTCGCCATGGATGTTCCTGCTGGTGGTGAACATCGTGCTGCTGATCGCCGGCAACTTCATGGAGCCTTCGGCGATCATCCTGATCCTGGCGCCGATCTTCTTCCCCATCGCCATGGAGCTGGGCATCGATCCGATCCACCTCGGCATCATCATGGTGGTGAACATGGAGATCGGCCTGATCACGCCGCCGGTCGGGCTCAACCTGTTCGTCACCTCGGCGGTCACCGGCATGCCGCTGGGCGCGACCATCCGCGCAGCGCTGCCGTGGCTGATGATCCTGCTGGTGTTCCTGATCATCGTGACCTACATCCCGGCGGTATCCCTGGCATTGCCGAACTGGCTGGGGATGAGCTGACGGAACGGTAACGACGGCGGAAAACCCCGCCCTGCGCTCGGGCCTTCGGCAAAAATCCGCTCATGCCGCAGGCCCGTGCCCCGCAGTTGACGGGCCGGGCCACCTGTCGATGGCTGGCACGCCGCTTGCTCAATCGCTCGCAGTGCCCCTGGCACCGGCTTTCGGTTCGCCCAGCGAACCGCGCCCTTCGGCCACGAACCGGATGGCGGCCCCTTCCCCTGTGCCGACGTGCGCCAGCACGCGCGGCGGGTGGGCGGCGATCCCGTCCCCCCAGCGGTCTTCATACCCTGAAGCCCAAATGAAGAGCCCGGCGAACGCCGGGCTTCTTCATTTCTTTCCTTGTGCTTTTTCGTTCTTTGATAAGAGCGGAAAATTATTTTTACTTATAAATAAAAAATACTCCTCTCGAAATACTGCAACACTTCCCTGGAAAGTCGCGGCGGTTTTTCGACGGACCGTCAACAAGCCGGCGACCACCCACCTGAAAGTCAGAATACCGTCTCGCGAAATTCATTGATCGGCATCAACAATCCGGCTTGATCCGCGGCTTATAGCCCGATTTCGAGCAATTTCAAGCTTTCCCCGTAGCGGATGGCAAGACTTCCCCTATCACATGAAAAAACCGCCCTATTGCGGGCAGGTCTTAGATTCCTCTTCTATCTTTGGCACTCGCAACTTACAGGAATGCGTCATCTAATTACTTTGAGTAGGAAGCTATTGACGTGGATCAGCATTCAACAATAGCCGCTGCCGCCTAATGGCTTCACTCTCAATTCCTATAGGGAGATTCCGAAAATGTCCCAAGAATCCAGCCAAAAACTCCGACTAGGAGCGCTAACGGCTCTGGTTGTCGGCTCGATGATCGGAGGGGGCATCTTCTCCCTTCCGCAAAACATGGCAGCCAGCGCCGACGTCGGCGCCGTCCTGATCGGATGGGCGATCACCGCCGTCGGCATGCTCACCCTCGCTTTCGTCTTCCAGACCCTCGCCAACCGCAAGCCCGAACTCGACGGCGGCGTGTACGCCTACGCCAAGGCCGGCTTCGGCGACTACATGGGTTTCTCCTCGGCCTGGGGCTACTGGATCAGCGCCTGGCTGGGCAACGTCGGCTACTTCGTCCTGTTGTTCAGCACCCTCGGCTACTTCTTCCCGATCTTCGGCAAGGGCGACACCGTCGCGGCGATCGTCTGCGCCTCGGTCCTGCTCTGGGCCCTGCACTTCCTGGTGCTGCGCGGGATCAAGGAGGCGGCGTTCATCAACACCGTCACCACCGTGGCCAAGGTCGTGCCGCTGTTCCTGTTCATCCTGATCTGCCTGTTCGCCTTCAAGCTGGACATCTTCACCGCCGACATCTGGGGCAAGAGCAACCCGGACCTGGGCAGCGTGATGAACCAGGTGCGCAACATGATGCTGGTCACCGTCTGGGTGTTCATCGGCATCGAGGGCGCGAGCATCTTCTCCTCCCGCGCGGAAAAACGTTCCGACGTCGGCAAGGCCACCGTGATCGGCTTCATCACCGTCCTGCTCCTGCTGGTGCTGGTCAACGTGCTGTCCATGGGCGTGATGACCCAGCCGGAACTGGCCAAGCTGCAGAACCCGTCGATGGCGCTGGTACTCGAGCATGTGGTCGGCCACTGGGGCGCCGTGCTGATCAGCGTCGGCCTGCTGATCTCGCTGCTGGGCGCGCTGCTCTCCTGGGTGCTGCTGTGCGCCGAGATCATGTTCGCCGCCGCCAAGGACCACACCATGCCGGAGTTCCTGCGCCGCGAGAACGCCAACCAGGTGCCGGCCAACGCCCTGTGGCTGACCAACATCTGCGTACAGGTGTTCCTGGTGGTGGTGTTCTTCACCTCGGGCGACCCGAACGGCATGGACCCGTACACCAAGATGCTGCTCCTGGCCACCTCGATGATCCTGATCCCGTACTTCTGGTCCGCCGCCTATGGCCTGCTGCTGACCCTGAAGGGCGAGACCTACGAGAACGATGCCCGCGAACGCAGCAAGGACCTGGTCATCGCCGGCATCGCCGTGGCCTACGCGGTCTGGCTGCTCTACGCCGGGGGCCTGAAGTACCTGCTGCTGTCCGCCCTGCTGTATGCGCCCGGCGCGATCCTTTTCGCCAAGGCCAAGCACGAGGTCGGCCAGCCGATCTTCACCGGAATCGAAAAACTGATCTTCGCCGCAGTCGTCATTGGCGCCCTGGTGGCTGCCTACGGCCTCTACGACGGTTTCCTCACCCTCTGATTACTCCACTGGAGACGTGAAATGAGCACGGAAAAAACCAAACTTGGCGTCCACTCCGAAGCCGGCAAACTGCGCAAAGTGATGGTCTGCTCGCCCGGACTCGCCCACCAGCGCCTGACCCCGAGCAACTGCGACGAGTTGCTGTTCGACGACGTGATCTGGGTGAACCAGGCCAAGCGCGACCACTTCGACTTCGTCACCAAGATGCGCGAGCGCGGCATCGACGTCCTCGAGATGCACAATCTGCTGACCGAGACCATCCAGAACCCGGAAGCGCTGAAGTGGATCCTCGATCGCAAGATCACCGCCGACAGCGTCGGCCTGGGCCTGACCAGCGAGCTGCGCTCCTGGCTGGAGAGCCTGGAGCCGCGCAAGCTGGCCGAGTACCTGATCGGCGGCGTCGCCGCTGACGACCTGCCCGCCAGCGAAGGCGCCGACATCCTCAAGATGTACCGCGAGTACCTGGGCCATTCCAGCTTCCTGCTGCCGCCGTTGCCGAACACCCAGTTCACCCGTGACACCACGTGCTGGATCTACGGCGGCGTGACCCTGAACCCGATGTACTGGCCGGCGCGACGACAGGAAACCCTGCTGACCACCGCCATCTACAAGTTCCATCCCGAGTTCGCCAACGCCGAATTCGAGATCTGGTACGGCGACCCGGACAAGGACCACGGCTCCTCGACCCTGGAAGGCGGCGACGTGATGCCGATCGGCAACGGCGTGGTCCTGATCGGCATGGGCGAGCGCTCCTCGCGCCAGGCCATCGGTCAGGTCGCCCAGTCGCTGTTCGCCAAGGGCGCCGCCGAGCGGGTGATCGTCGCCGGCCTGCCGAAGTCCCGCGCCGCGATGCACCTGGACACCGTGTTCAGCTTCTGCGACCGCGACCTGGTCACGGTCTTCCCGGAAGTGGTCAAGGAAATCGTGCCCTTCAGCCTGCGCCCCGATCCGAGCAGCCCCTACGGCATGAACATCCGCCGCGAGGAGAAAACCTTCCTCGAAGTGGTCGCCGAATCCCTCGGCCTGAAGAAACTGCGCGTGGTCGAGACCGGCGGCAACAGCTTCGCCGCCGAGCGCGAGCAATGGGACGACGGTAACAACGTGGTCTGCCTGGAGCCGGGCGTGGTGGTCGGCTACGACCGCAACACCTACACCAACACCCTGCTGCGCAAGGCCGGCGTCGAGGTCATCACCATCAGCGCCAGCGAACTGGGTCGCGGTCGCGGCGGCGGCCACTGCATGACCTGCCCGATCATCCGCGACCCGATCGACTACTGACAGACAACCCGCTCTCGAGCTGAACGGCGGCGTCCCCAGGAGGGGCGCCGCCCACCGACTTCCCACAAGGAGATCAATCATGGCTTTCAACATGCACAACCGTAACCTGCTCAGCCTGATGCACCACAGCACCCGCGAGCTGCGTTACCTGCTCGACCTGTCCCGCGACCTCAAGCGCGCCAAGTACACCGGCACCGAGCAGCAGCACCTGAAGCGCAAGAACATCGCCCTGATCTTCGAGAAAACCTCCACTCGCACCCGCTGCGCCTTCGAGGTGGCCGCCTACGACCAGGGCGCCAACGTCACCTACATCGACCCGAACTCCTCGCAGATCGGCCACAAGGAGAGCATGAAGGACACCGCGCGGGTTCTCGGCCGGATGTACGACGCCATCGAGTACCGCGGCTTCAAGCAGGAAATCGTCGAGGAACTCGCGAAGTTCGCCGGCGTTCCGGTGTTCAACGGCCTGACCGACGAATACCACCCGACCCAGATGCTCGCCGACGTGCTGACCATGCGCGAGCACAGCGACAAGCCGCTGCACGACATCAGCTACGCCTACCTGGGCGACGCGCGCAACAACATGGGTAACTCCCTGCTGCTGATCGGCGCCAAGCTCGGCATGGACGTACGCATCGCCGCGCCGAAGGCGCTCTGGCCGCACGACGAGTTCGTCGCCCAGTGCAAGAAGTTCGCCGAGGAAAGCGGCGCCAAGCTGACCCTCACCGAGGATCCGAAGGAAGCCGTGAAAGGCGTGGACTTCGTCCACACCGACGTCTGGGTGTCGATGGGCGAGCCGGTGGAAGCCTGGGGCGAGCGGATCAAGGAACTGCTGCCCTACCAGGTCAACATGGAGATCATGAAGGCCACCGGCAACCCGCGGGCCAAGTTCATGCACTGCCTGCCGGCGTTCCACAACAGCGAGACCAAGGTCGGCAAGCAGATCGCCGAGCAGTATCCGAACCTGGCCAACGGCATCGAGGTGACCGAGGACGTCTTCGAGTCGCCCTACAACATCGCCTTCGAGCAGGCCGAGAACCGCATGCATACCATCAAGGCGATCCTCGTCTCGACCCTCGCCGACATCTGACCGCGGCCCTGCGCCCCGGCCCACGCGGCCGGGCGCAGCCGCCTTCCGGAGGTAACCGATATGCGTATCGTCGTCGCATTGGGCGGTAACGCCCTGCTACGCCGTGGCGAACCCATGACCGCGGACAACCAGCGGGAAAACGTGCGGATCGCCGCCGAACAGATCGCCAAGGTGGCGCCCGGCAACGAGCTGGTGATCGCCCACGGCAACGGCCCCCAGGTCGGCCTGCTGGCCCTCCAGGGTGCCGCCTACGACAAGGTCTCGCCCTACCCGCTGGACGTCCTCGGCGCGGAAACCGAGGGCATGATCGGCTACATGATCGAACAGGAAATGGGCAACCTGCTGCCGTTCGAAGTGCCGTTCGCCACCATCCTCACCCAGGTCGAGGTGGACGGTAAGGATCCGGCGTTCCAGAACCCGACCAAGCCGATCGGCCCGGTCTACTCCAGGGAAGAAGCCGAGCGCCTGGCCGCCGAGAAGGGCTGGAGCATCGCCCCGGACGGCGACAAGTTCCGCCGCGTGGTGCCCAGCCCGCGGCCGAAGCGGATCTTCGAGATCCGCCCGGTGAAGTGGCTGCTGGAGAAAGGCACCATCGTCATCTGCGCTGGCGGCGGCGGTATCCCGACCATGTACGACGAGGCCGGGAAGAAGCTCAGCGGCGTCGAGGCGGTGATCGACAAGGACCTCTGCTCCTCGCTGCTGGCCCAGGAGCTGGTGGCCGACATCCTGATCATCGCCACCGACGTCGACGCGGCCTACGTCGACTGGGGCAAGCCGACCCAGAAGGCCATCGCCCAGGCCCACCCGGACGAACTGGAGCGCCTCGGCTTCGCCGCCGGCTCCATGGGTCCGAAGGTCCAGGCCGCCATCGAGTTCGCCCGCGCCACCGGCAAGGACGCGGTGATCGGTTCGCTCGCGGACATCGTCGCGATCACCGAGGGCAAGGCGGGAACACGGGTCAGCACACGCAAGGCGGGCATCGAGTACCGCTGATACACCACCCCCAGGGCCGCTTCGCGGCCCTTCTTCATTCTCCTCTGCCGGCATCGGGCGAAAGGTGGATAGCGCCACGCCTCTGCGCGCGGACTTTCAAGCAAGTCCCGCAACACTCGCCTACGCCCCACCTCTGCCAACAGCCCGGCCATGGGCGTCAATCTCCCCACGGCAGACCGCCAGCACTTGTGGAAAGCCCACGCAACGCGGTATTCAGTAGGAAAATACGTGACTCGATAGTCATGATTCACGTCAGCATAGTCACCCTGATCATTTCAACGGCCACTGGCTCGTGCCCGGGTCCGTGAAGCTCGCCTCGCCGACGGGAAAGGCCGCCATCGCCGCCACGCGCTTCCCGCTCCGGACCAGGCAGCAGCCCGGCACGCGAACGACTATTCGAAGGAGTTTCTGAGTGATGTCTCGACTACCGGTCATTGTTGGTTTCGGTGGCTACAACGCAGCAGGCCGTAGTTCCTTCCACCACGGCTTCCGCCGCATGGTCATCGAATCGATGGACCCGCAGGCGCGCCAGGAAACCCTAGCCGGCCTGGCGGTCATGATGAAACTGGTCAAGGCCGAAGGCGGCCGCTACCTGGCCGAAGACGGCACGCCGCTGTCCCCGGAGGACATCGAGCGGCGCTACGCCGAACGCATCTTCGCCTCTACCCTGGTGCGACGCATCGAACCGCAGTACCTCGACCCGGATGCAGTCCACTGGCACAAGGTCCTCGAGCTGTCCCCTGCCGAAGGCCAGGCGCTGACCTTCAAGGCCTCGCCCAAGCAACTGCCCGAGCCGCTGCCGGCCAACTGGTCGATCGCTCCCGCGGAGGACGGCGAGGTGCTGGTGAGCATCCACGAGCGCTGCGAGTTCAAGGTGGACAGCTACCGTGCGCTGACGGTGAAGTCCGCCGGCCAGTTGCCCACCGGTTTCGAACCGGGCGAGCTGTACAACTCGCGCTTCCACCCGCGCGGCCTGCAGATGTCGGTGGTCGCCGCGACCGACGCGATCCGCTCCACCGGCATCGACTGGAAGACCATCGTCGACAACGTCCAGCCCGACGAGATCGCGGTATTCTCCGGCAGCATCATGAGCCAGCTCGACGACAACGGTTTCGGCGGCCTGATGCAATCCCGCCTGAAGGGCCACCGGGTCTCGGCCAAGCAACTGCCGCTGGGCTTCAACAGCATGCCCACCGATTTCATCAATGCCTACGTGCTCGGCAGCGTCGGCATGACCGGCAGCATCACAGGCGCCTGCGCCACCTTCCTCTACAACCTGCAGAAGGGTATCGACGTCATCACCAGCGGCCAGGCCCGGGTGGTCATCGTCGGCAACAGCGAGGCGCCGATCCTGCCGGAGTGCATCGAGGGCTACAGTGCCATGGGCGCACTGGCCACCGAAGAAGGCCTGCGCCTGATCGAAGGCCGCGACGACGTGGACTTCCGCCGCGCCAGCCGGCCGTTCGGCGAGAACTGCGGCTTCACCCTGGCCGAGTCCAGCCAATACGTAGTGCTGATGGACGACGAACTGGCCCTGCGCCTGGGCGCGGATATCCACGGCGCGGTAACCGACGTGTTCATCAACGCCGACGGTTTCAAGAAGTCCATCTCCGCCCCCGGCCCGGGCAACTACCTGACGGTAGCCAAGGCGGTGGCCAGCGCGGTGCAGATCGTCGGCCTGGACACCGTGCGCCACGCCAGCTTCGTCCACGCCCACGGCTCCAGCACGCCGGCCAACCGGGTCACCGAATCGGAAATCCTCGACCGCGTGGCCAGCGCCTTCGGCATCGACGGCTGGCCGGTCACCGCGGTGAAGGCCTACGTCGGCCACTCCCTGGCCACCGCCAGCGCCGATCAACTGATTTCCGCCCTGGGCACCTTCAAGTACGGCATCCTCCCTGGGATCAAGACCATCGACAAGGTCGCCGACGACGTCCACCAGCAGCGCCTGAGCATCTCCAATCGCGACATGCGCCAGGACAAGCCGCTGGAGGTATGCTTCATCAACTCCAAGGGCTTCGGCGGCAACAACGCCAGCGGCGTGGTGCTGTCGCCGCGAATCGCCGAGAAGATGCTGCGCAAGCGCCATGGCCAAGCGGCCTTCGCCGCCTACGTCGAGAAGCGCGAGCAGACCCGCGCCGCCGCCCGCGCCTACGACCAGCGCGCGCTGCAGGGCGACCTGGAGATCATCTACAACTTCGGCCAGGACCTGATCGACGAACACGCCATCGAGGTCAGCGCCGAACAGGTGACGGTGCCCGGCTTCAGCCAGCCGCTGGTATACAAGAAGGACGCGCGTTTCAGCGACATGCTCGACTGAGCGCCGCCACAACGGAAAAGGCCCGGCTAGACCGGGCCTTTTCGTTTCAGTGCAGCGCGCGCGCCAGTTGGATCAGCTCGCTGCGCCACTCGGCAGCGCGCGGCAGGGCCAGGAAGGAGCCGTTGAGGTAGTCCTCGCGCGGCTCGTAGGTGAATGGCGCGCCATGCAGGTCGAGCACCTCGCCGCCGGCGCCTTCCAGCACACCCTGGGCGGCGGCCGTGTCCCATTGCGAGGTTGGCGTCAGGCGCGGATAGCAGTCGGCAGCGCCCTCGGCCAGCAGGCAGAACTTCAGCGAACTGCCGATGCTGGCTCGCCGCAGGTCGCCGAAGCGCTCACTCAAGCCATCCAGCAGGCGCTCCTGGGCCGGGCTGCCGTGGCGCTTGCTGGCCACCACGGTGAAGGCCTCCTCGGGCTCCAGGCGCACACTGATCGGTTGCGCGCGGCCATCGGCCTCCTCGCGCCAGGCACCGAGACCGGCGCCACCGTAGTAGCAGCGGCCGTTCACCGGCACGCCGACCAGGCCGAACAGCACCCGGCCATCCTCGACCAGGGCCACGTTGACGGTGAACTCCTCGCTACCGGAGATGAACTCCTTGGTGCCGTCCAGCGGGTCCACCAGCCACCAGCGCCGCCAGTGGCCGCGCTCGCTCAGCGGTATCTCGCAATCCTCTTCGGAAAGCACCGGAATGTCCGGCGCCAGCGCCCGCAATCCCGCCTCCAATATATGGTGCGCGGCCAGGTCGGCGGCAGTCACCGGCGATTCGTCGGCCTTCGAGCGCACCACCACGTCGGCGCGCCAGTGCGGCAGGATCGCCTCGCCGGCGCGCCGCACCAGCGCCACCAATTCGCCCCAAGGCACCGGCCTCATGCCTGGTACTCGCCGCGCTGGGTGAGCAGGTCGCGCACCAGGTACAGCGCGGCCAGGGCACGGCCTTCGCTGAACTGGGCGTGCTGGGCCAGGCTCGAGAGTTCGCGCAGGCTGATGCGATCGACGCTCATCGGCTCCGGCTCGTCGCCCGGCAGGCGCTCCTCGTAGAGGTCGCGCGCCAGCACCACCTGGATGCGCTGGCTCATGTAGCCCGGCGACAGCGACAGTTCGGTGATGTGCTCCAGTTGCCGGGCACCGTAGCCCGCTTCCTCCTTGAGTTCGCGGTTGGCCGCCGCGAGGATGTCCTCGCCCGGCTCGACCAGGCCCTTGGGCAGCGACAACTGGTATTCGTCGACCCCGGCGCAATATTCCTCCACCAGCACCGCGTGCTCGGCATCGAGCATGGCCACCACCATCACCGCACCGTAGCCCTGGCCCTTGCCGACCAGACGCTCGTAGGTGCGCTCGACGCCATTGCTGAAGCGCAGTTGCAACTCCTCGACAGCGAACAGTCGGCTCTTCGCGACGATCTCGCTGGCGAGTACGGTGGGTTTCTGACGCATGTGGATAACTCCTTGGCGAAGCCGGCGGGTTATCATACCCCGGCTTTTCCGATTATCCCTGTCGGAGATTGATGGGAAGCGACAGATTTCCGCATCGATCGCGACGAACCGCGACAAGAGCCGCCATGCCCACCCTGCCCTGGTCCGCCATCGACACCGTGCTGCTCGACATGGACGGCACCCTGCTCGACCTGCACTTCGACAACCACTTCTGGCTGGAACACCTGCCCCAGCGCTATGCCGAACGCAACGGCCTGAGTCGCACCGAAGCCGACGCCGTGCTCGAGCCGCTGTTCCGCGAACGCGCCGGCCAGCTCAACTGGTACTGCCTGGATTTCTGGAGCCGGGAACTGGACCTGTCGATCCGCGAACTCAAGCACGAGGTGGCGCACCTGATCTCGCTGCGTCCGCACGCCGATACCTTCCTCGCCGCCCTGCGCCGGGCCGGCAAGCGCGTGGCGCTGATCACCAACGCGCACCGCGACTCGCTGTCGCTGAAGCTGGAACGGATCGAACTGGCGCCCTATTTCGACCGACTGATCAGCTCCCACGACTACGGCTACCCGAAGGAGGACGCGCGCTTCTGGAGCGCCCTGCAAGCCGATTTCGGCTTCGACCCGCAGCGCAGCCTGTTCATCGACGACAGCCTGCCGATCCTGCGCAGCGCCCGCGCCTATGGTGTCGCCCACCTGTTGGCGGTACGCCACCCGGACAGCCGTGGCCAGGTCCGGGACACCGAGGAGTTCGCCGCCCAGGAGGACTACCGGCGGCTGCTCGAAGGACTGCCGTAGCCGCGGAAACGAAAACCCCGCCACGCGGGCGGGGTTGGCGAAACGCCGGGATCACTCGGGAATGCGCAGGACCTGGCCGGGGTAGATCTTGTCCGGATGGCTGAGCATCGGCTTGTTGGCCTCGAAGATCTTCATGTAGGCGTTGGCATTGCCGTATTCGGCCTTGGCGATGGCGCTCAGGGTGTCGCCTTTCTTCACGGTGACGAAGCGCGCCTCCGGAGCGGCCTGGGCCACGGTGATCTTGTCTTCCACCGAGGAGACGCCGGCGACGTTGCCCAGCGCCAGCAGGATCTTCTCTTTCTCCTCCTGGCTGGCCACCTCGCCCGAGGCGATGACCTTGTCGCCTTCCACCGAAACCTGGATGTTCGGGTTGCCCAGGCCGACCTTGGCGACGTGCTCCTTCAGCGACTCGGCCGCCTGTGCCTCATGCCCCGTCAGCGTATCCCACAGCTTTTCACCGGCTTCCTTCACGAACGCGAAAATACCCATCTTTGGTTCTCCCTTTACGGTTACGGTTGCAAGCGGCCGGCGCAATCCCGATCCGCGACTAGCCAAGTCTAGACTGCAAAAACCGGCGAAATATCCCCAGGCTCCTTCGTCACCCCATAACACTGCGCCCGTTCGCGTTAAGATTCGGCGACACCCCCGCCACGGAAGCGCCGATGGACATCAAGCAACTGAAATTCCTCTGCGCCCTCGACGAAACCCGCCACTTCGGCCAGGCCGCCGCGCGCTGCCACGTCACCCAGCCGACCCTGTCCATGCGCCTGCGCAGCCTGGAGGAAGAACTCGGCCTGGAACTGGTGCGACGCAGCCAGCGCTTCGAAGGCTTCACCGAGGCCGGCGAGCGCGTACTGGCCTGGGCACGCAGCCTGCTGGCGGCCCAGGAAGGGCTGTACGCGGAAGCCGCCGCCTGCCGCGGGCAACTGGTCGGGACCCTGCGCCTGGGCGTGGTGCCGCTGGCCAGCTTCGACCCGATGCGCCTGGTCCAGCACATGGCCGGGCGCCACCCGGAGTTGCGTTTCCAGCTCTATTCCCTGAGTTCGGAACAGGTACTCGAAGGCCTGGCGCGCAACCAGTTCGATCTCGGCGTCTCTTATCTGGACCGTCTGGACCGCAGCCATTTCGAGGGCATCGAACTGGCGGAGACCCGCATGGGCCTGCTCCATCACCCCAGCCATTTCCCGCTCGACGCCGCGCTGCTGAACTGGGAAGCGCTGGCTGGCCTGCCGCTAGGCCTGCTCTCGGCGGGCATGCACTTCCGCCAATCCATCGACCACAACTTCCGCAGCCGCGGGTTGAGCCCCATCGCGCGCCTGGAAACCGACTCGGTACAGCAACTGCTGCAGGCGGTGCAGCGCGGCTTGTGCTGCGCGATCATGCCGCTGGGCAGCGAAGTCGACGACGAGTTGCGCCTGGTCCCCATCGAGGACGCCCATACCCTGGCAGCGCTCGGCCTGATCATTCGCAGCGGACAGCCGCGCTCGGCGCTGGCCGAAGCCTGCTTCGAGGAGGCCCGGACCTGGCTGGCGCCCGCCGGCTTGATAGACCCTGTCGATCAGGGTATCGGCACAACCGATTAGACGCCGCTCCGCGACAGGCCTAGGCTGGCTCCACACCTAGAACGATAGGGCCCAGCCCATGCCTTGCCAGCCTGCATGCCCGGTATCCGCCGATACCTGGGCGCCTTCCGCCGTTCCCGACGATTACCGCTACGCCGACCTGCACCTGCCGCAGCAGGTCGGCCAGGCCTCCCTTGCCGCCGAGTGTGCCGTGGCGATCAGCTACAACGGACTGAACCAGGCGGTGATGATGGCCTCGCCCGAGGACATCGAGGATTTCGTCCGCGGTTTCAGCCTCAGCAGCGGCTTCGTGGAGTCCATCGACGACATCTATGAAATCCGCGTCAGCGGCCAGGGCGAATCCCTCCACGCCGAGGTCGAAATCAGCAGCCGCGCGTTCTGGAACCTCAAGCGCCAACGCCGGCAACTGGCCGGCACTTCCGGCTGCGGCCTGTGCGGCGTCGAAGCCCTGGAGCAGGCCCTGCCGCAACTGCCGGAACGGTCGCCGCAGGCGCTGCCTCCCGCCGCCCATCTCGGCGCCCTGCGCCAGCGTATCGAGCAGGCCCAGCGACTGGCGCGCCATAGCGGCGCCCTGCATGCCGCGCTGTATTTCGACGGGCATGGCGAGCTGCGCCTGTGTCGCGAGGACATCGGCCGCCACAACGCCCTCGACAAGCTGATCGGCGCCCTGCACCGCCAAGGCCTCGACGCCGCGCGCGGTTTCGCCGTGGTCACCAGCCGCTGCAGCCTGGAGCTTATCCACAAGGCCGTACGCGCCGGGATCGGCACCCTGGTCAGCCTCTCCGCGCCAACCGCCCTGACCGTGCAATGGGCGCGCCGCCACCAGCTGAACCTGATCCACCAGCCCCATCACAGTGCCCCGCGGGTCTACAGCCCGGCGCCGGCCGTAACCGAGTGAGTCCGTCATGAGCCTGCAACCTCTCCAACCCCGCTACAAGCCCTACGCCGGTGCCGCCGCCGGCTGGGGCGCGCTGCGCAGCGTGGCGCACTTCTGGCTGGACAGCAAACAGCCGTTCAAGAACCTCCGCGCCCTGCTCAAGACCAACCAGAACGGCGGTTTCGACTGCCCCGGCTGCGCCTGGGGCGACTCGCCGGAAGACGGCCGGGTGAAGTTCTGCGAGAACGGCGCCAAGGCAGTCAACTGGGAAGCCACCAAGCGCCGCGTCGACACGGCGTTCTTCGCCCGTTACAGCGTCAGCGCCCTGCGCGAACAGAGCGACTACTGGCTGGAATACCAGGGCCGCCTCACCGGACCGATGCGCTACGACCCGCTCAGCGACCACTACCAGCCGATCACCTGGGACGCCGCCTTCGCCCTGGTCGCCGAGCACCTGCGCCGCCTGGATAGCCCCGACCAGGCGGAGTTCTATACCTCCGGGCGGGCCAGCAACGAGGCGGCCTACCTCTACCAGTTGTTCGTCCGCGCGTTCGGCACCAACAACTTCCCCGACTGCTCGAACATGTGCCACGAGGCCAGCGGCGTGGCACTGGGCCGCAGCGTCGGGGTCGGCAAGGGCAGCGTGACCTTCGACGACTTCGAACACGCCGACGCGATCTTCATCCTTGGGCAGAACCCCGGCACCAACCACCCGCGCATGCTCGAGCCGCTGCGCGAAGCAGTGAAGCGCGGCGCCCAGGTGGTCTGCTTCAACCCTCTCAAGGAGCGCGGCCTGGAGCGCTTCCAGCATCCGCAGAATGCGCTGGAAATGCTGACCAACGGGTCCTCGCCGCTGAACACCGCGTTCTTCCGTCCGGCACTGGGCGGCGACATGGCGGCGATCCGCGGGATCGCCAAGTTCCTCCTCGCCTGGGAGCGCGACGCCCAGGCCGAGGGCGGCGAGCCGGTATTCGACCACGCCTTCATCGCCGAGCACACCGACGGCCTCGAGGCCTACCTGGCCGAACTGGATGCCACCCCCTGGGAACACCTGGAGCGCCAGTCCGGGCTGAGCCTGGCGGAAATCGAACAGGCTGCGCGGATGTACCGGCGGGCGAACAGGGTCATCGTCTGCTGGGCGATGGGCATCACCCAACACCATCATTCGGTGGCGATCATCCAGGAAATCGTCAACCTGCAACTCCTGCGCGGCAACCTGGGCCGCCCGGGCGCCGGTCTCTGCCCGGTCCGCGGCCACAGCAACGTGCAGGGCGACCGCACCATGGGCATCAACGAGCGGCCGCCGGCGGCGCTGCTCGACGCACTGGAACGGCGCTTCGGCTTCGAAGTGCCACGCCACAACGGGCACAACGCCGTCGAGGCGATCGCCGCGATGCTCGCCGGCAAGTCGAAGGTCTTCATCGGCCTGGGCGGCAATTTCGCCCAGGCCACCCCGGACAGTCCGCGCACCCACGCCGCCCTGGCGTCATGCGACCTGACCGTGCACATCAGCACCAAGCTCAACCGCAGCCACCTGACCACCGGCCGCGACGCACTGATCCTGCCCTGCCTGGGGCGCACCGACATCGACCGCCAGGCCGAAGGCCCGCAGGCGGTCACGGTGGAAGACTCGTTCAGCATGATCCACGCATCCTACGGGCAACTGGAGCCGCTCTCGCAGCAGATGCGTTCGGAGCCGGCGATCATCGCCGGCATCGCCAAGGCAACCCTGGGCAACCATCCGGTGGACTGGGACGCGCTGATCGCCAACTACGAGCGCATCCGCGAGCTGATCGCCGACACCATCCCCGGTTTCGCCGACTTCAACCGCCGCGTCCGCCATCCCGGTGGCTTCTACCTCGGCAACTCCGCCGGCGAACGACGCTGGAACACCGCCAGCGGCAAGGCCAACTTCGTCGCCAACCCGCTGCCCCGCGACCTGTTGCCGGCACAGGTGCGCGACAGCGGCCTCGAACCCGACCTGATCCTGCAGACCCTGCGCTCCCATGACCAGTACAACACCACCATCTACGGCCTGGACGATCGCTATCGCGGAGTGAAGGGCCAGCGCGAAGTGGTATTCGCCAACGAGGCGGATATCCGCCGCCTGGGCTACCAGCCGGGCGACAAGGTCGACCTGGTCTCGCTGTGGAGCGATGGCATCGAACGCCGGGTACGCCGCTTCACCCTGCTCGCCTTCGACATCCCGGCCGGCCAGGCAGCCGCCTACTACCCGGAAACCAATCCCCTGGTGCCGCTGGAGAGCGTCGGCGTCGGCAGCCATACGCCGACTTCGAAGTTCATCGCGGTACGCCTGGAAAAGGCCACGGGCGACGGGCGCATTATCTGAAGCCCACGAAAAACGCCGCCTCCTGCAACAGGAGGCGGCGTCTTAAGGAAAAAGTCGATGAAAGGCCTTGAAGGCAGGCCGCTCGTCGGCGTTAGAATGGCCAGCATCCCGCCAGCAAAAATACCGATTTCGACCCTGAAATCGCGCTTCACATTCGGTCTACGACCGCCTCTACATAAGAAAGTTCCCCATACAAAACAAGCACTTGGAATATTTCGAATTTGCTCTACCAATCGTCGGCTGGCGCTTGTCAGCGGTTTGGGCCAACCCCAGCATCGCAGCCGTCATCCCCACAGAGAGAAACTCTCTATGAAGTATTCCTCGATACTCCTGTTGTCCCTGAGTCTGGTCGGTAGTACCGCCTTCGCAGGCGACGACACCCGCGCGGCCATCGGCGGCGCCTTGGGCGGGGTGTTGGGTTCGGTCGTCGGCGATGCGGTCGGCGGCAGCACTGGCGCCGCGATCGGTAGTGGCATCGGTGGCGCTGCGGGCGGTGCAGTCGGCGCCGGACGCGGCAACAAGACCGAAGCGGCGATCGGCGGCGGCCTCGGTGCCGCAGGCGGCAACGTCATCGGCCGGCAGATCGGTGGCAGCACCGGTGGCCTGATCGGCGCGGCCCTCGGCGGCGCCGGCGGCGGCGCGCTGGGCAACCATTATGGCGACGGCAACCGCCGCTACGACGACGATGACGACTACCGCGACCGTCGCTACTACCGCCGCGCCGGCTATCGCGATGGCTATTACCGGCATGACAACGGCCATCACTATGGCCAGTACAAGAAGTGGAAGCGCCACAAGCATCATCGTCGCTACTACGACGACTGAACCCGCCGCTCCCTACGACGCAAAGGCCGGGCCGGATGGTCCGGCCTTTGTGCGAACGACCGTATTTCCCTCCCGATTGAAACGATGAGGCACGCACGATGCGTAAATCTCTCCTGGTAATCGCGTTCGGCCTGCTGAGCGCACAAGCCGCGCTCGCCGGCGATTCCACCAAGACCGCGGTGGGCGGCGGCGTAGGCGGTGCCCTGGGCAACGTCGTGGGCGGCGCCATCGGCGGTAGCACCGGTGCCGCCATAGGCGCCGGCCTGGGTGGCGCGGCCGGCGGCGCGATGACCGCCAAGGACGGGCGCAAGACCGAAGCCGCCCTGGGTGGCGGGCTAGGCGCGGCCGGCGGTTCGGTGATCGGCAACAAGCTGGGCGGCAGCACCGGCGCGACCATAGGTGCAGGCCTCGGCGGCGCAGCGGGTGGCGCGGTCGGTAACAACCTGGGCAAGGACAACGACAGCGGTCACCGCGGCAAGAAACACCGCAAGCACAAGCATCGTTGATCGGCATGCTTGCCGAAGCTGATGTGTAAAAGCCCCGCGAACGCGGGGCTTTTACTTTCTACCGTTCGTCAGCCTTTCGGTGCCGTCTTCAACTCGTCGCGAACGATCAGGACGCCACGCGGCGCCTCGATTCCGACCCGGGCCTGGTTGCCGATGATATCGGTGACCAGGATCCGGATGCCGCCTTCGCGCAATTGCCGAATCAGTTCCTCCGCCGGGTAGTCGGCCTTGAGGGACAGGGTGATGCCTTCGCCTTCTCGGCGGGAGAGTATCAGGAAACCCATGTTCCGCGTCCTTGCCAGTCATAGCAGGGGCAAACCGGCCCCTTTGGTGAATGAAATGGTGTGGAGGGATGGTCACAGAACATTGCTCCAGCGTCGAGACTGCAAACGTTCAATCAGAAATGTCCCATCCAGCGCTTCCTGTTCGCCTCACGCCATGTCATGGATTGTCGCACCGGGCTCGCTTTGCTAGCGTGCCGGACATCAATTCCATCCGAGATTTCCAGATGCGCCCGTCGTTCGCCAGTTGGGGCCTGCTTGCCCTCCTGCTCCTGCAAGGCCCGTTGCTCCAGGCCCAGCCGCTGTCACCGGCTCTCCAGCAACTGTTGAGCCTGAGCAGCCAGCGTTTGCAACTAGCCGATCAGGTAGCCCAGAGCAAGGCCCAGTCGGGCAAGGCGGTACAGGACAGCCCGCGGGAAGAACAACAGTTGCAGATGCTCGCCGGACAAGCCGGGAGCCACGGGGTCGGCGCCGAGCAGGTGCGCCTGCTGTTCGCCGCGCAGATCGAGGCGAACAAGCTGGTCCAGTACCGCCTGCTCAGCCGGCCGCTACCGGACGCTGGCCAGGCGGTCGACCTGGAGCGCATCCGCAGCCGCCTCAATCAGCTCAACCTGGAGCTGCTGCGCGGCTACGCCCCGGCGCTCGCCGAACTGCGCGTCGACGACTGCCGGCCGAGGCTCAACCAGGCGCTGCAACGGCAGGTACGCGTCGATCGCCTGGACGAGCTGCACGCCATCGCCCTGTCACGGGCGGCGGGCGATCTCTGTCACTGGGCCGAGCTCTGAAGCGCGGCCAGCGCATCGCGTAGTTCCTGCGGAATGGCCACCGGGCGGCTGCTTCGGCGCTCCACGAAGACATGCACGAAACGCCCGGCCGCGCAGGCCTCCCGCTGCCCTTCGAGGAACAAGGCCAGTTCGTACTGCACCGAGCTGTTGCCCAGGCGCGCCACCCGCAGGCCCATCTCGATCCGCTGGGGGAAGGCCACCGGCGCGAAATAGTCGCAGCTGGAGCTGACCACCAGGCCGATCACTTCGCCGCCCTGGATATCCAGGCCGCCGCGCTCGATCAGGTAGGTATTCACCGCCGTGTCGAAGAATGCATAGTAGGTCACGTTGTTCACGTGTCCGTAGATGTCGTTGTCGTGCCAGCGCGTGCTGATCGGCTGGAAATGAAGGTACTGCTCGCGCAGCGGTCGCGGGGCGGTCGCCATGCCCGGTCCTCGTAGAAGGGATTCAGTATGCCGCGCGATAGATCGCCAGGGCATCCGCCTCGCCGACCTCGCGCGGGTTGTTAACCAGCAGACGCTGCTGGAGCATCGCGTCGGCGGCCAGGCGCGGCAGCATCGCCTCGTCCACCCCGGCGTCGCGCAAGCGGCTCGGCAGGCCGTTGCGCGGACTGAGCTGGGCCAGTTCGTCGATCAGCTGCACGGTAAGCGCGTCGCGATCGCCCGGACGCAAGCGGTCGCCCAGCAGCAGCGGCGCCAGCTCGGCATAGAGTCCAGCGGCAGCGGGAGCGTTGAAACGGATCACCTCCGGTAGCACCAGCGCATTGCTCAGGCCGTGGGGAATGTGGAAATGCCCTCCCAGCGGATAGGCCAGGGCATGCACCGCCGCCACCGGCGCATTGGCGAAGGCCTGCCCGGCCAGGCAGGCGCCCAGCAGCATGGCCTGGCGCGCCTCGCGGTCGCCGCCGTCGCCTACCGCGCGTTCCAGGTTGGCCGCCAGCAGGCGCAACGCCTCCCGCGCCAGCAGGTCGGACAGCGGGTTCTTCTTCAGTTTGCTGGTATAGCTCTCGATCGCATGCACCATCGCGTCGATACCGGTCGCCGCGGTGACCGCCGGCGGCAAGCCGAGGGTCAGGTCGGCGTCGAGCAGCGCCAGGTCGGGCAGCAAGTGGGGCGAGACCACGCCCATCTTGGTGGTCTCGCCGGTGGTGACGATGGCGATCGGCGTCACCTCGGAGCCGGTCCCGGCGGTGGTCGGCACCTGGATCAGCGGCAGGCGCGGCCCGCGTGCGTTGCCGACCCCGAAGACCTCGCCGAGCCCCTGCCCTGCTTCTGGGTGGGCGAGCAGCGCGACCAGCTTGGCTACGTCCATGGAGCTGCCGCCGCCGAAACCGACCACCAGCTCGGCAGCCATGCCCCGCGCCCGCCCGAGCGCGGCCTCGACCACCGACTCGGGCGGATCGGCGAGCACCTGGTCGTACACCTCGACGGCCAGGCCCAGGCGCGGGAAGCCGGGCAGGATCGCATCCAGCAAGCCGAGCCGGGTGATCCCCGGGTCGGTCACGATCAACACGCGGCGCGCCCTTCGCTCGCGGCAGAGTTCCGCCAGGCGGATGGCGGAGCCGGCCTCGCAGAGGATCTGCGCGGTAGTGGCGAAACTGAAAGCTTGCATATCGGTCTCCCTGGGCGAGACGCCCGTCAGAACGAGAAATGCTCCTCGGGCAGGGCCATCAGGCAGTCGGCGCCACCGAGCAAGGCTTCGCGGTGCATGCTCGCCCGCGGCAGGATACGCCGCAGGTAGAAATCGGCGCTGCGCAGCTTGGCCCGATAGAAATCGCCCTCGCCGGAGCCGCCGTCCAGCGCTTCCTGGGCTCGTGCCGCGGCTTGCAACCAGAGGGCCGCGAGCAATACGTAGGCGCTGTACTGGAGGAAGTCCACCGAAGTGGCGCCGATCTCCTGGGGATCGCGGGCGCAGGCCTCGAGTACCTGGCCGGTGAGCTGCCGCCACTCCTCCAGGCGTTGCAGCACCGGCTCGACCAGCGGCGCCAGCGCAGCACGCCCTTGCAGCGCCTCGCTGGCCACCGCCAGTTCGCCTTGCAGCGCCAGCAGTTCGCCGCCCTGGTCGCCGAGCAGCTTGCGGCGGATCAGATCGAGCGCCTGGATGCCATTGGTGCCTTCGTAGATCTGGGTGATGCGACTGTCGCGCATCAATTGCTCCATGCCCCATTCGCGGATGAAGCCGTGACCGCCATAGACCTGTACGCCGAGGCTGGCGACTTCCTGGCCGACATCGGTAAGGAAGGCCTTGACGATGGGAATCAGCAGCGCTGCACGGCGCGTCGCCGCGCGCCGGCCGTCAGCATCCGGATGGCCGTGTTCCAGGTCGAGCTGGCGTGCGCAGCAGGCCGCCAGCATGCGGCAGCCTTCGACCAGGGTCTTCTGGGTCAGCAGCATGCGCCGCACGTCGGGGTGCACGATGATCGGGTCGGCGACTTTGTCCGGTGCCTGCGGGCCGACCAGAGCGCGCGACTGCAGGCGTTCGCGGGCGTAGCCGAGGGCGCCCTGGAAGGCCCGTTCGGCGATACCCAGGCCCTGCAGGCCGACCTGGAAGCGCGCGTCGTTCATCATCGTGAACATGCAGGCCAGGCCCTGGTTCGCCTGGCCCAGCAGCCAGCCCCTGGCGCCGTCGAAGTTCATCACGCAGGTGGAAGCGCCCTTGATCCCCATCTTGTGCTCGATGGCGCCGCACCCCAGGCTATTGCGCTCGCCCAGGGAGCCATCGGGATTGGCGACGAACTTCGGCACCAGGAACAGACTGATGCCCTTCACCCCGGCCGGCGCGTCCGCCAGGCGCGCCAGCACCAGGTGGACGATGTTCTCGGTGAGGTCCTGCTCGCCACCGCTGATGAAGATCTTGCTGCCGCTGATCGCGTAGCTGCCGTCGGCCTGCGCCTCGGCGCGGGTGCGCAGGAGGGCGAGGTCGGTGCCGGCCTGGGGTTCGGTCAGGCACATGGTGCCGGCCCATTCGCCGCTCACCAGCTTGCCCAGGTAGTCGCGCCGCAACGCCTCGTCGCCATGCTTGTACAGGGCCAGCACGGCGCCCTCGGTCAGCCCCGAATAGACGCGGAAGGACAGGCTGGCGGCCATCAGCATCTCGTGGAAGCACGCGGAGACCATCTGCGGGAAGCCCTGGCCGCCGTACTCGGTGGGTCCGGTCATGCTCGCCCAGCCGTTCTCGCTGTACTGCCGGTAGGCTTCGCGAAAGCCGGTGGGGGTGGTCACCACGCCGTCCTTCAGCTTCGCGCCTTCCTCGTCGCTGTTGCGATTGAGCGGCGCCACCACCTGGCCGGTGTAGCGCGCGCCTTCCTCGAGCACGCCGTCGATCAGTTCGCGATCGATGCCGTTGCCCAGCAGTTCGCAATGCGCGCCGACATCGAACAGTTCATGGAGAACGAAGCGCATGTCGCGCAAGGGGGCCTGGTAATCCATCTCAGCGCGCCTCCTGCAGGTCGGCGAAGGCTCCGCCCTCGGCGGCCAGGCGCTCGACCAGGGACGCCGGCTTCCAGCGCGCGCCGTGGCGCTGTTCGAGGAAACGCAAGCGTTGCAGCAGCTCGGCCGCGCCGAGGCGATCGGCCCAGGCCATGGGACCGCCCTCCGCGGCGGGGAAGCCGTAGCCGTTCAGGTAGACAGTGTCGATGTCGGCACTACGGGCGGCGATACCCTCGTCGAGGATCTTCGCGCCCTCGTTGACCAGCGCCAGCAGGCAACGCTCGAGGATTTCCTCGTCGGCGAAATCGCGCCGCGGGTAGCCCAGCGTCTCGGCAACCCGGAGCACCAGGGCATCCACCTCGGTATCGTGCTCCGCCTGGCGGCTGCCCGGCGCGTAGCGGTAGTAGCCGGCACCGCTCTTCTGGCCGAAGCGGCCCATCTCGCAAAGGCGGTTGTCCACCTGCACGGCCGGCTGGTCCTGGCCGACCCCGGCCAACTCGCGGGCGCGCCACTCCAGGTCGATACCGACCACGTCGTACATGCGGAACGGCCCCATGGCGAAACCGAACGCCTGGAGAGCCCGGTCCACCTGGTACGGCAGGGCGCCTTCCAGCAGCATCAGGCGGGCCTCGGTGGCGTAGGGTTCGAGCATGCGGTTGCCGATGAAGCCGTGGCAGTTGCCGGCCACCACGCTGACCTTGCCCATCCGCTCGCCCAGCGCCAGGGCCGCCTCCAGCACCGCCGGCGCGGTCTGCGCGCCGCGCACGATCTCCAGCAGCCGCATGATGTGCGCCGGGCTGAAGAAGTGCAGGCCGAGCACCTGACGCGGACGCGCGGTGACCGCGGCGATGGCGTCGATGTCCAGGTAGGAGGTATTGCTGGCCAGCACCGCGGAGGGCTTCAGCGCCGCGTCCAGCTCGCGGAAGATCGATTGCTTGAGTTCCAGGTTCTCGTAGACCGCCTCGATCACCAGGTCCGCCTCGCGCATCGCGGCGAGGTGCTGGACCGGCGTGATGCGGGCGCGGCGCGCGGCCGCTTCCTCTTCGCCGATGCGCCCCTGGCGCACGTGGTGCGCGTAGGTGTCGGCCACGGCGCCGAGCGCCTGGTTGAGCATCTGCGGGTTGCTGTCCAGCCACTGCACGTCGAGACCGGCGTTGGCCAGGCACATGACGATACCGCGACCCATGGTGCCGGCGCCGATCACCGCGGCCTGGCGGAAGGAAAAGTTCTGGCTCATGGTCTTGTCCTCGTTGTAGCGAGCGCAGGAGGAACGGTGGACGAAACCTGGGGCAGTCCGACCGCACAAAAAGCGACCACTACCTTAGGGGAAGGTCGTACTATTTTTGAAATTTAGTCTTGTGATAGCTGGAATTCAGGCAGTGAATATCCAAACCTTCGACCTCAACCTGCTACGCGTCCTTGACGCGCTGCTGCGCGAACGCAACGTCTCGCGCGCGGCGGAGCGCCTGGCGCTGAGCCAGCCGGCAGTAAGCAATGCGCTGAACCGCCTGCGCGAGCTGCTCGACGACCCGCTGCTGGTCCGCGCCGGTCGTGCGATGCAGCCGACGCCCCGGGCGCTGGCGCTGGAAGCGCCGATCCGCGCGGCGCTGCGGCAGATCGAACAGAGCCTGGGCGACGGCGAGGGCTTCGATCCGGGGCGCAGCCGGCAGCGCTTCACCGTAGCGGTGACCGACTACGTCGAACTGATCTGCATGCCCGCCCTGATGCGCCGCCTGAGTGAGCGGGCGCCGGGAATCTCCATCGCCATCCAGCACCTGACCCCGACCTTGCCGGCCGAGGCGCTGGACAAAGGCGAACTGGACCTGGTGCTAGGCCGCTTCGAAAACGTCCCGGCGCGCTTCCAGCGCCGCCATTGGGCCAGCGAGACCCTGCAACTGGTCGCCCGACGTCAGCACCCGCTGCTGGCGCAGGCTCCCGACCTGGCCACCTTTCTGGAGCTACAGCACCTGTGGGTGCACGGCGGGCAGACCAAGGGGATGGTCGACCAGTGGCTGGGCAGCCAGGGGCTCAAGCGGCAAGTGGCCTACACCACACCGAACTACCTGCAGGCAGCGCACATCGCCGCGTACAGCGACCTGGTCGGCGTCCTGCCGCGACAACTGGCGCACTACTTCGAACGATTGCTGCCCCTGCAATCGTTCGACCTGCCGTTCGACCTCGGCCCGTTCCACCTGGAACTGGTGTTCCTGGCCCAGCGCGAACGCGACATCGCCCTGCAATGGCTGGTCGAACAGATCCGCCAGGTCGGGGCCGCCGGACCGGACTAGGGGAATCCGGGCAGTCAGAAGCGGTCGCGGATGACCAGTTCTTCCCGCGGCAGCTTGCCGCTGCGCGGCCAGGGTTCAACGGCCTTTTTCCCGACCGCGACCATCAGGCCGATCACATGGTTGTCCGGCAGGTTGATCAGCCGGGCCACGGCATCGAAGTCGAAACCATCCATCGGACACGAATCCAGGCCCTGGCCGCGGGCGACCAGCATCAGGGTCTGCGCCAGCAGGCCGCAGCTGCGCATGGCTTCGTCGCGCTGTACCTGGGGCTTGCCGCGGTAGTAGGTGTCGATGGCGCCTGCCATGAACGCCTGTACCGCCTCGGGAGCACCGTCCCAGACCCGCTGCGCGTTGCGCTCCCAACTGTCGAGCTGGGCGCACACCACCACCAGCATCGCCGCGTCGGTGACCTGCGCCTGGTCCCAGGCCACTTCACGCAACTGCACGCGCAATTGCGGATCGCTGACCTCGACCAGCCGCACGTGTTGCAGGTTGAAGGCGGAAGGCGCATGCAGCGCCAGGTCCAGGAGATGGTCCTTCTCTTCGCGAGTCAGGCTGAAGGATGAGTCGTAGCCCTTGATGGCACGGCGACTACGAACGGCGTCTTCGATATGCATGGGGGAAATCCACTGCGAGGGAACAAAGGGGCGCCCACTCTAGGGCATTGGCGAGAAGATAAACCAGACTTCAATAAATCCGACGCAGCCCCACAGCAGCTACTTACAGAATTAGGACTAGGACTATTCCTAGGAAGGAATTTTCCTAAGGAATTGTCCTATATTCCACTCCAATGCCAGCGCCTGGGAGAGGGCCCCTCCCGGGACGCACGAACGCAGAAAAATAAGGATGAACTCACGTAGGAGTAAGCTCATGAACAGGATGGGCCAACTGGCTTTGTTCGGTCTTCTTGTAGGAACTTCCAGCAACCTGTTCGCCGCCCCCGGCAGCATCAGCGGCGTCATCCGCTTCACCGGCGCCATTGTCGAGCCACCATGCTCGATGAGCGCTCCCCGCCAAGACGAAAGCAAGGGCAGTTTCCACCTCAGTGGCTGTCCCATGCAGGCGCGCACCGCGGATGTCAGCATCCGTTCGATGAAGACCGGCGAGGTGCGCCACTTGCAACCCAGCGATACGGTCATCGGTGAACGGGATTTCTCGGCGCGCTATGAGCTGGCCGGAAGCGGTCGCCGCTCCGGCAACTACCTGATCACCGTCACCTACCCCTGACGTTCGCCCATGAAAAAACCGCCCGAAGGCGGTTTTTTCATGGTGCCGAAACGTGGCTTACAGCTGCGGGCCGGCGGCCTTGATCGCATCGGAAACCTCGAATTTCTTGAAGTTTTCGATGAACTGCTTGGCCAGGCCCTTCGCCGCCTCGTCGTAGGCAGCCTTGTCAGCCCAGGTGTTGCGCGGGTTGAGCAGATTGGTCTCGACGCCCGGAACGGCCTTCGGCACGTCCAGGTTGATGATGTCCAGGTGCTCGGTTTCCGCGCCGATCAGCGCGCCGCTCTGGATCGCCGCGATCACGCCACGGGTGGTCGGGATGTTGAAGCGCTTGCCGACGCCGTAGCCACCGCCGGTCCAGCCAGTGTTGACCAGGTAGACCTTGGAGCCGAAGGCCTTGATGCGCTTGATCAGCAGCTCGGCATAGACGCCGGCCGGACGCGGGAAGAAAGGAGCACCGAAGCAGGTGGAGAAGGTCGACTTGATACCGCCGCCGGAACCCATCTCGGTGGAGCCGACCAGCGCGGTGTAGCCGGACAGGAAGTGGTAGGCCGCCTGCTCATTGTTCAGGATCGATACCGGCGGCAGTACGCCGGTCAGGTCGCAGGTCAGGAAGATCACCGCGTTGGGCTCGCCGCCGAGGTTCTTCTCCGAACGCTTCTCGACGTGCTCCAGCGGGTAGGCGGCGCGGCTGTTCTGGGTCAGGCTGTCGTCGGCGTAGTTGGGCACGCGCTCTTCGTCGAGAACCACGTTCTCCAGCACGGCGCCGAACTTGATGGCTTTCCAGATGACCGGCTCGTTCTTCTCGGACAGGTCGATGCACTTGGCATAGCAACCGCCTTCGACGTTGAACACCACGCCCTCGCCCCAGCCGTGCTCGTCGTCACCGATCAGGTAACGGCTTTCATCGGCGGACAGGGTGGTCTTGCCGGTGCCGGACAGGCCGAAGAACAGGGTCACATCGCCCGCTTCGCCGATGTTGGCAGCGCAGTGCATCGGCAGCACGTCGCGCTCGGGCAGCAGGAAGTTCTGCACGGAGAACATGGCTTTCTTCATCTCGCCGGCATAGCGCATGCCTGCGATCAGCACTTTCTTCTGGGCGAAATTGAGGATCACGCAACCGTCGGAATTGGTGCCGTCGCGCTCGGGCACGCATTCGAAGTTGGCGACATTGAGGACCTGCCACTCGTCCTTGCCGGCCGGGTTGTACTGCTCCGGCTCGATGAACAGGCAACGGCCGAACAGATTCTGCCAGGCGGTAGCGGTGGTCATCTTCACCGGCAGGTAGTAAGCCTCGGCGGAACCTACATGAACATGGGAAACGAAATGGTCCTGGGCGTTGTTGAACGCTTCCACGCGGGCCCACAGCGCATCGAACTTGTCGGCCGGGAACGGACGGTTGATGTTGCCCCAGGCGATCGCGTCCTTGGTGCTCGGCTCTTCGACGATGAAACGGTCGACCGGCGAACGGCCGGTGCGATGGCCGGTACGTACGACCAGCGAGCCGTTGGCGGCCAGTTCGCCCTCACCGCGGCGAATGGCTTCTTCTACCAGTTGGGCGGCGCTGATATCGGTGTACACGGCGTTGTTGGCTTGCGTCATGTGGTTCCCCGTCGGCCAGAGGCCGAGTCCTCCAAACTTCGTAGCGCTTCAAAAAACTCACTACAGGAAAAAAGTGGCGGGATTATGCCAGAAAAGCCCGCTGGATGAAAAATCGTCAGTGGCGGGTCTCGGAAGGCCCCTGGCTGCCAGCGCCAGCGAACAACTGGGCGACGTCGGAGGCGTCGAACAGGTAGCGCTGGTTGCAGAACTGGCAGTCGATGCTGATCGAGCCTTCTTCCTCCTCGAGCAGCCGCTCGCAGTCGGCCTGCCCGAGACTGACCAGGGCGTTGGCCGAACGTTCCCGCGAGCAACTGCAATGGAAGACCAGCGGTTGCGGCTCGAACAGGCGCACGGTTTCCTCGTGGTAGAGGCGGTGCAGGACGGTCTCGTTGTCCAGCGCCAGCAGCTCTTCGGCGGTCAACGTGTCGGCCAGGGTGGTCAGGTGCTGCCAACTGGCCTCGCGGGCCTCGGGGTCCTTCAGGCGGTCGGCGGGAAGCTGCTGCAGCAGCAGGCCGCGGGCGCGGCGGCCGTTGGCGTTGAGCCAGAAACGGGTCGGCAGCTGTTCCGAGCTGGCGAAGTAGTTGGACAGGCATTCCGCCAGGTTCACCCCCTCCAGGGCGACGATCCCCTGGTAGCGCTGGCCCTTGACCGGGTCCACGGTGAGGGTCAGCACGCCTTCGGGCATCAGTTCCTGCATGCCGGCGTCGGCGCCGATGGACTCCGCCGAATAGCGGGCCAGGCCACGCACCTGGCGGTCGCTGGAACACTCCACCATCAACAGCGGAACCGCGCCGCTGGAGCGCGCCTGCAATACCAGCAGGCCGTCGAACTTGAGCGTGCCGCAGAGCAGCGAGGCCGCCGCGAGCATCTCCCCGAGCAGCTGCGCGACCGGTTCCGGATAGGGATGTTTGGCCAGCACTTCGCTGTAGCTGCGCTCGAGATCGACCATCTCGCCGCGCACGTCGGTATCGTCGAAAAGGAAACGCTGGCTCTGATCTGAATGGGACATGCGGGACACAACGCTACGAATGAGGGAATGACAAGTGAGTGACAAAGGCCTATAAAAGCGCGCTTCGTGACAGTCGTACGCCGACCCGGCGCCGATAGGGGGAAACGATTTTATGGATAATGCCTCTCCGTTCCAAGCGGCCTGGCAATGGCGCAAGTTCGCCACCTGTCATCTTCTGGCGCTCCTGCTGCTGATCCTGTGGCTCTGGGGCCCCACCCGCGAGCTGATGAACGGCTTCGACTTCTGGCTCTTCGACAAGCTCAACGGCTCCCTCGCCCTCAACGAAACCTGGCTGAAACTCTGGGGCCTGCTCAGTACCCGACCGTTCGACGCGGTGGTCGGGGTGATCCTGCTCTGCCTGCTGATTCGCGGCGACTGGCTGCTGCCAGCGAACCAGGTACGGCGGCTGACCTTCGGCTTCATCGTGACCCTGCTGATCCTGGTGGTGATCCGCGTGCTCTACGCCAAGATCGCCCACCACCTGCACTGGCAGCACGCCAGCCTGTCGATGCTGATGGACAAGGCCATCCACCTCAGCGACCACTTCCCGGACTGGGAACGCGTGTGGGAAATCAAGGACCGCTCCAAGCGCAGCTTCCCCGGCGACCACGCCTCGGTGCTGCTGGTCTGGGCGCTGTTCATGTCGCTGTTCGCCCGCCGCGCCGGGCAGTTCCTGCTGATCTGGACCCTGGCCGTGCTGTTCATGCTGCCGCGCCTGGTAGCCGGCGCGCACTGGGGCCAGGACGACTACATCGGCGGCCTGCAGATGGCCCTGCTGGCCCTCGCCTGGGGCTGCTACACACCGCTGGCGGCGAAGGCCAGCGGCTGGCTGGTGCAGGTGACCGAACCGCTGTTCCGCCTGCTGGCGAAATTGCCGCTGATCGGCCGCCTCGGCGTGGTCCGCGACTCGGCCTGAGGCCATCCCGGTCTCCCCTGCGGGAGATCGGCGCTTCTCAGTCCTGGCCGCCGCGCAACTGGTGGATCTGCCGCCGCTGCTTCTTGCTCGGCCGCCCCTCGGTCTGTACGCCCAGCGCCCCGGCCTTGCGCATGGCCGCCGCGCGCTCGCGGCTTTCCACGCTGTCCGCGGTTTCCTCGTAGAGAGCCTGGGCCTCCTGCGCGCCACGACGGACTACGGAAAGCGCGCGAATCGTCACGGTTCGCTCGTCGAAGCCCGTACGAATGGTCAATTCCTCCCCTACCCTGGGTTCCTTGCTCGGCTTGCACCGCTCGCCCCGGCAATGCACCTTGCCGCCCTCTATCGCGGCCTTGGCCAGCGCCCGGGTCTTGAAGAAGCGCGCCGCCCAGAGCCACTTGTCCAGGCGCACCTTGTCGTCGTCTTTCTCGCTCACTGGCATTTCCCGTATCCGTTCCGCCGTTGTCTCGCGACTGTCATCGACAGCCGCTAGGTTCGTCTTCGGCATCCTCGGGCAGCCGTCTGGCGGCCGCCCATAGCCCTGCTAGAATGCCGGCAAAACGCCTGGAATGCCTACCCGTGAAGACATTCGACCAGCTTTCCGTCATCGGTCTGCGCGAGTGGATCGCCTTTCCCGAACTGGGCATGGTCGGGCTGCGCGCGAAGATCGACACCGGCGCCAGCACCTCCAGCCTGCATGCCTCGGACATCGTTCCCTTCGAGCGCGACGGCGAGAAGTGGGTGCGCTTCACCGCCCACCTCGGCACGCTGGTACAGCGCCGGCACCGTTGCGAAGCGCCGATGGTCGCGCGCAAGACCATTCGCAGCTCCAACGGCCAGGCCCAGACCCGCTACGTGATCCGCACCACCCTGGCGCTGGGCGATCGCATGTGGCCGGTGGAATTCACCCTGGCCTGCCGCAAGTCCATGCGCTATCGCGTGCTGCTCGGCTCCAAGGCGCTGATCGCCGGGCAACTGGTGGTCAACCCGGCCCTGGCCTACGTCCAGGATCGTCCCGAGTCGCCGGCCGCCCTGCCCGCGGCGACGGGCATCAACCTGCTCGACGGGAGTCCGGTTTGAGCCATTCGCCGGCAGCACCTGTCCAACCTCCATCCATTCCCGAAACGGCCGGTCCAATGCCTGCCGCGACGACAACCCACAGCCTCGCCGCCGCTGCCCGCCAGCCGGTCCAACCCATCCACAGGTGCTGAATGAAAATCGCCGTGCTGTCGCGCAATCCCCGGCTCTACTCGACCCGTCGCCTGGTGGAGGCCGGGCGGGAGCGCGGCCATGAAATGGTGGTCATCGATACGCTGCGCGCCTACATGAACATCGCCAGCCACAAGCCGCAGATCCACTACCGGGGACAACCGCTGGAGGGCTTCGACGCGGTGATCCCGCGCATCGGCGCCTCGGTGACCTTCTACGGCTGCGCGGTATTGCGCCAGTTCGAGATGATGGGCGTGTTCCCGCTCAACGAGTCGGTCGCCATCGCTCGCTCGCGGGACAAGCTGCGCTCGCTGCAACTGCTGTCGCGCAAGGGCATCGGCCTGCCGGTGACCGGCTTCGCTCATTCCCCGGACGACGTCCCGGACCTGATCGAGATGGTCGGTGGCGCACCGCTGGTGATCAAGCTGCTGGAGGGCACCCAGGGCATCGGCGTGGTCCTCTGCGAAACCGAGAAGGCCGCCGAATCGGTGCTCGAGGCTTTCATGGGACTCAAGCACAACATCATGGTCCAGGAGTACATAAAGGAAGCCGGCGGCGCCGACATCCGCTGCTTCGTGGTCGGCGACAAGGTGATCGCCTCGATGAAGCGCCAGGCAGCGCCCGGCGAGTTCCGCTCCAACCTGCACCGAGGCGGCAGCGCCAGCCTGATCAAGATCACCCCGGAAGAACGCATGACCGCCATCCGCGCCGCCCGCGTGATGGGCCTGAACGTCGCCGGGGTGGACATCCTGCGCTCCAACCATGGTCCGCTGGTAATGGAGGTGAACTCCTCGCCGGGCCTGGAAGGTATCGAATCCACCACCGGCAAGGACATCGCCGGGATCATCATCCAGTACCTGGAAAAGAACGGCGGCCCCCACCTGGCCAGGACGAAGGGAAAGGGGTGAGCCGGACCAGACAACGCATGCGTTGTCCCGGCCCATCGGACGCACCGCATTACGCTGGCGATCCCGGCCTCGACAGAAGGTCCATGCCACGCTTGAATGAAGCATCGCCGCAACCGATGCCGGAAACCCCGCCGAACCCTGGGCTCTTCCGGCACTCGAATCCTTTCCTGACGCTTCACGGAATCGCCGCATGACCTCTCGTCCTTCCTCCGACCAGACCTGGCAGCCCATCGACGGCCGGGTGGCGCTGATCGCGCCAGCCTCGGCCATCGCCACCGACGTGCTGGAGGCGACCCTGCGGCAACTGGAAGTGCACGGCGTGGACTACCATCTCGGCCGCCACGTCGAAGCCCGCTACCGCTACCTCGCCGGGACGGTCGAGCAGCGCCTGGAAGACCTGCACAACGCCTTCGACATGCCGGACATCACCGCGGTCTGGTGCCTGCGCGGCGGCTACGGCTGCGGCCAGTTGCTGCCGGGCCTGGACTGGGGGCGCCTGCAGGCGGCCTCGCCGCGGCCACTGATCGGTTTCTCCGACATCTCGGTGTTGCTCAGCGCTTTCCACCGCCACGGCCTGCCTGCGATCCACGGCCCGGTGGCCACCGGACTCGGTCTGTCGCCGCTGAGCGCCCCCCGCGAGCAGCAGGAGCGGCTAGCCTCTCTGGCCTCGGTCAGCCGCTTGCTGGCCGGAATCGACCATGAACTCCCGGTGCAGCACCTCGGCGGACACAAGCAACGCGTCGAAGGCGCGCTGATCGGCGGCAACCTCACCGCCCTGGCCTGCATGGCCGGCACACTCGGCGGCCTGCACGCCCCGGCGGGGTCGATCCTGGTCCTGGAGGACGTCGGCGAACCCTACTACCGCCTGGAGCGCAGCCTCTGGCAATTGCTCGAAAGCATCGACGCGCGCCAGCTCGGCGCGATCTGCCTGGGCTCGTTCACCGATTGCCCGCGCAAGGAAGTCGCCCACAGCCTGGAGCGGATCTTCGGCGAATACGCCGCCGCCATCGAGGTGCCGCTCTACCACCACCTGCCCAGCGGGCATGGTGCGCAGAACCGAGCCTGGCCTTACGGGAAGACCGCGGTGCTCGAGGGAAACCGGTTGCGCTGGTAGGGACGGGGCGCGCCCTTCTCCGTAAGCGCGAGAGGGGGCGGGAAGTGCCGCTGGAACGGCACAAACCCGTCGGGTATCAGGCCGCGCCGCGCGGCAGCAGCAACCCCAGCGGCAGGCAGACCCGCGCTTCCAGGCCGCCGCCATCGCGGTTGCGCAGTTCGACGCTGCCGCCGTGCTGGGCGGCGATGCGCTTGACGATCGCCAGGCCGAGGCCGGTGCCCTTGCCGCCACGCGCCTTGTCGCCACGGATGAAGGGATTGAAGATGCTGTCCACTTCCGCGGGATCGATGCCCTGGCCGCGATCGAGCACGCTCAGCACCACGTAGGGCGCCGCGCTTTCGCCGGCCACGTAGCTGGCCACCTCCACCGAACCGCCGCCGTGGTTCAGGGCATTGTCGATCAGGTTGCCCAGCAGACGCTTCATCGACACACGCCGCAACGGCATCGCCGGTACCGGTTGCAAGGCCATGCGCACCTGCTCGCGAGTCTGGTTGAACGGCGCCACGACCTCGCGCACCAGGTCGGTCAGGTCGCCCTCCTCCACCGGCTCGTCGCGGCCGTCGCGGATGAAGGCGAGGAACTGGTCGAGGATCGCGTCCATGTCCTCGATGTCGCGGACCATGTCCTCGACCATCTCCCGTTCGCTCTCCGGCAGCAACTCCAGCGACAGGCGCAGGCGCGTCAGCGGGGTGCGCAGGTCGTGGGAGACACCGGCCAACATCAATTCACGTTCGCGCCCGCCCTGCTCGATGTCCTCGGCCATCTGGTTGAAGGCGCGATACACCTCGGCCATTTCACTCGGCGTCTCCGGTCCCAGCGGCAGGCGCACGCTGCGCCCCTGGCCGAACTGGCGGGCGGCGACCACCAGGCGCTTGAGCGGCTGGCTGAGCTGGCGGACGAAGATCCAGGCGGCGGCGGTGGAGAGCAGGCCGATGCCGAGGAACCAGCCGAGCACGCTCCAGATCCGTTGGCCACGCAAGGGATGCGGATACAGCGGCACCGCCAGCCAGCCTTCGCCGAGGCTCGGTGCGCGCACCCAGAGCTGCGACGGCTGGTGGATACGCAGGCGGGTCTCGGTGTCCGGCCCCAGCTCCATCTGCATCTGCCGCTGGAAGATTTCCGTGTACGGCCAGTGCTGCTCGCCGGGCTGGTCGGCGCTGCTCGGCACCCAGCGCAGGCCGGAAGCCTTGGCGATGGCCGCGCGCGACTCCTCGTCGGCAGCCCAGAACGCGCGGATGGTCAGCGCCGCGCCGTGGCTGTACTGGCGGTCGACGATCACGTCCTCGTTCATCAGCAGGTAGACCAGGGTCAGCGCCTTGGAGAACAGCACGACGATCAGCACCAGCCAGAGGGTGCGGGCGAAGAAGCTTTGCGGGAACCAGAGCGGCGTTTTCATCGATCGGACCGGTTGCGCGCCGGCGGACGGGGCCGACGCCTGTTGCGGGTAAGACGACGCGGCCGGTGCATCGCTGCACCGGCCGCGCGGAGACTCAGGCCTTGCGCGCGTTGCCGTCCGGCACGAACACGTAGCCGACGCCCCAGACCGTCTGGATATAGCGCGGCTTGGACGGGTCCGGCTCGATCAGCCGGCGCAGGCGCGAGATCTGCACGTCGATGGAACGCTCCAGGGCATCCCACTCGCGGCCACGGGCGAGGTTCATCAGCTTGTCCCGGGTCAGCGGTTCGCGGGCGTGCTGCACCAGGGCCTTGAGCACGGCGAACTCGCCGGTGGTCAGCATGTGTACCTCGTCGCCCTTCTTCAGTTCGCGGGTGGCGAGGAACAGCTGGTAGTCGCCGAAGGTCACCACCTCGTCGGCACCGGCAGGCGCGCCGGGCACCAGCGGCGCCTGGCGGCGCAGCACGGCCTTGATCCGCGCCAGCAGTTCGCGCGGGTTGAACGGCTTGGCCAGGTAGTCGTCGGCGCCCAGTTCCAGGCCCTGGATGCGGCTGCCCTCGTCGCCCTTGGCGGTGAGCATGATGATCGGCACCTGGTTGTTCTGTTCGCGCAGGCGGCGGCAGGCAGTGAGGCCGTCCTCGCCGGGAAGCATCAGGTCGAGCACAACCAGCTGGAACAGTTCGCGGGATAGAAGGCGATCCATCTGCTCGGTGTTCTCCACCGCGCGGACGCGGTAGCCCTGCTCGTCGAGGAAACGTTCGAGCAGGCGGCGCAGGCGGGCGTCGTCGTCGACGACGAGGATCTTTTCACCTTCGGCCAGGGCGGCAGGGTTCGACATAGAAACTCCCAGAATGAGTCAGGCGGGCATTATCGCCCAGGTAGCGGCTGGGCCGGACTGTCCATTGTTAGCAGATTTTTCCCCGACCAGCCGCCCTCCAAGGCGAAACTTGGCAGGTATAATGCGGCGCTTTTGCGGCGGGGCGTTGTCTACACGGCCCGTTTTCGTTCGTTTTACCAGGTGGATCAATGGACAGCATCAACACCCGTATCGCCGAAGAGCTCTCCGCACTGCCCTCCGGCCGCGTTCAACCGAAGCAAGTCGCCGCTGCCGTCGCCCTGCTCGACGAAGGCTCCACCGTTCCCTTCATCGCCCGTTACCGCAAAGAGGTCACCGGCAGCCTCGACGATACCCAGTTGCGCATGCTGGAAGAGCGCCTGCGCTACCTGCGCGAACTGGAAGAACGCCGCGGCGCGATCCTCGCCAGCATCGAGGAACAGGGCAAGCTGACCCCCGAACTGGCCCGCGACATCAAGCTCGCCGACACCAAGACCCGTCTCGAAGACCTCTACCTGCCTTATAAGCAGAAGCGCCGCACCAAGGGCCAGATCGCCCTGGAAGCCGGCCTCGGCGCGCTGGCCGACGCACTGTTCGACGACCCGACCCTGGTCCCGGAAAGCGAGGCCGCGCGTTTCGTCGACGCCGAGAAAGGCTTCGCCGACGTCAAGGCGGTGCTGGAAGGCGCCAAGTACATCCTCATGGAGCGCTTCGCCGAAGACGCCACGCTGCTCGACAAGCTGCGCGTGTTCATGAAGAACGAAGCGACCCTGACCGCCCGCGTGGTCCCCGGCAAGGAACAGGAAGGCGCCAAGTTCAGCGACTACTTCGAACACGATGAGCCGCTGAAAAGCGCCCCGTCGCACCGCGCCCTGGCGATCTTCCGCGGACGCAACGAAGGCGTCCTCAGCGCCTCGCTGAAGGTCGGCGAGGAAGCGCCGGGCACCCTGCACCCATGCGAAGTCATGATCGCCGAGCGCTTCGGCCTGTCCAACCAGGGCCGCGCCGCCGACAAGTGGCTGGCCGAGGTGGTGCGCTGGACCTGGAAGGTCAAGCTCTATACCCACCTGGAAACCGACCTGTTCGGCGAGCTCCGCGACGGCGCCGAGGACGAGGCGATCAGCGTGTTCGCGCGCAACCTGCACGACCTGCTGCTGGCCGCCCCGGCCGGCCCGCGCGCCACCCTCGGCCTCGACCCGGGCCTGCGCACCGGGGTCAAGGTCGCGGTGGTCGACGCCACCGGCAAGCTGCTGGACACCGCCACCGTCTACCCACATGCGCCGAAGAACCAGTGGGACCAGACCCTCGCCGTGCTCGCCGCGCTGTGCGCCAAGCACCAGGTCGAGCTGATCGCCATCGGCAACGGCACCGCCAGCCGCGAGACCGACAAGCTGGCCGGCGAACTGATCAAGAAGTATCCGGGCATGAAGCTGACCAAGATCATGGTCAGCGAAGCCGGCGCATCGGTGTATTCCGCCTCCGAACTGGCGGCGAAGGAGTTCCCCGAGCTGGACGTGTCCCTGCGCGGCGCCGTATCCATCGCCCGTCGCCTGCAGGACCCGCTGGCGGAGCTGGTGAAGATCGAGCCCAAGTCGATCGGCGTCGGCCAGTACCAGCACGACGTGTCCCAGCTGAAGCTGGCGCGTAGCCTGGACGCGGTGGTCGAGGATTGCGTGAACGCCGTCGGCGTCGACGTCAACACCGCCTCCGCCGCCCTGCTGGCACGCATCTCCGGCCTCAACTCGACGCTGGCGCAGAACATCGTCGCGCACCGCGACGCCAACGGAGCGTTCCGCACCCGCGACGAGCTGAAGAAAGTCAGCCGCCTGGGCGAAAAGACCTTCGAGCAAGCCGCCGGCTTCCTCCGCGTGATGAACGGCGACAACCCGCTGGACGCCTCGGCGGTGCACCCGGAGACCTATCCGCTGGTGCAGCGCATCGCCGCCGACACCGAGCGCGACATCCGCTCGCTGATCGGCGACTCGGCGTTCCTCAAGCGCCTCGACCCGAAGAAGTTCACCGACGAGACCTTCGGCCTGCCGACCGTCACCGACATCCTCAAGGAACTCGACAAGCCCGGCCGCGACCCGCGTCCGGAGTTCAAGACCGCAGAATTCCAGGAAGGCGTCGAGAGCCTCAAGGACCTCAAGCCGGGCATGGTCCTGGAGGGCGTGGTGACCAACGTCACCAACTTCGGCGCGTTCGTCGACATCGGCGTCCACCAGGACGGCCTGGTGCACATCTCGGCGCTGTCCGAGAAGTTCGTCAAGGATCCGTACGAAGTGGTCAAGGCCGGCGACATCGTCAAGGTCAAGGTCATGGAAGTGGACATCCCGCGCAACCGTGTCGGCCTGTCCATGCGCATGAGCGACACCCCCGGCGAGAAGGTCGAAGGCCAGCGCGGCGGGCGTCCCACCGGCAGCGGCCAGCCGCGCCAGGAGCGTGGCGCCCCGCGCGGACAGAGCGCGCCGCCGGCGAACAACGCCATGGCCGCGCTGTTCGCCAACGCCAAGCAACTGAAGAAGAAGTGACGGAGCCGTCCATGAGCGAGATGCCCGCCCGCGAGCAGATGATCAGCGCCTACAGCGAACTGGTCGGCCTGGACCCGGTCAGCCTCGGCGACGGCGTCGCCGAGGTACGCCTGCCGATGGCCGCGCACCTGCGCAACCGCGGCGGGGTCATGCACGGCGGCGCGCTGTTCTCGCTGATGGACGTGACCATGGGGCTGGCCTGCTCCAGTTCCCATGGTTTCGACCGCCAGAGCGTCACCCTGGAATGCAAGATCAACTACATCCGCGCCGTCGCCGACGGCGAGGTGCGCTGCGTCGCCCGCGTCCTCCATGCCGGGCGCCGCAGCCTGGTGGTGGAAGCCGAGGTGCGGCAAGGCGACAAACTGGTCGCGAAAGGACAAGGTACCTTCGCCCAGTTGTAAACCGGCGCGGCCGCCATGCGGCAGAATGGCGCGCAACGGCGATCCCGATCCGTGCCGGGCGCCCGCCTCGACGGCTCCCGCCGAAGTCGCGGCGACCGGCCCCAGGACGAAGCGAAAACGCATTTACGTCCTCCCTCTTGTAGACCGCTCGGTCCACCCTCATATTGGGGCGACCGATCTGGGACGCGATCACAAGGAATCCCGACTTGAGCGATCTTCTCTCCCGCCGCCTGGCTCTGCTCGGCGCCGCAGCCAACCTGCCCCTGCTGACCGAGTGCCTGCATGGCATCGAGCGCGAATGCCTGCGAGTCGATAGCGACGGCAAGCTGGCGCTCACCCCCCACCCCCGGGCCCTGGGTTCGACCCTGACCCATCCGCAGATCACTACCGACTACTCCGAGGCCTTGCTGGAGTTCATCACGCCCACGGAAACCGACGTCGCCGACACTCTGGGCGATCTCGAGCGCATCCACCGCTTCGCCAGTTCGAAACTGGACGGCGAATACCTGTGGAGCCCATCGATGCCCTGCGAGCTGCCGGACGAGGAGAGCATCCCGATCGCCCGCTACGGCAGCTCGATGATCGGCCGCCTGAAGTACGTCTACCGCAAGGGCCTGGCGCTGCGCTACGGCAAGACCATGCAGTGCATCGCCGGCATCCACTACAACTTCTCCCTGCCGGAGAGGCTCTGGCCGCTGCTGCGCCAGGCCGAAGGCAGCGAGCTGTCGGAACGCGACTACCAGTCCGCCGCCTACATCGCCCTGATTCGCAATTTCCGCCGCTACAGCTGGCTGCTGATGTACCTGTTCGGCGCCTCGCCGGCCCTCGACGCCGGCTTCCTGCGTGGCCGCCCGAGCCAGTTGGAGCGCCTCGACGAACACACGCTCTACCTGCCCTACGCCACCAGCCTGCGGATGAGCGACCTGGGCTACCAGAACAACGCCCAGGCCGGCCTGACGCCCTGCTACAACGACCTGCAGAGCTACATCGACAGCCTGCGCCAGGCGGTCAGCACGCCCTACCCGCCCTACGAGAAGGTCGGCACCAAGCAGGATGGCGAATGGGTGCAGCTGAACACCAACATCCTGCAGATCGAGAACGAGTACTACTCGAGCATCCGGCCAAAGCGCGTCACCTACACCGGCGAGCGTCCGGTGCAGGCCCTGGCCGCTCGCGGCGTGCAGTACGTGGAAGTGCGCTGCCTGGACATCAACCCGTTCCTGCCGCTGGGCATCGACCTGGACGAGGCGCGCTTCCTCGACGCCTTCCTGCTGTTCTGCGCGTTCAGCGACAGCCCGCTGCTGAACGGCGAGTGCAGCGACGCCACCGACAACTTCCTCGCCGTGGTCAAGGAAGGCAGGCGGCCGGGCCTGCAATTGCAACGTCGCGGCCAGCCGGTGGAATTGCAGGTCTGGGCGAACGAGCTGCTCGAACGAATCGCCGACACCGCGGCGCTGCTCGACCGCGCGCGCGGCGGCGAAGCCCACGCGGCGGCGCTGGCAGCGCAGCGGGCGAAGGTGGCCGATGCGGAACTGACGCCTTCGGCGCAGGTGCTGAAGGTCATGCGCGAGCGCGGCGAGAGCTTCGAAGCGTTCTCCCTGCGCCAGAGCCGCGAACACGCGGAGTATTTCCGCCAGCATCCGCTGGCCGCCGAAGAGCAGGCGCGCTTCGAGAAGATGGCCAGCGACTCCCTGGCCGAACAGACGGAGCTGGAACGCGACCAGGATGGCGACTTCGATACCTTCGTCGCCGCCTACCAGGCGAGCATCCTCGGCCTGATCAGCAACTGAGCCAAGCCGGCGCGCCCCTGCGCCCAGGGACGCGCCGGCGGATCACAGGCTCTTCTCGAATACCTGCGAATTGCGCTGGAAGTTGTACAGCGAGGCCCGCGCCGCCGGTAGCCGTTCGACGCTGCTGGGCTGGAAGCCGCGCTCGCGGAACCAGTGCGCGGTCCGCGTGGTGAGCACGAACAGGGTCTTCAGGCCGAGTCCGCGCGCGCGCTCTTCGATCCGCTCCAGCAGTTCGTCGCCACGCCCGCCGTGGCGGTACTCCGGGTTGACCGCCAGACAGGCCAGCTCGCCCGCCTCGGAATCGGCGATCGGATAGAGCGCGGCGCAGGCGATGATCAGCCCTTCGCGCTCGACGATGCTGAACTGTTCGATCTCGCGTTCCAGCACCTCGCGGGAACGGCGTACCAGGATGCCCTGCTCTTCCAGTGGGCGGATCAGCTCGATCAGCCCGCCAACGTCCTCGATGCCCGCCTCGCGCAACTGCTCGAACTGCTCCTGGGCGACCAGGGTGCCGTTGCCGGTGCGGGTGAACAGCTCGCTGAGCAGCGCGCCGTCCTCGGTGTAGCTGACGATATGGCTGCGCTTGACCCCGGCCCGGCAGGCCTGCGCCGCGGCGTCCAGCAGCTCGGCCTGGTAGCTGTTGCCCAGCCGTTGCAGGTGCGCGGGCACCTGCTGCGGGCGTAGTTCGCGGACCAGTTTGCCGGATGCGTCCAGCAAGCCCTGTTCGGCGCCGTAGAGAATCAGCTTTTCCGCTTCCAGGTCGATGGCGGCGCGCATGGCCACGTCTTCACAGGCCAGGTTGAAGATTTCCCCGGTCGGCGAGTAGCCCAGCGGCGAGAGCAGAACGATGCTGCGCTCGTCGAGAAGGCGGCCAATACCCTTGCGGTCGATGCGACGGACCTCACCGGTATGGTGGTAGTCGACACCCTCGACCACGCCGATCGGCCGCGCGGTGACCAGGTTGCCGCCAGCGACCCGCAGGCGCGCGCCCTGCATCGGCGAGGCGGCCATGTCCATCGACAGCCGCGCCTCGATGGCGATGCGCAGGCTACCCACGGCGTCGATGACGCACTCCAGGGTCGGTGCATCGGTCACTCGCAGGTCGCGGTGATAGCGCGGAGCCAGGCCGCGCGCGGCCAGGCGCGCCTCGATCTGCGGACGCGAACCGTGCACCAGCACCAGGCGCGCACCGAGGCTGTGGAGAAGGACCAGGTCGTGGACGATATTGCCGAAATTGGGATGCTCCACCCCTTCGCCGGGGAGCATGACCACGAAGGTGCGGTCCCGGTGCGAGTTGATGTAGGGCGAAGCGTGACGTAACCAGTTGACGTAGTCGGGCATGGTGGGGAAAGCCTGTCGTTTCGTGAGCGAGAGCAAAGCGTGAGCGGCCGGGACGGCCCGAAGGGCGCCGTTATCGTCGTCGCAGCAACATCGACAGGCTTCTCCTCACTTTCTGGTTAACGAGACGGATGGATCACGCGCGAGTTTAAACCCTCGGCGGCCCCGCAGCGGCGGGATTCGACCATGGTACGGGGCCTGGGGCCGGAACGAACCGTTTTACCACTATTTTTGAAAAAAACTATCCGAAAACCCCGGTTAACTCGCACAGCGCTTTTTCGCTAGGCTGCCTCGTTCGCCGTGCCGTCCGGCGCGCAACCACGCGAACGAGGAAAATCCATGAGCGAATACTTCCATCACGTCCTGATCGGACTGCTCGCCGTGCTTCCGGTGGCCAACCCGCTGACCAGCGTCTCGCTACTGCTCGGCCTCGGCGGCAGCCTGCCGCCGGCGGAGCGCAACCGGCAGATATTCAAGGCCAGCCTCTACGTGGCGCTGATCATGCTGGTCAGCTTCTACGGCGGCAGCCTGGTGATGCAGGTGTTCGGCATCTCCATTCCCGGCCTGCGCATCGCCGGCGGGCTGATCGTCGCCTATATCGGCTTCACCATGCTGTTCCCCGCCACCACGCCGGACGAGACCGAAGTCCAGCACGACCTGCTGTCGGACGAAGAAAAGATCACCCCGCACTTCCGCGACCTGTCCTTCGTTCCGCTGGCCCTGCCGGGTACCGCGGGGCCGGGGACCATCGCCCTGGTGGTCAGCTCGGCGTCGACGCTGCAATCCACCTACGGAAGCATTCCGCTGTTCATCCACCTCGCGGCGATCACCGTCACCCTGCTCACCGCGCTGATCTTCTGGATCGCCCTGCAAAGCTCCGGGCGCATCATGAAGTTCCTCGGCGAATCCGGGATCGACGCCATCTCGCGAGTGGTCGGCTTCCTGCTGGTGGCGATGGGCGTGCAGTTCGTCATCAACGGCGGCTTCGAGCTGGTCGCCGGCCACGCCGCGCTTCAGTCGGCGGCGGGCGTCAGGCAGTAATGCTGGATCAGCCGGCGCAGCACGCCGACCATCGGTTCGATACGCGCCAGTTCGAGGTGCTCGTCGGGCTGGTGGGCACAGGCGATGTCGCCGGCGCCGAGGACCAGGGTCTCGCTGCCCAGGCGCTGGAAGTACGGCGCCTCGGTACCGAACGCCACGGCCTCGGCGCGATGCCCGGTCAGGCGTTCGGCGACGCGTACCAGTTCGCTGTCCTGCGCCTGTTCGAACGGCGGCACGGCAGGGAACAGCGGCTGGTAGTCGATGCTCACCTGGTGCCGTTCGGCCAGCGGCCGCAGGCGCTGGCGGATCGCCTCGCGCAACTGCTCAGGCTGCATGCCGGGTAGCGGGCGCAGGTCGAATTCCAGCGAACACTGGCCGCAGATGCGGTTGGGATTGTCGCCACCGTGGATGCAACCGAAGTTCAGGGTCGGCTGGGGCACGCTGAACTGCGGGTTGTTCCAGGCCCGCTGCCATTCCCCGCGCAGCGCCATCAGCTCGCCGATGGTCGCGTGCATGGCCTCCAGGGCGCTACGGCCGAGGTTCGGATCGGACGAATGGCCGCTCTGCCCGAGAATCTCGATGCGCTCCATCATCACCCCCTTGTGCAGGCGGATCGGCCGCAGGTTGGTCGGCTCGCCGATCACCGTGGCGCGACCCAGCGGTCGCCCGCTTTCGGCGAGGGCACGGGCGCCGGCCATCGAGCTTTCCTCGTCGCAGGTGGCGAGGATCATCAGCGGCTGGCGGAACGGCTGGTCGAGCAGCGGCAGCAAGGCCTCGATGGCCAGCGGGAAGAAGCCCTTCATGTCGCAACTGCCGAGGCCGTACCAGCGGCCGTCGCGCTCGTCCAGGCGCAGCGGATCGCTGCTCCACAGCGCTTCGTCGTAGGGCACGGTATCGGTGTGGCCGGCCAGCACCAGCCCGCCGGGACCGCTGCCGTAGCTGGCCAGCAGGTTGAACTTGCCCGGCGAGACTTCCCGGATCTCGCAGCGGAAGCCTAGATCGCCCAGCCAGGAGGCCAGCAGGTCGACCACCGGGCGGTTGGTCTGGTCCAGCTCGGGCTGGGTGCAACTGACGGAAGACGCGGCGATCAGCGCGCCGAACTGGTCTTTCAGAGACGGCAACGGCATGGGACTCTCCACACGGATCGAGCCCCATCATGGCCTATCGCGGCAGTGGATAAAACCGTCCGTTCCGGTTCCGCCTGCGCCAGCCGACGAAGATCGCGCTCAGGCGCCGAACAGCGCGCGCAGGACCAGGAAGAACAGGATCGCCAGCACCGCGCCGGCCGGCAGGGTCACTACCCAGGACAGGAAGATCGAGCCGATCACCCGCAGGTTGAGCGCGCCGATGCCGCGCGCCATGCCGATGCCGAGCACCGCGCCGACCAGGGTATGGGTGGTGGATACCGGCAGGCCGATGGCCGAGGCGCCAACCACCGTGGAGGCGGTCGCCAGCTCGGCGGCGAAGCCGCGGCTGGGGGTCAGCTCGGTGATCTCCCGGCCGATGGTGGCGATCACCCGGTAGCCATAGGTAGCCAGGCCGATGACGATGCCCACCGCGCCCAGCAGCAGTACCCAGGACGGCACCGGCGAACGGCTCACCAGATCCAGGTCGCCGCCGGCCTGGACCACCGCGACGACCGCCGCCACCGGGCCGATGGCGTTGGCCACGTCGTTGGCACCATGGGCGAAAGCCATGGAGCAGGCGGTGAAGATCATCAGCACCGCGAAGACCCGCTCGACGCTGGCGAAGCCGCCACGCGGATCGGCTCCGCCAGTGGGTCGGATACGCAACAGCAGGACGATACCCAGGCCCATCACCAGGCCGCCGGCGAGCAACGCCAGACCCAGCGTCTGGAGGCCGGAAAGCTCCAGGCCGACATGCTTCAGGCCCTTGCCGACGGTCATCAGCGCGACCATGAAGCCCGCCAGGAACATGTACAGCGGCACGTAGCGGCGCGCGCTGCGGAACGGGTCCTCGGCATGCAGTACCAGCCACTGCACGCTCCTGAACAGGGCGAAGGCGAGCAGCCCGGACAGCACCGGCGTCACCACCCAACTGGCGACGATCGGGCCGATCGCGCCCCAGTGCACCGCGTGCACCGAGACACCGACCGAGGCGAAGCCGATGATCGCGCCGACGATGGAGTGGGTGGTCGACACCGGCCAGCCCTTGATCGTCGCCAGCAACAGCCAGACCCCGGCGGCCAGCAAGGCCGAGAGCATGCCGAAGACCAGCAGGTCGGGGGTCATGTACTGCGGGTCGACGATGCCGCTCCTGATCGTTTCGGTGACTTCGCCACCAGCGAAATAGGCACCGCAGAACTCGAAGACCATGGCCACCAGGATCGCCTGGCGGATGGTCAGAGCGCGCGAGCCCACCGAAGTGCCCATGGCGTTGGCGACGTCGTTGGCGCCGACGCCCCAGGCCATGAAGAAACCGAACAGGCAGGCGAGTACGAGGAAGGCGAAGCCGTGGTCGGCGATCAGGGACATGGGCGGTATCCGTGTGCAGGCAGGGTCGGAAAGAAGACCGGCGCTCACCGCGCCAGCAATTGCTCCAGGCGGTTGCCGACCCGCTGGGCGCGGTCGGCGACATCGCCGATCCATTCGATGATCTGGTAGAGGAACATCACGTCCACCGGCGGCAGCTCGCTTTCCAGGCGGAACAGCTCGCGGCGCACCTCGACCTGGATGCGGTCGGTGTCGTTCTCGATCGCCTCGAGTTCCTCCACCATGCTCTCCACCAGGCTGGTCTCGCGCCCGCCGAAGCCGGTCTCGAGCAGTTCGTTGAGTTCGTTGACCACCCGCAACGCCTGGGCGCTGGCGTCCACCGAGCGCTGCACGTAGGCGAGCATCTGGCCCTGCAGCGGCAGCGGGATGCGCATGCGCCGGCCGAGCATCAGCCCGGCGATGTCCTTGGCGCGATTGGCGACTTTGTCCTGTACACTGAGCAGCTCCAACAGATCGGAGCGCGGCACCGGAAGGAACAGGCTCTTGGGCAGGTGCATCCGGACGTTCTTCTTCAGCCGATCGGCTTCCTGCTCCAGTCGCACCATGTCCTGCTGAACCTGTTCGACCTGCGCCCAGTCCTCGGCGATCACCGCGCGGAAGAACGGCAACAGGCCGGCCGCGCATTCGTGGGCCTTGGCGATGTGCTGCTGCATCGGCCCGATCGGCGAACGGCCGAACAGGCTGATGAACGGATTGGTCGGCATGGAACGCCTCCCTGATGGAAATGCCGAAAAGTATAGGCCACCCACCCCGCGCGCCTTTGATCTGGAACACCTTCACCCGCGGACGCCTGGCGTCCCGAGCCGGACATCGCCCCATGCAGAAAGAAACCGAAATCAAACTCCGCGTCAGCCGCGCCACCCTGGAAGCCTTGCAGGAGCACCCGTTGCTGAAGAAACGCAACAAATCGGGCTGGGAGCGCCGCGAACTGTACAACCAGTACTACGACACCCCCGGCCGCGAGCTGGCCCGGGCCAAGGTCGCGCTGCGCATGCGCCGCGACGGCGAGCAGTACATCCAGACGCTGAAGAGCCGCGGGCAGAGCGTGGCCGGGCTGTCCGAACGCAACGAGTGGGACTGGTACCTGGAAAAGAACAAGCTCGACCTGAAGAAACTCGACGACAAGTGCTGGCCGGCGGCCCTCAAGGACCTCGACAAGAAGCAGCTCAAGCCGATCTTCAGCACCGACTTCGTCCGCCAGCGCGCCGAGATCGCCTGGGGCCGCGGCAAGGCCAGGGTAGTCGTGGAGGCGGCGCTCGACCTGGGCAAGGTGGTCGCCGGCGACAACCAGGAGGAAATCTGCGAACTGGAGCTGGAACTGCGCCAGGGCGATGCCGCCGCGCTGCTCGAGCTGGCCGCGGAACTGGCCGCCGACCTGCCGCTGATGCCCTGCGACATCAGCAAGGCCGAGCGCGGCTACCGCCTGTTCGACCCGAACAGCTACGAGGTCGATCCCCCGGCGCAGAAACTGCTGGCGGAAACCCAGCTGGACGGTGCCTTCGCCGCCATCGCCTGGTACCTGCTCGGCAGCAGCCAGCGACTGGCCGAACAGTATCGCTTCAACGGCCACTGGCGCCTGCTGGAGGACTGGCTGCAACACCTGCAGGACCTGCGTACCCTGCTCGGCAGCCTCGGCCAGGCGGTGCCACGCGCCAGCAGTCGCGAGCTGCGCGAAGCGCTGGACGCTCTCCTCGCCGACTGGGCGCCGCGCATCGAGCGCGGCCGTGACGACGAGACGCTACGCCAGCAGGCGCCGCAACTGTTCCGCGGCGAACTCGACGAGACCCGCTGGGGCCTGTTCTCCCTGAATGCCTCGCGCTGGCTGCTGGCCAAGGCCTGGACCGAGTCGCGCAACGAGCGCGGCAACCGCCAGGGCTCTGCCGCGCTGGGCAAGTGGCTGCTGCGCAGCCTTGCCGAAGAAGCCCAGGCCACGCCGCTGGCGCGCGCCCACCAGCATCCCGAGCTGCTCCCCGACCAAGCGCCGCGCCTGCAGCGCATGCTTACCTGGTTGCGCCTGGCGCGCGGCGTGCTCGACCTGCCGGAAGCCGACCGCCTCTACGGCGAACTGGCCAAGTTGCTGGAGCTGCTGCGGCAACCTGTCGATGCCGAGCGCCTGGCTGCCCGCGCCACGCAGGCCCATACTGTGCTGACGCTCAAACCCTGGAAGGCGCTGATGAAATAAGCTTCGCCGCTACCGCCATCATCCGAAGGGAGTCTGCATGTCCGTGTTCGCCACCGCCGCCCAGGACCGCCTGCTGGACCTCGGCGACCTGCTCCGCGAGCTGGTCGCCCAGGGCCGGGTCGGGCAGGAGCAGGCCGAACAGTGCCTGGCGATCCGCCGCAGCGCGGTGCGCAACCAGCAGCATCCGCTGGAGTTCCTCGCCGCGCAGCAGGTCGAGGATCTCAAGCGCCCCGGACGCAAGCTCGACCTGGAGACCCTCACCCAGTGGCTGGCCGAGTACGCCGGCCAGCCCTACCTGCGCATCGACCCGCTGAAGATCGACGTCGCCGCGGTGACTCCGCTGATGTCCTACGCCTTCGCCCAGCGCCATGGCATCCTCGCCGTCGCGCTGAGTCCGGAGGAAGTCACCATCGCCAGCGCCCAGCCCTTCGTACAGGGCTGGGAAAGCAACCTGGTGCATGTGCTCAAGCGACCGATCAAGCGGGTGGTGGCGAACCCGGCGGACATCCAGCGCTACACCGTCGAGTTCTTCCGCCTGGCCCGCTCGGTCAGCGGCGCCACCTCGCCGGACCAGAAGATCAGCGGCGTCGGCAACTTCGAGCAGTTGCTCAACCTCGGCGCCGCCGACCAGGAGCCGGACGCCAACGACGCGCACATCGTCACCATCGTCGACTGGCTGTTCCAGTACGCCTTCCAGCAGCGCGCCAGCGACATCCACATCGAGCCGCGCCGCGAGCAGGGCACCGTGCGCTTCCGTATCGACGGCGTGCTGCACAACGTCTACCAGTTCCCGCCGCAGGTGACCATGGCGGTGGTCAGCCGCCTGAAGTCGCTGGGACGGATGAACGTGGCGGAGAAACGCAAGCCGCAGGACGGCCGGGTCAAGACCAAGACCCCGGACGGCGCCGAGGTGGAGCTGCGCCTGTCGACCCTGCCCACCGCCTTCGGCGAGAAGATGGTGATGCGCATCTTCGACCCCGAGGTGCTGCTCAAGAGCTTCGACCAGCTCGGCTTCTCCGCCGACGACCTGCGCCGCTGGCAGAGCATGACCAGCCAGCCCAACGGCATCATCCTGGTCACCGGCCCCACCGGCTCGGGCAAGACCACCACGCTCTACACCACGCTCAAGCAACTGGCCACCGATGAGGTGAACGTCTGCACCATCGAGGACCCGATCGAGATGATCGAGCCCTCGTTCAACCAGATGCAGGTCCAGCACAACATCGACCTGACCTTCGCCAGCGGCGTACGCGCCCTGCTGCGGCAGGACCCGGACATCATCATGGTCGGCGAGATCCGCGACCTGGAGACCGCCGAGATGGCGATCCAGGCGGCGCTCACCGGGCACCTGGTGCTCTCCACCCTGCACACCAACGACTCCCCCACGGCGATCACCCGCCTGCTCGAACTGGGCGTACCCTACTACCTGATCCGCGCCACGGTGCTAGGGGTCATGGCCCAACGCCTGGTGCGCACGCTCTGCCCGCACTGCAAGGCGCCGATGCAACTGGCGGACAGCGACTGGCACGAACTGACCCGCCCCTGGAGCGCCCCGCCGCCCAGCGGCGCGCACCAGGCCGTGGGTTGCCTGGAGTGCCGCGACACCGGCTATCGCGGGCGCGCCGGCGTCTATGAAATCATGCTGCTCAGCGATAGCCTGAAAGAACTGATCACCGCCGACACCGACCTGGTCGCCCTACGCCGCCAGGCGTACAAGGAAGGCACCCGCAGCCTGCGCCTGTCCGGCGCGCAGAAGGTCGCCGCAGGTATCAGTACGCTGGAGGAAGTACTGCGGGTGACCCCGCAGAGCGAACAGAAGTAGCGGCACATCCCGTCGGCGGAGTTCCGACGGTTGCACGGCACAACGCCGGACGGGCCTGCCAGGCCCACAGACAAGGATGTAGACGATGACGAGCGTTCCCCCCGCCGTCCCCGCGCCGACGCTCCCCAGCCGCGGCGCACCGCACCTGCGGCGAGCCGCGAGCGGCGTCCCTGGCTCGATGTGGCTCGGCCGGCCGCCGAGCCGGCGCTGAGGGCCGGCCGATGGAAATCCTGCTGCTACGCCTGGACTTCTGGGACTGGCTGGCCTTCGGTACCGTCCTCCTGCTCCTGGAAATCTTCGGTGCCGGCGGCTATCTGCTGCGGGTCGGCCTCACCGCCGCTTGTGTCGGTGCGCTCGGCGCGCTCCTGCCGGGACTGGCCTGGCCTTGGCAGGTAGGGCTGTTCGTCCTGCTCTCCGGGCTGGTCGCCGCCTTGCATCGACGCCGTCGCCGCAAGGCCGGTAGCGTCGAGGAAACGCCAGGGTTGCAGCGACGCGGCGACGACCTGTTCGGCCGCACCTTTCCCTTGCACCGGGCGATCGTCGGCGGGCTCGGCGAGCTGCGCGTCGAGGACGCGTCGTGGCTGGTCAGCGGTCCCGACCTGCCGCGCGGCGCCCTGGTCCGGGTCACCGGCCAGGACGGCGCCCTGCTGCACGTCGAGCCTGCCACGCCCTGAATCGCTGTAGCTCCCGGCCGGCGGGGGCTGTACGGCAGCGGAAAAAGCGACCGGACGGTCATCCCCGCTGGAACTCCGGGACGGCAAACGCGATCTGATGTAACACGCAGCCCCCTATCAGGAGTTCCCCCATGCGTTCCGTCAAACTCGCCGCCGCCACCCTGGTCATCGCCGCCCTGCCGCTGGGCTCGGCCATGGCCGATACCTTCTGGCGCAACATCATTTCCTCGGGTGCCACCACGGCCTCCACCTACCTGACCTTCCGCCACGACCACAAGCTGATCGTCGCCGCGCAGGACGACGCCGGCAGCTACATCGCCAGCGACGGCGCGATCCGCGGGCCGTACCTGGAAGCCGCCCTGCAGAAGCTGCGCAACGACAACCCGGACCTGCAGGCCAGCGACATGGAACTGGCCAGCGCGATCCTCGCCGGCGGCGAGCAGTCCGCCGTCCAGCAGTAGGCCCCGGCGACCTCGCCTCCGCCCGGAGGCGAGGTCACTCGCGGTAGTCGTCCAGCGGCACGCAGGCGCAGAACAGGTTGCGGTCGCCGTAGACGTTGTCCACCCGGTTAACCGCCGGCCAGTACTTGAACGCCCGCGCATGTTCGCTCGGGGTCACTGCCTCGGCGATCTCGTAGGGTCTCTGCCAGATCCCGGTGACGTCGGCCAGGGTATGCGGCGCCCGTTTCAGCGGGTTGTCCTCCGCCGGCCAGGCGCCGCTCTCCACCTTGCCGATCTCGGCCCTGATGCTCAGCATCGCCTCGACGAAGCGATCCAGCTCCGCCTTCGACTCGCTCTCGGTCGGCTCCACCATCAGCGTGCCCGGTACCGGGAAGGACATGGTCGGGGCGTGGAAGCCGTAGTCCATCAGGCGCTTGGCCACGTCTTCCTCGGTTATCCCGGTCTGCGCCTTGAGCGGTCGCAGGTCGAGGATGCATTCGTGGGCGACGCGCTCGTTGCGCCCGCGGTAGAGCACCGGGAACGCCCCGTCCAGGCGGTTCGCCAGGTAGTTGGCGGAGAGGATCGCCACCTCGCTGGCGTCGGCCAGCTGCGGGCCCATCATGGCGATGTACATCCAACTGATCGGCAGGATGCTGGCGCTGCCCCAGGGCGCCGCGCTGACCGCGTCGTTCAGCGGGTTCGGCCCTTCGACGCGGATCACCGGATGGTTGGCGACGAACGGCGCCAGGTGCCGCTTGACCCCGATCGGCCCCATGCCCGGCCCGCCACCACCATGGGGGATGCAGAAGGTCTTGTGCAGGTTCATGTGCGAGACGTCCGCGCCGATGTCCGCCGGTCGCGCCAGGCCGACCTGGGCGTTGAGGTTGGCGCCGTCCATGTAGACCTGGCCGCCGTGGCGGTGGACCACTTCGCAGATCTCGCCTATCCCCTCTTCGTAGACGCCGTGGGTCGAGGGATAGGTGATCATCAGGCAGGACAGCCGGTCGCCCGCCTCGGCCGCCTTGAGGCGCAGGTCGTCGAGGTCGACGTTGCCGCGGGGATCGCACTCGACGATCACCACCCGCATGCTGGCCATGATCGCCGAGGCCGGGTTGGTGCCATGCGCCGATGCGGGGATCAGGCAGATGTCGCGCTGGCTATCGCCGCGGCTCTGGTGGTAGCGGCGGATCGCCAGCAACCCGGCATATTCGCCCTGTGCTCCCGAGTTCGGCTGCATGCAGATGGCGTCGAAGCCGGTGATCGCCCGCAGCCAGGCTTCCAGTTCGTCGATCATCCGGCGATAGCCCTCGGCCTGCTCGCGCGGCACGAACGGATGCAGTTCGGCGAATTCCGGCCAGGTGATGGGGATCATTTCGCTGCTGGCGTTGAGCTTCATGGTGCAGGAGCCGAGCGGGATCATCGCCTGGTTCAGCGCCAGGTCCTTGCCTTCAAGCTGGCGCAGGTAGCGAAGCATCTCGGTCTCGCTGTGGTGGGCGTTGAACACCGGATGCTGCAGGTAGGCCGAAGTGCGTTGCAGGACCGCCGGGATGCCGTCGGCCACCGCCCCGCCATCCAGGTGCGCGACATCCAGCCCGTGGCCGGCGCCGAGGAAGATCTCGAACAGGGTCGCCAGGGTCGCCGCGTCACAGGTTTCGTCGAGGCTCAGGGCCAGCCGCCGGTCGTCGACCACGCGCAGGTTGACCCGCGCCGCCCGCGCCCGTTCGAGGATCGCAGCCTGACGCTCGCCGACCTCGTAGGTCAGGGTGTCGAAGAAGTGCCGGTTGAGCCGCCGCAGTCCCTTGCTTTCCAGGCCCGCCGCCAGCAGCGCGGTCAGGCGCTGGACGCGTTGGGCGATGCGTTTCAGCTCCTGTGGCCCATGGTAGACGGCATACAGCGAAGCAATGTTGGCCAGCAGCACCTGGGCGGTGCAGATGTTCGAGTTGGCCTTTTCCCGACGGATGTGCTGCTCGCGGGTTTGCAGGGCCATGCGCAACGCCGGGTTGCCGCGGGCGTCGCGGGAAACGCCGATGATCCGCCCCGGCATTGCCCGCTTGTACCCTTCGCGGGTGGCGAAGAACGCCGCGTGCGGCCCGCCGTAGCCCATCGGTACGCCAAAGCGCTGGGCGCTGCCGAGCACCACGTCGGCACCGAGTTCCCCCGGCGGGGTCAGCAACAACAGGGCGAGCAGGTCGCTGGCGACGCAAGCCAGCGCCTGTTGGCCGTGCAACGCCTCGATAAGCGGGCGCAGGTCGCGGATCTCGCCGCGACTGTCCGGGTATTGCAGCAAGGCGCCGAACACCGCGTGGGCGGCAAGATTGTCCGGCTCGTCGACGACCAGCTCGAAACCGAACGCCTCGGCGCGGGTACGCAACACCGAAACGGTCTGCGGATGGCAATGCGCATCGACGAAGAACCGGTTGCTCCTGGCCTTTGCCACCCGCCTGGCCAGGGCCATGGCCTCGGCGGCGGCGGTGGCTTCGTCGAGCAGCGAGGCGCTGGCCAGGTCGAGTCCGGTGAGGTCGATGGTCAGTTGCTGGAAATTCAGCAGCGCTTCCAGGCGGCCCTGGGCGATTTCCGGCTGGTAGGGCGTATAGGCGGTGTACCAGCCGGGATTCTCCAGCACGTTGCGGAGGATCACCGACGGCGTCACGGTGCCGTAGTAGCCCATGCCGATCAGGCTGGTCCAGCGCTGGTTGAGCCCGGCGTAGCCGCGCAGGCGCGCCAGGGCGGCCTGTTCGTCGAGCGCGGCGGGCAGTTCCAGCGGCCGGTTGAGGCGGATCGCCGGCGGCACCGTCTGCACGATCAGTTCGGCGCGAGTGGAAACTCCGAGGAAGTCCAGCATGGCCTGCTGTTCCGCAGGATCGGGGCCGAGGTGGCGGCGCAGGAAGGCATCGGCGGGCTGGAGCTGGGCGAGGGACGGCGTCTGCGACATGGCTTCGGTCTCGTTGGGGGCGGCATCGCCCTGCCAGCGATCGTCGCCGAACGGATATCGAATGAGAAAGCAACGACGGCGAAAACGCATTTCGCCGCTGCAAAAAGAACAAAACCTCGAATGATCGAGGCCTTGTCCAAGGATAGCGGGTTTTGTCGCGACTACGCGGCGGCTCAGCCTTCCGCGTCGACGGCGGCCTGGTAGCCAGCGGCATCGAGCAGCTTGTCCAGCTCGGCCGGATTGCTCGGCTTGAGCTTGAAGAACCAGGACGCGTACGGGTCGTTGTTGACGTCTTCCGGGGTGTCGGCCAGGGCTTCGTTGATGGCGATGACTTCGCCGCCGATCGGCGAATAGATGTCGGAGGCGGCCTTCACCGACTCGACCACGCCCGCTTCCTGCCCGGCGGCGAGGGTCTTGCCCAGCTCCGGCAGCTCGATGAAGACCACATCGCCAAGGGCTTCCTGGGCATGGTCGGAAATGCCCACGGTAACGCTGCCATCGGCTTCCAGGCGAGCCCATTCGTGGCTCTGGGCGTAACGCAGTTCGGCGGGAATATTGCTCATCTTGTTTTCCTCGAAGTCGGGGGCGACGGCGGTCGCCATTGCCAGGTTAGATCAGGGGCTTGCCGTGACGCACGAAACTGGGCTGGACCACCCGTACCGGGTACCACTTGCCGCGGATTTCCACCTCGGCGCGGTCGCCGGTGGCGGCCGGCACGCGGGCCAGCGCGATGGACTTGTTCAGGGTAGGCGAAAAGCTGCCGCTGGTGATCTCCCCCTCACCAATGCCAGCTACCCGCACCACCTGGTGGGCGCGCAGCACGCCGCGCTCCTCCAGTACCAGGCCGACCAGCTTCGGCTGGTCGCCGGCGGCCTTCTGCGCTTCCAGCGCGCGGCGGCCGACGAAGTCCCGCGCAACCGGCTCCCAGGCTACGGTCCAGCCCATGTTGGCGGCAAGCGGGGAAACGCTTTCGTCCATGTCCTGGCCGTAGAGATTGAGCCCGGCCTCCAGGCGCAGCGTATCGCGCGCACCCAGGCCCGCCGGGGAGATCCCGGCGCCAACCAGCTCGTTGAGGAAACCCGGCGCCTCGGCGGCCGGCAGCATGATTTCCAGGCCGTCCTCGCCGGTGTAGCCGGTGCGGGCGATGAACCAGTCGCCCTCGGCACGGCCCTGGAACGGCTTGAGTTCGCGTATCAGTGCGGCGCGTGCCGGGGACACCAGTTCGGAGCTGTGCACGCGGGCGTTGGGGCCCTGGATGGCGAGCATCGCCAGGTCGCCGCGTTCCTGCAGGTCGACCTTGAAGCCGGCGGCCTGCGCCTGCATCCAGGCGATGTCCTTGTCGCGGGTGGAAGCATTGACCACCACCCGGTAGCCGTGCTCGGTCAGGTAGACGATCAGGTCGTCGACCACCCCGCCCTCTTCGTTGAGCATCGCGCTGTAGAGCGCCTTGCCGGTTTCGCCGAGACGCGCCACGTCGTTCGCCAGGAGATGCTGCAGATAGGCCGTGGCCTGCTCGCCGGCGACGTCGACCACGGTCATGTGGGACACGTCGAAGACGCCGCAGTCACGCCGAACCTGATGGTGCTCCTCGACCTGCGAACCGTAGTGCAGCGGCATGTCCCAACCGCCGAAATCGACCATCTTGGCGCCGAGCGCGACGTGCAGCTCGTAAAGCGGGGTGCGCAATCCCATGGGTATTCTCCTTCCGGGCGTAGCGGGTGCCGTCGGCAGGGACCGCCGGCACGAAATCGCGCGCATTGTAGCCGCAAGCCCCGGAGCAGGACACCATGGAAGCGTGCCGCGATCCGTGCATAGACCCTACGACCTGCATGGATACTGGGCTCAGCGATCTGAATGATGGGCAGAACGACGAATCAACCCGACCACCGGTAGCAGGCCGACCAGCACCAGGGTCAGGGCCGGCAGCGAGGCGCGCGCCCATTCGCCCTCGCTGGTCATCTCGAAGATCCGTACGGCCAGGGTGTCCCAACCGAAGGGACGCATCAGCAGGGTCGCCGGCATCTCCTTGAGCACGTCGACGAAGACCAGCAGCGCGGCGCTCAGCGAGGCCGGCAGCAACAGCGGCAGGTAGACCCGCAGGAACAGCAGCGGGCCGCCCACGCCGAGGCTGCGCGAAGCTTCCGGCAGCGACGGGCGGATCCGCGCCAGCCCGCTTTCCAGCGGCCCGTAGGCCACCGCCATGAAACGGATCAGGTAGGCCAGCAGCAGGGCGAACAGACTGCCCAGCAGCAGCGGCTTGCCGGCGCCGCCGAGGGCGCTGGAAAGCGGGATCACCCAGTGATTGTCCAGCCAGCTGAAGGCCAGCATGATCGAAACCGCCAGGACCGAGCCCGGCAGCGCATAACCGAGGTTGCCCAGGCCCACCGCGCCGCGGATAGCGCGGGTCGGCGCCAGGCGCACGGCGAAGGCCAGCAGCAGGGCCACGGCGACCGTCGCCAGCGCGGCGATGCCGCCCAGCGTCAGGGTATGGCCGATCAGGTCCCAGTAGCGCTCGTCGAGGTCGAAACGGCCCTGGCGCCAGAACCAGACAACCAGTTGCGCCACGGGAATCACGAAGGCGCAGAGGAACACCAGCCCGCACCAGGCGCTCGCCGCCAGCGCCCTGGCGCCGCGCAGGCGGTACAGCGGCGCGCCGCGCGGACGCTCGCTGGCGGCCTTGGCTCGGCCTCGCGTGTGGCGCTCGCCGAGCAGCACCAGGCATACCCCGAGCAACAATAGGCTGGCCAGCTGGGCGGCGCTGGAGAGGCTGTAGAAGCCGTACCAGGTCTTGTAGATGGCGGTGGTGAAGGTGTCGAAGTTGAACACCGATACCGCGCCGAAGTCGGCCAGGGTTTCCATCACCGCCAGCGCCAGGCCGGCGCCGATCGCCGGCCGCGCCATCGGCAGGGCGACCCGCAGGAACGCCTGCCAGGGCGACAGGCCGAGAACCCGCGCGGCTTCCATCAGGCCCTTGCCCTGGGCGATGAAGGCGCTGCGCGCGAGCAGGTAGACATAGGGATAGAACACCAGCACCAGGACCAGGATCACCCCGCCGGTGGAGCGTACGCGCGGCAACCGCAGGCCGCTGCCGAACCACTCGCGCAGCAGGCTCTGCACCGGTCCGGCGAAATCCAGCAGGCCGACGAAGACGAACGCCAGGACGTAGGCCGGGATCGCGAACGGCAACATCAGCGCCCAGTCCAGCCAGCGCCGCCCGGGGAATTCGCAGAGGCTGGTGAGCCAGGCCAGGCTGACCCCGAGCAGAGTCACGCCGATGCCGACGCCGAGCACCAGGGTCAGGGTGTTGCCGAGCAGGCGCGGCAACTGGGTATCCCACAGGTGGCTCCAGATTTCCCGGTCGATCTCCAGCCAGCTCAGCAGCAGCACGCTGAGCGGCAGCAGCACCAGCGCGGCAACGGTGAAGGTGATGGGGTACCAGCGGCGGGGAGCGGGATGGGCCACGAAATCCTCGGTGCGGAACGAACGACGCCCCGCTCGGACGAGCCGGGGCGTCGAGTATAACCGGCGGTCAGTTCCAGCCGGCGCGGTCCATCAGGCGAATCGCCTCGGCCTGGCGCTTGCCGGCAACTTCCACCGGGATGCTGTCGGCCTTGAAGCTGCCCCAGCTGGCGACTTCGGCTGACGGCGCGACCTGCGGGTTGGCCGGGAATTCCTGGTTGATCCCGGCGAACAGCGCCTGGGCGTCGGGCCCGGTCATCCATTCCACCAGCGCCTTGGCTGCCTCGGGATGCGGCGCGTGGCGAGTCAGGCCGATGCCCGACAGGTTGACGTGGACGCCGCGGTCGGCCTGGTTCGGCCAGAACAGCTTGACCCGCAGGTTCGGGTTCTGCTTGTGCAGGCGCCCGTAGTAGTAGGTATTGACGATGCCGACGTCGCACTGGCCGGCGTCCACCGCCTGGATCACCGCGTTGTCGTCGGCGAATACGTCGGTGGCCAGGTTGTTCACCCAGCCCTGGAGGATTTCCTCGGTCTTCTGCGCCCCGTGGGTCTCGATCAGGGTCCCGGTCAGCGACTGGTTGTAGACCTTCTTCGCCGTGCGCAGGCACAGGCGGCCTTCCCATTGCTTGTCGGCCAGGGCTTCGTAGGTGCTCAGCTCTTCCGGCTTGACCCGCTCGGTGGAGTAGACGATGGTCCGCGCGCGCAGCGACAGTCCGGTCCAGCTATCGGTGCTGGAACGATACTGCGAGGGAATGTTCCGTTCGATGGTGGCCGACTTGAACGGTTGCAGCAGGCCCATCTGCTCGGCCTGCCAGAGGTTGCCGGCGTCCACGGTGAGCAGCAGGTCGGCCGGGGTGTTAGCGCCTTCGGCCTTGATCCGCGCCATCAGCGGCGCTTCCTTGTCGGTGATGAACTTGACCTTCACGCCGGTCTTGCTGGTGTAGGCATCGAACACCGGCTTGATCAGCTCGTCGATGCGCGAGGAATACACCACCACTTCGTCGGCGGCCTGGGCCAGGCCGGTGATGCCCAGGGCCAGGGCGGCGAGTAGAGCTTTGCTTGCCTGCATGAAGAACAGCCTCGTCAGCGGAACGTAGGCACGAATGATAAGAAATCTCGCTTGCGAACCCGCGCGACTAAATGTGTCGGGGTGTTTCGCCTGCGTCCAGGCCACCGAGGATGGCGAGGAACGCCTCCACCGCGGCGCTGCGGCCATGGCGGCGGGTGAAGACGAGGAAATCGGCCAGCGCCTCGGGCTCGGCCAGCGGGCGATAGACGACTCCGGCCCGGGCCAGCGCGGTGCTGCAACGCGGCACCAGGGCAACGCCCTGGCCGGCCGCGACCAGGGCGATGATCGAGGTGATCTGGCGTCCGGCCGGTCCCCTCGTCAGCGCCAGCCCGGCCTTCCGGTAGAGGCGCTCGATCAGTTCGTTGAGGCCGGAGCCGTAGTCCAGTGGAAACAGGATCAGCGGCCGATCACGCAGATCGTACAGGTCGATCCGCTCTTGCCGCGCCAGCGGATCGCCGTTGGGCACGGCCACCACCAGCGGCTCGCCGCCCAGGGCCAGCACCTCGATGCCGACCTGGCCTTCCGGCGGCGGCAGGCGCCCCAGCCCCACATCGATGCCGCCTTCGGCGATCTGCGCCCATTGCGCCGCCGAAGCGCCTTCGAGCAGCTCCAGTTGCACCTCCGGATGGCGCTCGCGGAACAGTCGGATCGCCTCGGTGAACAGGTCCGACAGGGCGATGGAGCTGGCGTAGCCGAGGGTCAGGTGGCCGGCCAGCCCCTGCGCCAGCTTGCGGGCGAAGCCGGCGGTGCGCTCCAGTTGGTCCAGCAGGGCGCGTGCGTAAGGCAGGAACAGGCTGCCCTCGGCGGTGAGGGTCACCGCCCGGCTGGAGCGGTCGAACAGGCGAAAGCCCAGCTCTTCCTCCAGCGCGGATATCTGCCGGGTCAAGGGCGGCTGCGCCATGTGCAGGCGCTGGGCGGCGCGGCCGAAATGCAGGGTTTCGGCAACGGCTGCGAAGCAGCGCAGGCGGCGTAGGTCGAGCATGCGGTTCCTCGGTATCGATCGGTCCTGAATCGGTATTGGCCAGCCCGTCGGGAGCGCCCCTATAACAGGGGGTTTCTCGTCCAGGCAGAGCGTTCCATGAATTCGTCCCAGGGTTTCCCCCGCCTCGCGCTGTTTCTCTGCGGTTGCGCTGCGTTCCTCAATCTCTATACCACCCAGGGCATCTTCGACGAACTGGCGGCGAGCTTCCACATCAGCGCCCATCAATCGAACTGGAGCATCACCGCCACCACCCTGGCGGTGGCTCTCGCCGCGCCCTTCGTCGGCCGACTCAGCGGCGGCCGCGAGCGCAGCCGGGTGATCGCCTTCGCCGCCAGCCTGCTCTGCGTGCCCATGCTGCTGGCCGCCCATGCCGGCAGCTTCGCCGCCTTCCTGCTCTGGCGCTTCGCCGAAGGGATGCTGATTCCCCTGCTGTTCGCCAGCAGCGTGGCCTACATCGGCGAGCGCTGGAGCGGCGGCGCGGTCATCGAGCTGACCAGCCTCTATGTCGCCGGGACCATCCTCGGCGGCTTCGCCGGACGCTTCCTCACCGGCCTGCTGACCGAGGAGTGGGATTGGCGCGTCGCCTTCCGGATCCTCGCCGGGCTGACCCTGCTCATCGCTGTCGCCATCCGTGCGCTGCTCCCTGCCAATTCTGGCAGGCACGCGCCCGCACCGGGGAAACGCCCCTTAGTATCCCGTGAACTGTTCCGGGCTCCGCTGCTGTCGTCCTACGCGGTGGGGTTCTGTGTCCTCTTTTCCCAGGTCGCCATGTTCACCTATATCGGCATCCATCTCAGCCGTCCGCCGTACAGCCTGGACACCGCTCAGCTCGGCTCGATCTACGCGGTGTTCCTCCTCGCCCTGCTGGTGATTCCCGCCAGCGGCCGCCTGGCCCGCACCCGCCCGCACCGCCAGTTGCTGCTGGGCGCATCGCTGCTGGGCGTGTGCGGCTCGCTGCTGACCCTGGCGCCGGGCCTGCCGACGATTCTCGTCGGCCTGGCCCTCAGCGCCACCGGCGTGTTCCTCGCACAGTCCACGGTCAACGCCTTCACCGCCAGCAATGCCGGGACCGACAAGGCCGGTGCCGTCGGCCTCTACCTGACCTGCTACTACGCCGGTGGCAGCCTCGGCGCGGTGCTGCCGGCGCCATTCTGGGAGCGCTGGGGCTGGCCGGGCTGCCTGGGCCTGATCCTCCTGGCCCAGTTGCTGCCGTTGCTTCTGACCCGCTACGGCTGGTCCGCACCACAGGCCGAACGCGCGGCCCTGCGCGCGTCGCAAGGAAGACCGTAACCATCGCAAGAACAACAAGAACCGACAGGAGGTTAGCCATGAACCATGTCATCACCCCCCACAGCAAGCTGCTCGGCGTCATCGAGCCGGTCCTCAACGACATGCCCGCCGGAACCCTGCGCCACGCACTGTTCCGGGCCTTCTGGGACGAGACGGCGTCGTTGCTGGACATCGAGGACGCCTTCGCCCGGGTCACCGCCCGGCGCCAGGCGGTCGAGCCGCTGCGCAAGTTCTTCGCCAGCTGGTCGAAGACCAACAACTCGGCGGCCAGCGTTTCCGGACTGGCCAATCGCCTTACCCTGCTGGCCCGTTCGGAACAGGGTTCGGCAGCGGCAGACCAGCTCTATCGAGCCTGCGGCAGCCTGCAACGGATCACCGACGAAGACCTCGGCGCCCTCGGCAACACCGTGCATGCCGATCTTTTCTACACCATGGCCACCACCCTTTGCGGCGACGACCGCTGGCTGCTGCGCGAGAACTGCCTGCCTTCGGCGCAGGCGTTCAAGGACTGGACCGACCGCCAGCGCCTGCGCGAGCGCGACCTGATGCAGGGACTGCTGACCACGCTGGTACACGAGGTCTATACCCACGGCGAGGTGGAGTACATCCACCCGCTGTACAAGGAATGGTTCAGCCGCGACATGGGCGTACCCGCCGAACGCGCCCGCGCCACCGTGGCCTGGGTAACGGTGCACACCGGCGGCACCGAGAGCAATCACTTCGCCCACGCCACGGCGGCGGTGAACGCCTTCGTCGAGGCGATGGAAATCGAGGTGAACGAAGAAGCCGCGCGCAACCTGTTCGGGCTCTACCTGCGCAACAAGGCGCAGGTCATGCGTGACTGCGCGGCGCTGTTCTGAGGACTGGCGGCCCTCCCGTCAGGGGGGCCGCCCCGCTCAGACTCGTGCCAGCGACGGCAGGTCGCCGCTGAGGCCAAGCGCCTGGCGGACGAACAGCGCCTTCGCCTCGTGATGGCCGTCGACCAGGCGCAGGCCGGCGTTGCGCAGCCAGCGCAGCGGCAACCGGTCGGCCTGGAACAGGCGCTCGAAGCCTTCCATCGCCGTCATCATGCCCAGGTTGTGCGGCATCCGCCGCCGCTCGAAGCGACTCAGCACGCGTTCGTCGGCAAGCCGTTCGCCGCGCTCCAGGGCGTGCAACAGGACCTCGGACAGCACCGCCGCATCGAGGAAGCCCAGGTTCACGCCCTGTCCGGCCAGCGGGTGGATGGTGTGCGCAGCGTCGCCGACCAGCGCCAGGCCCGGCTCGACGTAACGCTTGGCGTGCCGCTGGCGCAGCGGGATGCACAGGCGCCGGTCGGCATGCAGGATGGCGCCCAGGCGCTGTTCGAAGGCTTCGCCGAGGGCGGCGCGGAAGCCATCCTCGTCCAACGCCATCAGGCGTTCTGCCTGTTCCGGGGTGGTCGACCAGACGATCGAGCACCAGTGCTCGTCGCCGCGGTCCGGCAGGGGCAGGAAGGCCAGCGGACCGTCGTCGGTGAAGCGCTGCCAGGCGGTTGCGCGGTGCGCGTTCTCGCAGCGCACGCTGGTGACGATGGCGTGGTGCAGGTAATCCCATTCGCGGGTGGCGCAGCCGGCCAGGCGGCGTACCGCCGAGTTGGCGCCGTCGGCGGCGACCACCAGCGGCGCACGCAGCTGGCGACCGTCGGCCAGGGTCAGCAGCCAGTCGTCGCCGGAGTGGCGCATCTGTTCCAGGCGCGCATTGGCCAGCAGGCCGGTGGTGGAATCGTGCAGGCGTTCCAGCAGGGCGTCCTGCACCACCCGGTTCTCGACGATATGGCCGAGTACCTCGGCGTGCACGCTGGCGGCGCTGAAGCCGATCCGCCCGGTGCCGGAGCCATCCCACACCTGCATCTCGCGATAGGGCTCGGCGCGGCGCGCGACGATGCCGTCCCAGGCATGCAGGCGCTGGAGAATCCGCCGGCTGGCTTCGGACAGCGCGCTGACCCGCGGCTCGTAGGGCGCCTCCGGCTTGAACGGCGCCACGTCGAGCGAGCCGCCGTCCACCAGCAGCACCTCCAGGCCGCTGCCCTCCAGGGCCAGGGCCAGGGCGCTACCGACCATGCCGGCGCCGACGATGACCAGATCCGCGTGCATATCCTCGTTCTCCACTCGTGGGCCCTCTTCAGGCCGCGTTCCGCAGGCGCGGCTTGAGCCGCACGTACAGGGTTTTCTGAACCCGCGCCACCAGGGTGCCGGCGTCGTCGCGCACTTCGGCGTGCAGCCGGGGCAGGTACTTCTCGCCGCCGGCGGTCCGCTCGCGGACCTCGTCGAGCAGCTTCTGGTCGATGCTGAAATGCGCATGCACCGGGCCCTTGCCCGGGCTGACGAACTCGATGTTGGCCGCCTTGTCCCAGACCACGTAGTCGCGGCCCAGGTTCTCCATCAGCATCAGCATGAAGAACGGGTCGGTCATCGCGTAGAGGCTGCCGCCGAACTGGGTGCCTACATAGTTGCGATTGAGCCGGTTCAGGCCCATGCGCACCCGAACCTCGCGGAAATCGCCAGCGATGTGCCGCACACGGATGCCCGCCCCCAGGAAGGGCGGGTAGAGATTCATGGCGAAGCGCAGCAGGCGGGCCTTGCGCGCCCTCGACCAGACCGGCATGGCGCTACAGCGGCCGCGCGCCGAGGCCCATGGCCTGGCGGGCGAACCAGCGCTTGGCCGGCGGCAGCAGGTCGAGCCCGAGCAGGCCGAGGTTGCGCCCGGCGCCGAGCAGCGCGCGGTCGTTGGAGAACAGCCGGGTCACCCGGTCGGAGAAGCCGACGGTCATCTGCTGGTCCAGGCGCTGCCCATCGAGGTAGCGCTGCAGCACGGCGAACTCGCCCAGCGGCGCGTCGTCGTGGAGCAGGGCGTCGACCAGCGCCAGGGTGTCGCGCAACGACAGGTTGAAGCCCTGGCCGGCGATGGGGTGCAGACTGTGCGCAGCGTTGCCCAGCACCACCAGGTGCGGACGCACCTGCTCGCGGGCCTCGACCAGGTGCAAGGGGTAGCAGTGCCGTGCGCCGACCTGGCGGAAGGCGCCGAGGCGGTAGCCGAAGGCAGCCTGCAGCTCGCCGAGGAAGGCCGCGTCATCGAGGCCACGCAGACGTTCGGCGTCCTTGCCTGGGCGGGTCCAGATCAGCGCGCAACGGTTCTCCGGCAACGGCAGCAGGGCCATCGGACCGCTGGGGGTGAAGCGCTCGAAGGCCTGCCCGAGGTGCGCCTCGGAGGGCGATACGTTGGCGATCAGCGCAGTCTGCCGGTACGGCGTCTGCTCCACGGCGATGCCGAGTTGTTCGCGCAGCCCGGAACGACCGCCATCGGCGAGGATCGCCAGCTCGCAATCGAGTTGCGTCTCGTCGTCGAGGGTAAGCCGGTAACCGCCCTCCCGGGCTTCCAGGATCTTCACTTCGGCCGGGCAGTGCCAGCGCACCACCTCGGGGTCGAGCGCCTTCCACAGGCACTGGCCGAGCCAGGCGTTCTCCACCACGTAGCCCAGCGCCGGCACGCCTTCCTCGATGGCGGTCAGGCGGGTGGCGCCGAAGCGGCCGCGGTCGGAAACATGGATATGCAGGATCGGCTCGGCGCGCTCGGCGATCGCCGGCCACAGGCCGAGACGCTCGTAGATCTGCCGGCTGCCGTAAGACAGCGCCGAAGAGCGGGCGTCGTAGCTGGGCTGGTAGGCATTGCCGGGGGCGAAGGGTTCGATCAGCACGATCGACCAGCCGCGCTCCCGAGCGCCGGCCTGCAGGGCCAGCGCCAGCGAGGCGCCGACCAGGCCCCCGCCGATGATCGCCAGGTTGACCTTGCTCATCGTCACCTCAGGCTGCCTCGCTCTTGGCCGCGGCCATCAGCGCCTCGATCTCGGCGACGGTCTTCGGCACGCCGTTGGTCAGCACTTCGCAGCCATTGCGGGTGACCACCACGTCGTCCTCGATGCGTACGCCGATACCGCGCCACTTCTTCGCCACCGAGGTATTGTCCGGGGCGATGTAGATGCCCGGCTCGACGGTCATCGCCATGCCCGGTTCGAGCACCCGCCATTCGCCGCCGACGCGGTACTCGCCGACGTCGTGCACGTCCATCCCCAGCCAGTGGCCGGCGCGGTGCATGTAGAAAGCCTTGTAGGCCTCGTGGGCGATCAGCTCGTCGACGTCGCCCTCCAGCAGGCCCAGGCGCACCAGCCCGGCGGTGATGACCCGTACGGTGGCCTCATGGGCCTCGTTCCAGTGGCGACCGGGGGCGATGTAGTCGAACGCCGCCATGTTGGCTTCCAGCACCAGTTCGTAGATCGCCTTCTGCTCGGGGCTGAAGCGGCCATTGGCGGGGAAGGTACGGGTGATGTCGCTGGCGTAGCAGTCGATCTCGCAGCCGGCATCGATCAGGATCAGGTCACCGTCCTTGATCGCCGCATCGTTCTCGCGGTAGTGCAGGATGCAGGCGTTGCGTCCGGCGGCGACGATCGAGCCGTAGGCCGGCATCTTCGCCCCGCCCTTGCGGAACTCGTATTCCAGCTCGGCTTCCAGGTGGTACTCGAACAGCCCCGGCCGGCACACCTCCATCGCCCGGATGTGCGCCCGGGCGGAGACCTCGGCGGCGTAGCGCATGACCTTCACTTCGTTGGCGCTCTTGTACAGCCGCTGGTCGTGCAGCAGGTGGTCGAGGGCAACGAACTCGTTCGGCGGCTGCGCGCCCTGGCGGGCCTTGGAGCGGATCACGTTGATCCAGTCCATCAGCCGGCGGTCGAAGTCGGGATTGGCGCCAAGGGCGTAGTAGACCCGGTCGCGGCCTTCGATCAGGCCGGGCAGGATGTCGTCGATATCGCCGATGGGAAAGGCGTCGTCGGCGCCGTACTGGCCGATCGCACCGTCCTGGCCGGCGCGCAGGCCGTCCCACAGTTCACGCTCCGGATCCCGCTCGCGGCAGAACAGCACGTATTCGCCGTGGGCACGGCCGGGAATCAGCGCCATCACCGCCTCCGGCTCGGGGAAGCCGGTGAGGTACTGGAAGTCGCTGTCCTGGCGGTAGACATGCTCGACGTCGCGATTGCGGATGTACATCGGCGCCGCCGGCAGGATGGCGATGCTGTTGGGTTCCATCTGCGCCATCAGCGCCTTGCGCCGACGGGCGTACTCCGACTTGGGGATACGGATCATGCAGAAACCTCAGTGCAGTGAAGGCTTGGGAGCGGGCTCCAGCGGCTTGCCGCACTCGGCGAACAGCAGCAGCGGAGCGACCCGCAGGTATTCCATGACTTCCATATAGTCCGTCTCGCCGTCCTCGCTGTCTTCCAGCTGGCCCTGGACCTGGGCGATGGCGGCCATGTCCTGCAGCACTTCCTCGGCTTCGCCGGTCAGGCTGCCTTCGCGGGCGGTGAGGCCGAAACCGGCGAGGAAACCCTGGCACCATTGGCCGAGCGCCTCGGTGCGCTGGGCGAGCGGGGTTTCGTCGTCGGGCAGGAGCATGACGACGGCGACCTCGCCGGCGGAAAAGTCCTGCCGGACCATGCCGAGCAGGCCGGACAACGCGGCCTTGAGTCGTTCGCCCGGCGCGCCGCCGAGCAGTTCGGCGGCAGCGTGTTGCCAGGCGGCCTCGTCGAAGCCGGCGCCGGCGCAGACCCGACCCAGCAGATGGCCGTGCAGTTCGGCCGGCGAGACCGGCATGGCCGCCTCGGCGAGAAGGGAGGAAAAGGCGCTGTAGGCGGAATTCTGAGTGGACATCTCGGGACCCTGACGGCTGGGCGCCATTGGGGCGCTACACGTGAAATGAAGATGGTTATCCTAGCACCGCCCGCCCCGGCAAGACCATGCGACCGGTTGCCGGCGCGCCGGCCCGGCCGGGGCATTGGCCCCGACCGGGGACGATCCTATATAGTTGTCCAATCACCCCAATTCCCAAGCGAGAGCCCATGGAAGACGCCGATCTGCAATTGTTGACGGCCAAGTTCGACCAGCTGCTCCAGAAGCTGGAACAGCTCAAGGCGGAGAACCGGCTGCTGCGGGCGAACGAAAAGTCCTGGCGCGAAGAGCGCGCTCATCTGATCGAAAAGAACGAAATGGCGAGACACAAGGTCGAAGCGATGATTTTGCGTCTGAAAGCCTTGGAGCAGGACACATGAGCCAGTCGAATACCCTCACCGTGCAGATTCTCGACAAGGAATACTGCATCAATTGCCCGGACGACGAGCGCGCCAACCTGGAAAGCGCCGCCCGTTACCTGGACGGCAAGATGCGCGAGATCCGCTCCAGCGGCAAAGTCATCGGCGCCGACCGGGTTGCCGTGATGGCCGCCCTCAACATCACCCACGACCTGCTGCACCGCAAGGAGCGCCTGGACCAGGAAAGCAGCTCGACCCGCGAGCGCGTGCGCGAACTGCTCGATCGCGTCGACCGCGCCCTGGCGAATCCGGCCGATGCCGGCGAAGCCTGACCCGGGCGCGGCCAATTCGGGTATACTGGCCTCCGCTCCCTGGTGTGTTGGCCAGTCGGTGATGTCCCTGAGCCGATAACTGCAACAACGGAGGTTGCCAGTTGGACCGGTGTGCATGTCCGCACGACGGAAAGCCTTAAGGTCTACTGCAACCGCCACCTTGAACTTTCGGGTTCAAGGGCTAACCCGACAGCGGCACGACCGGGGAGCTACCTTTCCACATGATCGAATCGCAAGACCTCAGCCGCCCGGCCCTGCGCCGCAAGCTCCGCCAGGCGCGCCGCGCGCTCTCCCCCCTGCAGCAACGCCTCGCCGCCCGCGCCCTCTATCGACAACTGGCGCAGCATCCCCTTTTTCGCCGTGCCCGCCATATCGCCCTGTACCTGCCCAACGACGGCGAGATCGACCCGCGTCCGCTGCTGCGTGCGGCGCAGAAGCGCGGCAAGGCCACCTACCTGCCGGTGCTGGCGCCCTGGCCGCGGACGCGCATGGTGTTCCAGCGGGTCGGCAGCGGCGAACGCTGGACCCGCAACCGCTTCCGCATCAGCGAACCGCTGGCCGACGCCGGCCGCCAGCGCAAGGCCTGGGCGCTGGACCTGGTACTGCTGCCGCTGGTGGGGTTCGACGAACAGGGCGGGCGCCTGGGCATGGGCGGCGGCTTCTACGACCGCAGCCTGGCCTACCTGGCGAGGCGCAAAAATGGTCACAAACCGACGCTGATCGGCCTGGCCCATGAATGTCAGAAGGTGGATCGACTGGCGCTGGCCAGCTGGGACATTCCCCTGGCGGGAACGGTGACCGATGCGGGCTGGTACGTGGCAGGGAAACGCTAGGAAGGAGGGAGAACCCTGGGTACCGCGTTCCATGCGATACCCGGCGAGTCTTACGGCTGTTGCGTCACCTGGGCGGGCGTACTGGCCTGTCGTTCCCAGAGGCTCTGGGTATAACCGGTGGTGACGACCCCAAGTCCGAAGATGATGACCAAAACCCACAGCAAGTCTGGCTTGCGCTTCATCGATTGCCTCCCCCTTCCAGGCAATTTTCGAGGCCGGTCCTTGCGATTATCTTATCGCCTGAGCACCCTGCCCCGCTGAAAAACGGCATTTTCCGATAAGCTGAAGTCATACGCAATTACACCGGCGACCGGTGGTCACGCGCAGACGTTTCCTACGTATATCTACGAAAGAGGAGCAAAGTTCATGCCTGCCTACTGGCTGATGAAATCCGAGCCGGACGAACTCTCGATCCGCGACCTGCAACGCCTCGGAACCGCCCGCTGGGATGGCGTGCGCAACTATCAGGCGCGCAACTTCATCCGCAGCATGAACCCCGGCGACCTGTTCTTCTTCTACCACTCCAGTTGCCCGCAGCCCGGCATCGCCGGTATCGCTCGCATCGAAGGCGAAGCCTACCCCGATCCCACGGCCCTGGATCCCGCCAGCCCCTACCACGACCCCAAGGCCAGCGCCGGGAAGAACCCCTGGAGCGCCCGCGACGTCAGCTTCGTCGAAGCCTTCGCCGAGGTCGTTCCACTGGCCCGGCTGAAGGCCCAGGACGCCCTGGCCAACCTCGCCCTGGTGCAGAAGGGCAGCCGCCTCTCGGTAATGCCGGTCAGCGCCGAGGAATGGCAGGCGATCCTGCCGCTGGCGAAACGCTGAAGCCATCGCTCAGGCCATCTGCGAGATGGTCCGGCGGAAACGCCAGAGCGCGCCGAAGAAGAACGCCGAACCGATCACCACGATACCGGCGAACTGCGGCCAGACGATGTCGAAACCGGCGCCGCGGAACAGGATCGCCTGGGCCAGGCTGACGAAATGCGTGGTCGGCGCCGCCAGCATGATGTTCTGCACCAGTTCCGGCATGCTTTCCCGTGGCGTGGTGCCGCCCGAAAGGATGTTCAGCGGCAGCAGCACGAGGATGGTCAACAGTCCGAGCTGCGGCATCGAACGCGCCACCGTGCCGAGGAATATGCCCATGGAGGTGGTGGCGAACAGATGCAATCCGGCGCCGAGCAGGAACAGTCCCACCGAGCCGCTGATCGGCACGTCCAGCCAGCCACGCACCACCCACTGCAACGAGAGCCCCGCCGCCACCAGCACCACCAGCCCCATCGACCAGACCTTGGCCATCATGATCTCGAAGGCCGACAGCGGCATCACCAGCAGGTGCTCGACGGTGCCGTGCTCGCGCTCGCGGATCAGCGCGGCGCCGGTGAGGATGATCGACAGCATGGTGATCTGGTTGATCACTTCCATCACCCCACCGAACCAGGCCTGGGTCAGGTTCGGGTTGAATTCCATGCGCACCTCGATCTGCGCCGGCATGCTCGGCTCCGCGCGGTAGCGGCTGACGAATTCGCGCACCTCGGTGGCGACGATGTTCTGGATGTAGCCCGCGCCAGAGAAGGCCTGCCCGGTCTGGGTCGCGTCGACGTTGACCTGGATCGAGGGCTTGCGCCCGGCGAGCACGTCGCGCTGGAAGTCCGGCGGGATATCGAGGGTGAAGGTATACAGGCCGACGTCCATGCCGCGATCCATCTCGGCATGTCCGATCATTTCCGGCGGCCGGAAGTATGGGGGCTGGAAGGCATTGACGATACGCGACGAGAGCTGCGAGCGGTCCTCGTCGACCACCGCGATCGGCGCGTGATGCAAGGTTTCCGGAATACCGGTGGCGGAACTGTAGACGCCCAGGGTGAAGGCCCAGACGATCAGTGCCAGCATCGCGTAGTCGCGGCCGAGACTGCGGAACTCCTTGATGCCCAGGTTGAAGATGTTGGCCAGGCTGCGCATCGCTCAGTCCTCCTGCTTCTTCAGGCAGGCCACGCTGAGCAGGGTCAGCACCACGATGGAAGCGGCAAGCGGCAGGTAGTAGGCCCAGAGATCGGACAGGCCCAGCGATTTGGAAAAGGCGCCGCGGCTGACCACCAGGAAATGCGAGGTCGGATAGAGCTTGCCGATCCAGGCCGCCGCACCCTCCAGCGAGGACACCGGGTGGATCAGCCCGGAGAACTGGATCGCCGGGATCATGGTGGCGATCGCCACGCCGAATACAGCGGCGATCTGGCTGCGCATGAACGTCGAGAGGAACAGCCCTAGGCCAGTGCTGGTGACCACATAGAGGAAAGCGCCGATGGTCAACGCCAGGAAGCTGCCCTTGAGCGGCACGCGAAATACCACGATGGCCAGGACCAGCATCAGCAGGAAGTTGATCATGCCCATGGCGACGTAGGGCAGCTGCTTGCCGACCAGGAACTCCAGGCGCGTCACCGGGGTGACATAGAGGTTGGTGATCGAACCCAGTTCCTTTTCGCGCACCACGCCGAGGGCGGTGAGCATGGCCGGGATCATGATCAGCAGCAGCGGGATCACCGCCGGCACCATCGCCTTCAGGCTTTCCACGTCGGGGTTGTAGCGATAGCGCACCTCGGTGCTGGCCGCCGCGCTGGCCTCGGCCCCACCCGCCTGCCGCGAGAGGTCCGCCAGGTAGCTGGTGTGCAGACCCTGCACGTAGCCGAGCACGGTGTTGGCACGGGTCGGCATCGCTCCGTCGATCCACACGCCGATGGCCGGATCGGAGCCACGCTTGAGATCGCGCCCGAAGTTCGGCGGAATCTCCACCGCCAGGCTCAGCTCGCCGCTGCGCAGGCGCCGGTCGAGGTCGTCCGGGTCGGTGATCGGCGCATGTTCGACGAAATAGCGCGAGCCGGCGATGTTCAGCGCGTAGGCCTGGCTGGTGGTGGTCTGGTCACGGTCGAGGACCGCCCAGGAGAGGTCCTCGACGTCCATGTTGATGCCATAGCCGATGATGAACATCAGCAGCGCGGTGCCGAGCAGGGCCAGGGTCAGGCGGATCGGGTCGCGGCGCAGCTCCATGGCTTCGCGGCGCGCATAGCTGAACAGCCGCAGGGGGCTGAAGCGTTCGCGTTGCGCCTGGCGCTCCTGGCCATCGCCGGGCTGCTCCGCGACGGCCGGCGCCTCGGCCGGTTGCGCTGGCGCGGCGGCACCCGCGGCTTCCTCCAGGTAAGCGATGAAGGTCGCTTCCAGGGTCGGCAGACCACGCTGGCGCACCAGCTCATCGGGAGTATCGCTGGCCAGTACCTTGCCGGCATGCATCAGCGAGATGCGATCGCAGCGCTGAGCCTCGTTCATGAAGTGGGTGGAAATGAAGATGGTCACCCCGTCGCGGCGCGACAGCTCGACCATCAGCTCCCAGAAGCCGTCGCGAGCCACCGGGTCGACCCCCGAAGTGGGCTCGTCGAGGATCAGGACTTCCGGCTTGTGGATCACCGCCACCGCCAGCGACAGACGCTGGCGAATGCCCAGCGGCAGGTCGTTGGGCAGCTCGTCGGCCACCTTCTCCAGGTCGAAGCGCCGGAGCATTTCGCCGACCCGTGCCGGGATGCCATCCGCCGGCAGGTGGAACAGCCGGGCGTGCAACACCAGGTTCTGCCGCACGCTCAGCTCGGCATACAGGGAAAAGGCCTGGGACATGTAGCCGACCCGGCGACGGGTCGCCATGTCGCTGGCGTCCACCGGCTGGCCGAACAGCGCGCACGTGCCTTCGCTGGCCGGCAGCAGGCCGGTGAGCATCTTCATGGTGGTGGACTTGCCGCAGCCGTTGGAGCCGAGAAAGCCGAAGATTTCCCCACGCTCGATACGGAAGCTGACGTGATCGACCGCGACGAAGTCGCCGAAACGACAGGTCAGGCCCTCGGCCTCGATGGCGATCCGCGGCGCGCCTTCGCTCTGCGGTCGCGGCGGGATCACCAATCGATGGTGGCCGGCGCGCTTGCTTTCCGGCAGCAGGGCGATGAACGCCGACTCGAGGCTCTGCGTCCCGGTACGCTCGCGCAGCTCCTGCGGCGTACCGGTGGCCAGGACCTTTCCGTCATCCATCGCCACCAGCCAGTCGAAGCGCTCGGCTTCCTCCATGTAGGCGGTGGCGACCAGCACGCTCATGCCTTCGCGGCCCGCGCGGATACGGCCGATCAGCTCCCAGAACTGGTTGCGCGACAGCGGGTCGACGCCGGTGGTCGGCTCGTCGAGGATCAGCAGGTCGGGATCGTGGATCAGCGCGCAGCACAGCCCGAGCTTCTGCTTCATGCCGCCGGACAGCTTGCCCGCAGGACGCTCGGCGAACGGCGCCAATCCGGTGCTTTGCAGCAGATCGGCGATGCGCCGCTCGCGCTCGGCCTTGTCGTGGCCGAACAGCCGACCGAAGAAGTCGACGTTCTCGAACACCGAGAGCGTCGGGTAGAGGTTCTTGCCCAGCCCCTGGGGCATGTAGGCGATGCGCGGGCAGACCGCCCGGCGGTGGCGGCGGTCGCGCATGTCGCCATCTAGCACGCGGATCTCGCCATCCTGCATCTTCCGTGCGCCGGCCAGCAGCGCCAGCAGGCTGGACTTGCCGACCCCGTCCGGACCGATCAGGCCGACCATGCGGTTGGCCGGGATATCCAGGCTGACGTCGTCAACCGCACGCGTCTCGCCGTAGCGCAGCGAAACGCCCCGGAGGCTCGCCACGCCGCTCCCGCCAGCGGTCATTGCGGAACCTTGATCTGCAGGTTGGCCGGCCACTCGACCTCAGGGTCCAGTCGCAGGTAGGCCATTCCGGGCACGCCGGTCTTGACGTAGGTGATGTATTTTTCCAGCAGCGCCGGATCGAGCCGCGCCTTGACCCGGAACATCAGCTTCTCCCGCTCGTTGGCGGTTTCCACCGTTTTCGGGGTGAACTGGGCGACACTGGCGACATAGGAAACCTTGGCCGGGATCACGTAGTCCGGCACCGCGTCGATCACCAAGCGCACTTCCTGGCCCAGTCCGACCCTGCCGGCCTGCATGGATGGCAGGAAGAAAGTCATGTAGACGTCGGCCAGGTCGACCATGTTGAGGAGCTTGCCACCGGCCGGCAGCACTTCCCCCGGCTGTGCCACGCGGTACTGCACGCGGCCGTTGCGCGGCGCCTTGAGCAGGCTGTCGTCGATATCCGCCTGGAGCCGGGCGACGCTGGCCTTGGCCGCCTCGATGGCCGACTGCGCCTCGATTACCTGGGAACGCCCGGCCTCGATCGCCGCCTGCGCCGAAATCACTTGCGAGCGTGCCGCGGACAACGCCGCCTGGGCGCTCTGCAGGGTCGCCCGATCGTCGTCGAGTTGCTGTTGCGGCAGGGCATTGCGCTTGACCAGCGCCTCGGTACGGGTGAAGCGCTTCTGCGCCGCTGTCAGCTCTGCCTGGCGCTGCGCCACCACGGCCTGGGCGGTGCTCTTCTCGCTCTCGCGCTGGGCCACCAGCGAGGTCGCGGTGAGCTTGGCGTTCTCCGCCTGGCGCACCTGGGCCTGGGCCTGGGCCAACTGCGCCTCGAGCACCTGGGTATCCATCCGCGCGACGATTTCGCCGGCCTTGACGAAGTCGCCCTCGTCGACCTTGATCTCGGCGACCCGCCCGGGAAGCTTGGCCGCCACGTCCACCTCGGTGGCCTCGATGCGTCCGTTGCCGCTGGCGAATCCCTCGCCCAGGCCGGTCGGTCGCGATACCTGCCAGACCAGCACGCCTACGCCGAGCAGCGCCGCCACGATCAAGGCACGGCTCAGCCACCGTTTGCTTTCCTGTTTCATCCCTTCTCCTCGCACGTCCGGCCAGGCCGCGGCGATGGCGCTCACGCTGGAAAGCGCGGCCGCCGCGGACTTCACTGGCTCGATTGTCCCTCCAGGGCGGCGCGCGGGTGTTGATGCACGTCAGACGCGCCCGACCGAATCTCACAGGAAAGCAGAATCGCCGGTGCCTCGCATCCGGGAGCGCGGGACAGAACGGATAGTTGACCTCAGGGCTGGACGATGAGGTTGTTGAACAGCAGGTCGGTCACCAGCGGCTTGCCCTCTTCCTGCTCGAGGGTCTGCTGGACCTGCTTCAGCGCCTCCTGGCGCAGGCTTTCCTTGGCCTCGACCGTACCCAGGCTCTGGTCGGTCTGCTGGGCGAACAGCATGATCAACTGGTTGCGGATCAAGGGCTCGTGATGCTCGACCTTGGTCGCCGCGTCCTTGTCGGCCACCTGCAGGGCGATGTCGGCCTTGTAGTACTGCAGGCGCGGCCCGCTGCCGTAGTTGCCGACCAGCGCCGGGGTCAGGTCGACGTAGACCGGCTTGTTCGCGCCCTCGCCTTCCGGCGCGGCCTCCTCGGCCGAGGCGAACGACGGGAACAGACTCAGGCACAGGGCCAGCGACAGGGCAATGGGGGTTCTCACGGGCGCATCTCCTCGACGAATGCCGGCAAGCATAGCCAGACTCTCGGCCGGGCCCAAGCCCGGGGTTTATGGACAACCATCAGTTGCGGCGATGCTGATTGACCCCCGGCGTCTCCCTCCTACACTGGCCGGACCGCAAACTGGAGCGTCCCCGATGAAAGCCGTCCTCTGCAAAGCCTTCGGCCCGGCCAGCAGCCTGGTCCTGGAAGAAATCGCCAGCCCGAGCCCGGCGAAGAACGAAATCCTCCTCGATGTGCACGCCGCCGGGGTCAACTTCCCAGACACCCTGATCATCGAGGGCAAGTACCAGTTCAAGCCACCCTTCCCCTTCTCCCCGGGCGGCGAGGCGGCCGGGGTGGTCGCCGCGGTCGGTGAAAAGGTCGCCCACGTCAGGCCCGGCGACCGGGTCATGGCCCTGACCGGCTGGGGCAGCTTCGCCGAGCAGGTCAAGGTGCCCGGCTATAACGTGATGCCGATTCCCGAAGGCATGGACTTCGCCAGCGCCGCCGCCTTCGGCATGACCTACGGCACCTCGATGCACGCCCTGAAACAGCGCGCCAACCTGCAACCCGGCGAGACCCTGCTGGTGCTCGGCGCTTCCGGCGGGGTCGGGCTGGCTGCCGTGGAGATCGGCAAGGCCATGGGCGCCCGGGTGATCGCTGCCGCCAGTACCCCCGACAAGCTCGCCGTGGCCAAGGCCGCCGGCGCCGACGAACTGATCAACTACAGCGAAGGTAGCCTGCGCGAGCAGCTCAAGGCCTTGACCGGCGGCCAGGGCGTCGATGTGATCTACGATCCGGTGGGCGGCGAACTGTTCGAGGAGGCCTTCCGCAGCATCGCCTGGAACGGACGGATGCTGGTGGTCGGCTTCGCCAGCGGCAGCATCCCTTCGCTGCCGGCCAACCTGACCCTGCTCAAGGGCGCCTCGCTGGTCGGCGTGTTCTGGGGATCGTTCGCCCAACGCCAGCCGCAGGACAACGCTGACAACTTCCGCCAGTTGTTCGCCTGGCACGCCGAAGGCAAGCTGAAACCGCTGGTGTCGCAGCGCTTCCCGCTGGAACGGGCCGGTGACGCCATCGACGCCCTCGGCCAGCGCAAGGCGGTCGGCAAGGTGGTGGTGGAGGTTCGCTGAGCCACGAAGGCGGCGAGTATTGCCTCCCGCCCCTGCGGAGAAAGGCATGGCGGGCCGGAGCGATACACCGGCCGAGGCCCACGCTGTCAGATGTTTTTCCCCTATGAAGGCCCCGGTTTCCGACCGGGGCTTTCTTATTTCCGACCAATGCACTCAACCTGTAACATTTCCGCTATTTTTTCATTTACGAAAAATGTAGTGTTCGCAACCGCGTAAAAAGGCGCGACACAACAACAAGCGGAGCTCGCGATGTTCGGAATCTTTCGTCCCGCGCCACACCAGGCGCCACTGCCCGATGCCGAGGTGGACAGCACCTACCGGCGCCTGCGCTGGCAGATCTTCGCCGGTATCTTCATCGGCTACGCGGGTTACTACCTGCTGCGCAAGAACTTCTCCCTGGCCATGCCCTACCTCATCGAGGACGGCTACAGTCGCGGCCAGCTGGGCGTCGCGATGTCGGCCATCGCCATCGCCTACGGCCTGTCGAAATTCATCATGGGCCTGGTCTCGGACCGTTCCAACCCACGGGTCTTCCTGCCGTTCGGCCTGTTGGTGTCGGCGGCGGTGATGTTCATTTTCGGATTCGCGCACTGGGCTACCTCCAGCGTCGCCATCATGTTCGTCCTGCTCTTCATTAACGGCTGGGCCCAGGGCATGGGCTGGCCGCCGAGCGGACGGACCATGGTCCACTGGTGGTCGCAGAAGGAGCGCGGCAGCGTGGTCTCGGTGTGGAACGTCGCCCACAATGTCGGCGGCGGCCTGATCGGCCCGCTGTTCCTGCTCGGCCTGGCGCTGTTCGGCGACTGGCGCTCGGCCTTCTACGTGCCGGCCATCGTCGCCGTGGGCGTAGCCGTGTTCGCCTATTTCGCCATGCGCGACACCCCGCAATCCTGCGGCCTGCCGCCGATCGAGAAGCATAAGGACGACTACCCCGAAGGCTACGACGAACACCACGAGCGCGAGCTGTCGACCAAGGAGATCTTCGTCACCTACGTGCTGCGCAACAAGCTGCTCTGGTACATCGCCCTGGCCAACGTGTTCGTCTACCTGCTGCGCTACGGTGTGCTCGACTGGGCGCCGACCTACCTCAAGGAGGCCAAGCACTTCAACGTCGACAAGTCGTCCTGGGCGTACTTCTTCTACGAATGGGCGGGGATTCCCGGCACCCTGCTCTGCGGCTGGCTGTCGGACAAGCTGTTCAAGGGCAATCGCGGCGCCACCGGCGTGGTGTTCATGATCCTGGTGACCGTCGGCACCCTGATCTACTGGCTGAACCCGGCCGGCAACCCGGCGATCGACATGGCCGCGCTGATCATGATCGGCTTCCTGATCTACGGCCCGGTGATGCTGATCGGCTTGCAGGCCCTGGAGCTGGCGCCGAAGAAAGCGGCCGGCACCGCCGCCGGCTTCACCGGTCTGTTCGGCTACCTCGGCGGCTCGGTGGCAGCCAACGCCCTGGTCGGCTACACGGTGGACCACTTCGGCTGGGACGGTGGCTTCAAGCTGCTGATCGGCGCCTGCCTGCTGGCCATCCTGTTCCTCTGCCTGACCCTGCGCAAACCCGCGGTCCAGGCCGCGCCGCAGCAAGCCGGCGGATGACGCGGCGGCTCCGGCGCCAGGCCGGAGCCGCGTTCAGTCCCGCGGCGCGTAGGCGAACACGTCGGCGCGCATCTGGTGCGCGTCCATCCCTGCTTCGACCAGGGCATCCAGGGTCGCGTAGACCATCGCCGGCGAGCCGCTGGCATACACATGCAGGCTCGACAGGTCGGCGAAATCCTCGCGCACCGCCTCGTGCAGCAAGCCGCAACGCCCCTCCCAGCCACAGAGGTCGCTGACCACCCGGTGCAGGAACAGGTTCGGCAGGCCTTCCCACTCCGTCCAGTGCGGCAGTCGGTAGAAATCCTCCGGACGCCGAACGCCCCAGTAGAGATGTACAGGATGGGCGAAGCCGGCGGCGCGGCAGTGCTCGATCAGGCTGTGCATCTGAGACATGCCGGTTCCCGCAGCGATCAGCACCAGCGGACCGTCGGGCAGTTCCGCCAGGTGCGCGTCGCCGAACGGCAGCTGGATCCGTGCCAGGCGCTCGCGCTGCAACTGCGCGATCAGCGCGACGGCACTGTCTTCCTTGGCCAGGATGTGCAACTCAAGGTCGCGTCCCGCATGCGGCGCGGAGGCCAGGGAAAACGCCGCGCTGTCGCCGCCGTCACGCTCCAGCAACAGGTACTGCCCGGCGTGATAGCGTGGCGGCTTGCCGGCCGGCGCGCGCAGGCCGACCCGGTAGACGTCGCCGCCGACCTCTTCGCAGAAGCTCAACTGGCAGGTCAGCTTGCGCAGAGGCAGTTCACCCGGCGCCAGCACCCCGTCCCAATGCAGCACGCAGTCTTCCAGCGGCTCGGCGAGGCAGGTGAAGAGTTCGCCATGATCGCGTACCTCGCCGTTCTGGCGTACCCGCCCCTCCACCAGCAGCGCCGCGCAGATATGGCAGTTGCCGTTGCGGCAGCTCTGCGGACAGTCGTAGCCAAGCCGCCGGGCGCCATCGAGGATGCGTTCCCCCGGCAGCAGCTCGAGGCAGGCGCCGGACGGTTGCAGGACGATACGCATCAGTCGATCCCGAGGCTCGACCAGAGCGCGTCGATGCGCCGTGTCACCGCTTCGTCCTTGACGATGGCGCGCCCCCATTCGCGGCTGGTCTCGCCCGGCCACTTGTGGGTGGCATCAAGCCCCATCTTCGAGCCGAGGCCGGAGACCGGCGAGGCGAAGTCGAGGTAGTCGATGGGCGTGTTGTCGATCATCACCGTGTCGCGCTTGGGGTCCATCCGCGTGGTGATGGCCCAGATCACATCGTTCCAGTCGCGCGCATCGATGTCATCGTCGGTGACGATGACGAACTTGGTGTACATGAACTGCCGCAGGAACGACCAGACCCCGAGCATCACGCGCTTGGCGTGCCCTGGGTACTGCTTCTTCATGGTCACCACCGCCATCCGGTAGGAACAACCTTCCGGCGGCAGGTAGAAATCGACGATTTCCGGGAACTGCTTCTGCAGGATCGGCACGAACACTTCGTTCAGCGCCACCCCGAGGATCGCCGGCTCGTCCGGCGGACGCCCGGTGTAGGTGCTGTGGTAGATCGGTTTCTGCCGGCGGGTGACGCGCTCGACGGTGAACACCGGGAAGCGATCGACCTCGTTGTAGTAGCCGGTGTGATCGCCATAGGGACCTTCGTCGGCCATCTCGCCGGGGTGGATCACCCCTTCGAGGACGATCTCGGCGCTGGCCGGCACCTGCAAGTCGCTCCCGCGACACTTGACCAGCTCGGTACGATGCCCGCGCAACAGGCCGGCGAAAGCGTATTCGGAAAGGGTGTCCGGCACCGGCGTCACCGCACCGAGGATGGTCGCCGGATCGGCGCCCAGCGCCACGGCTACCGGATAGGGCTGGCCCGGATGCTTCTGGCACCACTCGCGGTAGTCCAGTGCGCCGCCGCGATGGCTGAGCCAGCGCATGATCACCTTGTTGCGGCCGATCACCTGCTGGCGGTAGATGCCCAGGTTCTGCCGTTCCTTGTTCGGCCCGCGGGTAACGGTCAGGCCCCAGGTGATCAGCGGCCCGACATCGCCCGGCCAGCAGGTCTGGACCGGCAGCCGGCCGAGGTCGACGTCCTCGCCCTCCTCGACCACTTCCTGGCAGGGGGCGTCCTTGAGCACCTTCGGCGCCATGGACAGGACCTTCCTGTACATCGGCAGCTTGGCCCAGGCGTCCTTGAGGCCCTTCGGCGGCTCGGGCTCCTTGAGTTGCGCCAGCAGCTTGCCGATCTCGCGCAGCGCGCCGACGTCCTCGGCGCCCATGCCCAGCGCCACGCGCTCCGGCGTACCGAACAGGTTGCCAAGTACCGGCATGTCGAAGCCGGTCGGCTTTTCGAACAGCAATGCCGGGCCCTTGGCGCGCAACGTGCGGTCGCACACCTCGGTCATCTCGAGCACGGGGGAAATCGGCACCTGGATGCGCTTCAACGCACCGCGCTGCTCCAGCTGGGCGATGAAATCGCGGAGATCCTTGAACGTCATTGGCCTAACCATTCACTGCAAGACCCCACATCCTACCTGCTCCCGGCCCATCCGGCAGCAGGCAAACGCGGCATTCGGTCACTGCTGGCTGGCGATCCGCGAGTCGTCGAGGCTCTGTAGCATCGGCTCGAACAAAGGCCCGAGTTCATGGGCCCCCTGGGTCGAAAGGTGGTTGTTATCCATGTACAGCGACCAGCCATCACGTTCGGCGAAACAATCCAGGCCATCGCAGAGCACGCTGGAGGGGTCGAGCACGCTCACCCGCGGGTTGCCTTCGGCCAGCGCATCGAACAGCGCATTCACGTAGGCGACGCGCGCGGCGTGCTCAGCGAAGGGAAAACGTGCGCGCCCGACATCCTCCCCGCTCAGACTCAGCCGCACCAGCCGCGCCGGTGCCTTGAATGGCAGCAGCGGTACGTCCTTGACCAGCCAGACATGTACGTCGGCCGCGTTCAGCCTTTCGATCATCCCGCTCAGGCGTTGCCGCAGCAGCGCCTCGGCGATCGAGCTGTCCGGCGTGTCGTCCGGCTCGCGGAGAATGTTGCGGGTGCCGTCCTGCGAGTCGCCGTAGACATACATGTCCCAGCGCCCGGCGAGGATCACCCCGCCCGGCCGCTGCTGTTCGACGAACTCGAGCATCTGCTGGTTGAAACGCAGGCAATTGTCCTTTTCCAGCATCCCCAGCAACGGCGGACAGCCCGCCAGCGAAGCCTGCCAGATCGGCACCCGGCGACTGGCAGCCAGTTCGCGCAGCAGCGGGCTCAACGCCGCGGAATGGCTGTCGCCCCAACTGAGCAGCAGCGGTCGTTCGGCAGCCAGTTCCGCCGGGAAGCGGCAGATGCTTTCCTGACTGAGCGCCTTCTTGTCGAACATGCAGTCGGTCTGCCCATCGCGCCACTTGGACGCCTTGGCATAACGCAAGGCTTCCTCGGAAAGACGCGACGGCACGCCGTCGTAATGCCGCACCAACTGGCCGACGACTCCCAGCAGCAGCAAGCTGCACAGCGCCGCGCCAAGCATCTGCCGGCGCACGGCGAACAGCTTGCGCTCGCGGAACGGTGCCTCGACGTAGTACAGCGACAGTGCCGCCAGGCCGATGCTCGCCGCCAGCAACCCCAGGCGTGCCGGCAGGCCCAGGGTTTCCAGTGCGTGGTACTGGACGAAGACGTACAGCGGCCAGTGCCAGAGGTACAGCGAATAGGAGATCAGACCGAACCAGACCAGCGGTTGCCAGCCCAGCAGGCGGCGAGCCCAGGTGTCGCCTGCGCCGTTGGCCCAGATCAGCAGGGCGGTGCCAAGCACCGCCGGCAGCGCCGCGAGGCCGGGGAAAGGAGTGTCGCTGTCGTAGAAGAACACCGGCAGGAGAATCGCCGCTATGCCGAGGGTGGCCGCCAGTTGCAGGGACCACTGCGAATGACCGCGGCTAGCGCCCGGCAGCAACGCCAGCACGGCACCCGCCAGGAGTTCCCAGGCGCGCATCGGCAGGAGGAAGAATGCACTGCCAGGTCGCTGGCTAACCGCCCAGACGCTGGCCGCCAGCGATAGCGCCAGGACCGCGAGGAGGATGGCGAGCCGCCAGCGCAGCAGACGCCCGGAGACCGCGGCCAGCAGTAGAGGGAAGAGAATGTAGAACTGCTCTTCCACCGACAATGACCAGGTATGCAATAGCGGCTTGAATTCGGACGCGGCGTCGAAATAGCCATCCTGCTTCCAGAACAGGATGTTCGAGGCGAACATCGTCTGGTAGCGAACCGAACGCCCTAACTCTTCGTAGTCGCGCGGCGCCATGAGGAACCAGCCGATCACCAGGCTCGCCGCCATCATCACGAACAGCGCGGGGAGAATGCGGCGTGCCCGGCGCGCCCAGAAGTCGACGAAGCTGAAACGTCCGGCCTGCTGCTCGCGCCGGATGATCGAAGTGATCAGGTAGCCGGAAATGACCAGGAAAACATCGACGCCCACATAGCCGCCGGTGATGCCCCCCAAGCCAAGGTGGTAGAACACCACCGGCAGAATGGCCAACGCTCGCAAACCATCGATGTCCCTTCGATAGGCCAGGCTCGACATCCACGTCCCTCCAGATATGCAAAAGGCGCCCCGGTCAACCGGAGCGCCTTTGTTTGGTACTCTCGAAGACTACTTTCGTTTCATCGAATCGAAGAACTCATCGTTGGTCTTGGTCTGCTTGAGCTTGTCGATGAGGAATTCGATCGCGGAGATCTCGTCCATCGGGTGCAGGATCTTGCGCAGGATCCACATGCGCTGGAGCTCGTCCTCGCTGGTCAGCAGCTCTTCGCGGCGGGTACCCGAACGGTTGATGTTGATGGCCGGGAACACGCGCTTCTCGGCGATCTTGCGATCCAATGGGAGTTCCATGTTGCCGGTACCCTTGAACTCCTCGTAGATCACCTCGTCCATCTTCGAGCCGGTTTCCACCAACGCCGTGGCGAGAATCGTAAGAGAACCGCCCTCTTCGATATTCCGCGCGGCGCCGAAGAAGCGCTTCGGCTTCTCCAGGGCATGGGCGTCGACACCGCCGGTGAGCACCTTGCCGGAGCTGGGGATCACGGTGTTGTAGGCCCGCGCCAGACGGGTGATGGAGTCGAGCAGGATGACCACGTCCTTCTTGTGCTCGACCAGGCGCTTGGCCTTCTCGATCACCATCTCGGCGACCTGTACGTGACGGGTCGGCGGTTCGTCAAAGGTCGAGGCGACCACTTCGCCGCGCACGGTGCGCTGCATTTCGGTCACTTCCTCAGGGCGCTCGTCGATCAGCAGTACGATCAGGTGGCATTCGGGGTTGTTGCGGGTGATGTTGCTGGCGATGTTCTGCAGCATGATGGTCTTGCCCGCCTTCGGCGGCGCCACGATCAGGCCGCGCTGGCCCTTGCCGATCGGCGCGCAGAGATCGATGACGCGGCCGGTCAGGTCTTCGGTGGAGCCGTTGCCGGCTTCCATCTTCATCCGCTCGTTGGGGAACAGCGGCGTCAGGTTCTCGAAGAGAATCTTGTTCTTCGCATTCTCCGGACGATCGAAGTTGATCGAGTCGACCTTGAGCAGGGCGAAGTAACGCTCGCCCTCTTTCGGCGGCCGGATCTTGCCGATGATGGTGTCGCCCGTGCGCAGGTTGAAGCGCCGGATCTGGCTCGGCGAGACATAGATGTCGTCGGGGCCGGCCAGGTAGGAAGAGTCGGCGGAGCGCAGGAAGCCGAAGCCGTCCTGAAGAATCTCCAGCACGCCATCGCCGGAGATCTCTTCACCACTTTTCGCGTGCTTCTTCAGCAGGGCGAAGATGATGTCCTGCTTGCGCGAACGGGCCATGTTTTCCAGGCCCATGGCATCGGACATTTCCAGCAGTTCGGCAATCGGCTTTTGCTTGAGTTCGGTCAGATTCATAGGAAAGAGATAGGTACGCAGAAAGAGGAATTGGAGAAAGCGTCGAGCTTGGGAAAGCCGTGTCGCAAGGGGGCGACAGGAGCGCTAGAAAGTTCGAGTAGGAAGTGCGTCCGGGACGGCATGCAGAAGGCGACGGAAAAAACGTCGCGAACCCGAATTTAACACCGTGGCCGCGTGGCGTCTATAGAAACGCAAAAAAAAGCCCCGCGAATCGCGGGGCTTTCCAGCGAGGCCTGGGCCCGGCTCAGATATTGGCGTCGAGGAAGGCCGCCAGCTGCGACTTGGACAGTGCGCCGACCTTGGTCGCCTCGACATTGCCGTCCTTGAACAGCATCAGGGTAGGGATGCCACGCACGCCGTATTTCGGCGGGGTATCCTGGTTCTCGTCGATGTTCAGCTTGCAGACCTTCAGCTTGCCCTGATAGTCCCTGGCGACTTCGTCCAGCACCGGCGCGATCATCTTGCACGGACCGCACCACTCGGCCCAGTAGTCCACCAGCACAGGGCCGTCGGCCTTCAGCACGTCCTGCTCGAAGCTGGCATCAGTAACGTTGACGATATGTTCGCTCATGAAATCTCTCCGTAGTCGGACGCGAATTGAAACGCGAAAGTGCCGACCATCATATCCCGCCTTGACCCTCGCCGGAAGGCGCAGCCGATTGAGAGTCTCTATCGTTGGTCGGCTGATTCCCGATTGATCGGCTGCCGCATTGGCGACCCTCGCCCTATCGTGGCAGGATGGCGCAGTTTTCCAATGGACTTGCAAAGCATGCCGCAAAAACCTGCCGAGGCATTCCCGCTGATTGCCGCCCTGGACCTAGGCTCCAACAGTTTCCACCTCTGTCTGGCCAAGGCCAATATCCACGGCGAAGTCCGCATCCTCGAACGGCTGGGCGAGAAGGTCCAACTGGCCGCCGGCCTCGACGAGGAGCGCAATCTCAGCGAAGAGGCCACCCAGCGCGGCCTCGACTGCCTGCGCCGCTTCGCCCAGTTCATCAGCGGCATGCCCCAGGGTTCCGTACGCGTGGTCGCGACCAACGCCTTGCGCGAGGCGCGCAACCGCAGCGATTTCATCCGTCGTGCGGAAGAGGTTCTCGGCCATCCCGTGGAAGTCATCTCCGGCCGCGAGGAAGCCCGCCTGATCTACCTCGGCGTCGCCAACAGCATGCCCGACAGCGGCGGTCGCCGGCTGGTCAGCGACATCGGCGGCGGCAGCACCGAGTTCATCATCGGCCAGGGTTTCGAGTCCGAGCTGCGGGAAAGCCTGCAGATGGGTTGCGTCAGCTACACCCAACGCTACTTCCGCGACGGCAAGATCACCCCGGCCCGCTACGCCCAGGCGTACACTGCTGCACGCCTGGAACTGATGGGCATCGAGAACAGCCTGCGGCGCCTCGGCTGGCAACAGGCGGTCGGCGCCTCCGGCACCATCCGCGCAGTGGCGCTGGCGATCAAGGCCGGCGGCCACGGCAACGGCGAGATCAGCCCGGACGGACTGGCCTGGCTGAAGCGCAAGGTGCTCAAGCTCGGCGACGTGGAGAAGCTCGATCTGGAAGGGATCAAGCCGGACCGCCGGACCATCTTCCCGGCCGGACTGGCCATTCTCGAAGCGATCTTCGACGCGCTGGAACTGGAACAGATGGTTCACTCCGAGGGCGCCCTGCGCGAAGGCGTTCTCTACGACCTGGTCGGCCGTCACCAGCACGAGGACGTGCGCGAACGCACCATCAGCTCGCTGATGCAGCGCTACCACGTCGATCCGGAGCAGGCTTCGCGGGTGGAGGCCAAGGCCCTCAAGGTGCTTGCCGAAGTCGGCGACGCCTGGGAGCTGAACGGCGAACTGCACCGCGACCTGCTGAGCTGGGGCGCACGGGTCCACGAGATCGGCCTGGACATCGCCCATTACCACTACCACAAGCACGGCGCCTACCTGATCGAGCACTCCGACCTGGCTGGCTTCTCGCGCCAGGACCAGCAGATGCTGTCGCTACTGGTACGCGGCCACCGCCGCAACATTCCGGCGGACAAGCTGGCGGAGTTCGCCGAGGAAGGCGACAAGCTGGTACGCCTGTGCATCGTGCTGCGCTTCGCGATCCTCTTCCACCACATTCGCGGCACCCAGGAAATGCCCTCGGTGCGTCTGAAGGCAGAGCCCAAGAGCCTTTCGGTGACCTTCCCCGAGGGCTGGCTGGAAGCCAACCCGCTGACCCAGGCCGACTTCGCCCAGGAAGCCGAATGGCTCAAGCGGGTCGGCTACAGCCTCAACGTGCGGTAAGCACCGGCGCGGCCAGCTTCTCCAGCAGGGTCGCCTGGGTATTGCGGGGGTTCTGGTTACCGGTGGGACTGAGCCGCTGGTAGCTACCGTCGGCCTGCAACACCCAGGCCTGGGTGTTGTCGGTCAGGTACGTTTCCAGTTCCTTCTTGACCCGCTGCACCAGCTTCTTGCCTTCCACCGGGAAGCAGGTCTCGACGCGCATGTCGAGGTTGCGCTCCATCCAGTCGGCGCTGGAGAGATAGAGCTTCTCGTCGCCGCCGTTGAGGAAGTAGTAGATGCGGCTGTGCTCGAGGAAGCGCCCGATGATCGAGCGCACGTGGATATTGTGCGAGACCCCCGGGATGCCCGGCCGCAGGCAGCACATGCCACGCACCACCAGGTCGATCCTGACCCCGGCCTGGCTGGCCTTGTACAGGGCGCGGATGACCTTCGGATCGGTCAGCGAGTTGACCTTGGCCATGATGTGCGCAGGCTGGCCGAGCGCCGCCTGGGCCGCCTCGCGGTTGATCATTTCCAGCAGGTTCTTCTTCAGGGTGAACGGCGCATGCAACAGCTTCTTCATGCGCAGCGTCTTGCCCATCCCGATCAGTTGGTTGAACAGCTTGTGCAGGTCCTCGCAGAGCGCCACGTCGGCGGTCAGCAGGCTGTAGTCGGTGTACAGGCGAGCGTTGCCGGCATGGTAGTTGCCGGTGCCCAGGTGCGCGTAGCGGCGCAGTTCGCCGTCCTCGCGACGGAGGATCAGCATCATCTTGGCGTGGGTCTTGAAGCCGACCACGCCGTAGATCACTACCGCGCCGGCCTGTTGCAGGCGGCTGGCCAGTTGCAGGTTGGACTCTTCGTCGAAGCGGGCGCGCAGCTCGATCACCGCGGTGACCTCCTTGCCGTTGCGTGCCGCCTCGACCAGGGCGTCGACGATCTCAGAGTTGGCGCCGCTGCGGTACAGGGTCTGCTTGATCGCCAGCACGTTCGGATCCTTGGCGGCCTGGCGCAGCAGGTCGATCACCGGAGTGAAGGACTCGAACGGGTGCATCAGCAACACGTCGAGCTTGCTGAGGACGTTGAAGAGGTTTTCCTTCTTCTGCAAAAGACGCGGGATCGCCGGGGTGAAGGGCGGGTACTGCAGCTCCGGATGGCTTTCCAGGCCGGTGACGCTGAACAGGCGGGTCAGGTTGACCGGGCCGCTGACCTTGTACAACTCGCTTTCGGACAGGCCGAACTGCTTGAGCAGGTAGTTGGTCAGGTTCTGCGGGCAGGTATCCACCACCTCCAGGCGTACCGCATCCCCGTAGCGACGCGAGAACAGCTCGCCGCGCAGCGCGCGGGCCAGGTCCTCGACATCCTCGGTGTCCACCGACAGGTCGGCGTTGCGGGTCAGGCGGAACTGGTAGCAGCCCTTCACCTTCATGCCGGGGAACAGGTCGTCGGCGTGGGCGTGGATCATCGACGACAGGAACACGTAGTTGTCGCCCTCGCCGCCAACGTCTTCCGGCAGCCTGATGATCCGTGGCAGCAGGCGCGGCGCCGGGATGATCGCCAGGCCGGAGTCGCGGCCGAAGGCATCCATCCCCTCCAGCTCGACGATGAAGTTGAGGCTCTTGTTCACCAGCAGCGGGAACGGGTGGGTCGGGTCGAGGCCGATCGGGGTGATGATCGGCGCGATCTCGTCGCGGAAGAAGCGCCGCACCCAGGTCTTGATCTTCAGCGTCCAGTGACGCCGGCGGATGAAGCGGATCTGGTGCTTGGCCAGCTCCGGCAACAGGGTCTCGTTGAGGATCCGGTACTGCCGCGACACCTGCTCGTGGACCAGCTCGCTGATCCGCGCCAGTGCCTGGTGCGGCAGCAGGCCGTCGGCGCCGGCCTGCTCGCGGGCGAAGGTGATCTGCTTCTTCAGGCCGGCGATGCGGATCTCGAAGAACTCGTCGAGGTTGCTCGAGAAGATGAGGAGGAACTTCAGCCGCTCCAGGAGCGGGTAGGACTCGTCCAGCGCCTGTTCCAGCACGCGGATGTTGAACTGCAACTGGGAGAGCTCGCGATGAATGTACAGGCTGCTGTCATCCACGCTGGGAACCACCGCAGGTGGCGTTTCCACCGGGATCGTTTCGGCCATCTTCACTTCTGCTTCGCTTTCCACGTTCGCCACTACGGTTTCGTCGGCGGCGATACGTTCGATCTCATCAAGTCCTTGCTGCGTATTCATTCATCTTCCCGAGGGGGTCAACGCCCCCGTCTTAATTGTTCTGCGGCCTGCTTGGCGAAGTAGGTCAGAATGCCATCGGCGCCGGCACGTTTGAAGGCGGTAAGGGACTCGAGGATCACCGATTCGGCCAGCCAGCCGTTCTGGATGGCGCCCATGTGCATCGCATACTCGCCGCTGACCTGGTAGACAAAGGTCGGGGCGCGGAATTCATCCTTCACCCGACGCACGATGTCGAGGTAGGGCATGCCCGGCTTGACCATCACCATGTCGGCGCCTTCGGCCAGGTCGGCGGCCACTTCGTGAAGTGCCTCGTCGCTGTTCGCCGGATCCATCTGGTAGGTGGCCTTGTTGCCCTTGCCGAGGTTCGAAGCCGAGCCGACCGCATCGCGGAACGGACCGTAGTAGGCGCTGGCGTACTTGGCCGAGTAGGCCATGATCCGCACATTGGTGTGGCCGGCAGACTCCAGGGCCTCGCGGATCGCACCGATGCGACCGTCCATCATGTCCGAGGGCGCTACCACCTGGGCGCCGGCCTCGGCGTGGGACAGCGCCTGCCGTACCAGCACGTCGATGCTGACGTCGTTGAGGACGTAGCCATCGTCATCCAGGATGCCGTCCTGGCCATGGGTGGTGAACGGGTCGAGCGCCACGTCGGTGATGATGCCCAGCTCCGGAAAGCGCTCGCGCAGGGCGCGGGTGGCGCGCTGGGCGATGCCTTCCGGGTTGTATGCCTCGGCGGCGTCCAGGGACTTCTTCTCCACCGGGGTCACCGGGAACAGCGCCAGCGCCGGAATGCCCAGGGCCACCCACTCTTCCGCCTCGATCAGCAACTGGTCGATGGACAGGCGCTCGACGCCGGGCATCGACGGAATGCTTTCACGCTGGTTGACCCCATCGAGGACGAACACCGGCAGGATCAGGTCGTCGACGGTGAGGACATTCTCGCGGACCAGGCGGCGGGAGAAGTCATCGCGGCGATTGCGCCGCAGGCGGGTGTAGGGATAGGCGCGATTGGCGGGAGTGAAGCTCACGGTTTACTCCAGGGCCCAGATAACGGGCACAGTGTGACAGTTATAGTCCCTGATTATGACGGATTGGCAACAAGCGACGACAGTGACTCAAGGTCGCGGCATCCTGCCGCACCGCCAATCATCGCAAAAAGCCAGCGGCAAAGGCCATTCATTGCACAATCAATGACCTGGGCCGTGACGATCGCGCTTTCCCCACGCCCTCAACCGAGTTAGGCTGCGCGTTCATTTCGCTTCGCTGCCCCGATGATGCTCCAACAATTCCTGCAGGACTTCGGCTATTTCGCCCTTTTTCTCGGTACTTTCTTCGAGGGCGAAACCATTCTCGTGCTGGCCGGGTTCCTTGCCTTCCGCGGCTACATGCAGCTGGATACCGTGATTCTCACCGCCTTCCTCGGCAGCTACGCCGGTGACCAACTCTGGTACTTCCTCGGCCGCCGCCACGGCCGCCGGTTGCTGGCGCGCAAGCCGCGCTGGCAGAAGCTCGGCGACAAGGCGCTGGACCATGTGCGCCGCCATCCCGACCTGTGGGTGCTGAGTTTCCGCTTCGTCTATGGCCTGCGTACGGTGATGCCGGTGGCCATCGGCCTGTCCGGCTATCCACCGGCCCGCTATCTTCTTCTCAACGGCATCGGCGCCATCGTCTGGGCCGCCGCGCTGGGCTCCGCCGCCTACTATTTCGGCAGCGTACTGGAAGGCATGCTCGGCAACATCAAGAAATACGAACTCATGGTCCTCGGCGGCCTGATCGTGCTGGGCCTGCTGCTCTGGCTATGGCGGCGTTTCAAGACACCGCGCGGCAACGGCGCGGGCGGCAACGCCGACAAATCCGAGTGAACCCGCGCCGACGCGACTGAACAGCCGGCCCCTTCGTACACTCCAACTCCTTGTACCCTCCGCTCCGGCTGGCCGCCGGGGCCGGCGGCTCGCTATGCTTGCGCGATACCGACCCCGGCCAGGCCCGTCCGGTCCGGATCCTGCGTTCCCAAGGAGTAAGCCTCATGCACAAGAAAGTTGCCGTCATCCTCTCCGGTTGTGGCGTCTACGATGGCGCGGAAATCCACGAAAGCGTGATCACCCTGCTCCGCCTCAGCCAGCGTGGCGCCGAGGCACAATGCTTCGCGCCGAACATCGCCCAGCACCATGTGGTCAACCACCTGACCGGCGAGGAAATGCCGGAAAGCCGCAATGTCCTGGTCGAGTCCGCGCGTATCGCCCGCGGCGAAGTCAAGGACCTGCGCGAAGCCCGCGCCGAGGACTACGACGCGCTGATCGTGCCCGGTGGCTTCGGCGCTGCGAAGAACCTCAGCGACTTTGCCATCAACGGCGCGCAATGCCAGGTGCAGCCGGACGTGCTGGCGCTGGCCAAGGCTTTCGCCGAAGCCGGCAAGCCAGTCGGGCTGATCTGCATCGCTCCGGCGATGGCGGCGAAGATCTACGGCGCCGGCGTCCAATGCACCATCGGCAACGACGCCGACACCGCCGACGCGCTGAAGCAGATGGGTGCCGAGCACATCGACGCGCCGGTGGACGAGATCGTCGAAGACAGCGCGCGCAAGCTGGTGACCACCCCGGCCTACATGCTCGCCCAGTCGATAGCCGAAGCCGCTTCCGGGATCAACAAGCTGGTCGACCGGGTGCTCGAACTGGTGGACCAGGACAAGGCCTGATCGGCCAAGCACGAGGGCGGTCGCGCCGCCGCCCTTTTCAAATCCGTGCCGCTACGCCAGCGTGCGTCTCGAAACCATCGAATCGAGACGCCGCGATGAGCGAAACGCCCTCCTCCGCCCTGCCTGACGACGTCCACCAACTGGTGGCGGATTTCTTCCAGCGCATCCCCTTCAACCGCATGCTCGGCATCCGCGTGGCGAGCCTGGGCCGCGAGCGGGTAGTCCTCGACCTGCCGATGAAGGACGAACTGATCGGCAACTTCGTCCAGGGCATTCTCCACGGCGGGGTGATCTCCAGCCTGCTCGACGTCACCGGCGGAGCGATGGCCCTGATCGGCGCCCTCGAACGGCATCGCGAACTGCCAGGCCACGAGCGCATGGCGCGGCTGTCGAAACTCGGCACCATCGACTTGCGCGTCGACTACCTGCGCCCGGGACGCGGCCGGACGTTCACCGCCCATGCGGTGCCGCTTCGCTCGGGCAACAAGGTCGCAGTGGTGCGCTCGGAACTGCATAGCGACGACGGCACGCTGGTCGCCGTCGGTACCGGCACCTATCTGTGCGGCTGACTCGCGCGTAGATCGGCTTCCCGCTGCAGGCGGGTGAGCAAGCGGTCCAGGGCGTTGGCGAACGCCTGGCGGTCACGCTCACCGTAGGGCGCCTGGCCGCCGCCCATCTGCCCCTGGTCACGCAGGTCGGCCATCAGGTTGCGCATGGCCAGCTTATCGCCCATGTTCCGCGCGTCGAACTCGCGGCCGCGAGGATCGAGGGCGGCAACCTGTTTCTTGATCAGCCGATCGGCCAGCGGTACGTCGCTGCAGATCGCCAGGTCGCCCGGTTCGGCCTGCTCCACCAGGTAATCGTCAGCCGCATCCATCCCGCTTTCCACCACCACCAGACGCACGCAGGCGAACGGCGGCTTGACCTGCGGCTGGCCGGCGACCATCCAGACTTCCAGCTTGCGCTTGAGAGCGAACTTGCAGACCAGTTCCTTGGCCGCCTTGGGGCAGGCGTCGGCATCGATCCAGATACGCATGAACGGACTTCCGTAGAAATGACGACGGCCAGTATCGCACTGGCCGTCGTGGTTGCGCGAACCCGCTCAGTCGGCCGCGTTGGCCGCCGCACGCCGGCGCTCGACGATCCGGCTACGTCCGTAGAGCAGCGCGATGGCCACCAGCGCCATGGCCTGGGCCGACAGCGAATAGGCGTCGGCCTTGATCCCCAGCCAGTCGAAGTCGAAGAACGGCACCGGACGGGTGCCGATCACCCCGGCTTCCTGCAAGGCGATGACGCCATGTCCGGCGAACACCACCGAGAGCGCACAGAGCAACGCCGCGTTGATGCTGAAGAACAACCCCAGCGGCAGTTTCGCCGAACCACGCAGGATCACCCAGGCCAGGCCGATCAGCAGGACCACGGCGGTCGCCGCGCCGCCGATCACGGCATTGTGCCCGGCCGGTCCGGCCTGCAACCAGAGGGTTTCGTAGAACAGGATGACCTCGAACAACTCGCGGTAGACCGAGAAGAACGCCAGCACTGCGAAGCCGAAGCGTCCGCCACCGCCCACCAGGCTGCTGCGGATGTAGTCCTGCCAGGCTGCCGCGTGGCGGCGGTCGTGCATCCAGACGCCGAGCCAGAGCACCATCACGCAGGCGAACAGAGAGGTGAAGCCCTCCATCAGCTCGCGCTGGGCACCGCCGATATCGATCACATAGGCGGCCAACGCCCAGGTGGCGAAGCCGGCGACGAAGGCCAGCCCCCAGCCGACGTGCACGCCACGCACGGCACTTTCCTGCCCGGTATTGCGCAGGAAGGCGAGGATGGCGGCAAGCACCAGGATTGCCTCTACCCCTTCGCGCAACAGGATCAACAAGGCGGAAACGAAACTGATGGAGAAACTCAGCGAGTCGCCGCCAAGCTGCTTGGCGGCCTCTGCCAGCTTGCCCTTGGCCAGCTCCAGCTGTTGCGCCACCTGGGCTTCCGGGAGGCCATCGCGCAACGCCTGGCGGTAGGCCATCAGCTGTTTCTCGGTGGAGCGGCGCAAATCGGCGTCGACGTTGTCCAGCGAGCTTTCCACCAGCTCGAAGCCTTCCAGGTAGGCCGCCACCGACAGGTCGTAGGCCTGGTCGCGGTCGCCTTCGCGATAGACCGCGAAGCTCTTGTCCAGGGTGGCGGCGGTATAGTCGATCAACTGCCCAGGACCGCGCTGCTCCAGCGGCGGATGCGCACGCAGGGCGCGGAAGCTCTCCGCAGCGGCCTCGCCGTCGTACTCGGCGACTTCGGCCGGAGTCTGCGTGGCCAGGGTCGCCAGCGGGTAGGCATGGGCCTTGTCCGGCTGCGCACTGCCGGCGCTCAGGCCGGCCACATAGCTGGCCAGGTCCCAGCGCTGGCGTTCGTCGAGCTGGTCGGCGAACGCCGGCATGTCGGTGCCGGCCACGCCCAGGCCGATGACGTTACGCAGGTCGTAGAGGCTCAGGTGGTCGAGGCGCTGGCGATCGGTGAGGTTCGCTGGCGGCGGTTCCAGGCCGATGCCGGCGGGGCCGTCGCCCTTGGCCGCATCGCCATGGCAGATCGCGCACTGCTGGGCATAGATCGGCGCCGCGCGGCTCGGGTCGGGGGTGATCGCGGGGGTCTGCACCACCTGGTAGATATCCGCCACCCGTGCCTCGAGGTTGCGCGCCTGGAGGGCCACGTCCCTTCCCGGCAAGCGCTGCTCGATGGCCTGGCGCAGGCTGGCGACGCCCCTCTCCAGCTCGGCGCGCTCGGGGCGCATCGGCAGGGTCAGGACCAATGCCTGCAGGTTGCCGACGAACTCCACCTGTTCCTGGTATTCGCTGGGGTCGACGATCTTGCCGTCAGCCACGGTCGGCGGATAGTCGGCCGCCAGGTAACTCAACAGATGCAAGGCTTGGGAGGGGTCGACGGCCGTGTCGGCAAGAGCTCCAAGGCTGAACGCGCAGACCAGCGGCAGCAGCCACAGCAGGATTTTCGGAGGGTGCATGGCGAAGACGAAGTGAGAATGGAAGAGATTAAATTGTCCCTTCGCCTTCCCGCCCATGCAAGAAATACTCTGTAACAATCACGCCCATCAGCGTGTCGGGCGGCTCAGAGCGGCGCTCGGCGTACCGTCGCCAGCAGCCCCGCGGCACCGACGAACAGGCTGGCGAAGGTACGGTTCACCAGCTTCTGCTGGCGCGGCGAACGCAGTACGCGTAGCACGCGCGCAGCCAGCCCGGTGTAGCCGGCCATGACGATCAGGTCGACGACGATCATGGTGCCGCCCATGATCAGGTATTGCGCCAGCAGCGGCTGGTGCGGGTCGATGAACTGCGGCAGCACCGCGAGCATGAAGATCACCGCCTTGGGATTGCTGGCGTTGACCAGGAAACCACGCAGCACCAGGGTCAACGGTCGCCCCAGAGGCCGTTCGCCATCGGTGCTCAAGGCCTGTGGCGGCGCCTGCCACTGGCGCACCGCCAGGTACACCAGGTAGGCCACGCCGAACCACTTGATCAGGCTGAAAGCCAGTGCCGAGGTCGCCAGCAACGCACCGACGCCGGCGGCGACGATGGCGATCTGCAGGGCCAGGCCGATCTGCAGGCCCAGCGCGTTCCAGTAGCCTCGCGCAAAGCCGTACTGCAACCCGCAGGACATCGAGGCGATGGCTCCGGCGCCCGGCGACAGGCTGATGGCCCAGCAGGCGAGGAAGAAGGCGAACCAGGTACTGACGAGCATTGCACACCTCGGAAAGCGAACGCGGCTGGCGGCGGGAACGAAAAAGCCAGTGTGCACCAAGGCGGAGCAGCCGCACAGGTTTTCCGACCACGCGCCTCGCCCAACCTTTGCGGGCGCAACCTGGCGGACAGAAAAAACCCGGCAGATGCCGGGCTTTCCCGAGGATACGCGCTCAGCCATGTTGGGCAGACCACCGCGATGCGGCTATTCGCCCTGGCCCCGAACGCTCTCAGTCCGGCGAACCCTTGCGCAGCTTCACCGGCTCTTCGCCGCGCTTGCGCGCCAGGGCTCCGCGCAAGCGGATGTTCAGCGCCTCCACCGCCAGGGAGAAGGCCATGGCGAAGTAGACGTAGCCTTTCGGCACGTGCACTTCGAAGGACTCGGCCACCAGCACGGTGCCGACCACGATGAGGAACGACAGGGCGAGCATCTTCAGCGAGGGGTGTTTCTCGATGAAGTCGCTGATGGTGCCTGCCGCCAGCATCATCACGCCGACCGAGATGACGATCGCCGCGACCATCACCGGCACGTTCTGCACCAGACCGACGGCGGTGATCACCGAGTCCAGGGAGAAGATGATGTCGATGATCGCGATCTGGACGATGATGCCCATGAAGCCGTGGACCTTGCCGCCGCTCTTCTGCTCTTCTTCCGCGCCTTCCAGGCTGTGGTAGATCTCCATGGTGCTCTTGAACAGCAGGAACAGGCCGCCGAAGAAGAGGATCAGGTCACGCCCGGAGATGCCCTGGCCGAACAGGTGGAACAGGTCGGTGGTCAGGCGCATGACCCAGGTGATCGAGAGCAACAGCAGGATCCGCGTGCCCATGGCCAGGGCCAGGCCGAAGAAGCGCGCCTTCGGTTGCTGGGCCGGCGGCAGGCGCCCGACCAGGATCGAGATGAAGATGATGTTGTCGATGCCGAGGACGATTTCCAGGGCGGTCAGGGTCAGGAACGCAACCCAGATTTCAGGACTGGCGAGCCATTCCATAGATGGTTATTTCCCGTTTTTTGTTGGAGTTGAAAAACCTGGCCCACGCCAGCGACGCACGGCTTTCTGGAAGAACAGGCTGTTGGGAACCTGCAGCAGCGGGCCCGGCGAGCCATCCTCGAGGGTTTCTTCCAGTGTCGTATACAAGAGATTGATGGCAACCACGCGTCCGGTGACGCCCGGTTTGTCGGCGCTATCGATCAGCTCCACGCGGTCGCCGATGCGGAACGGCCCGACGGTGAAGATCAGCAACGCACAGAACAGGTTGGAGAGCACGCTCCAGATGGCGAAGAAGGCTACCGCCGCCACCGCGGCGAAACCGGTCAGCGCGGTCCACAGCACTTCGGCGGACACGCCCAGGCGCTCCAGCACCATGATCAGTGCGCTGACCATGATCAGCCAGCGCAGGCCCCCACGCAGCGGCAGGAGCAGCTCCGGCGGCACCGGATAACGCTCGCCGATACGGGTCACCGTGCGTCGGACCAGGCGCTGTAGCAGCCAGGCGACCAGCAGGATGAGCAGGATCTGCAGCGCCACCACCAGCGGCCCGCTCCAGGTCTGCGTCAACACCTGCAAGTCTTCCATCACTCACTGGCCTCTAGTTCTTTCTGCAGGGCTTCGAGGGTTTCCAGGGCCTCCAGCCAACGTTCCTCCAGCTCGCCTTCGCGAACCTTCAGGCTCGATTGTTCGGACAGCAACTCGCGCAATTCGTCCTTTCGCGATACGTCGTACAGGGCGCTGTCGCCCAGCCGCGCCTCGATAGCGGCTAGCTTTTCGTGCAGGCCGCCGAGTTCGCGCTCCAGCTTGTCGGCCTCGCGCTTGTGCGGCGCCAGCTGCTGGCGCAGCGCGGCCGCTGCCTGGCGCTGGGCGCGCTTGTCGGTGCGTTCGGTCGGCGCACCCGGCGCGGTCTCGGCCTGCGGCGCCTTGCGCGCGCGATAGTCGACCAGCCAACGGGCGTAATCGTCGAGATCGCCATCGAACGGCACCACGCGCCCATCGGCGACCAGGAGGAATTCATCGGTGGTGCTTTTGAGCAGGTGCCGGTCGTGGGAAACCACCAGGACCGCCCCGGAAAACTCCTGTAGAGCCATGGTCAAGGCCAGGCGCATTTCCAGGTCGAGGTGGTTGGTCGGCTCGTCGAGCAGCAGCAGGTTGGGCTTCTGCCAGGCGATCAGCGCCAGGGCCAGGCGCGCTTTCTCGCCACCGGAGAAGTTCAATACCGGCTCGTCCACCCGAACGCCGCGGAAGTCGAAGCCGCCGAGGAAGTCCTTGAGGGTCTGTTCGCGCTCGCCGGGGGCGATACGCTGCAGATGTAGCAACGGGCTGGCCTGTGGATCCAGCGAATCGAGCTGGTGCTGGGCGAAGTACCCGATGGCCAGGTTCTCGCCGCGCAGCAGGCGGCCGCCCAGCTCGGGCAGGTCCCCGGCCAGGGTCTTGATCAGGGTCGACTTGCCGGCGCCGTTGGGACCGAGCAGGCCGATCCGCGCACCGGGCACCAGTTGCAGCTTGACCTTCTCCAGCACCGCCTTGTCGCCATAGCCGAGACGGCCTTCGCCGAGATCCAGCAACGGCCGGGAGATCTTGTCCGACTCGCGGAAACTGAAATTGAACGGCGAATCGACATGTGCCGGCGCCAGTTCCTCTAGACGCTCCAGCGCCTTGATCCGGCTCTGCGCCTGGCGCGCCTTGGTGGCCTTGGCCTTGAAGCGGGCGATGAAGCTTTCCATGTGCGCACGCTGCGCCTGCTGTTTCTCGTAGGCCTGCTGTTGCTGAGCCAGCCGCTCGGCGCGGGTCCGCTCGAAAGCGGAATAGCCGCCGCGGTAGAGGGTCAGCTTGCGGTTTTCCAGATGCACCACGTGGTCCACCACCGCATCGAGGAAGTCGCGGTCGTGGGAGATCAGCACCAGAGTGCCGGGATAACCCTTGAGCCACTCTTCCAGCCAGAGGATGGCGTCCAGGTCGAGGTGGTTGGTCGGCTCGTCGAGCAACAGCAGGTCGGACGGGCACATCAGCGCCTGCGCCAGGTTCAGGCGCATCCTCCAACCGCCGGAGAAATCACCGACCCGGCGCTCCATCTGCTCGCTGCTGAAGCCGAGTCCGGCCAGCAGCTTGCGCGCCCGTGCATCGGCGGTGTAACCGTCGGCGTTGTCCAGTTCGGTATGCAGGCGCGCCAGGGCAGAACCGTCGTGCGCCGCTTCGGCGGCGGCCAGTGCCGCCTGGATCTCGCGCAGGCGACTGTCGCCGTCGAGCACGTAATCCACCGCCAGGCGATCCAGGGTATCGACCTCCTGGCGCATGTGCGCGATGCGCCAGTCGGCGGGCAACAGGCAGTTGCCGGCATCCTGGCCGAGCTGGCCGCGCAACAGCGCGAACAAGCTGGACTTGCCAGCGCCATTGGCCCCGATGAGACCGGCTTTCTGGCCGGCGTGCAGGGTCAGTTCAGCAGCTTCCAGGAGGCGCTGCGGCCCGCGCTGTAGCGTAAGATTGAGGAGTCGGATCATGGCGGCGGAGTTTATCAGTTTCGCCCTTGCGGAGCGTGAGGCTGTATGACTGGAAATGTCTGGAAATTCGCGGTGGACGTCTATGCCCGGCCGGGCGTGGAAACGGCTTGCCTCGCGCTTCAGGAGCAAGGTGCGGACGTCTGCCTGTTGCTGGTCGCCGCCTGGCTTGGCAGGCGCGGTGTGAGCTGCTCGAAAGAACGCGCCCAGATCCTGGAGAACGCCGCGCGCCCCTGGCGCGAAACGGTCATCGAACCCCTGCGCAGATTGCGTTGCGCCTGGCGCGAAGCGGCAACCCACGATGCCTGCCTGGCCGAACTCCGCGAGGAAATGAAGGCCCAGGAACTACGAGCGGAACGGGAACACCTGCAACGCCTGGCCGACCTGGCCACAGCCTGGCTGGAGGGCCAGGAGGCGAATCGCAGTGCGGATGCCTGGCTGCAAGCCTGCAGCCGGGACATCTGCACGGAAGCAGAGCGCCGGGCTTTGCTGGTGCTTGGCTCGGCGGCTTTGCAGACAGCGCCTTAGGAGGCGCTGGTCGGGGCGGCGCCGTTGCTGCCCGCGGCAGGCGTTGCCGAAGCAGCGCTGGAGGCGGCTGCCGGGGCGCTGGGAGTCGCCGCAGGCTTCGCAGCAGGAGCGGTGGCGGGCTTGGCTGCGGCAGGTTTCGCGGCTACGGGTTTCGCCGCAGGCTTGGCCGCCGGTTTCGCCGCAGGCTTCGCAGCCGGCTTGGCTGCAGGCTTCGCGGCCGCGGGTTTCGCCACAGGCTTCACCGCCGGCTTGGCTGCGGGCTTAGCGGCTGCGGTTTTCGCCGCGGGCTTGGCCGCCGGTTTCGCCACAGGCTTCGCCGCCGGCTTGGCTGCGGGCTTCGCGGCTGCGGTTTTCGCCGCGGGCTTGGCCGCCGGTTTCGCAGCAGGCTTCGCCACCGGCTTGGCTGCGGGCTTCGCGGCTGCGGTTTTCGCCGCAGGCTTGGCCGCCGGTTTCGCAGCCGGTTTCGCAGCCGGCTTGGCTGCGGGCTTCGCTGCCGCGGTTTTCGCCGCAGGCTTGGCCGCCGGTTTCGCAGCCGGCTTGGCCGCAGGCTTCGCCGCTACGGTTTTCACCGCAGGCTTGGCTGCCGCCTTCGCAGCAGGTTTGGTCGCGGGTTTCGCCTTGCGGCTCTCCAAAGCCTTGCCAGCAGCTTCCTTCACCTTGCCGACACCCTGCGCCAGCTTGAGGCTTTCCTGTACGTCACGCTTGAGGCCGACGATGTAGGTACGGGTGTCCGCCTGCCGGGCCTTCAGGGTATCCAACGCTTCTTCCAGGTCGCTGATGGTCTCGCGCGCCTTGGCCTGTGCCTTGGTCTTGCCGGCCTTGGCAGCATCCTGCAGCTTGGTGCGAGCCTTGTGCAGTTTTTCCTGGGCTTTGCCACGTTGCTTTTCAAGTTTGGCCAGGAGCTTTTCCGAATCGACCAGCGCTTGTTTGCACGCACCTTCCAGGTGCTCGACAAGGCTGTGGGAAAGTTGCTGCAACAGGTGCAAGGGGGTGGTGACGGGCTTCTTGTTGGCCGACATGACGTGCCTCCAGGCGGACGTGGTTGCGCCCATACTAGACCCGCAACCCCCCTCTCGCCAACGGGTTCGATGTGCTACAAGCGACGTGCGCCAGGATTGCCCGCCGATTCGTCTGGAGAAACCGCATGCCGCGCCGCCTTTTCATCGGTCTTTTTCTACTGCCGCTGCCGCTTTTCGCCGCGCCCCCCAAGGACGAACTGGCCTATGCTGTAGGCGCCCGTCTGGGCACGCGCCTACAGCAGGAAATGCCCGACCTAGAGCTATCCGAACTACTTCTCGGACTGCGCCAGGCCTATCGCGGCGAGGCACTTGAAATCCCCCCCGAACGCATCGAAAAACTTCTGCTGCAACACGAGAACGCCACGACGGAAACACCGCGGACCACACCCGCCGAGGCCCGCTTCCTGGCCAACGAAAAAGCCCGCTTCGGCATCCGCGAATTGACCGGCGGCGTCCTCGTCAGCGAATTACGTCGTGGCCAAGGTAACGGCATCGGCGCGGCAACCCAGGTACACGTCCGTTACCGCGGCCTGCTTGCCGACGGTCAAGTGTTCGACCAGAGCGAAAGCGCCGAGTGGTTCGCCCTGGACAGTGTGATAGAGGGATGGCGCACAGCGTTGCGAGCGATGCCTGTCGGCGCGCGCTGGCGAGTGGTGATTCCTTCGGCGCAAGCCTATGGCCACGAAGGCGCTGGCGACCTGATCCCGCCCGACGCTCCGCTGGTCTTCGAGATCGACCTGCTGGGCTTCCGCTGAAATGCAAAAACGGCGCTCTCCCGCATGGAGACGCGCCGTTTCGTAACGACTCGCCGGTGAATCAGACCGGTACTGCCGAACCCTCTGCGCCGCTCTGGCTGTGGGCGTTGTGCAGGACTTCGATGAGGCAGTCCTCCAGCTCGAAGCGTTCGTGCAATTGTTGCCGCAGGACCTTCAGCTCCGCGATGAGGCAGGCTCCTTCACGGCAATCGCCGTTGTCGCAGCGGTCGTTGAAGTTCAGCGCGGATTCGGTGATGGCTTCCAGCCGGGGGAAGATCTGCTTGGCCAGCTCCAGGCCGCGCTGATCGCCGAAGGCCTTGCCTTCCGCCGTCAGTTGCTCGTAGACCTCGAAGTGTCCGGCAGATACGTAGTCCAGCAGCAATTGGCAGAAATGCTGGAGTTCTTCGGCGTTGGGCGCCGGTGCCTGAATACCGCTCAGGGCATCGAAGGCCTGCACCAGTTGCTGGCGCTCATGCAGCCAGCGATCGATCAGTTGGTGCACACCCCCCCACCGCTCTTGGGCATTACGGCAGCTTTCGAGCATGTTGTCCTCGCTTCCCTCTTCGGACGTCCCGGAGAATCATCGTCCGCTCCGAGACGCATTGCTGACGCACTCTCTGCGCTCTGTGGGAGAACGCCTGTGCAAGGGGCGGACTCCGGCGCTATGGAAAGCCAGATTATGCCCCCGGGATGACCCCATCAAGACGCCCGTACAGAAAAATTCATACGGATGTTTGATCGGTATCCCGCATCCGCTCTGGTTTTCGCCAAATCGATACGGCCGACGCTCGAGAGCTGACGAAAGACCACGCGACAGCCCGCATCAGGCACGTCGGAGGAACTGCACGATGGAGAAGCCGAGATAGGCAACGAACGCCAGCAGGCTCCATTCCGGAATGCTCAGGGTGAATAGCGTCCAGCTCACCTGGGCACAATCCGCGGTGCCATGCAGGACCAGGCGGATCACTTCCTGGAAGGGAAGCGCCTGCATCATGTAGTCGAGGCTGGGCAGGCAGGCCGGCAGTTGGTCCAGCGGAACGGTCTGCAACCATACCTGGCGGGCGGCCGTGGCCCCGCCGCCGAGAGCGAGCAGGAACACCAGCACGGAGTAGATACGCCGCCCACGCAGGCCGGGCCCCTGGATCGCGCCAGCAAGGCAGGTCAGGCCGATCAGGATGAAGAAGATCCGCTGCACGACGCACAGCGGGCAGGCCTCCAGGCCAACCACATGTTCCAGGTACAGCGCCCCGCCCATGATGGCGACGCAGGCCAGGAACGCGAGAAGGAAAAGCTGACGGGGGCTGGCCAGGGGCATGGCGGATCCACAGGTACACAGGGGAAAGGCCGCCTACGGTAGTGGAAAGCCTCCGGCCGTTTCAAGCCGCAAGTCCGCTCTGCGGCAAGACATCCCGAATCATGCCGGGCGCCCGCGACAAGCCGCCACAGTCCTGCCGATGGAGCCGAACGGGGAACGCCGGGGGCGTTCCCCATGCTCAAATGCCCGCCACCACCACGGGCAGCCCCGGAGTACGCCGATCGAGCAGGACCAGGCCCTCCTGGAACAACTGGTTGCTGCGCTCGACCTCGCCGAGCTGCGCCAGCAGGCGGCCCAGCTCGGCGCAGGTCTCGGCACTGCGCTGGAAGCTCAGGCTGGCCTCCAGGTATTCCCGGGCCTTGCCCCAGAGCTTGTTGATCAGGCACAGGCGCCCCAGGGTCAGCAGCAGGCCGGGATCGTTCGGATGTTCCTTGAGCCAACCTTCCGCGGCCTGCAATTGCTTGCCCGGATCGCGCCCGCGCACCTGCCCGTAGAGTTGCACCAGGGTCGCGTCGAAGCCTTGCTTGAGCGCATGGCGGAGGACTTCTTCGGCCTCTTCCTCGGCGCCCAGGCGAAGCAGTTGGGCGGCATAGCCCGCGACGATCGCCGGGTCTGCACGCAGCGCCGAAGGCACGTTCTGCCAGCGCTGGGTCAGCGGCTGCAACGCCGTCTCGCCCTCGTTCAGTCCACGCTCGCCGGCTTCCTGCAAGGAAGCCACCCAGGCACGGCGTTCGAGGTCGCGCAGTTCGGAATCCTTCAGCACACGCTCCTTGCGCAGCTCCGGCAGCAGGACGCAAAGAGCCTGCCAGTCGTGCTGGGTGACGTACAGCTGCTGCATCAGCCGCAATACCGTGCGGTGCTGCGGCTGGAGCCCGTGCAGCTCTTCAAGGGTATTGCGTGCCTGCGGGTAGTCGCCGCGATTGATCAGCAGTTGCGCACGGGTCAGGCCGACCAGCAATTGGGCGTCCGGCTCGCGCTCGCGAGCCCGGTTCAGCAGGTCGTCGGCCTCGTCGTAGCGTTCGAGTTCGTTGGCGGCCCGCGCCGCGCCGAGGTAATGCATCAGCGGCCGCTCGCCCATCTCCGCCGCCCGCCGCAAGTGACGCAGTGCCTGCGGCCAGTTGCCTTCGCCGAGATCGCGCAGGCCGCTGTGCTCGGCCATCTGCACGCGACGCCGGCGGTTGTAGCGCGACCAGGGGTTGACCACCCGCCCCGAGCTGCCGAGCAGGCGCAGGACCAGGCGCACCAGCACCACCAGCAGCCAGACCACCGCCAGCAGGGCGAGAAACGACCACAGGCTGGATTCGTAACGGAAGCTCTTGTAGGCGATCAGCACATAGCCGGCCTGCTCGGAAATCGCCAGCCCAACCAGCGTGGCGACCAGCACCACCGCCAGGACCAGGAGGTAGATGCGTCTCATGGACGGCCCTCCGTGGCCGGAGCCGCCTGCGCCTCGGGCACCAGGTTGCCGGCGGCCTCGCGGCGCGACACGTAGGACTGCAAGGCGCTCAGGGCCGGTGCGAGGTCAGGGACCTGCACGGTGACCGGCTGCTTCGCCAACTCATCGATACGCAACTTCAACGCGCGGCTGTCGGCCAGCTCTACGTTGAAATAGCCGTCCAGCACGTCCTGGGCCTGCTTCAGCGCCTGCTCGTAGACTTCCTGCTTGCCATTCAGCGCCGCCCACTGGGCTTGCTCCAGGGCCAGGCCGATGGTCAGGCGCACCTGCGCCAATTGCTCGCCGGCCAGCAGCGGACGAATGTCCTGGCCGGCATTGAAGTCGATGCGGATGTAGCGCGAGATCTTCTCCCACCACAGCTCCCAGGTGCTGTTGCCGTCGCCCCAGGCGACATTGCTGGCACCGCTTTCGCCTTCCTTGAAGGTCGGCGTGAGCGGTTGCAACTGGTTGACCTGCTCGCGCAACGCCGCCAGTTGCACGAACAGCCCGGTACGGTCCGGCTCCGGCAACGCACGCAGGGCCTCGAGGCTGGCCGCCAGCTTGGCGCGGGCGGCATAGGCGCCGGGATCGTTCTGCGCGCGCAGGATGTCATCGGCGCCCTGCACCAGTTCGGTGGCGCTGCCCACGTCCTGCAAGGCGGACAGGCGCAGGCTGGCCAGGCGCAGCAGGTGTTCGGCCTCGGCCAGTCGCCATTGCTGGCGGCTCTGGCCGAGGACCTTCTTCAGTTGCTCGCTGAGATGCTGCTGGTCGCCCTGCAGCTCCACCACAAGGCGTCGCCGGGCCTCCAGTTCGTCCGCGGTAGGCAAAGCGTCCAGGCGGGCAGCCAGTTGCTGGTTACGCTGGGCCAGGGATTCGGTCTTGCCACGGGCATCTTCCAGCTGCGCCAGCTGGTCACGCTCGGTGCCCTGCAACTGCTGGACCTGCCAGAAGCTCCAGCCACCCGCGCCGAGTCCCGCCACGCCAACCAGCAGGGCGAGCAACGCCAGGCCGGTGGCGGTACCGGAACGCCTGGATGCATCGGGTGCAACGGGAGAAGGGGTGGAAGTGGAAGTTCTTGCGTCGTCTTGGGGAGTGACTGCTTCGCTCACAGGTCCATCCTTTGGTCAAGAAAGTTCTAGGCGGCGCTCGTCAGGGCCGCCAGCAAGGCCGGCGCGCTCGCGCCCCGGCAATCAATCACCCGTTGCGCACCCAGTTCGCGCGCCATCTCGGCGACCCGCGGGCTGGGTACGAACAGCGGCAACCGGCCTATCTCGGGCCAATCGGCTGCCGCCAACTGATACAGATTTTGCAAACCCTGTCCACTGCTGACCACCAGGCCGTTCAGGCGTTCCGCCCGCACCCTTGCCAGCAGCTCTCCGGCCGGATAGTCCGGAGCCCGGCGCCGGTAGAGTGGCAGGTAGTCCACCTGCACGCCTTGGCCGCGCAGGCGCTCGGCGAGGAATTCTCGGCCACCTTCGCCGCGCATGATCAGCACTTTCGGATCGTGCACGCGCAGGGAATCCTGGAGCGCCGGCAGCGCCAGCAACGCTTCGCTGTCGTCGCCCTGTTCAGGGTAGGTTACGTCGAGGCCGTAGGCCTCGAGGATCGCCGCGGTCGCCGCGCCGACGCTGCACCAGGTCTGCTGCGGCGGCTGCGGCCAGTAGCGGTCGAGCCGCTCCAGCCCCAGGCGCGCCGCCGGCTTGCTGACCACCACCACCGCGCAGTAGCGGTCCAGGTCGAGCATCAGCGTACGCTGCTCCGGGGTTTCTTCCAGCGGATCGATCGCCAACAGCGGCAGGCTGCTGCTATGGACGCCCGCCTCGCCGAGGCTGGCGGCCAGGGCCGCGCACTCCTCGTCGGGGCGCGTCAGCAGGAGCCGCCAGCCGCTCACGGATGTCCGGCCTCGCCGTAGACGGCTTCGAGAATCGCTTCGGCGCCCTGCTCCAGCAGGTCCTCGGCCACCCGCACGCCCAGCGCCTCGGCTTCCGCCAGTGGCGCCCGCCCCTCGGCGCGCAGCAACTGGGTGCCATCAGGCTGGCCGACCAGGCCGCGCAGCCACAGCTGGTCGCCCTCGCGGATGGCGTAGCAGGCGATCGGCACCTGGCAACCGCCGTTGAGCCGCTTGTTCAGCGCGCGCTCGGCAGTGACCCGCAGAGCCGTGTCGGTATGGTGCAAGGGTTCCAGCAAGGCATGCAGGTCGCTGTCGGCCGTACGGCATTCGATGCCGACGGCGCCTTGTCCGCCGGCGGGCAGGCTGTCGTCGACACTGATCGAGGAGCGGATGCGCGACTCGAAGCCGAGGCGGATCAGGCCGGCGGCGGCGAGGATGATCGCGTCGTATTCGCCGGCATCCAGCTTGGCCAGGCGGGTATTGACGTTGCCCCGCAGGAAACGGATCTGCAGGTCCGGCCGGCGCGCCAGCAGCTGCGCCTGGCGGCGCAGGCTGGAGGTGCCGACCACGCTGCCGGCGGGCAGTTGCTCGAGGCTGGCGTAGGTGTTCGAGACGAAAGCGTCACGCGGGTCTTCGCGCTCGCAGATGGTGTAGAGGCCGAGCCCCTCGGGAAAGTCCATCGGCACGTCCTTCATCGAATGCACCGCGATGTCGGCGGCGCCTTCGAGCAGGGCGGTTTCCAGTTCCTTGACGAACAGGCCCTTGCCGCCGATCTTCGCCAGCGGTGCGTCGAGCAGCTTGTCGCCGCGACTGGTCATCGGCAGCAGGGTGACGGTCAGGCCAGGATGAGCCTGCTCCAGGCGCGCCTTGACGTATTCGGCCTGCCACAAGGCGAGGGCGCTCTGGCGAGTGGCGATGCGGATTTCGCGGGACGACATGGGATATTCCGTGCACAGGGATGCGCCCATGATAACAGTTCGAACCCGAGTGCGCGGACGCTGGGCCCGATAGCCGCACCCGGGTCGCTGGCGAACCGCCGACCGCCGTCAGAGCTGATGCATCAGACGCCTGACTCCGGCCACGTGCCGCCGGCTGACGGTCAGCGCATCGCCGTCGAGGCCTTTCAGGTAGAGCTGGAAATGCCCCAGCGGCGTACGCTGCAGGCGTTCGATCCGTTCGCGGGCGACCAGCGCGTTGCGGTGGATGCGCACGAAGCGCTCGCCGAACTCGTCTTCCAGCGCCTTCAACGGCTCGTCCAGCAGCACCTCGCCCTGCGCATGGCGCAAGGTCACGTACTTGTGGTCGGCAATGAAGAAGATCACCTCTTCCAGCGGGATCAGCTCGATCCCCTTGCGGGTCCGTGCACTGATGTGGCTGCGCGGACCGCTGCCGCCGGAGGCCGGGGGCTTGGTCAGCGCGGCCAGTTGCACGCGGTTCGGTCGCGAGGCTTTCTTCAACGCCTCGGCCAGGTCTTCGCTGCGCACCGGCTTGACCAGGTAGCCCACGGCGCTGACCTGGAAGGCTTCCAGGGCGAATTCGTCATGGGCCGTGCAGAAGATCACAGCCGGCGGCGCTTCCCGCTCGCAGAGTCTGGCCGCGACCTGGAGGCCGTCCAGACCGGGCATGCGGATATCCAGCAGGACGATATCGGGCTTGAGGCTGTCGATCAGCGTCAGCGCTTCTTCGCCATTGCTGGCCGAGGGCTCGAGGACGCGATAGCCGTCCAGTTGCCCTACCAATCGGGCCAGGCGCTCTCGCGCCAGAGGTTCGTCATCGACAATCAGGACATTCATAAGCTCAGGCTTCCTGCATGAGTCGCGCACATGGATAGCGTAGACAGGTGTAGTGCCGTCCGTCACGGCGCTCGACGCTGAGACTCGCTTTAGGCCCGAAAAGTGCCCCAAGTCGTGCATCGATATTGTGTAACGCCTGTCGCGTGCCTTTCGACGGGGGCGACTCGAGCGCCTCGTCGTAGGGGTTGCTCACACATAGCTGGAACACTCCTTCACGATAAACCGCCTCGACCTGCACCAGGCCGCCTTCGACCCGCGGCTGGATGCCATAGATAAGCGCATTTTCCAGCAGCGGCTGCAAGGTCAGTTGGGGGATCGGCAGGTTGGCCGGCACCCCGTGCACCTGCCAGTCCAGTTGCAGGCGATCGCCAAGACGATACTGCTCAATGGAAAGATAGCGCCTTGCCAGCGCCAGTTCCTCCTCCCAGGAAACTAAAGTGCCGGGCTTCGCCAGGCTGGCCCGGAACAGGTCGGACAGGTCCAGCACCGCATGCTCGGCCTTCAGCGGGTCCAGCTCGATCAGGCTGGCGATGCTGTTCAGGCTGTTGAACAGGAAGTGCGGGCGAATCCGCGCCTGCAGCGATTCCAGGCGCGCCTGCAACTCGGCCTGCTGCTGCCGGCGCCACTGGCTCTGCAGGTAAAAGTAGCGCAGCACCAGGGCGGACATGATCAGCGCGATCAGCGCGTGCCGCAGATACAGATTGACCTCGCCGGCACGCGTCAGTTCTCCGCCCAGCTGATAGTGCTCGGCGACCGCCGTGCAGCCCAGGGTGAGGGCCACCACCAACAGGCAGCAGGCACTCCCCGCCAGCGCCACCGGCAGGCGTGCGAGCAATGGCCGCAGGCGGCAGAACAGCGCCGCCGAGAGCAGTACGATCCACTGCACGAACAGCGACGCCAGGGCCAGGCGCACCCAGTTGAAGCTCGGCGTCATCGGCTCCGCCAGCACCAGCACGAGCACCAGCAGCTCCGCCAGCAGCACCAGGGTGAACAGGGCTTCGGCTTCGCAGAGCTCGGGAATGAAGAAGTCGTCTTGGACGGCCGGCCGGGTCGAGCGGCCGGGCTTGAATCGGATAGGCATCGACAGAGTTTCCGCAAGGCCCGTGGCGCCCGCAAGACAGCCGCGGGCGTACGGGCGAAATAAAGCACCGAAATGCCATCTGCCGCAAAAAACCGCGAAACAGCGCTCGTTCCGGCTTCGTCGACGAGCCGCCGGTTTTTCCTCCCGGCCTGCTATCATCGTCGCACTTTGCCCGTCACGCAGGCCGCGCGGCCTGTCCGTTTCTTGTTGCAGCGAGAGATACCATGAGCGTAGAGAAGACCAACCAGTCCTGGGGCGGCCGCTTCAGCGAGCCCGTCGACGCCTTCGTCGCCCGTTTCACCGCCTCCGTCGACTTCGACAAGCGTCTCTACCGCCACGACATCATGGGTTCCATCGCCCACGCCACGATGCTGGCCAAGGTCGGCGTGCTGAGCGACGCCGAGCGCGATGCGATCGTCGACGGCCTGCAACAGATCCAGGCGGAAATCGAAGCCGGCAGCTTCGACTGGCGCGTCGACCTGGAAGACGTGCACATGAACATCGAGGCGCGCCTGACCGACCGCATCGGCGTCACCGGCAAGAAGCTCCACACCGGCCGCTCGCGCAACGACCAGGTGGCCACCGACATCCGCCTCTGGCTACGCGACGAGATCGACACCATCCTCGCCGAGATCACCCGCCTGCAGGAGGGCCTGCTGGGCCTGGCCGAAGCGGAAGCCGACACCATCATGCCCGGTTTCACCCACCTGCAGACCGCCCAGCCGGTGACCTTCGGCCACCACCTGCTGGCCTGGTTCGAGATGCTCGGCCGCGACTACGAGCGCCTGGTCGACTGCCGCAAGCGGGTCAACCGCATGCCGCTCGGCTCGGCGGCCCTGGCCGGCACCACCTACCCGATCCAGCGCGAGATCACCTGCCAGTTGCTGGGCTTCGACGCGGTTGGCGGCAACTCCCTGGACGGCGTCTCCGACCGCGACTTCGCCATCGAATTCTGCGCCGCCGCCAGCCTGGCGATGATGCACCTGTCGCGCTTCTCGGAAGAGCTGGTGCTGTGGACCAGCGCGCAGTTCCAGTTCATCGACCTGCCCGACCGCTTCTGCACCGGCTCCTCGATCATGCCGCAGAAGAAGAACCCCGACGTGCCGGAGCTGGTACGCGGCAAGTCCGGCCGGGTGTTCGGCGCCCTCACCGGCTTGCTGACCCTGATGAAGGGCCAGCCGCTGGCCTACAACAAGGACAACCAGGAAGACAAGGAACCGCTGTTCGACGCCGCCGACACCCTGCGCGACAGCCTGCGCGCCTTCGCCGACATGGTCCCGGCGATCCGGCCCCGGCGCGAGATCATGCGCGAGGCGGCACGCCGCGGTTTCTCCACCGCCACCGACCTGGCCGACTACCTGGTGCGCAAGGGCCTGCCGTTCCGCGACTGCCACGAGATCGTCGGCCACGCAGTGAAGTACGGCGTGGACAGCGGCAAGGACCTCGCCGAGATGAGCCTCGACGAACTGCGCCGCTTCAGCGAGCAGATCGACGCCGACGTCTTCGACGTGCTGACCCTGGAAGGCTCGGTCAACGCCCGCGACCATATCGGCGGCACCGCGCCGAACCAGGTCCGTGCCGCCGTCGCCCGCGGCAGAAAACTGCTGGCACAGCGCTGAAGTCGCGCCCAGTGCCCGGCAGACCTCCCTGTCCTACCCGAGACTTGATCGCACGGCGGGACAGGAACGCCCTTGGAGGTCGACAGCCACTCTAGTGAAAGTCCTTCTTCGCTAACCGGTCGCAATGGCGGAATAACTCAGCATCAGTGCTCATCATTGAAATCATCGGCCCTGGGCGTGGCAAAAATGCCCTTGGCTTCCTGGCGCCGGTAATAGGCTTCGATGCTTAGCCCGGGATCGATGCGCGCCCTGACGATGCAGGGCTGCTGTTGCCAGGGATACTCATGCAGGCGTCGGTCCAGCTCCTTGCGCTCCTTGGCTGGCCAGCCCTGGTAGGTGCGCTGGCGCCAGTAATGGGGATCGCGTCCGGTATGCCGATCATGCTCGGCGGTGACCGGATCCAAGGGGCGGCTCGGCTCCAGGACCGGCAGGTCGGGCAACGGCTGGGTCACGTCCATGTAGCGTTGCAGGCAGTCCCAGAAGGCCAGGGCATTGACCTTGTCGAGACCGAGGGAGTGGACGCGGGTGGCCAGACAGACCTTGTTGTCGGTATAGCGGTGATGCAACCAGAGCGCATAGTCGTGGCTGCCGTAGCCACTGGGCAGCAATTGCAGCACCGGATCGAACTCGTCGAAGGGAGCGACGAACAGGCGGCGGAAGCGACGCTTGAAGCGGAGCATGCCGTCCAGGCGATTGAATTCACTGCCATCTTGCTTGAAGACTTTGCTGTAGAGCCAAAGGATGGCGCTGAAGCCGACTGCACCCATAAAATAAGTAGCTACGCCTATCCAAATTGCTATTTGCAAACCATTGGTTCCAAATATTGTTCCATACTGGTACAAAGCCAATGGGATTGAAAATAAAAAACCCGACATCTGAATAACGTGAAGATATTTTTTATTCGAAAGAAAGGCCACCATGGATATTACTGAAACAGCCACCACAAAGAATGAGCAAACCAAGGTGTAGAGTTGCTGTATGTCCCTCCTCCACTCTCCGGTGGCTTCTCCCATTATGCCAATTCCCAAAGCAATCCATACAAAAAAATAGCACAGCATCCTAAGCGTGAATATTATATAAGGAATTCTGCTAGAGTTCTGGAACTGCCAACGCATAGAGTTGCAATATGCCTCAGCACCTCCAACCTCTGACTTATCCTCAGCCCCGATCGAAAGCTGCCCTACAATCTCCATTTCCGGATCTAGATTGGCATAGTTCCCAAAGGCAAGATGGGTGTCAAAAATACCATTACGGTTAGACTCCTCCTTCCACCTTGGCGGCGGTAAAGAGTCGTTGACTTCACTGCGATAAGCACTGGCTGAGTACGTGGCATCCATGTGTACGGTCATACGTTGAACTCACTGTTCTCTATCAACCAATAAGGTGGCGCAGCATGGGGGCCCAAGTCGTCCGGGGGAAGGTACCGATTGGCGGATGTGAATGCACTCCAACTCTTCGGGCTGGGTTGAGGCAGGACAAGCCGCTGCTCAGGCTGGTCGGCATTGAGTTCGAACTGTGCGCTGATCTTCAAACCCTGGGTCATGCGCATGCTATAGCGGGCCCGAGGAGACAACTGCGGAATCGGCAGGCTGGCCGGCAGCACATAGAGCACGCTGGCAGCATCCAACGGCAAGGCTTCGAGCTTGGCGGGGCCCGCGGGGACCCGATGGTAGCGCTTGACGCCGAACAGGGTGCCCGGATCGATCGGCAAGCTGCTGAGAAACTCCTGGGCCACCAGGCGGAACGCCTTCTGGCCATTCTCGAACATGGCCAGGAGCGGGGAACTCAGCACCACGGCCCAATCGTTTGCCTCCAGCGCCTGCAACTTGGGGTCGATGCAGGATAGCGCAGTGCGGCTGACCGCTTGGCGACCCCGTTCCGCTTCCTGCAAGACAGATCGATGCGCCGCCGGCGCCAATTTGCGCCAGTCTTCCAGGCGATGGACAAAGACCCGCGGATGGCCGAGGACTCCCAGCAATTGGCGATAGGCCGTTTGCGGGTCTTTCAGATGGGCGAAGCGCTGGTCCTGGCCCATCAGCGAATCGAGCAGGCCAGCCTCGGCGAATTGCCGGCCGAAGGGGCCTTTCTTGACGATGCTTTCCGCATCGCTGTCAGTCAGTAGATTAGCGACCACAGTGCCTCCGATCGCCAAAACCGCACCAGCCAGCAAAGCATAAGGATTTACTATCCATCCTAGGACGTAGGCACCCCACAGGCCCCCACCCACTGCGGCCACACCGTAGGCCGCAGCCGCATCGCTATCTCCCTGCCTCAAAGCTCGGTAGCCATCCCATACACTGATGCCTGCACCGAATAGTGTGGCTGCGCCACCAAGCCCACGTAGCAACCCTAACTTAGGGCTGCCTGTTTGAACTTCTAGATTCCTGGCCCATCGAGGGGATATTTGGGCTACCGATATACGTGGGGTTTCTAGATACTTTGCAGTAGATGGTCCGAAAAGCAGCTTTGCATGGCTTCCTCCAGCGGCTGTTAAATCGATTACTGCACCGACAGCCCCGATCGTCCCTCTGTGCTTTTCTCCACTGTCTACAAAGCCACTGTATGCCTGCACCTGCACATTCAAGTTATAAATCGCAAACCCCAGCATCATCGTCGGCACGATGCGAGTGTTCTCCATCACCTGGGTCAACGTGCCTAACTGCGTACGGAGTTTCGTGTAGGCAAGCAGGTCCGGGTGATCCTTGGGTACCGCCACCACCATGACGTTGCGCAGGTTGGCGCGACTCATGCCGGTGTCGCGGGGACTGGTGCCGGCCAGGGGATTGCCGGCACCGTCCTGAACGATGGCGCGCCGATAGCTCTTGCGCCTCAGCTCCTGGCGCTCGACCTCGGTCAGACCGTTGCGCAGGCCGGCTCCGCGCACGCCGACGACAACCATGTCGAGCGGCACCTGACTGTCGGGCAGCAGGCGGATACCTTTCATCTTCACCGAGAGGGCGCTCAGAGTATTGAAGGTCGGTGCGAACAAGCGGTCGAGCTGGATCTGGGTGGCGCCCTGGGACAGCCGGCCGAGTTGCTCGACTACGCTGGCGCCGAACACGTCCAGCAGGTCGCCGAGGAAGTAGGCGAGGCTCTTGCCGGCGCTGGGCTGGTCGACCTCGCCCAGCAGACTGGCTCCCAGCATCAGCGTGCTGAGGCCCATTGCGTCGGGGTCCGGCGTCCGCGGGCTATCGCGCAGCGCCTGCAGGCGCCGAACCGGCTCGGGAAGTTGTCCTTCGTCCTTGGCCAGGAGCATGGCGCCAAGCGGGTGGCTTGCCTGCAGAACCGTGCTGACCACCCGCTCGACATGTGCCGCCAGCGCCCGGTAGGCGGTACCGCTGTACAGTGCGTCGCAGCGGTCGGGAAGCTGGTTCAGCGCAGCCAGTGCCTCGCTCATCAGGCTGTAGGGCTCCAGCAGGGCTTCGTCGCACTGGTGGGTCCAGTCCTGCAACACCGGGTGCAAGGGGCCTTCCAGCAGGGCAACCAGATGCTCGACCTGCTGCGTCAGGTGGATTCGGCAAGACTGTCGCTCCTCGGCGAAGATCGCCTCGTCCAGTTCGGCCTGATCGACCTCGCCCCTGAGCTTGGCGAGCGGGCCGTCGAGCATGTTGCTCAGCACCTGTGCATAGCGTCCGTTGGGACGGTGCGGCAGCAGTGCATTGAGGCTGCGCAAGTAGGCGGCGCAGTGGCGCGCCTGCGCCGCAGCGTGGCGCAAGGCGAACAGCGAGTCGTCGAGCATCAGCCCGATGAGGTTGGGATGGCCACGCAGCTTGAGGGTTTCCAGTACGTCCTCTCCGGCTTCCAGAGTAGGTAGCGCAGAGGGCGGAGCCTGCTTCAGCAGGGGCGCCAATTCCTGCTGGCGTCGCTGCAACTGGCACACCAGCGACTCTTCGCGAAAGGCGGCGAACGCAGGTGTGAATTCCGCCGGGTCTTCCAGCGCGCTCTCGACGTTGAAGTCGCGAGGTCGCAAACCCTGGGCGTGATGATCAATGACCAGCGCGGGTTGATGGATGGAGGCTTTCCAGTGCTGGTTGGCCACCGAGGCGTTCCAAGCGGACGCCATCTGCTGGCAGCGCCGGTTGACCCGCTGCGGGTCCTCCTCCAGCCAGTCGATGTACGACCAAGGCCAGGGAGTTTCGCTATAGGCCATGGTGTAGCGTGGGATCACGAACTGCCCCTTGACCAGCACCGGCACCAGGATCAGCGCTTGTGTCTTGCCTACGGCCGGACGCTTGTCCGCACGCTGGCTGCGCCCCTGCAGGAGATCGACTTCGAACAGGTTGCCCTTGCCATCACATTCCAGTTCGCGCCACAACTTGCCGTCCTGGAACAGGTAGATCCGTCCCGCCCGCGGTAGCGCGCCGGCGGGCAGCTGGTCGCCATAACCGGCCTTGCCCAGCGTTGGCAGGCGGACCAGCGGCATCACAGCCAGGAAGGTGTTCTGCTGGATACGCTCGTGCTCCTCATGGCCGAGCATATCGCTGGCCACCGGAATCTGCAGGATACCGCCGTCCTGTCGCTCGACGTTCAATGCCAGTCGTGCACGCCGATCGTTCTGGTAGGCGGTGCGCTTGCGCACGCCTTCGTCGATACTCTGGTCCTGGAATCCGCTCATGCCTCGCTCTCCGGTGGCAACAGTACGACCTGGCTTCCTTGCGCCGGGTCTCCCCAGACATCGACGATCAATTGTTCCGGCCCCTTCCGCTCGGGACGGCTACGCGCCGGGTTGTCCAGTACCTGGCCCGCTGTCGCCGCATCCGCGTCGAGCGGCGGCCCCGGCAACAGCGGCGCCGCGCCGCTGCCGTTGCCCGGGCTGCCGCCGGAGTTGACCCGGACGTTGGCCCCGGAGAGGGTCACGCCGCTGGCGTCGAGCTTGAGGAAGCTGCCGCCGCCCTTGAGGGTCAGTTCGGCGCCGGCCTCCAGCACCACCTTCAGACCGCTGCTCAGGTGGATCTCCTGGCCGGCCTCGACGAACTGGCCGCTGGCGATCTTCAGGTGCTGGTCGTTGGCTACGGTGAGGTGGTCGCTGGCGCGGACCTCCACCTTGCGCTCGGCGTGGGTGGTGCGGTGTTCCTCGGCCTTGAACTCGCTGTAGCTGTTCGCCTGCACGGTGTCGTGGCGTTGGTGACCGACGCGGATCTTCTGGTCGTGCTCGATGTTTTCG
>Ga0247725_1000050_pt1 | contig 169684 bp, 141 predicted proteins | sample OKSTACKMCFT3sol_FD_183021 | JGI IMG/M metagenome (GOLD analysis project Ga0247725, IMG submission 183021) | Subsurface sediment microbial communities from gas well in Oklahoma, United States - OK STACK MC-FT3-sol | ecosystem: Environmental > Terrestrial > Deep subsurface > Rock core/Sediment...
ATTTAGTGGTGAGCCATTCGAGCAGGGTATCCCCATGCGACAAAAACGTCGGGAACGTTTTTGGACCGCCAAAGGCGGGTCCCGCAGGGACGAACCCCAGGATGGGGTGAGCAAAGTAGTTCACCGCCAGCCTAAAACAGGGAATTCGGGACGCAAATAGTTTTGCGTCACGCCTGTTTCACGCCGCGCGCTCTGCAAGCGGCCGGACAAGACGGCCCGCTGTCTCCTCACCGCTCAAATTCAGAACAAATTTTGCTTAATTCATCACCGCCAGCGCAGTGCTTTCAGCGATTGCACCCTACGTCAGCACCAATTCCACCTACCTTTTACATAACCAGTTGGCTATAATGCAGCCCGTTTTTACAGCAGTTTTGGGTGCGTTTTGATCTTAGTTCGTGCAGTGCAATACCTTTGGTTCAGAATGATCCGGCTTGGCTGGCGTTCATGGCTGAAATTAACCCCATTGATGTTGCTTATTTTGCTGCTCATCTCCACTTTTGTCACACCAGTTCCAGATCAGCAATATCATTTCCCTGATGAAACAACCGCCAGCAGCAATTTTCACGTGGTGGAGTTTAATGACGAAGGCCAGCCACATGATTTAAAGCAGCAGCAGGCTTTGTTTGAACGCATAAAAAAACCTGATTCAGCTACAGCTGAGCTTGTTATTTTTGTCCATGGCTGGCATCAAAATGCGGCCCCGACCGATGCAAATTTTGTCGCTTTTCAGACCTACATAAAAGAGTTACAGCAAGCAGCACCTCAGCGTAATCTTATCGGCCTTTACTTAGGCTGGCGCGGTGACAAGTATGATCCTTTGTGGCTTGATGGTTCCTATAAATCGGAAGGCTGGATGGAGCCTCTTGATTTTCCTACCATTTTTCAGCGAAAAAGAGTCTCTCGTCTGGTGGGAGAGCAAGGTGTCAGTCAGTTATTGGATAAGCTGGACGCTGTAGTTGAACAAGGGCAGCTCAAGCGTTATATCTTTATAGGTCATAGTTTAGGTGGCTCTGTGGCTCTGCATGCGAGCAAAGTGAGAGTAAAAAAGGCAATAGATCAGGGGAAAGACAACCCTAACTTGTATTTGTTGTTAAACCCAGCTGTGACTGCGAAAGAATATAAACCGCTCGACACTTTATTAAGTGTTGACCGGCAAAAACCCAGCATGGTGGTACTACAGTCCAAAGGCGATTTTGCTGTAAAAGAAGCTTTTAACTTCTTAAAAGATGGTGAGCAGGCGGTAGGGAATTCCTGGGCCATCACACACGATATAGACAAGTGTCCACAAGGCAATTGTGAAACTCCTATAGTGCTACATAGCAGCCTTGCCCAGCATGATGCTATACCAGGTTGTATGATGCAGCTAAATCGCTCCGGTTGGCGCATTCGTGCCAGAGTGCAGGCTCGCCGTACTATTCAGAGCTGTGATGACGCCAATATGCAGGCTGTCTGGGTATTGGCCGTGTCGGACGATATTATTTTTGGCCACAATGGCATTTTGACACCCAATCATGCAGGCGCTTTGGCCGAAATTTTAAGTCTGATTGATTACCACAAAAATCAAATTCCAGAAGCTATCTAGCATTTAGTGCCACAAAATAAGCACTGTGCCAGCCACTGTTAAGCTGGCACCTATCCAGGCACCAACTGCTGGCCTTCTTTTATAGACCAGCCACAACAAAGGCACTACCAGTACAGGGCTGACTGAAGACAGCATACCAACCAAACCTGCATCACCGGTTTTTAGAGCCTGCAAAATTAGTGTCATACCAATCACCATGGAAAGCCCTGCATTTACAAACACCATAGCGAAGACTTTTTTGGTCATAGGTAAGTATACTCGAGCCACTTTAACGCCCAGCCAAAACAGTAGCAGATGAGCAAATAAGGCGACAGTCATTCGTACTGCCGAGGCGCTTACTGCGTCTATATCTGTCTCCATCAACGGCTTTAACATTAAGGTTGAGGCGGCCTGACAAATAGCAGAAGTTAAACCTAGGACTATACCGGATCGAAGTTGGGATTGATTCGACTCCCAGTGGTGCTGCTCTTCTGCTCTGCGGCCCAGTACTATGGCTGTCATCACACCTGAGCTTAATAAACCACAACCCACTAAAGTCCAGCCCCAAATAGATTCACCTAAAAACAGATAAGCCAGCAACACAGAAAACATTGCATGAGTTGCAAACAATACACCGGCGCGCCTTGGTCCTAGCCTGTTCATAGAAGCAAATAAGGAGGTATCCCCAATTAAAATACCAATAAGCGCAGATATAGCCAGGAGCGGCAATTGAGGTAAAGCTAAAGTGCTAAAGCCGCCACTGAAAAAAGCCCAAATCCATAACATGCTTGCTGCACAAGCCAGACGCCAGCGGGTAAAGGCAAAAGCACCTAAATGGCTGGAGGCTGTGGCGGATAATAAACTGCCAACAGCCCAGCAGACAGCAGCCAATAAAGCTAAATATTCAAAAGGCACTAATATATTCCTGAAGATAAATAACGATCGCCGCGGTCACAGATAATGGCCACTATCACAGCGTTATCAAGCTGCTCAGCCAGACGCAATGCTGCATAAACAGAACCGCCTGAACTAACACCGCAAAAGATGCCTTCCTGCTGCGCCAACTGACGCATAGTGGTTAAGGCTTGGTCTGTGGTTATATCTATGATTTGATCCACCCGCTGCTTTTCATAAAAGCCAGGTAAATAAGCTTCAGGCCAGCGACGTATGCCCGGAATGCTGCTACCTTCAGCCGGTTGCAAACCGATGATTTGAATGGCGGCATTTTGCTGCTTCAGATAGCGAGACACGCCCATAATAGTGCCAGTGGTGCCCATGCTGGAGACGAAATGAGTGACTTTGCCCAAACTTTGTTGCCAGATCTCAGGGCCAGTAGAGGCAAAATGCGCTGCCGGATTATCGGTGTTATTGAATTGATCCAGTACTAAACCCTGGCCATCAGCCTGCATTTGTTTGGCTAAATCACGTGCGTATTCCATGCCTTGTTCTTTACTGACCAGTATCAGCTCAGCGCCATAAGCCCGCATCGATGCTTTGCGCTCATCCGTCATATTATCCGGCATAATCAGCTTCATTTTATAGCCTTTAATGGCTGCAGCCATCGCCAGAGCTATGCCGGTATTGCCGCTGGTGGCTTCAATCAGGCAGTCTCCTGGTTTTATGTCGCCACGTAGCTCAGCCTGTTGCAACATATAAAGTGCAGGTCTGTCCTTGACCGAACCGGCTGGGTTATTACCTTCCAGTTTTAACAAAACGGTGCTGTTGGTATGACTAGCCATACGTTGTAGCCGCACTAAAGGTGTCTGGCCAACATGATCTTCGAGGGTAGGGAACATAAAACCTCAGAGGGCAGAATAAATTGCGCTTAGTGTAGCGGATCCGACTTAGTGCTTACAGACGGATCCGTTATAACTCAGAGCTTTTAAGATGCAGACAGGCGCTTAAAATTGTCGCATAAGATGGCTGTTGCTATACCTACATTCAGTGATTCGGTATCGCTGAAACTCGGGATAGTGACAGGGTGGCTGATGACTGGTTTTAATTGCGGACTAATACCATTGGCTTCATTGCCCATGACCAGATAACCCCCAGCTTTGCTGAGTTTTAACTGATGCACCGACTCGCCTTCGAGATATGCGCCATAAACCGGCATTTTGCTTTGTGCTAATACAGGCAATAACTCCTGATAATACAGCTGTACCCGCAAAAATGAGCCTTTGGCAGCTGCTATTACTTTTGGATTGTATAAATCCACAGTGTCGGCCGAGCAGAGGATATGGCGAATGCCGTACCAGTCAGCGACGCGGATAATAGTGCCTAAATTACCAGGGTCGTTGATTTGATCCAATACCAGTACCCAATCGCCTTGTTGCTCTTTAAATGGGATGGCTACAGGTATTTCGGCCACAGCCAAAGCTGCATTGTTACTGCTGAAAGTACCAACCTGCACCAACTCATGTTCGGTACACTGCTGTACTAAATCGGCTTTAGTGCACAGACTATGGTGTTGCTGTAAAAACTGTTCAGTACCAAAGATTGCGCGTACTTTCCACGAGCTATGCAGCAATTCCAACACAGATTTTTCGCCTTCAACAAAAAACAGTTGCTCGGCTTTGCGGTATTTTTTTTGTTGTAGGGATCGAATAAGCTTCGACCATTTCTGACTAATCATAAACCCTTCTTACTTGAAGCCGCAGCCTTGTGGACTGCGCTATTTTTTCCGAACATAGATTGGTCGGCGAGACGGGCGGGGATAAACGCCGCCCCTACATTTTTTAACCTAGATCAAGGCCTTATATTTTTGTTGTCCTGCTACCCAGCTTTGATGCACTTTGGTTTGCCACAAGGTTTCCGGCGCTACTTTAAAAATATCACGGTCAACCAAAATAAAATCAGCCCACATACCAGGTGCCAGTGAACCCATGCTGTGATCCTGAAAGGCGCCATAAGCTGCGTCGACGGTAAAAGATTTTAATGCCTGAGTTAAAGTCAGACGTTGCTCTGGCAACCAGCCACCCACAGGTTGATTTTGCTGGTCCTGACGGGTAACAGCAGCATGAATGCCGTAAAACGGATTTGCCAGCTCGACCGGGTAATCGGAGCCTCCGACTATACGGCTGCCCTGATCGACAAAAGTTTTCCAGGCATAAGCACCACGCAAACGGGCTATACCTAAACGGTCTGCCGCCATATTTTTATCCGAGGTTGCATGGGTTGGCTGCATCGCAGGCAGAATATGCAAACTGGCAAAACGTGGAATATCTTTAGGTGAAACTATCTGTGCATGCTCAATGCGATGACGGCCTTGCTCCAGCTGTTCTTTACTGGCCAGCTGTTCAAATCTATCTAACACTAGGCGGTTGGTTAAATCGCCTATGGCGTGCACATTGGTTTGAAAACCTGCATCCAGCGTCAGTTTCATCACAGCAGTTAACTTGTCCGGCTGAGTAACAAATAAGCCTTTTTGGCTTGGCTGGTCAGAATAGGGTTCTATTAAAGCCGCGCCTCGGCTACCCAAAGCGCCGTCACCATAAATTTTGACAGAGCGGGCAACAAAAATATCTTCTTTATCCAGCACAGGGCCAGCTTTTAACCAGTCAGCTAAATGCGGATCTGTGGCTGATAACATGGCGTATATACGCAGCGGCAGCTTGTTGTCTTTACGTAGTTGCTGATAACTTTGCAGGTTTGCTTGATCGACACCAGCGTCGTGCGTCGAGGTAATACCTAAAGCCAATAAGTGCTCAAAAGCAGCGTCTAAGGCGGCTAAACGTTCTGCTTCAGATTGCTGAGGTATTTGTTTTTCCAGCAATAACATGGCGTTGTCTATCAACACACCTGTAGGATTGCCTTCACTATCCCTGATAATTTCGCCACCTGGTGGATCGATAGTTTCTTTGCTGATACCAGCCAGTTGCAAGGCTTTGCTGTTGGCCCAGCCTGCATGCCCGTCAACTCTGGTTAACCAGACTGGTTTGTCATTGATACTTTCATCCAGCAAGGTTTTACCTGGAAACTGCTGTGTTGGCCACAGTACCTGGTTCCAGCCACGGCCTAAAATCCATTGCGAGTGCGGGTGACTTTTGGCAAATGCTGCTACTTGCGCCACAGCCTGAGCTTCGCTGCTACTGGTTCGTAAGTCCACCTGATTCAGGTTTTGACCTAAACCCAGTACATGACCGTGACCGTCAATTAAACCCGGTAATAAAGTCTGGCCTTTACCATCTATTTTCTCAGCTTTGTTGTAAGCCGCTACTGCCGATTGATCACCTCGGGCTAAAACTTTACCGGTTTGATTATCAAATACAAAATGGCTGAAACTGGTGATCTCACCTTTTTCATCAAAACCATAACCCTGAATATTATGCAGTACTACAGGAGCGGCGGATAAAGCGCCACTGGCAAGCAGTAACAGACTGAACACTGATGGAGTAAAACAACGCATAGCACGATTCCCTGGTTGGTCCGTCGCCGGACCTGCCGGGCTAACGGTATTTTTTCTTGGCTTTTTGCTGACGGGCTTTTTCCCGCTCGGCTTTTTCAGCAGCTCTGACGGCTTCTTCTAACTTAGCATTGTGTAATTCCTCTGTCACCATATCTGGTGTTTCCAGACTGACAGGTCCAAACAGGCCAGCACGCAGTTCGGTAATTAAAATAGCGCCTGCTTTTTGTAGGTCGACTACACCGCCTTTGCGCATGCAACCACGGCGTTCACCTAAGGCATCTAACAGGGCGACGTCATTTTCTGGCTGTTCTGTTAGCTGATAACGAGCCATCACTTGCTGCGGATAGGCTTTGAGCAAATAATCTGCGGCGAAAATTGCGATATCAGCGTAATCAAAGGCTGTATCTTTAATCGCTCCAGTGACGGCTAAACGGTAACCGCAGCTGGCCGGGCTTAGCTTAGGCCATAAAAATCCTGGGGTGTCGGTTAAGATCACATTGTTATCCAGCTTGATCCGTTGCTGTACTTTGGTGACACCAGCTTCGTTGCCGGTTTTGGCAATAGTGCGGCCTGCCAGCGTATTGATAATGGTAGATTTACCCACGTTAGGTATCCCCATAATCATGGCGCGGGCGCCGCGGATGTCTAAATTACGGTCGGGCAGCATCTGGTTACAAAGCTCTAATAAAGCCTTGATTTGTTCAGGGTTTTGCTGACTAATAGGAATGGCTTTTATGCCCTTTTCCTGTTCAAAGCGCTCGACCCACAAGGCTGTCACTGCAGGGTCAGCTAAGTCAGCTTTGTTTAGTACTTTAATCACCGGAGTGTCACCACGTAGTTCCGGCACCAAAGGGTTTTCACTGGAAAAAGGAATGCGAGCGTCCAGCATTTCGATAATGATATCGACCTGCGGCATGACTTGCGCAATTTCTTTACGGGCCTTGTGCATATGGCCTGGGAACCAGTTTATCGACATAAAAACTCTCTTGGGTTAGCCGCTTAGCGGTTGGAACAGGAAACAATTCAATATTTTACGCTGTTATCAGGGAGGGCAGGAACTTTTTTCCTCTGTTGACCTCCGAATAGCAGTTTTTGCGTATACCCAAACCACATGGAGTAACAGGGAATGAAGATGTTGAAGTATATGGTCGGGTTAGCTGCCACCACAGTCATCAGTGCCGAACCATTAATGGCTTCAGATTTCAAGCAGGTGCAGGTGCAACTGGAGCATCCGGCCAATGGCGATAGCCTACTGATCCCCAGCGCTAAAGTGTTGTTGCAGTCTGGCCATTCGTCAGATAGCCGTTGGTTGAGCTCAGTAGATTTAACCACCAATAGCGCAAAGCAAGTTCCTATTCCCACACAAGCGCAGTTTTTCCATAAAGCTCAGATTAAAAACCAGACCAAAGAACAGTTAGTGGTATTGGGAACGGAAGGCATCAGTGCTTTTAACGCTGCAGACGGCAGTTGGCAACGATTATTAAATACCGAATCTTTGTATCGCACTGTAGATGGCAAAAGATTGATGAAGCTGGATTTTGTGTATGACTTTAACAAAGACGGTTTGTCAGACTTTATAGTGCCGGACTTTAAAGCCCATCATGTTTACATGCAGCAGCAGAATGGCAGTTTTAGCCAGTTCTCTTTGGCTGTGGATGCTAAATCCCGCTTATTTGATGAAAACCCGGATTACACTAGCCGCAAGGCCCGCTTTTTGGACTGGAATGCCGATGGCCGCACTGACATCGCCTTTGCGATAGACGATAGCTTGTTGTTGTACCTGCAAACCGAAACCGGCTTTTCCACTCAGGCTCAAAGTATTGAACTGGGGCTGGGTTTAACTCCTGATGCTTTGGCTGAACTGCGAGGTGGTGATGGCCGCAGTTTTAAAGGCTTATCAATCAATAGATTGTACGATGTGAAAGATCTGAATAACGATGAAATAGCCGACCTGATAGTACGACAGGAGCAATTTGCTGATGCGGTAGAGCAAAGCTACAGCTATCGCATTCATTATGGCAAAACAGGGCAAGGCAAGCTGTTGTTTAAAACTGAGCCTGATGCATTAATCAACACTAAAGGCATTCAATCTGAACCTGTATTTACTGACTTAAATAATGACAAGAAGCTGGATTTTTTCACTCCTGCTGCTGAATTTGGTATTGGTACTTTAGTCCGGGCTTTGCTGGCTGGAACAGCAAATATGGAGCTGCAATTTTTCCCACAATTGCCAAGTGGTCAATTTCCGGATAAACCAGTGTACCGTCAGGATGCCACAGCTCAGGTCAGCATTGGCAACGCTCAGGTGAATCTACCTGTGCTCAAAGCACTAGCGTCTGAACAAGCGCCCGCTGTGCTATTGATAGGGGATGAGGATCACTTGAAGGTCTATCAAAGTGCCAAAGAAAAACTCTTCAGCAGCAAAAGTATCAGATTAAAGCAAGCCATACCGTTGAATGGTATGCTGGCTTCGACCGAAGATTTGGATCAAAACGGCAAAATGGATTTGATTTTACCTTTCACCCATTTAGATCCGGAGGCGGTGCGTAATCAGCTGCATTTTTTACTGCAGCAATAACTGACCCGATGAGCCGGCAGTATTGTTATGGTCTTAACCATAACTTCATTCTAGGGTAACCACCTTCAGTGCCGGCGGGATCACACATGCCATACCAGCTTAACAAGGGATGGCCAAAACCCCCTCCAGTGCGAAAGGCGGCGATACAAGCTTCTGAACCGCCTTTGTATCCTTCGCTGTGGAACACAAATTCTGGCGGCAGATTTAAATGCTGTAAGGCGGCCCAGGACCAGGCTATGGCTGCCATTTCCTCGGCAGGTCCCTGATTGGCTGACTCATTGACATTGTCATTTAGCAGCCCACGTTGCGCAGCTGGCATCACTGCTATATGACCGGCTTCGTGTAATACATCCCCAGGATGTCGCAACTGAGCCGGGTATATACAGAGTGCTCCGTCTTTAATCAACACCCCTGGTAAAAAGCTGGGCTCAGTCAAAGGCTGTAACTGGCAGCGGATACCTATCTGGTTAAAAAATGCTAAGAGATTTTGTAGTGGCTCTGTCATATTGATCTTCCTAAAACCATCCTCGGATTTGAATTAATTCCTGATCAACTTTCTTTGTTCCTTTTTTATGCTAGCCTAAGTTTTTATAAAACAAAAATAACCACTTAGCTATGACTATTTGTAGTTTTGCAATGCTTGGCCGGGTCTCTGATGTTCAACAAATGCGTAAAGAGTTGCAGTTATTGCTGCAACTGAATTGGCATGCACATGTGAATCAAAGGGATTATCAGGGCGGCTGGGACGTATTGCCTCTGCGCTGTGCTTCGGACCATCTGAACGCTCATGGTATTTTACAAAGTTTTGCTATTTACCCAGTGCAGGACTGGAGCAATCTTCCACATTTGGAGCAAAGTCCGGCCTTACTGCGTTTTATCAACGAGTTGCCTTATCAGGTGAAATCTGTGCGGCTGATGCGCTTACACCCAGGTGCTGAAATTAAACCGCACCGTGACCAGGGGTTAAGCCTGGAACATGGCGAAGCCAGGCTGCATTTGCCGCTGCAAACCAATGACTTGCTGAAGTTTTTTGTCAATGAGCAGTGTGTACCCATGCAGGAAGGCGAGTTATGGTATATCAACGCCGATCAGGTGCACTGGGTCGAAAATAAAGGCGCGGAGGCTCGGATCAATCTGGTGCTGGATTGTGTGGTCAATGAGCAATTAAAGGAACAGGTTTATGCCGGATAGAGCCCTAAGTTATCCAGACCTGAGTGACGTTCTCTTTGGCGCTTGTGCGATTTACCAGACTGCATCAAGTCTCAGAGGAATGCGGACTTACGGCAATTTAACGCTTAGCTGCAAAGCGCTTTATGCCTGTACCTCAATCAGCATTTTGCCTCATCACAAAACTAGTCCTGGCTATGCCCTTTTAGCTGTATGACTAAGTCCATAAATTTTTATCCTGTACAGCCATGACTGCAGACGAAGTGAATTCATCAAAACTTTATGCTCTGTTGCACCGGGACGAGCTGATGTCTGAATTGTTAAGCAGCCAGAGGCCAGAGGATTTTAATCAGATTCTGTTGTTGAGTTCTGGCTTAGATACTGCGGCCTTACAGGCTGGCATAGCAAGGATTAATAGTGTCGCTTTGGTACCTTTGAATGGCGAGTTTTATAAGCTATGGGAACCTTATAAATACATCGGTGCAGAGAATGCATTGGTCTGGATGCCTGCCCATGAAATGACAGACAGTGCATTTTTTTCAGAGCACTTGGTGAAGCTCGGCGGTGGCTTAGCAAAGTCTATGATTCGACCCAAAGTGGCTTTATCTTCTATTCAGCCGGAATGGGCGGGAGATAGCCAGCAAAGCGTCAACATTTTTCATCTGTCTCGTTGTGGATCCACATTACTCGCCCGGGCTTTTTATTTGCTTGCCAACAGCAGAGTACTGTCCGAATCTCCTGTTCTGACAGAGTTTTTATTAAACGGACATCAGACTGCGCCAGACCGGCAGCATTATTTGAAACTACTTGTTCGTTTGCAAGGTCGTCTTGCCGGGCAGGAAAGACAATTAGTGATCAAATGGAATTGTTGGGATTTGGCCTATGGTGCAGAGATTATCCAGTCTTCCCCAGAGGCCAGACATATCTTTTTGCTGAGGCACCCAGAGGAGATCCTTGCATCTCACTTGCTCAATGGAGCTGGCCGACATATGGTCCCAGCCAGCACCTCACCTTCTCGGCGGCCTTTTCAGTGGGGCGAGAATCTTCTGAGCTGGCGTATTGAGGTGTTAAAACACCAGATGTCGCAGATGCTGCAGCTTATCGAATCTGACAAAGCTGGGGTTTTAGTGCTGGATTACGCCGATCTATCTGCCGATACCTTACTGGATATCACTGGCGTGAATCCAGATCGGATGACTCCAGTTGAACAGCAGAATTTAGCCCGTCTTTTGCACGAGAATGTGAAGATCCCTCTGCAAAAGTTTAAAGCCGATGCTACAAAGAAGCGGCGATTCTTTGGCCAGAGTGACAGGCAGCAGATTGAGGTTTTATTGCCGATATATGAGCAGCTGAGGCAATACAGAACAGTCCACTTATAGCATTCTCTGCCTTCTTTTACAGTGTTCGTTCGGTTAATAGCCAGGTCATTTCAAGCTAGAGGGAGGTGAAAAAGCAGCTTCAAATCCAATAGACAATAGATAAATATGTTGATGAAAAATCAGGCCAAGTTGGCAACTATCCCGAATAGTCTAGTTCTGCACTGATCTCAGAGTGACATGTCACTATCAAGTCATTTTTGCATACCCCAAACCTTCTGTTTCGGCAGTTCTACCTGGTTTAGATACAATTTTGTATTGGTTTTCTGGACGAATGCCAAAGTGCTGCTAGGCTGGTAATACTGTATGTAAGTTTTTTACAGGGATCTGATGTCAAGTTTGGATGAAAGGACTTTAGACTATTATCAGGATGCATTGAATCCGGGCAACAAGCCTCTGGATGCTCTATTCCGTGCAGCAGATTTAAATGCACTGATTCGTCAACAACTTAGCCCTCAAACTAAAACCCAGCTGCATACTGAGGACAAAGCTCAGCGCAGCTTGGCCGAGCTTTGTCGGCAAGCTGCAGAGCTAATGCTGGCTGAGGCTGAAGTGCCCCGAGCTAACTACAAAGCCGTTTTGCTTGAACTGAAAGCAAGCATGATTAGTCTTTATGACGCGTTACCTATTGAACTGAGGCTTAGAAAACGACAAATGATAGGCCCATCAGGGCTTATTATGTCTCCGGATCAATGCATTCACACTGTTCAGGATGACCTTAGAGTCAGGGCCTTCTGGCGAGCCATAGATAAAGCGCTCGCAGCAAAACGACAGCAAAAATCTATATACCTGCTTTATCCTGCTTGTGGACCTTTTGCTCCTTTGCTATTGCCTTTGCTGAGCTATTACAGAACTCAGGGGCTCTACTCGCCTGCACAGTTAAGAATCATACTGCTGGATGCGCAGCAGGGGGCAGTAGAGAGTGTTGCTGCGCTGGTGCATCAGTTGCAGTTATCGGAATTTGTCGAAGCTATAGTCTGTGGTGATGCCTGCCAGTATGTTCCGTCCCAGCCCATAGATCTGCTGGTGCTGGAGGCGATGCAACATGGTTTTAGCAGGGAAGGGCATCTAGCTATAGCGAAGCATCTGGTTAATTTTCTTAGTCCAGACGGGGATATGTTGCCACAACAGGTGAGGGTGCAAGCCGTTATCAGTCAGGGACAGCAGGAGTTTATTGAACAATGGCGTGGAAAGGAGGAGCTTAGCGCTGTCAATATGGAGTCAGGTCTGCTGCAACTGCGTCTGGTGTTGGGTGACGTAATGACAGTGAACAAAGAGTCGCTGAAGCGGATGAAAGAACTACATCTTGACCAATTTACCAGCCTTATTGAGGGAAATACTCTGGCAATACCTGAGTTGCCAATTCAGATGAAACATCCTTTGTTGCTGCTGACAACAGAGTTGCAGCTTTATCAGGATGAAGTGTTGCTTGAATACGATTCAGGCATTACTCACCCTCTGCCTGATCTCTGCGTCTGTATTAACTTTGAGCCTTCTGAAAGCCGTTCAGGTGATTTGTTAGTGAAAAGTGGTGACAGACTCAAATTTTATTATCGGCTTAACGGTTTGCCAGGCTTTATGCCTACTCTTGAGGCTCAGTGATACTCATGATGTTTCCGTGGCGCATAGTTGTGTTCAGCAACAGTACTTTGTCTCTGCCTTTAATGACGATGCTGATACAAAAGCAATGCCTTGCCGCTGTAGTTGTCTGTGATGAACAGAGTTATCAGAGTCAGCAATTGCTGAGTTTTTTGCATAACGCCTCGGTACCTTCAATGCTTTACTCGCCAGAAAGTACTGATGCGCTGAGGCTTTGGTTAGCCAAGCGGGAAGCCAATCTGTCGCTTATTTTTTCATTCAGGCATAAGTTACCAGCAGAACTGCTGGATGCTTTTCAGTATGGCGCTTTTAATATTCACCCATCCGCTTTGCCTTTGTTTCGTGGACCTTGCCCTGTGTTCTGGCAACTGAAAACAGGCCAGGTCAAGAGCGCTTTGAGTCTGCACAGGGCTACGGATCATATAGATGGTGGAGACCTGGTGCTGCAACGTACTTTTCAAATTCACCATTTGGATACCTACGGCACACTGATGAGTCAGATTGCGCAACTGGCACCTGAACTTGGGCTAGAACTGATCTATATATTAGATCAGAGCCAAGGACGCATTTCTGGTATTGCCCAGACGGGTGAGTTGCACTACGCACCACTGCCGTCCGCTGAGGATTGCCGCATCCTTTGGCATCAGATGACCGCTGCCCAGATTAGCGATCTATGCCGTGCCTGTAATGGCATCTTTGGCGGCGCAACTTTTGAGTTTAATAACCAAAGATTCCACTTAGTGCAGGCAACGGCAATCAAGTGTCCGACCTATGGCACAGCACCAGGTACTGTGTTGATGGTCGCCGAACCTGAGGGTGTGATTAGTGTGTGTAGAGATGGAGCCGTACGACTGGATGTCATAGCAGCGGCAGAAGGTGTGTTTTCGGCCACTGCCTTTGCGGAGCGCTATGGACTGGATGCTGGCATGCTGCTGCATTAGTTCAGATGTTACAAACGACTACAAGGAGAAATCTATGGAAGCAAATTTAGGATTGATTACAGATTATGGTTTTGCCTGGGCTCCACAGGGCTGGTTGTCCTGCACGGGGCAGCTGGTCAATGTAAGTGGCAATCAGGCGTTATTTTCATTGCTTGGAAATACCTATGGTGGTGATGGCCGCGCCAACTTTGGTATTCCGGATTTACGCGGCCGTGGCCGCATGGGACAAGGTTCAGGTCCTGATTTAACCCCACGAGTGATGGGACAAAAACTCGGAGCTGAGTATCACTCGCTGACCATAGCAGAGATGCCCATCCATCATCATACTGCGACTTTTACGCCTGCGGGTGGTGGCTCAGGTATGCCGCTGACAGCGACTTTAAAAGCTGCTGTTGTTAATGCGACGTCCAATACTCCTTCAACTGGTGCATATCTGGCAAAAACAGCACCAAACTCAGCGTCGGGTCCTCAGGACAAGGCTGAGTTCATTTATTACAGCGGCGTTGCTCCTGAGCAGACTGTAGACCTGGCAGGTTTGACCGTTTCTGGTGGCGGTGGCAGCAGTGGTGGATCAGTCACAGTTGACAATAGTGGTGGCTCAGCACCTTTTTCTGTTTTATCTCCGGTACAGGTGTTAAACCCCTGTATTTGCTCGAATGGGCTTTATCCAATGCGTAACTAACTCGTTTTTTGGGGGGGATCCCCCCCTTTTGTTGGCATTAGTAGGTTGGTAGTACCATGACTAAATTTCATTTTATCTCAGGTTTACCTCGCTCTGGATCGACTTTACTGGCCGGTATTTTGCGCCAGAATCCGCGTTTTCATGCAGCCATGAGTAGCCCTGTGGCTGGTTTAGTGAATGGTGCCCTGGAACAGATGGGCGCCAATAGTGAATCTTATGCATTTTTTGACGAAGCCAAACGCAAAGCTATTTGCAAGGCCTTGTTCGAGGCCTATTACGCCGACAAAAATGTACCGGTAATTTTTGATACCAATCGTCAATGGACTGCACGTTTGCATCAGTTGGTGGAGTTGTTTGACGACTTTAAAGTGATTTGCTGCGTGCGTAACCCCGCCTGGATAATGGATAGTTTTGAAAGCATCCATCGTAAAAATCCTTTTGATTACAGCCGCATGTTTAATGCCACCTCCCGCCAGACAGTCTATAGCCGCTGCGAAGCCTTAATGAGTGCTGGTGGTGCAGTTGGCAGCGCCTGGACCGCTTTAAAAGAAGCCTACTACGGCGAATTTTCCGACAGGTTGCTTCTGGTTGACTACGACATATTGGCCAAGTATCCGGAGAAAACTCTGAAGTTAATCTATCAATTTTTAGACCAAGCTTATTTTCAGCACGATTTAGATAACGTGGATTATCAGGAAAATGAGTTTGATCTTCAGCTTGGCGTGAAGGGCCTGCATCAGGTGAAACGTAAAGTGGAGCATAAGCCCAGGCGCAGTATTTTGCCGCCTGATTTATTTGCCAAATACCAGGACATGGATTTTTGGCTCGATAGCACAGGCACAGCCGCACATAGCATCAGCACTAAAAAAACACATCAAGAACAGCACTCCGGGCTAACCGGAGTAGGACGGGATCATGAATAAAACTCTGTTAAGTGGACTGATCGGTTTATTGATGCCATTGGGTGGCTATGCCTCGATGGCGGGTCGTCACTATGCGGCAGCGCCTGCACCTCAGTGGGAGCCTGCGTCCTTGCTGGATTTGCAGACTAAAACTGCCAACAGGCAAATGGCCTCAGACAGCTCTCCACAACTGGTGCAGGGCCAACAAATTCGCGAACTGGTGATTATTGATGCCGCTGTGCCGGATAAAACGACTTTGTACAAGTCGCTTAAACCTGGTGTGGATGTGGTGGAACTCAATAGCCAACAGGATGGTATGTTGCAACTGCAACAGGTGCTGCAACACTATAGCGGTCTGCAAGCCGTGCATTTAGTGTCTCATGCAGAGCAGGGAAAAATACTGTTAGGTAACAGCAGTATTAGCAGTTCTTTACTGGCTGAGCACGCGGGCTTACTGCGTCAGTTAAATCAATCTGTAGTGACAGGTGGCGACTTACTGTTATACGGCTGCGATTTGGCTGCAGGTGCTCAAGGGCAGGAATTACTGGAGCTTTTTAGCTCTGCTACTCATCTGGATGTAGCGGCTTCGAGCAATAAAACCGGGGCGGCTGAGCTTGGCGGTGACTGGGATTTAGAAATTCAGCAAGGCGATATTCAAAGTACCTTAGCTTTTAGCCCGAAGGCGTTGGCGGATTTTAGTGGTGTGTTGGCTCCAGAGGTTTATACAGCAAGTTCATTTCCTCAAAACAGCTACCAACCATCAATAACATCCAGTGATAATGATCTCCAAGTAACGGGTTCTGCCGACGTGTATGCAGGAGCGTTCTCGGATCGTATATATTTACCTATTAATGTTGCAGGTGGAATGCCAAGTGGTCATTTACAGCTTGCAGCTGCCAATACTTTAGTAAGCTTTGAATTAACCGGGCTAAATGTAAAACCCAATCCTGGTGGTGCGCCGGATGTAAGTTGCTCCCAGCAAGCTGTAGTTACAGGTTATACCTCATCAGCCAGTCAGATCGTTGGCACATTTGATATTCTAAATAGCGACACTACTATCAACGTGAACTTATCCGCCTTTTCTGGTGAGCAAATTACCAGATTTAAGGTTAGTGCCTCTGGTTGCAATAGTGTGTATCACTCGTTGCAAATTCAGAATTTTACCGTTGATAACAAGAAAAGAAACGGAGATGACACAACAGCCCCAGCCTTTGAAAACTCTACTCCTTCAGCCAGTTCCATTACTCAATCCGGCTTTGATCTAAATGTAGATATTAACGAAGCGGGCCATTTGTATTACGTGGTGGTGGCCAATGGTGCTGCTGCGCCAACAGGGGCCCAAATTAAGGCCGGGCAAAACAGCAGCGGTGCGGCCGCTATCTTGTCTGGTAACCAGCAGGTAAACACCGGACAATTTAGTCATACCTTTAACGTCACAGGATTAAATTCGGGCACTGACTACGATGTGTATCTGGTAGTTGAAGATGATGAAGCAGTGCCAAACCGCCGAACCATAAAACTGGATGCGGCGACAGCATCGCCTCCCCCTACAGTGACTGCAGTGACTGCCTCAACAGCGGACGGCGCTTACAACGCTGGTGATGTCATTAGTATTCAGGTGAATTTCAGCGCCAATGTGACAGTCACTGGTACGCCGCAGCTAACACTAGAGACAGGCGCGACGGACAGAGTTGTTAATTACAGCAGTGGTTCAGGCTCTAGCAGCCTGACCTTTAACTACACTGTGCAGGCGGGGGACACCAGTAGCGATCTGGACTATCTGTCTACAAATGCGTTAGCACTCAACAGCGGTACTATTAAAAATGGCTCGGCAGTAGATGCTGTATTAACCTTAGCTACGCCTGGCGCTGCCAATTCGTTGGGGGCAAATAAAGCTCTGGTGATTGACACTACTGCCCCAACAATAGCTACCAGTTCTGATAAAGCCACGCTGAAAGCCGGAGAGACAGCAACGCTGACCTTTAGTTTAAGCGAAGCAAGCAACAGTTTCACGGATGCAGATATCAGTGTTTCAGGCGGTACTTTGTCTGGCTTTTCCGGCAGTGGTGCCAGTTACACCGCAACTCTGACGCCAAGCGCCGATAGCACAGCTTCTGCGAATATAGATGTACCGGCTGGTGGTTTTACAGATGCTGCAGGTAATACCAATACTGCTGCGACTCAGTTATCACTGACGGTAAACACAGTAGTTCCTACAATTAGCTCTATTAATCGTGTTTCCGCTGCTAACTCTAATGCCAGCAGTGTTGACTACAGTGTCAGCTTTAGTGAAAGCGTGACAGGAGTGGATACGTCAGACTTTACACTGACTGCGACAGGCAGTGCATCAGGTGCTATTTCCAACGTTACTCCCGTCAGTGGCAGTGTTTACACTGTCACGGTAAATAGCATAACAGGGGACGGTACCCTTCGCTTAGATTTGAAAGCTTCTGGTACCGGTATAACAAATGCGGCGGGTAATGCTATCGCATCAGGCTATACCAGCGGCCAAATCTACACTTTTGATCATACCGTGCCTGCTGTGACATTCGTCAGCGTGCCAGCTTCATCGTCTTATATTGCTGGTGCTCAGCTTAACTTTACAGTGAACTTTAGTGAAGCCGTTACTCTTGATACCACAGGTGGAACTCCTCGTATTGCGATCACTATGGGGAGTTCTACTGTCTATGCCAGCTATGTTTCAGGCTCAGGCAGTAGCGCGCTAACCTTCCGTTACACAGTGCAAAGCGGCGATCTGGATGCCGATGGTGTAGCTTTGGCTTCTGCGATAGACCTCAATGGTGGCACCATCAGGGACAGTGTGGGCAACAATGCAAATACCACGCTGAACTCAGTCGGCAGCACAGCCGGTGTAGTAGTGGATGCCGTAGCTCCGGCTGCACCTTCAGCGCCGGATCTGACCAGTGGCTCAGACACTGGCAGCAGCACCAGCGACGATATCACTGGGGACGAAACTCCTACCTTTACCGGTACAGCGGAAGCGGGCAGTACGGTCACCTTGTACGACACGAATGGCACTACAGCGTTAGGCTCTGCCACTACAAATGGCAGCGGCAACTGGACTATTACCAGCTCGGTTTTAACTGCAGGTAGCCATACAGTCACAGCTAAAGCTGCAGATGCAGCAGGTAATGTGTCTTTTGCCTCCGCGGATTTAACTATCACTATAGATTTAAGTCTGGCGCCGCTTGAAGTCACGACGAACTCAGATTCAGGCGACGATGCGACTATAGGTGCCAGCCTAAGTGCAGATACAGCAGATGGTGGAGGTTTATCGTTACGGGAAGCCCTGCATTATGTTGCAAACAATGGAATCATCACCTTCTATCATTGCCTGGACGGTCAAACTATAGCCCTGAGTTCGGCGGCCACTGTCAAATCTGGCGTCACTCTGGATACCAGCGCAGTTGATAATTTGACTATTAGTGGCAGCCAGCTGAACCCTGCTGGTGCATGGGCTATTACAAATGGAGCTGGTGGTCAGCTGACGTTGGCCAGTGTAGTGTCTGGTTCTGCCGGACTGACCAAAACCGGCGCTGGTACTTTGGTACTTAGCGGGACTAATACCTACAGCGGTGTCACTACGGTGAGTGCTGGTACTCTGTCTGTGGCCAGCGATGCCAATCTGGGCGCGGCCAGCCTGAGTTTAAGTGCGGGTGCGGTGCTGAATCTGACCGGTGTGACTACTGTAGATAACGCTATCAGCCTTGCGGGTGCGGCCAGCATCAATACAGATGCGAACGTCACGCTGTCGGGCGCACTGAGCGGCAGCAGTACCCTGACCAAAACCGGTTCTGCTACTTTAACGCTGTCGAATACCTCCAATGCCACAGGGATGTCAGGTGGGGTGACGGTCACAGCCGGTACCTTGTCCTTGACTGCTAAAACGAGCATGCCAACAGGGACCTTAACCCTCAATGGTGGCTCGTTATCTGCGACGACCTCGATAGATCTGGATAACAACATCCTGATTGGCAGTTCAGGTGCAACTATTGCAGGCGCTTCGTTGGTGGAGTTAAAAGGGGTGATCAGTGGTACAGGCAATCTGACTAAAACCTCAACGCAGAATCTCTTCTTGTATGGCAACAATAGTTTCTCTGGCGATCTGATTGTGAACTCAGGTTTTGTCGCCGCCTTCAATCATATCAATGGCTTTGGCTCTGGTGTGATCCGATTGGCGGATTCCACCACGCTGGCCTTTGCCTCTGTGGGCACGGCGACTTTGGCCAATACTATTGTGCTAAGCGGTAATGCTTCCTTAGTAGTTGGCAATACAGGCAATGACAATGTCACTATTGGTGGTGTTATTTCTGAAACTGGCGGCAGCCGGAATCTCAGTCTGAATTCGGGCACTGCCTCGACCTCAAGCCTGAGTTTGGCGGCTGCGAATAGTTATACCGGGACAACCACTATTAGCCAGGGTGTAATTAACATTACCGATGCGACCAACATCAGTGCCGGAAATCTAATTTTAAACGGCACTGACGCTAGTTTGCGCATCAGCGGTTCTAATGTCACATTCGCCAATAACATCAGCCTGAGCAATAACGCCAGCATCCGCACGAACAACGCTGTGACCTTGTCTGGTGTGGTCAGTGGCAGCAGCAATCTGACCAAAAGTGGTACAGGGGTGCTGACGCTCTCTGGTACCAATACCTATACAGGCACCACCACAGTCTCTGCCGGCACTTTGGCGGTGACAGGCAGTACCACGAGTGTCACCACTGTGGCCAGCGGCGGTACTTTGGCTGGTAACGGTACCTTAAGTCAGGCCGTCACAGTGCAAAGTGGTGGTACGCTGGCACCTGCTGGCTCAGGTGTAGGGCAGTTAACCTTAGGCAATGGTTTAACCTTGCAATCCGGTTCTACCCTGGCGCTTGATATCGCAGGCAGTGTCGCTGGCACGGGCTATGACCGGGTCAATGTGACCGGTGCTGTGAATGTCACTGCCGCAACTCTGGCGTTGAACCATAGTTACGCAGCGGCGGACGGCGACAGCTATACAGTGATTGTCAATGACAGTAATGATGCTATCTCCGGGACATTCTCTGGCGTAGCCGAAGGGGCAACAGTGACGGCGACGGGCAACTCCAGCAGTTTATCTGTCAGTTATCTGGGGGACACAGGCAATGACATTAGCCTGAGTTTCCTGGCTGTTCCTGGTGCACCTACGGCGGTTACAGCCACTGCAGGCAATGCGTCCGCTTCAGTTGCCTTTACTGTACCTTCAGTGACGGGTAGCTCGGCTATCACCGGCTACACTGTGACTTCGACGCCCGGCAATCTGACGGCGACTGGAACTTCGTCTCCTATTCAAATCACAGGCTTGACCAATGGCACCTCGTACACCTTTACGGTCAGAGCGACCAACTCAGCAGGTCAGGGAGCGGCGTCTGCCTCGTCCAATGCGGTGACTCCGGTGGCGCCTGTCACTAATACGGCGCCTGTGATTAGTGGCTCTCCGGATACGACTGTGGCCAGGGGCTCGTCTTATAGTTTTACGCCGTCGGCCTTTGACGCTGATGGTCAGGCGCTGACCTTCAGTATCAGTACTTTACCTGGCTGGGCCAGTTTCTCCAGCAGCACAGGTGCGTTAACCGGTACTCCGGCTGCGACTGATGTAGGGACCACCTCCGGCATAGTAATTAGCGTGTCCGATGGCACGGCCACGGCCAGTCTGCCCGCCTTTAGTATTACGGTGGAAGGGAGCAATGTCGCGCCTGTGGCTGCCGATGGTGCGGCGACTACGGCAGAAGATACGCCAGTGAGTCTGAGCTTAACGGCACAGGATGCGGACCAGAATCAGCTGAGCTATGAGATAGTGAGCGCACCTGCACACGGCAGCGTGACCCTGCAGGGGTCTACTGTGGTGTATACACCGGAGCGAAACTACCATGGCACCGACAGCCTGAGCTTTATCGCGAAGGATGCAGAGCTGAGCTCCAGTACAGCCAGCATCAGCCTGACGGTGACGCCTGTGAATGATGCCCCTGTGGCCGTGGATGATAGTTTCACGCAAGAGCGGGTGACATCTGAACAGTATGCACTGGCGGTGTTAGCCAATGACACCGATGTGGATGGCGACCTACTGCGCATTGATGGCGCATCCACTACGGTCGGCTCGGTGAGCTTTAGTGCGGACAGCTTAAGTCTAACGGTGCCTGCGCTTTATGTCGGCCCTGTCACTCTGCGCTACAGCGTCACCGATGGCAAAGGCGGACGTGGCACGGCCACTGTTGGTCTGCTTATCGAAGGCGGCAATGCGGCGAACCTCCCTGTGATTACAGTGCCTGCGGATATCGTGGTGAATGCCACAGGACTCAGTACCCGTGTCGCGCTTGGAACGGCCACAGCGGTGGACCGCAATGGCAACCGCCTGAGCGTTTCGTTGATCAGGGGCGAGCCACTCTTTGAGCCGGGCGAGCATACGGTGTATTGGCAAGCGACCGATGCAACAGGCAATACCGCGACCAAAGCACAAAAAGTCAGTGTGCGTCCGCTGGTCTCGCTCAGTAAAGACCAGGTGGTGACCGAAGGCAGTGATGTGTCGGTTGATATCATCCTCAATGGCCCATCGCCTGTGTATCCTCTACTGGTCCCATACAGTGTCAGCGGCAGTGCCGATGGCACAGACCATACCCTGACTTCAGGCGTGGCAGAAATCAGCTCAGGCGTGGGAACCAGTATCAGCTTTACCGTGCTGGAGGATGGTCAGGCGGACCCGCAGGAAGACATTGTGATTTCGCTGGGTGCTGTGAACCAGGGCAGTAAAAATAGTACCCGTATTGAGGTGAGTGACCAGAATATTGCCCCTGTGGTGGCGTTGGGCGTGACACAAAGCGGTGAAAACCGCCTGACTGTGGCGCAAAATGGCGGTGCTGTGACCATCAGCGCGGCCTTCTCGGATGCCAATACAGCAGATGTCCTGACCGGTAACTGGACCCTGGGGGGCCTGACCAATGCCAGCGCAGAGCAGACCCAACTGAGTTTTGACCCGGCTGAACAGGGACCTGGCTTGTATCAGGTCAGTTATACCGTGACAGACAATGGCAGTCCGGCGTTATCCGCCACATCCAGCGTCTTTGTGGTGGTTCAGGCCAGCTTGCCGACCCTGGGCACAATCGACTCAGACGGTGACTTAATTCCGGACAATGAGGAAGGCTTTGCAGACTCAGACGGGGATGGTATTCCGGATTATCAGGATGCCATCAGCGAATGTAACGTGATGCCGACCGAGTTACTGGGGCAGACCCAGTTCCTGGCCGAAGGTGACCCGGGCGTGTGTTTACGCTTAGGCACAGTGGCAGCGCAAACCAATGCCGGTGGTCTGCAAATTAAACAAGAGTCGATACAGGTAGACCCTGTGGCTGTGTATATAGGGGGTATCTTTGATTTTATCGCCTATGGCTTACCTGAGCAGGGCCAAAGCTATAGCCTGGCCATTCCGCAACGAGCGCCGGTGCCGGCCAATGCGGGCTATCGCAAGTACAGCGATGCAACAGGCTGGGTCGCCTTTGTCCGCAATGAGAAAAACAGCGTGTCCAGTAGTCCGGGCGAGTCTGGCTACTGCCCACCACCAGGTGATGCGTCCTGGACTCCGGGGCTGACAGAGGGTCACTGGTGTGTGCAGGTGACAGTAGAAGACGGTGGTCCGAATGATGCTGATGGTGTGGCCAACGGCGCTATTGTTGACCCGGGTGGTGTGGCCGTGGCCCTGAGCAGCAACCGTCTGCCTGTGGCTGTGGCGGATACCGCCAAAACCCAGGAAAACACCGCTGTGGTGGTGAATGTACTGGCTAATGACACGGACGCAGATGGCGACAGCTTAAGGATAAGCCAGGCTGTGGCTAATTTTGGTGCTGTGACTATTCTGGACAATCAGAGCCTGAGCTACATGCCGACAACCGACTTTAAGGGAATAGATAAAGTGGTGTACAGCATCACAGATGGCAAAGGCGGTACAGCAAGTGCAGAGCTGCTGGTGGATGTGTCTGGCAACACTGCACCCGTGGCGGCCGATGATGTGGCTTCCACTGATGACAAGACTGCAGTGCTTATTGCTGTGCTTGCAAACGACAGGGATGCGGATGGTCATAGCCTGACCGTCAGTGCAGCCAGTGCCCAGCAGGGAACAGTGCGTATCGAGGCCGACCAGCGGCTACGTTATACACCCAAAGCAGGGTTTAATGGAGTGGATATCATCAGCTACCGCGTGACAGATAGCCAGGGTGGTGAAGCATCAGCACAGGTGCGGGTGACAGTGACGGCATTAAAAGATGTTGTCGTGGACAACAAATCCGGAGGAGGCAGCATGACGCTGTGGATGGTGTTGGCGTTAGCGGGGGCTGTCGTACTGCGCCGCCGCTCAGTCGTGGGATTAGCCGCTGTGGTACTGCTATGGTTCAGTCCTGTCAGTCAGGCTGAGCAGTGGTATCTGCAAGGCTCGGTAGGCCATAGTAAAGCCGACCAACAACAAAGCCGATTGGTGGAAGAGTTACCAAATGGCACTATCACAGCCTTTGATGATAACGACAGTAGTTATGGTCTGGCCTTGGGCTATCAGCTGCATCCTCATGTAGCCTTAGAGCTTGGTTATCAGGATTTAGGCGAAGCTGGCAGTGAAATCAGCGGAGAGAGCCTGACACCAGCTCAATATCATGATCTGGTGAAAGCAGTGAGTCCTGTGCTGGTGGATGGTTACACAGCAGCAGTGCGATTGAGCCTGTGGCAAAACGATCTGTTGAACCTCGAGGTACCTTTAGGTCTGTTTTTCTGGGATTCGAAGATAGAGAGCCAGATGGGTGACACTGTGTTGCGTTCAGAAATGGACGGCAATGACTGGTTTCTCGGGGTGCAACTGAACTACAAGTTGGCGCAGGACTGGCAGCTCGGTTTGGGTTACCAGCAGTTGAATCTGGAGCCTAACGATGTGAATAGTTGGCAACTCAGTGTGCGCTTTAGCTTTTAACTGATCGATCACAGATGACAAAAGGCGACTTCGGTTGCCTTTTGTCTATTCAGAGCCCGGATAGCAGTTTTAAACTGCGACATTCTGTTATGTTTTGTGACAAAAAAGTCTGCGCCCAGGAGTTGTGCTTTGTTAAGCTAAAGGCAAAACAAAGTGGAGTAAAACTTATGTCAGGTCAAGGGTCGGGCGGCAATGTACTGGCCGCACTATGTAGTGTTTTTGTCCCTAGCTTAGGCCAGTTGTTACAAGGTCGCTTATTCGCAGCTGTCCTATTTTGTGCCATTACATTGGTAGGTTATGCACTTTGGTGGTTAGTTATACCTGCTATTATCGGCGCTATAGCTCACTTATGCGCAGTACTGGATGCCGCTCGTTTTCGATCATACCGCTAATAAAGTTGCGCTAATGAACAGGTTGTTTCGGTAAAGCTGCAACCTGAACGCCAGACACATCAGCGTTCAGGTCCTAAGCGTTTTAGAATGGCGGCTGTGGGTTATCGCCCTGAATAAAGGGACCAACTTTGGCCCAGACTTCTTTTGGCGGGATCCGGCTTTTACTACCTACGACACAAAATAGGCCAGGGTTAGCTAAATCGAAACTACCAGCTATGTTCCAGGATTCATAAGGGTGTGAATCATGGATCAACAACAAGGCCGGTGTTTGAGCTGTGCCTGCAATGACATGGAACTGATCCAATAAATCCAGTTTCATAGCGCACAAATAATAAAGCGAATATTCAGTCCATTTCAGTTTTAAGAAGCGGCCTATCCACCAGTTTTTTGGATTCGCCGGATCGTGCAGTGAACACAATGCATCCACCCAGTTTTCCCCTGCTTTATTTGGAGATAATTCCAGCATCAGCTTTTTGCTCAGGGTTCTGCACATTAGGGCTGGGGTGACTGTCATGCCCAGTTCTTTTGGCCCGACATTCGGATCCATATTTAAAATACGGGCAGAAGATTTCCACCATTTGGGGTGTTGTGACCGTTGCTCGTACTGCAGCAACGCTTTGCCTTCGATAATAAGTTTGCTTTCATCCAAAGGTTTCAGGCAAATCACATCTGCATCCAGAGTCAGATAAAACTCATTTTCAACTAAATTGGCGATGGCAATTTTTAATAGCTGTTGTTTGCGCCAGCCGCGCATTTTTGGATACTTTTTAAATTCAGGCAGTAAATCATCTTCTGCCATCACTTTAATATTCAGACCTTGCCAGCAGCTGTATTCCTGTTGTACCAGCCCCACCTCAGCAGCTGGAACCAAAACAAAAATTTCCGAGATAGTTCCTGCGGCAACAAAAGTCTGTAATGACGTAAATAAGATATGAGCGCGTTTCAGATCGTTTACATCATAACTACCGCTTGCTTTTAATGGCAGAACTGCACTAATCGCCATACTAAACTCCTGTTATATAATCAGGTTTTTACTAAACCCTTTAGATGAATGCTGGTCACAGTGTGGCCAATGACTGTGCATTAATATTCAAATTTTACCCTGTCAGGGTACAGAGCCTCAGCTGAGGTAGCTATGTTTTATCGGACTCAAGCGTGGTAAAAGGCACTGAACAGTACATGAAGTTTGTGTAATATACGAGGCCCGATTTTATACATAACCCCTAATTTGTATCAAACTAAAATGCTGCTCAGTTGAGATTTTTTGCGGTATTGAGTTGGCTTTGGATAGATAAAACACGAAAAAGTTGCTTTGTGTTGCCGCTGTATCTGCAGTTATGCTGTCTGTTTGAGAGTAAAACCGATCAGGTACCTGAATAAACAAGGAATAAAGATGATTTTACCTGTGATTATGGCGGGTGGCTCTGGTAGCAGACTCTGGCCTTTGTCCCGTGATTTGATGCCAAAACAGTTTTTAAAGCTCGATGGTGATCTGACCATGTTACAAGCTACTGTGATGAGGCTACAGGGACTGAATGCTGAAGCTGCGCTAGTGATTTGTAACGAAGATCACAGATTTGTTGCAGCTGAACAGCTAAGGCAAATAAAGCAGTTAAATCATAATATTATTTTAGAGCCAGCAGGCCGAAACACAGCGCCCGCTATTGCGCTTGCCGCTTTAACTGCTACAAAAAAGGGCCTGGACCCATTATTACTGGTGTTAGCTGCAGATCATGTGATTGCTGATGTTGAAGCCTTTCAGCAAGCCGTTATGACTGCAACAGATTTTGCCAATGCCGATCAGTTAGTCACTTTTGGCATAGTGCCCACAGCGGCCGAAACAGGCTATGGCTATATCAAAAGAGGGCAGAGCAAAGATCTGAATTCGTCTGCCTATCAGGTCGCACAGTTTGTTGAAAAACCTAAGCTTGATACTGCATTGCAGTATGTAAAAAGTGGTGAGTATTACTGGAACAGCGGCATGTTTTTGTTTAAAGCCAGCCGTTATCTGGCAGAGCTAAAACAGCACAGGCCTGATATCTATGCGGCTTGCCAGCAAGCTATGGCGGAAGTGGACCCGGATCTGGATTTTATCCGGGTGAATCAACAGGCCTTTTTAGCTTGTCCCTCTGAGTCTATTGACTATGCCGTGATGGAAAAAACTTCAGCAGCAGTGGTTGTGCCTTTGGACGCCCGCTGGAGCGATGTTGGTAGTTGGTCTTCCTTATGGGATATTTCCGCGAAAAACACAGAAGGCAATGTACATAAAGGCGATGTGTTGAGTTGTGATAGCAGTGACAATTATGTCTTTGCGGAAACTGGGCTGGTCGCTACCGTTGGGCTGCAAAATATGGTGGTAGTGCAAACCAAAGATGCGGTGCTGGTCGCCACTAAAGACAGAGTGCAGGATGTCAAAGCTATAGTGCAGCAGCTGAAAGAGCTGGGGCGAAGCGAGCATAAAATCCACCGCGAAGTGTACAGACCCTGGGGTAAATATGACTCTATTGATCAGGGCCAGCGTTATCAGGTTAAGCGTATTACGGTCAATCCAGGTCAGAAACTGTCGGTGCAAATGCACCACCACAGGGCTGAGCATTGGATAGTAGTGGCAGGTACGGCTTTAGTCAGCATAGATGGCGTTGACAGCATGCTGTCAGAAAATCAGTCAGTCTATATACCTTTAGGCGCAGTGCATGCGCTGGAAAACCCGGGGAAAATTCCGTTAGAGCTGATTGAAGTGCAATCCGGTACTTATTTAGGCGAGGACGATATAGTGCGCTTTTCAGACAGGTACGGCAGGGTAGAGGCTAAGTAATATGTCATAAGGGCAGGCACTGAGTCTGCCCTGTAGTGAGATCAACGCATGGTAACGAATTCTTCAGTAGAAGTTGGGTGTATAGCCACACAGTTATCAAAATCAGCTTTGGTGGCGCCCATTTTTATCGCCACACCAAAACCTTGCAGCATTTCATCAGCGCCAAAACCTATCACATGCAAACCTACTACTTTTTCAGTAGGGCCGGCGCACACCAGTTTCATCCGGGTCAGCTGACGATGCTGGGTTAAAGCCGTGTACATAGCGGCGAATTCGCTGCGATAGATTTTAATCTGGTCATCACCAAATTGCTGACGCGCCTCGTCTTCAGTTAAACCTATAGTGCCGATTGGAGGGTGCGAAAACACCACTGTAGGCACAGTGTTGTAATCCAGCTTGCTGTCGGGTTTGTTGTTAAATAACCGCTCGGACAAACGTCGTCCGGCTGCCACTGCTACCGGAGTTAAGGCCAGGCGTCCTGTATTATCACCCACAGCATAAATACCAGGTACATTGGTATTCTGATACTCATCTGTAGGGATAAAACCCTGATCATCCAGCTTCACGCCAGCTTTTTCCAGCTGCAGCTGATCATTGGCTGGCTCGCGGCCTATAGCCCAAATCAGACAATCGACAGTTAAGCTATTGCCGGTCGATAACTGCACAGTTAAAGAGCCATCGGCATTTTTGCTAACAGAGCTCACTTCGGTATGGCTGTGTAGCTTAGGGCCATCTTTAGCCATCAGCTCCACTAAGGTGTCGGACAACATCGAATCGAAGCTGCGCAGTGGTTTGTCTTTACGCACCAACAGGTGGGTTTCGCTGCCAAGAGCCTGCATCACGCCTGCAATTTCGACCGCAATATAACCAGCACCGACCACAGCAACACGTTTGGGCTGGCTTTGTAAGGCAAAAAAGCCATCGCTGTCTATGCCAAACTCTGCACCTGGTAGATTAGGGCGCACAGGACGACCACCTGTTGCTATCGTAATATGGTCGGCGCTATACAGCTTGCCATCAATTTCCACAGTGTTTTTATTCACAAAACGGGCGAAGCCACGAATAACAGTGACGCCATTTTTTGCCAGAACTCTGTCGTAAGAGCCATGAATGCGTGAGATATAAGCTTCGCGGCTTTCAACTAATTTGCCCCAATTTAACTCAGGCATTTGTACATCTAAACCATAATCCGGTGCGTATTTAAAGGCGTCGGCAATTTGACCTGCAAACCACATGGCTTTTTTTGGCACACAACCCACATTAACGCAGGTGCCACCTAAATATTTGGCTTCAATAATGGCGCATTTCTGGCCATGGCTGGCTGCTCTGTTAGCACTGGCAATACCGCCGCTTCCGCCACCTATGGCGATATAATCAAAATGTTCAGTCATGCTTGGGTGTCCGCAGGAAGATAGATTGCACTGGTTATATGGGGTCTGGTGCCTGAACTCAAGTAAATTTGCGACAAAGTCTATTCAGAGCTGACACAAAATGCTTGAGAACATTAAAAAAGCCCCAATAATTCAGTGATAACCTGCGTATTGCCAAAACGCCTCCCAATTCAAAGGCCAGAAGAGATAAACCATGACCCAAGCCTTACCTGTATTTAGTCAAATCGACCCTTCGCAAATCAAAGCCCGTGTAGAGCAGTTGATTGCACTCTGTACTGCCGATATCGAAGCTGTAGTGCAGGACCCAAACCCAAGCTGGCAGTCACTGATTGTGGCGCTGGAAGAAAATAGCGACGAGTTGGGTAAATTCTGGTCGCCTGTATCGCATTTAAATTCAGTGAAAAACAGCCCTGAATTACGCGAAGCTTACGAAAGCTGCCTGCCGCTGTTATCCGATTTCAGCACTTATGTTGGCCAACACGAAGGTTTGTATCAAGCCTATTTAAAGCTGTCGCAAAGTGCTGAATACGCCACTTTAACTACAGCGCAGCAAAAAGTGATTCAAAACGCGTTACGCGATTTTAAATTGTCCGGTATTGGTTTATCGGATGAGAAAAAGCAGCGCTATGGTGAAATTCAAAGCCGTTCTTCCGACTTAGCCTCGAGTTTTTCTAACAATACTCTGGATGCTACACAAGCCTGGTTTAAACATATTGAAGATGAAAGCCTGTTGGCAGGTTTGCCTGAAGATGCCAGATTAGCTGCGGCTGAAGCGGCGGCGCAAAAAGAATTGTCCGGCTGGGTCTTTACGCTCGAATTCCCGAGTTACATCGCCATCATGACCTATGCCGACAACCGCGACTTAAGAGCTGAGTTGTATCAGGCTTATTGCACTCGTGCGTCTGATCAAGGTCCAACGGCGGGTCAGTTTGATAACAGCGCTATTATTGAAGAAACCTTAGCTTTGCGTCACGAACTGGCGCAATTGCTAGACTTTGATAACGCTGCAGAAGAATCATTGGCGACCAAAATGGCAGAAAGCCCGGCACAAGTGCTGGAGTTTTTAGCTGATTTAGCCCGTCGTGCCAAGCCGCAGGCGTTGCAGGACTTGGCTGAACTCAAAGCTTTTGTCAAAGCTGACTATGGTGTGGAAGAGCTAAATGCCTGGGATGTGACTTATTACTCTGAAAAGTTAAAGCAGGCGAAATACTCCATTTCTGACGAAGCTTTGCGGCCTTATTTCCCAGAAACTAAAGTAGTGCCGGGTTTATTCAGTGTGTTAGGCAAATTGTTCGGCATTAGCGTGCAAAAACGTGATGGCGTCGATGTCTGGCATCCGGATGTCAGCTTCTACGATATTTTTGATGCCAAAGGTGAGCTGCGTGGCAGTTTTTATCTGGATTTATACGCTCGTGCGAAAAAACGCGGTGGAGCCTGGATGGACGATTGTCAGGGCCGCCGCTGGAAAGCCGATGGTAGCCTGCAACATCCTGTGGCCTATTTAACCTGTAACTTTAATAAACCTGTAGGTGGTAAACCTGCGTTATTTACTCATGACGAAGTCGTCACTTTGTTCCATGAATTTGGTCATGGTTTACACCATATGCTGACGCAAGTGGATGCTTCAGCAGTGGCTGGCATCAGTGGTGTGGCCTGGGATGCAGTCGAATTACCCAGTCAGTTTTTAGAGAACTGGTGCTGGCAGCCAGAAGCTTTGGCGTTAATTTCTGGTCACTACCAGACAGGCGAAGCTTTACCGCAAGATATGCTGGATAAAATGCTGGCGGCGAAGAACTTCCAATCTGCCTTGTTTTTAGTGCGTCAGCTGGAATTTGCCTTGTTTGACTTCCGCTTGCATGCAGAATACGACCCGGCTTTAGGCGGTCGTGTCCAGCAGATTCTGGATGATGTGCGTCAGCAAGTGTCTGTGATTATTCCACCGCGTTTTAACCGCTTCCAGCATGGGTTTAGCCATATTTTCGCTGGCGGTTATGGTGCAGGTTATTACAGCTACTTATGGGCTGAAGTGCTGTCGGCCGATGCCTTTGGCCGCTTTGAAGAGGAAGGTATTTTTAATGCCGCTGTGGGGCAGGATTTCCTGCACTGCATTTTAGAAAAAGGTGGCAGCGCAGAACCTATGGAGCTGTTTAAAGCTTTCCGCGGCCGTGAGCCATCGAATGCGGCCCTATTACGTCATATGGGGATAGCGGCCTAATTGTTTTATCTGCCTTAGCTTTTGTTGTTGATTTAGGAAATTGCTCTATAGTTAGCCTAAGAACAACAGAGGCTAAGGCTATGAAGATTAAACAATTTATCGAAACTATTACTCAAAATCCCTGGCTAAATATGCTGATTTTTGTCGCAATGCTGATCTCAGCTGGTAATGAAGTTTGGCAAAGTATTCAGCAATTTGAATTGGGTGCTCATCACGGCGTTTTTTTATACGCATTGTTGCAGTGCCTGAAAACTTTACCAGATTTGTTTGAGCCTTTAGAGTCACTGAAAGGCACAGAGTAAGCAGTGTTTTGTGCTCAGCTGCACAGTATTAAGTTAAAAAGGTGATAACACGGATGGCATATCCAGAGAAGTTTTCCATTATTTATCAACGTGCTGCCGAGCGTAAGGGCGGGAAGGCTGCCTTGCAGTCTTTGTTAACTAAACCTCGTACTGCAGCGCAATTGCAGCAGCTGACAGATGCTCAATGCTTGAGTGAATTCAGCAAAAAAATCTTCCAGTCCGGTTTTGTCTGGTCTGTGGTAGAGAAAAAGTGGCCAGGTTTTGAAGAGATCTTCTTTGGTTTTGAACCAGAAAAAATGCTGCTGATGAGTGACGAAATGTTGGCAGCTAAAGCTACAGATCCGCGCATTATCCGCAATGCCACTAAAGTCTTTGCGATTAGGGAAAACGCGCTGATGATCCAGCAAGTTGCTGACAAATACGGCAGTTTTGGTGCCTTTTTAGCTCAGTGGCCCGGTGAAGATATTATAAGCTTGTGGGCTTATCTGAAAAAGAACGGCTCTCGCTTAGGGGGAAACACAGGGGCTTATGCTTTACGTGTGTTGGGTAAAGACACTTTTATCATCAGCCAGGATTTAGAGGCTTATCTGCGCAACTTTGGCGTAGTGGATGGCGGTTTAAGTAGTCAGAAAAACCAAAAAGCCATGCAGCAGCAATTTAACCTGTGGCAACAAGAATCAGGCTTAAGCCTGCAGGAAATCAGCAAAGTCGTCGCCTTTAGTTGTGGCGATAATTATGTCGGCATGAAAACCTAACACTGTGATCTGATACCATTTTTATTGTTTTAACAATTTGTTACAACTTCAGTTCATTGGTCATTCACTGATGTGTTATCAGCGAACAAACTCCATGTTAACTTGATGTATAAAATACCAAACATCATAACAATATGGAGTATCACCTATGCTGGAAATTCAGGGCCTGACCAAAACCTATGACAACGGCGTTAAAGCGCTGAACAACGTCAATTTATCGATCAGCAAAGGCATGTTCGGCCTGTTGGGCCCGAATGGTGCTGGCAAGTCATCATTAATGCGTACTATCGCTACGTTGCAGCAACCTGACAGCGGCAGCATTGTGTTTAATGGCATTGATGTCTTAAAAGATCCACAGGCGTTGCGTAAAACCCTGGGTTATCTGCCGCAGGATTTCAGTGTTTATCCCCGCATCAGTGCTTTTGAATTGTTGGATCATCTGGCTGTACTTAAAGGTTTCACTCAGAAAAAAGAGCGTAAAGAGCTGGTTGAAGGCTTATTGGCTCATACCAACTTATTTCAGCATAAAGACAAAGCTGTTAGTGGTTTTTCAGGCGGTATGCGCCAGCGTTTTGGCATAGCCCAGGCGTTATTGGGTAACCCGGATTTATTGATTGTCGACGAACCAACAGCAGGTTTGGATCCGGAAGAGCGCAATAGGTTTCATAACCTGCTGGTTAGTCTGGGTGAAGAAAAAGTCATTATTTTATCCACTCACATAGTGGATGACGTGGCCGAGCTTTGCCCTGCTATGGCTGTGCTCGCTGGTGGCCAGATTTTATTGCAAGGCAATCCGCTGGAGTTAATCGACAAAGTAAATGGCCAGATCTGGACTAAAACTGTATCGCAGCAAGAAGCAGCTGAACTGGAAAAAGTATTGCCAGTGATCTCCAAACGTTTATTCGCCGGTCGCACTGTGCTGAATGTGTTTGCAGATCAAGCGCCTGAGGGGTTTGTGCCAACAGCTGCCGGCCTTGAAGATGTGTACTTCTCCTGTTTATCCAATCATCGCTCAGCTAAAGCTGCAGCATAGGAGGGGTTATGTTTGGTTTAATGACCCGATTTGAGCTGAGCTATTACCTGCGTCAGCCGTCTTTTTATGTGGTTAGTTTATTGCTGTTTTTAATCAGCTTTTTATCTGTCGCCTCTGATAATGTCAGCATAGGCGGTGGAGGCGAAGTCTTCAAAAATAGTCCTTATGCCATAGGCCAAACACTGCTGATATTAGGCATTTTTGCCATGTTCCTGGTGGTGAATTTTGTCGGCAGCAGTGCTGTACGCAATCAACAGCATCAAATGGAAGAGCTGATCTACAGCAAGCCTATATCGCCTTTTGCGTATCAGTTTGGCCGTTTTTTTGGCAGCTATCTGGTTGTGTTGTTGGTTTACATCGCCGTGCCTTTGGGTATGTTATTGGCCAGCTTTATGCCCTGGGTTGATGCCAGTCGTTTTGGTCCAACCCACTTTAGCTTTTATGCCTACAACTATCTGGTACTGTCCATTCCCAGCTTTTTTATTATCTCTGCTTTGTTTTATGCCATAGCCGCGCGTTTCCGCTCTATGATGGCTTTGTACCTGATTGCAGTGGTCTTGTTGGTGCTCTATATGGTCTCAGGCTCAGTGGCTCGTTTACCTGAATACCGTGCTTTATCTGCCTTGTTGGATCCTTTTGGTGTCCGCACCTTTTTTGATATAACCCGCTATTGGACTATTCAAGAGAAAAACACCATGTTGGTTGGTCTCGAAGGCGTTTTATTACAAAATCGCTTATTGTGGCTAGCTGTAGCACTAGTGTTGCTGGGCTTTTCTGGTTTATTTAAATTGCCTTCGCTGGACAGAAAAGATGGCAAAAAAGCCAAAAAAGCTGAACTGAAACAACCCGAACTTTCATTGCTCAATTTGCAGAAAAAAGCGTCTTCAAACGCACTTTTACCTGCCTTTTTGGTCAGGTTAAAGTTTGAAGTCAAGCAAGTGTTATTGACTGCTCCTTTTATTATTCTGGGCTTAATTACAGTTGCTCAATTGATAGGACCACTCTTTGCTGATATTGGCTGGTACGGTACGTCCAGCTGGCCTTTGACTCAGAGTATGGTCGGACACATCCTAGGCTCTATTGGTTTGTTGATGATCATCGTGATTGTGTATTACAGCGCCGAGGTCGTATGGCGTGAGCGCAATAGCGGTATGGGTGATATCATCGATACCATGCCAGTACCAAACTTAACCTTCTGGACTGCAAAGTTAATGGCTATGGCGCTGGTGATGGTAGCGCTAATAGTGCTGGGTATTCTGACCACTATGGGTTACCAGTTGATTAAAGGTATTGAGGACTTTGAATTAGCCCAATACCTGATCCGCTTAGGTTATTTTGTTTTGTTGCCCTTTATGATGAGCGCTGTACTGGCGTTTTTCCTGCAGGTACTAAGTCCAAATAAGTTTGTTGGTATGGGACTTTTTGTTGGCTATTACCTCACTACTCTGGTGATGGCGTCCTGGGGTTTAGGTCACAGCTTGTATAACTTCAGCAGTTCGCCTTCTATTGGCTTTTCTGACTTAAATCAATACGGAGACAGCTTAACTACTCATTCTGTCTATATGTTGTACTGGGGGGCTATCAGCAGCATATTGTTTGTATTGGGCTTCGCTTTGTATCACAGAGGTCCGCTGCAAAGCCTGAAAGTACGCTGGAGCCAGCTGGGTTATCATTTAGGTAAAACTGGTAAAGCGGTGATTGCAGTAGCTGCAGTGATTGCGGTAAGCACTGGTGCTTTTATCTATCAGCAAACCATAGTGTTGAATAACTACATTACTTCTGAAGAAATCACAGATGTCAGGGCTGATTACGAGAAAGAGTTTATTCAGTACGCTACTTTGCCTGCCTTAGTCACTACTGATGTAAAAGCTCAGATTGATTTGTTTCCTTCAGATCAGAAGGTAGTGGCACGGATGCATATTCAGTGGCAAAACAAGTCAGAGCAGCCCATCGAAAAAGTCTTGGTGAACTGGCCTGACAATACAGAGCAGATGACTATTGCCATTGATGGAGCCAGCTTAAGTGAACGGGATGCCAAATTCCGCACTTCATGGCTGACCTTCAGCACTCCGGTCGCTGCTGGTGCCACAGTCGCAGGTGTTATTGAGTTAACCCGCGAGTCTAAAGGCTTACGTGAAACAGGTTTTGATGTGACTGTAGTTGAAAATGGCACCTTTATTAACAACTGGGAGTTATTACCGACTTTTGGTTATCAGGAAGGGGCAGAGCTGCAGGACAGACATGAGCGCTTAAAACGTGGTTTAGAGCCGAATGAGCGTGCCAACAAGCTGGAGGATGCTAAGTTTTATAATCAGAACTTCTTTGGCGCTGATGGTAACTTTATTCAGTTTGAAGCCACTATATCGACTGAAGGCGATCAGGTTGCGTTAACCCCTGGTTATCTGCAGAAACAATGGCAGCAGGATGGCCGCAATTACTTCAGCTACAAAATGGACCAGCCAATGGTGAATTTCTACTCCATCAGCTCAGGCCGCTATGAAGTGAAAAAAGCACAGCATAATGGCGTCGCTATTGAGGTGTATTACCACAAAGGCCATCCGTGGAACGTGGATCGGATGGTGGAATCGGTCAAAGACTCTATAGATTATTTTACTGCAGCTTTTGGCCCTTATCAGCACAAGCAGCTGCGTATTATTGAGTTTCCTGGTTATCGTAGTTTTGCCCAGAGTTTTGCCAACACTGTGCCTTACTCTGAGCAAATAGGTTTTATTACCGACTTACGCGATCCTGAAAATATTGATGCTGTGTATTACGTCACTGCCCACGAAGTGGCACACCAATGGTGGGGCCACCAGGTAGGCGCTGCTGATGTACAGGGTAGTGCTGTGATTTCAGAAAGTCTGTCGCAGTATGCGGCCTTGATGGTGATGGAGAAAAAATACGGCGCTGATAAAATCCGTAAATTCCTCAAGTACGAGCTGGACGGTTACTTAAGAGGTCGCTCAGGTGAGCGTATTGGCGAGCAGCCATTATTGCGCTCAGAAAGCCAGAGTTATATTCATTACCAAAAAGGCTCAGTGGTGATGATGGCGATTAAAGACCGTTTAGGTGAAGAGCGCTTAAATGCCAACTTAAAAGCCTTTAACGAACGCTATCGTTACCGCAATGACCCTTTCCCTACTACTTTGGATTTGGTCAGTTACTTAAGCCAGAACACAGAGGCTGAGGAAAAATCCTTTATTGAAGATTTGTTTAACAGCATCACTTTGTATGACTTAAGGGTGAAAGACGCCAAAGTCACAGAACTGGCTGATGGCAAGTTCCAGTTAAACATAGTGCTGCATGCTGACAAGTTGGTGGCTGATGAGAAAGGCACTCAAACCACTCAAGCTCTGGCTGAGCAAATCGACATAGGTGTATTTAGTGTTGATCCGGACCAAACCAGTGGCGAAAGCGGCGTGATTTACCTGAAAAAACATCAGCTGACGACAGGTGAAAACAGCATTGAGCTAGTGCTGGATCAGAAACCGCTTTATGTAGGCGTGGATCCTTTTGTTCGTCTGATTGACCGCGACGGCGCAGATAATATCCGCAAGCTCTAAGTACTGTTAAAAAAGGACGTCATCTTTGTATGAAAAGGTGGCGTCCTGTTTTCAGCCAGAGGTACACTAGCGACAGTTTTATCCTTGATGTGAAAAGTTAAAGTGACACTATGTCCAGCACTTGTTATTTGACCCAGCCTGATTTTCCTCCTGAACTGGCAGAAAGCCTGCAACAACAATATGGTCTGCACGCTACGGATTCGCCCCAAGGCTGGTATTTATGCTGGACAGGTGAAGCTTTAGTGTTGCGTAACACAGAGTTAAATAAACAAGGCGATATACTGGTCGACTTTGCCAGTGGCGCTGCTACGTATAGGCGTAAATTTGGTGGTGGTAAAAGTGAAGCCATAGCCAAGGCTGTGGGGTTGACGAAAAAACCAGGTTTAACAGTAGTGGATGCCACAGCAGGTTTAGGCCGTGATGCACTGGTCTTGGCAAGCCTGGGAGCAAAAGTCACCTTAGTTGAGCGCCAGCCCGCTGTTGCTGCGTTATTAGCAGATGGTTTACGTCGTGCAGCACAAGATCCAGAATTGGCACATTGGCTGCCTGAACGTATGCAACTGGTATTTGCGCCGTCTCAGCAAGCGCTGACCCAATTGCCAAGCCCAGACGTGGTGTATTTAGATCCGATGTTTCCGGCCCGTGAAAAATCGGCCTTGGTGAAAAAAGAAATGCAGGCGTTTCATCAGGTAGTAGGGACGGACGATGACGCCGATGCGTTGTTTCCATTGGCTTGGCAGCTTGCCAGCAAAAGAGTGGTAGTAAAGCGCCCTGGTTATGCAGAGTTTTTGGCCGGACAAAAGCCCAGTATGCAAATTGAAGGGAAAAACAACAGATTTGATGTGTATGTCAAAGCAGCTCTGGATTAACTAAATTAACAGTAATAACTGAATTAGCTGGATTAAAAGGGATAAATTTATGATCAAAATTGGCGATACCTTACCTGAAGTCACCTTTGCGCGTTTAACCGACAATGGTTCTGTTAATCTCACCACAGCAGAGGTCTTTAAAGGCGAAAAAGTGGTGTTATTTGCTGTGCCAGGTGCTTTTACTCCCACCTGCAGTGCAGCACATTTACCAGGTTTTATTGAACATGCGCAGCAGTTTTTTGATAAAGGCGTAGACCGTATCATCTGCACTTCAGTCAATGACGCTTATGTGATGGACGCCTGGGGCAAAGCACATAACGCCACTGACATCGTATTTTTAGCAGACGGTGCTGGCAAGTTCGCCAAAGCTATTGGCCTGGATGCAGACACCGGCGATTTTGGTGGTGTGCGTTCAAAACGCTACGCTATGGTGGTCGATGATGCTGTAGTCACAGCGCTGAATGTTGATGAACCTAAACAGTTCGAAGTCAGTAAAGCTGAAGTGATGTTAGAGCTGGTGTAAACCAGCTTTTAAGACTGCTGTTTTTGTTACTTAGCTGTTTGCTTTGAACGGATAGCTGACGAGGCCATAGTCCTGCGCTAATGTCTTGGGGCTATGGCCAGATTGCTTGCTCAAATGATTTTAATCACCACTTTACCTTTGGCACGACCTTGCGCCAGATAAGCCAAAGCATCTTTTGCTTGTTCAAACGAAAAAACTTTGTCGATCACTGGTTTAATCTTTTCCGCTTCAAGCAGTGTGCCGATGTCGCTGAGCTGATTACCGTCGGGGCGGACAAACAAAAAAGAATAACTGACCTGACGTTTTTTCGCTTCAGTTATGATTTTACGGCTCATCAAACCAAAGACAAACTTCAGCACAAAGTTCAGCTTACGGGCCTTTGCAAAGGCTTTATCCAGCGGACCTACCAGGGATACAATTTTGCCTCCAGGTTTGAGAATTCCGGTGGATTTCTCAATGTCGTTGCCTTTGATAGTGCCAAGGACCATATCGTAACCCAGCAGAACTTTGTCGAATTCTTGTTTGGTATAGTCAATCACCTGGTCGGCGCCGAGGCTTTTGACCAATGCCAGGTTTTTGGTACTTGTTGTAGTGGCCACTTTAGCACCAAAGTATTTTGCCAACTGGATCGCAAAAGTGCCGATACCACCTGAGCCTGCAGGAATAAATACTTTCTGACCAGGCTGAATTCCAGCCCGCTCTTTTAAGGCTTGCCATGAAGTAAGACCCACCATAGGAATGGATGCCGCTTGAACAAAATCCAGATTGGTTGGTTTTAGCGCTGCCGCACTTTCCGCCACTACAGCATATTCGGCCACAGCACCAGTGCCAGTATCAAAAATGCTGGCGAAAACGGCATCACCCGGCTTAAAACGAGTTACTCCACTGCCTACTTCAATCACCACACCAGCCAGATCGCTGCCTATAGTGGCGGGCAACTGAAAATGCAAAACAGGCTTAAACATGCCGGTCAGGATCATATTATCAATAGGATTTAGGGCTGCAGCATGCACCTGTACCAGAATTTCGTTGGCTTTTAATGCAGCAGGGCGGGCAGTCGTGGCCAGTCCGACATCGGGCGACTTGCCATAACGTTTAAAAGTAAAAGCTTGCATGCTTTGGTTTGTCATTTTTTCACACTCTCTGGGTATAAGTTGATTTGGTCTCAGTTGAGTTGGCCATTTATGGTTTCGCCCTATGATTTAGCTTTGTTACTGAGTAAAAACGCCACAGCTAAAACAGCTTCAAGCACAACGGCACCCAGGACTTGAGCTGTGGCTGAGCCAGACTGCCATTCAAAAATCCCAAGTGTTGTAAGGATCAAACAGGTCAAACTAATACCTGTAGCCAAAGCAAAGCGGGCCTTTGATGCTTCTGTATTTCGTGCCAACAGCAGCATCAGAGCAATACCAGCATAAAAAGCAGCGGCACGGCGACTGACTAAACCAGCGCCATCTGAGTACTGCACTCCCCATTGCGTTAACATCAGTTCAGGAGCGGACATCCACACCGCACTTAAGCCAAATAACAGCACTGAGCTTAGTATCGCAAGATGCCGGAATGTCATACGCCGTCATCGCCTGTATCCAGTTGCAGAGTTTTACGCAGGCCTTTGTCCAATACTGAGGTTGGAGCAAACCGGCGTAAAAACTTGAGCTGACCTGCAGCTTTGCCTGCGGTATAACTCCGCTTCGGAGTGGTTGCCTGAGCAACTTTAACTACAACCTCTGCCACCACTTCCGGGCTATCACCAGCTTCCATCGCCTGATTCACCACTTTAGCCAGCTTAGCGCGGATCAATTCATACTCTGGCAGCTTGGCATCTGGCTCGACGTTATTAGCCTCAAACTGGGTTTTGGTAAAGGCAGGTTCAATGACTGAAACCCGTATGCCGCGGGTGCGTAACTCGTGATCCAGCGCTTCTGAATAGCCCTCAACCGCGTGCTTGCTGGCAGCATAAAGTGCTACATAAGGCATAGGTACCAGACCAATAATCGAACCTATGTTAATGATACGGCCGCTGCTCTGGCGACGCATATGAGGCACGACGGCACGGGTCATACGGACTATGCCGAAAAAATTGGTATCAAAAATACTCTGGGCCTGTTGCAGTGAGCTTTCTTCTGCTCCTGCCGGTGCCACGCCAAAACCTGCGTTATTGACCAGCAGATCGATGCGACCTTCCCGTCGAACAAGTTCAGCAACAGCTGCTTCAACCGAAGCATCGTCTGTGACATCAAGCGCCAGCATTGGGAAAAGCCCTTCGCCCGCTTTGCCACCCCTTCTGCTGGTGCCATAAACAGTGTAACCGGCAGCCAGTAACTGTTTGGCCGAGGCTTCACCTATGCCAGAGGAGGCGCCAGTGACCAGCGCTACAGCTTTAGTTTTCATAAGGTACATTCCTTCAATAAGTGCTCAGTTAAGCCGTTTTGTAGCGTTCAGCGGCTTCGGCTTGTTTAATGTCGGACAGCAGCGCCTGACGGGTTGCATCGAGGCTATCCCAGCGTGCGGCGTTATGCAGTGGTGGGATAGTGACCAGCTCACGACGGTCAAAGCCAATCAGCGCTGCATCAACCAGTTCATCCACTTGCATCATTTGGGAGAAATTACTGATATCGATCCCAGCACGTTGCCAAATCTCGGTATAAGTTCCGGCTGGCAGCACAGCCTGGACATAGACACCTTTTGGCGTCAATTCCAGACTCATACCCTGAGACAAGAACAGCACAAAGGCCTTTGTTGCGCCATAGACTGACATACCAAACTCAGGAGCCAGGCCAACCACTGAGCCTATGTTGACGATCGAGCCTTTACCGGCCTGCACCAATCGAGGCGCTATAGCCGCTGCCAGCTTTGTTAATGCTGTTGTATTCAGTGCAATCAGTTGATCTATAGCGTCTGATGTTTGTGCGACAAAGCCGCCAGATTGCGCTATGCCAGCGTTGTTAATCAGAGTCTCGATGCGGAAGTCGTCTTTTAGCCTTCTTTCTACCTTGGCAAGATCGCTGGCTTGCGTCAGGTCTGCCGGCAATACATCAACATCAATGCTGTAGCTTTGTCGTAAACGTGCAGCGAGTGCCTCTAGCTTGGTCTGGTCGCGTGCAACCAGTACAAGGTTATGACCGCGACGTGCGAAGCGATCTGCGTAGACAGCGCCAATACCAGTAGAAGCGCCAGTGATAAGAACAGAAGATGTCGTCATGTTATGTTGCTCACAAATAGTTATGTAAAGTGGCGAAATACACCATGTATTTCGCCTGTTCATTTTGTAATGGTGCAGTGCGATTAAACGCCAGCTTCGGCTAGTGTTGGGTAGTCTGTGTATCCTTTAGCACCGCCACCATAAAGCGTTGTGGCATCCAGAGCGTTTAGAGCTGCGCCGGTTTGTAATCGCTCCACCAAATCTGGGTTGGCTATAAATGGACGGCCAAAGGCAAATAAGTCAGCCTTACTCCCAGCTAACTGAGCTGAAGCCAACTCAGCGCTGTAACCGTTATTGCCGATGTAAGTTTGTTTGAAACGGCGGCGTAGTGAATCATAGTTAAAAGGTGCAATATCTCGTGAACCACCTGTCGCCCCTTCGACCACATGCAGATACACCACACCTAAAGCGCTGAGTTGCTCCGCAACATAATCATATTGCTGCTGTGGATTAGTGCATGAAATTGCATTAGCTGGTGAGACTGGGGAAATACGCACACCAGTGCGTCCTGCGCCTATCTGTTTTGCCACGGCCGCTGTCACTTCCAGCAACAGACGGGCTCGATTGTCAATAGAACCGCCATATGCGTCAGTGCGCTGATTGGCACCGTCCTTCAGAAATTGCTCCAACAGATAGCCATTTGCACCATGGATCTCAACGCCATCAAATCCTGCTGCCATGGCATTGGCGGCAGCCTGACGGAAATCTTCGATAATGCCCGGCAGTTCTGCCAGTTCCAGCGCTCGTGGCATAGAGACATCATGAAAACCGTTATTCACAAAGGTTTTTGTCTCAGCGCGGATCGCTGAAGGAGCCACAGGCGCTGAGCCATCAGGCTGCAAGTCAACATGAGATATCCTGCCTACGTGCCATAGCTGGACGAAGATTTTTCCGCCCTTGGCATGCACTGCATCTGTTACGTGACGCCAGCCATCGATCTGGGCCTGAGTGAAAAGGCCAGGCGTATCCTGATAGCCCTGGGCTTGTGCTGAGATTTGTGTTGCTTCAGTGATGATTAGGCCAGCGGATGCGCGTTGCGCATAGTAGGTCGCGGCATGCTCACTAGGTACTAAACCGACTCCGGCACGATTACGTGTCAGTGGGGCCATGACGATGCGATTGGCTAATACGATCGATCCAAGCATGTAGGGTTGAAATAAGCTGTTGTCTGTCATTTTATGGGTTTTCCATCTTGGTGCTGGGGAATGGTCTTTATGATGATGACTATAATCTAAAATGTCAATACTTTGATTATGATCATAATCAAAGTATACTGTGGTCACTTTTTTCAGGAGGTGCAACGGCTATGAAGGTGACAAAGGCGCAGGTACGAGAAAATCGTGAGCGTATTGTTGAGACTGCCTCGGTGTTATTTCGCGAACGCGGTTATGACGGTGTGGGGGTAGCGGAGTTAATGGCTACAGCAGGTTTTACTCATGGTGGCTTCTACAAGCACTTTGGTTCAAAGGCTGACTTGATGGCTGAAGCGGCAGCATGCAGCTTTGCAAAATCTGCTGAACAAACATCACAAATCGATACTACTGACTTTGTAAAGCAGTACCTGTCCCGCGAGCATAGGGATACGCCGGGTAGCGGCTGCACTATGGCCGCACTAAGCGCAGATGCTGGTCGCCAGCCTGAATTGATCAAACAAACGTTTGCGGTTGGAATCGAAAATCAACTGGCGACTTTAGCAAACAAAGATAAACACTTGAGCGAAACTGAGCAGCGCGAAAGCCGGGCCAGAAGAATCGCAGCCATTGCGCAGGTTGTTGGCGCCATAGTGTTGTCACGAGCCTGTCCTGATGACTCAGCTTTGGCAGATGAAATTCTGGATGTCTGCCGGACTAAAATTCTTGGTCAGCAGGATTGTTAATCTAAACCTGAAGCAAACAAAAGGCGAAGAGGGTAGACGGTCACAGCAGATACATCACTGCAGATAAAGAGTGCCATTGGCTTTGATCGTTGCCAGCCATTGCTGTGACAAAGTGTGGGCTTGTTCGATCTGCTCTGGTGTGAGTTCTGACTGACGACGTTGCACAAACCATGAGTATCGGCTTTGCAGTTCATTGTCGTCCGTCAGTTCCAGGATCAGCAAGTTTAAGGCATAAGATTTAGCCCGGCCATTGGCGCCATAGTTTTGTGAGTGGTACATATTTGACAGGGTGATCAGCGCTTTGATACTGCCGCGCTGCGACGCGGATTCCAGTAAAGAGAGCTGGAGCTGAATAAACTCTTGCCGCTTTTGGATATATGCTTCGCGTTCAAGCTCAGTTGATTCAGCTAATTGCATAAATTGCTCTGGCGTGACTGTGGCCATCTCCTCCTGAGCAGCCACATAACCCGCTTTGGCGGCTGTTTCTAAATAAAAGTAAAACTCATCGCGTTGCTGTTGGTTTATTCCTTCGCAAAACTCATAGCGTGCTTTGATGTCAGCTATAGCAATGCCATCGTCTTTATACTCATAGGCTTGTTGCAGACGAGCGTCTAAGTCGGTTTCATCCAGTGGCGCCATGCCACAAAACCTCAGATTCATTGCCAGAATATAGGCGGCCTGAAGATCGCCTTGGTCTGCCCGATTTTTCAGTCTTGTGTGCTGAGTTCGCAAAGGCTCAGCCAGTTTCCAGTCTATTCGTTCAATCACGACCATCTGTTCAGCTGGTTCCGGCTCTTCCGGGCTGGAGTTGAGATCGGCGGCCACTTTGTTTTCAACGGCTAAGGGAGCAGGGTTGGGCTCTTGAATATCAGAGCTTTGCCGAGTTTGAGGCTGAGTACTGCTGTTGTTATTGCCTATAAAAAACAGGCTGCCGCATATCAGCAGTACTAAGGACAAAGCTAAGAGTTTTTTCATTACATTCCTTGTAAAAGTGCAGGCCAGAGAGTTAGTTCAACACCAGTTCCAGGGCTGATTTAATCGAAGGCCAGACTTCATCAGCGCTGGCCTGGTCTTCCGCTGTTAAGCTTTGGCCTGATAACACCAGCACTTTGCGGCCAACACCAGCAGCTTTTGCTGCCTGCATATCGGCTTTTTTATCACCTAACATCAGGCTTTGGTTTGGGTCTATCTGATACTTGTTTATGGCTTGCAGCAGCATGCCTGGCGCTGGTTTACGGCAATCGCAGTCGATTTGATAAGGTGGATTGGCATTGACCGGATGATGAGGGCAAAAAAATACATCGGTCAGAGTCACGCCATGTGACTCAAACTGAGCTTTCATCCAGTCGGTTAATAGATGAAACTGCTGCTCGTTGTAATAACCGCGACCTATACCGGATTGGTTAGTAACCACTATCAGTAAATAACCCTGTTGTTGCAAATGACGACAAGCGTCAAACACCCCGTCGATAAATTCGAACTGGTCGGGGCTGCTGACATAACCGTGATCGACGTTAATCACACCGTCTCTGTCCAGAAACGCGGCTTTTTGCATCTTTTTCATAATTGCTGGCTCATAACTGCTGTTCGGCCACTACTTTATCGAACATAGCGGTCACAGCCTCAACAGCAATTTTTTGCATAATATCGCTGCCTTTAACTCGGGTGCCCCATTTCAGTTCCGCCGCCGTTTTACCTTGTTGCTCCAGCAAGGATTGGTGATACACCTCCACTACATACTGGCGGAATAAATAAGGCCCTGTGCGGTCCGGATTACTGTGGCCATACAAACCAATGACCGGCGTACCTACAGCCACCGCCATATGAGCAGGGCCTGTATCTGGCGCCAAGACTACACTGGCGTGTTTTAACAACGCCAGCAGCTGTTTTAAATTGGTTTTGCCGGTCAGGTCTGTGATGGGCTGCTGAGCCGAAGCGAGAATGGCTTGACTTAAATTTCGTTCCAGCTCTGTTGGGCCACCGCATAAGATCACTGCAAAGCCCTTAGCCTGCGCATAATCGGCCAAAGCCGCATAACGCTCCGGTAACCAGTTGCGTTCAGCTTTAGAAGCGGCTGGGCTGATAATAAGAACACGAGTATTGCCAATAGCTGCAAGTTGCTCTGTAGCCCATAACTCGTCGGCTGCAGGAATAGGTAGTTGCCAGCTTGGAGTTTTGCCAAGCTGTTGTTCTGTAACGCCAATAGCTTTGGCAAACTGACGAAAACCATCCAGTACATGACTGCGTGGCGCAGGCTCTATGCGGTGACGCATAAAAAGTGCATGTAACTCTTTGGCAGTGTGCCAGTCAAAACCAATCTTTTTACGCGCCTTGATACAAAGTGAGGCGAGGTTAGCGCGAAAGGCCACCTGCATATGCAAAAGCAGATCAAAATAATCGTTGTTTAAATCCTGCTTCAGCTGGCTATAAGCGGCTCTGCCGAGCTTTTTATCAAAAACCACAAAACGTACACCGGGCAAACCTTCCAGTAAACGGGCTTCGATTTTGCCGATAATCCAGGTGATTTGCGCCTCTGGGTACTGGCGCTGAATAGATTGCACTACAGAGACTGCGTTGCAGACATCACCTATAGCGGATAAACGCAGAATACAAATGGACTTTAACTGTGGCACTGACAAATTAGTTATTTCCCTGCAAGTCCTGGATTTTCCGTATCACTTTGCTGGTGGAGCGGCCATCAACAAAAGTCAGCACTTGCACTTCACCACCATGGGCTATCACTAGGTCCGCGCCTACTATGGTTTCTATGCTGTAGTCGCCACCTTTGACTAAAACGTCAGGCAATATGGTGCTGATTAATTTGAGCGGCGTATCGTTTTCGGCAAGGTCATCACCAAAAGGTACCACCCAGTCGACACTGGCGAGGCTTGCCAGCACTGTGGCGCGGTCTTCCAGGGTATTGATGGGGCGTTGTTCGCCTTTTAAGCGGCGCACTGAAGCATCTGAATTCAGGCCCACCACTAAACGGTCACCTAAAGCTTTGGCCTGAGCCAAATAACGTACATGACCTGCATGTAAAATATCAAAGCAGCCATTGGTGAAAACTATACGTTCGCCGTTTTGACGGGCAAACTGAATATGCTGCAGTACTTTGTCAAAAGGCGTCTGGTAAAAATCGCCCTGACGGAATAAATCTTTATTCAGCTTAGTGGCCAGCTCTTCTGGAGAAACAGTTGCAGCTCCCACTTTGCCTACCACTATGCCAGCCGCCAAGTTTGCCAGCTGAGTGGCATCATGCAGCGACATACCAGCACTTAACATCACAGCCAAAGTGGCTATTACGGTATCGCCAGCACCTGTTACATCACTGACTTCCAACACTTGGGCCGGGAAGTGGAAATGTTCAGTAGCGGTAATCAGGCTCATGCCTTGTTCGCTGCGGGTTAATAAAATTGAGGCTAAACCGGCTTTTTGCATCAGCTCACGGGCTGAGCTTAGCATCTCTTCCACTGAAGCTGTTTTGCCGCCAGCGGTTTTAAATTCGCCTAAATTTGGTGTAATCACATCAGCACCGGCGTACACCGACAAATCTGCTTGTTTTGGGTCGACCAATACAGTTTTGCCAGCCGCTTTGGCTAGTTTGATCATTTTAGAAATCTGCTGCAACGAGCCTTTGTTGTAATCACTGAACAGGATCACATCGTAGTTTTGGTACACAGCGGCAAAACGCTCTGCCAAGAGTTCGGCGTCTTCACTGCTGAACATTTCTTCCTGATCCAGCCGCACTATTTGCTGCTGGCGTGACACCACCCGCATTTTGGCGATGGTAGGTTTATGATTTTGGCTCAAAAGCTCAGAGTGAATTTGCTCACCGGCCAGCAATTGCTGCAAAGACTCGCCCGCACTGTCGTTACCAATAATACCTAATAAGCCTACTTTACCGTCCAGATGGGCTATATTACGTGCCACGTTGGCAGCACCACCGGCTTTGTCTTCTATTTTGCTGATTTTCACCACGGGCACTGGGGCTTCAGGCGATATACGCTGCGAGTCGCCATTAAAATAGCGGTCCAGCATCACATCACCTACCACCAACACAGAAGCAGAAGACAAATTTTGCAGCAGGCTTAAGTTGATCATTAGTTAGTACCTACTATGGCAATATCTAAAGCTTCACAGAGCCAGTGACCAATAAACATATGCACTTCCTGAATCCGGGCTGTTTCGTCGTTTTTCACGATAATAGGCAGCTTGGCGATGTCTTTGACTAAACCACCATCACGACCAGTTAGGGCTACAGTAAAAGCTCCTAAGTCATTGGCGGCTTTTAAAGCTAAATTGATATTTGGGCTTTTGCCTGAAGTCGTCAGGCCAATCACCACGTCTTGTGGCCGGACTAAACCTAACACCTGACGCTCAAACACGCTGTCAAAATGATAGTCGTTGGCGTGTGCTGTCAGAATAGAAGTGTCGGTAGTTAAGGCAATAGAAGCCAAAGGGCCACGTTCTGCTTTGTAACGCACCATAAACTCAGCTGCTAAATGCTGGCTGTCGGCTGCGCTGCCGCCATTACCCATCCATACCACTTTGCCACCTTGTTTTAAGCAGTTTTGCACCGCGTCCAGCAGTTGCATGGCTTGCTCATGATAGGCTTCTACTGTGGCAAAAGCGTCACGGTGACGTTGTAAACTCTCTAAAAAACTGCTTTTTACATTGGGTTTTAAATCTGACATAGGAGGCTCTGTTTAGCTCTGTGATTGCAGGCATTTTAACGGATCTTGTTTATTGCAAAAGAACTTTTTATCCATGCGCTTTGTATTCAGGGCTGTTGCGGGAAAAAAAGCTCTGTCTTTAGAAGGCGTTCAGGTAAAATCGTTGCATAGAAGCAGAATAAAGTGGAAGAAAAACATGGGGCAATTTGCAGGATACCCAATCTGGTTAATTAATCTGGATTCCAACCCTGAGCGTTATGAGTCAGCTAAAAAGCAGCTGCAGAAGCTGGGTTTGGATGCTGAACGTTTCAGCGCTATTTATGGCAAAAACCTGAGCCAGGCTGAAGTGACTGCTTGTTATGATCCTGCATTAAACCAGAAGAAATTCCGCCGCCCTTTGTCGCCTGGCGAAATTGGTTGTTATTTAAGTCACCGTACTTTATGGCAGCGTATGGTCGATGAAAACATCGCCATGGCTTTTATTCTGGAAGACGATATAGATTTGGAGCCTGAATTTCTGACAGTGCTGGAAAAAATCACTCAGTTAAAACACTGGGATATGATCAAATTAGCCGATGACAGAGCAGGCACTGGCGAGCAGAAAAAAGAGCTGGGTGATGGTTATACTTTGGTCAATTTTGCCAAAGTACCCAACTGCACCACAGGTTATGCCTTAACGCTGGAAGGCGCTAAAAAGCTGTTGAGCCGTCCGAAGTTTTTCCGCCCTGTGGATGTGGATCTGCAGTTTTACCCAGAGCTAAATCTGACGGTGTACTCCATGTTGCCTTATCGTTTATGGTCAGCCAGCCGCTTTGAAAGCGAAATAGACAAAATGAGTGGCGGCACCCGCAAAGGCGGTACTTCGTTTTGGCGTAACCTGAAATACAGGTTCCAGCTGAAATCCATCCGCAATAACCATGTTTCTGGTGATTTATCGCAGGTGCAGTTTACTCCAGCCAAGCAGGAAGAGGTTTAAGCATGCGTAGCCGTAAAATTTCCTGTTTTGTCATTTCTTGTAATGAAGAAGACCGTATTGAAGCCTGTTTACAGTCGCTTGCTGGCTGGGTTGATCAGCTGATAGTGGTCGATTCAGGCAGCAAAGACAGAACAGTAGAAATCGCAGAAAAGTACGCCGACAAAGTTTATCAAACCGACTGGCCTGGCTTTGGTCCGCAGCGCAACCGTGCTTTAGCCTGGTGTGAACATGACTGGGTGCTGAGCATAGACGCAGACGAAGTGTTAACGCCTGAACTGAAAGTGGAAATTGATCAGGTGTTGGCAGAGCCAAATCTGGACGCCAACTTTATCAAAATGCCATGGCACACTTACTTTTTTGGCAAGTTGCTTAAACATGGTCGTTACTCCACGCCTCAGGGTAAATTGTTTTTAAAAACAGGCGCCAGCTTTAAAGACCGTCAGGTGCACGAAACTCTGTTGTTGCCTTATGAAAAAGTGCGGGTACTCAAATCGGCCATTATTCACCACAGCTGGCGCAGTTATCAGCATTGTCAGGAAAAGCATGTGAAATATGCTTGTTTAGGTGCTGAAGATAAATTTGCCCGTGGCAAAAAGGCCAGTTTAGGTTTTGCTATTCTGCGCTTTTTCACCGACTTTATTCAGCAGTATGTGCTGCGTTTGGGTTTCCTCGACGGCTGGCGTGGTTTGCTGATGGCGATAGTGCTTGGTCAGTATGCTTTTCATAAATATGCCGCTTTGGCCACTATGGTGGCTGATGCAAAAGCCAAAGCAAAAAGCTAAATGCACAGCTGCTTTTTCCTGTTAAGACTGTTGTACAGCGCCCTGATTCTGGCGCTGACGCCGTTGTTACTGCTGTATTTATTGCTGCGTTCACGCAAAGACTCAGCTTATCGCCAGCGTTTTGCTGAACGTTTTGCTTTAAAGCTGCCAGCGGCTTCAGCCACAGGCGGCATAGTGCTGCATACAGTCTCAGTAGGGGAGTTTAACGCTGCTAAACCTTTGATTAAGCAGCTGTTAGTGCAATATCCGCATTTGCCTTTTACTATTACCTGCACCACACCTACAGCTTCTGCGGCCATTCAAAAATTGCAGGATGAACAGCAACTGCTGGGTAGAAAGATTGAGCATTGTTACCTGCCTTTTGATTACCCAGTGCTGATCAGGCGTTGGCTAAAGTACATACAGCCTCAGTTGTTACTGATTTTAGAAACTGAGCTCTGGCCTAATCTGGTCGCGAATTGCAAAGCACTGTCTATTCCGACTTTGGTGGTCAATGCGCGTTTGTCGGCTCGCTCTGCCAGAGGCTATAGGCGTTTTAGCGCTTTAACTCAGCCTATGCTGCAACAGATCAGCCAGATACTGACACAGGATAAACACAGTGCCCGCAGGTTTTCAGCCTTAGGGGCTAAAGCTGTGCAGGTGGCAGGTAATGTGAAATTTGAACTGGATGTGCCAAAAAGTAGCACTCAACTGGCACAGAGCTTAAAACCTCTGCTGCAAGGCCGGACAGTTTGGGTGGCTGGCAGTACTCATGCTGGTGAAGATGAGCTGCTTATTCAGGCTTATCAGCAGTTAAAAGTGCAGTTCCCACAGTTGTTGCTGGTGCTGGTACCACGACATCCTGAGCGTTTTGATACTGTGGCAGCGCTATTGCAACAACAGCAACTGAACTTTGTCCGCCGCAGTGTGAATGGTTTACCTGATGTCAGTACCCAAGTCTGGCTTGGCGATTCAATGGGCGAGTTATTAAGTTGGTATCAACTGGCCGATTTTGTTTTTATCGGTGGCAGCCTGATTGAGCGTGGTGGCCATAACCCGCTGGAAGCTATGGCTTTTGGTAAAGCCGTGTTGTCCGGCCCTTATGTGTTTAATTTCCAGCTGGTATTTCAGTTATTGCAGCAACAGCAGGCTTATTTTCCGGTCGCTACAGTGCCGGATCTGGTTAGCACTGTCACCCAACTTATGCAGCACCCCGAGCTAGCCATTCAAACAGGGGAAAAGGGCTTAAAACTCTATCAGCAGCAACAAGGTGCAGTGGCGCGGATTATGGATCAGGTGAGCCATTTATTGCCTATGGCTGGAGTTGAAAAATTAAATAAAGACAATGCCTTAGCCTGGTTTGACCCGCACTTTTATCCGAACTTTGAGTTGGCCTATTTCCAAAGCGAATTCTGGCAACAGCAGGGCTTAGTCACAGGCCAGTCGAAAGGCCGCAATACAGTGTGGTTTATCCGCCAGCCAAACGGCCAGGAAGCGGTATTGCGGCATTATTACCGTGGTGGTTTGATGGGCAAAATGAATAAAGATAAGTTCTGGCCAGAGCCTGCAGCACAAAGCCGGGCTATGGCAGAATTTAGTTTGCTTTGGCAAATGCGCTTATGGGGTTTGCCTGTGCCACGGCCATGTGCTGCTTTGTATCAAAAGTATGGTTTTAGCTATAGCGCTGATATTCTGATTGAACGCATTCCTGATACCACAGACTTGGCTCATCTGCTGCAACAAAGGCCTTTAACTGATGCCGAATGGCAACAGCTTGGTGCTGTGGTCGCCTCTTTTCATCAGTATCAGGTGTATCACTCTGATTTAAATTGCCACAATATTTTGCTGGATAATCAGGGCCAGTTTTGGCTAATCGACTTTGATAAATGCGCTATTCGCCACGCAGCAGACTATGCTGATCAAAGCTGGAAAGCACAGAATCTGCAGCGTTTATTACGCTCGTTAAACAAAGAAAAACAACAGCTGCCGGTCTTCCATTGGCAGCCCGACCAATTCGCCGCGCTGGAGCTGGGTTATCAGCAAGCGGGCCATGGCCAGTCACAACAGATACGCCAAAACAGACAGAGTACAAACTAATGCAGCAGTGGGACGTGATCATCATAGGGGCAGGCGCCGCAGGTTTATTCAGCGCTATTGAAGCGGCCAAACGCGGCCGTAAAACCCTGGTGCTGGATAACGGCAAACGTATAGGCCGCAAAATTCTGATGTCTGGTGGCGGCCGCTGCAACTTCACTAATATCTATGCCAGCCCAGCCAACTATTTATCGCAAAACCCGCATTTTTGTAAATCGGCGTTAAGCCGTTATACCCAATGGGATTTTATCGCTTTGGTGCAGCAATATGGCATTGCTTATCACGAAAAAACGCTGGGTCAGCTGTTTTGTGACGACAGCGCCAAAGACATAGTCGATATGCTGCAACAAGAATGCGACAAAGCTGGCGTGTCCATCGCGCTGCAACAGGATATTCAAAACGTTAGTTTTGCTGATGGCGTCTATACAGTCACAACGCCACAACTTAGCCGCAGCTGTCAGAGTTTAGTGGTGGCTTGTGGCGGTTTAAGTTTGCCGAATTTAGGCGCTACAGCTTATGGCTTTCAACTGGCTGAACAGTTTGGTTTAAACGTATTGCCAGTACGTGCTGCCTTAGTACCTTTAACCTGGCAACCAGCCGACAAAGCTGTATTTGAAGAAATCAGTGGTGTGTCTTTGCCAGTCACAGCTGAAGCCAATGATGTGGTATTTCCGGAAGATATGCTGTTTACCCACAGGGGCTTAAGTGGCCCTGCTATTTTGCAAATCTCCAGCTTCTGGCAACCGGGCGACGAGCTGATTATTAACTTATCGCCACAGCAGGATTTAAACGAATTCCTGCTGGAGCAACAGCAAAAACACCCTGAGCAGGAGCTAAAAACTATACTGTCGCGCTTGCTGCCAAAGCGCTTAGTCGAAAAACTGCTGGAGCTGAATGTATTTCAGAATCAGGCTATTAAAGCGCTGCACGCTAAATCCATCCAGCGCCTAGCCGACAGCCTGACACATTATGTGTTTAAACCCAACGGCACCGAAGGCTACCGCACCGCCGAAGTGACTTTAGGTGGTGTCGACACCAACGAACTCTCGTCCAAAACCATGGAAGCAAAAAAACAACCAGGCCTGTATTTTGTCGGCGAAGTAGTAGACGTTACGGGTTGGTTAGGAGGCTACAACTTCCAGTGGGCCTGGGCTTCTGGTTGGGTGGCAGGGCAGTATTGTTAGTGTTCAGATGAAACTAGAACGAAGACAGTTTGACAGCCTTGCAGACAGTCTTATGGGAGTATTTCAACTCAACATCAGAAATACAGTGCTTGCAGGGTTGTCTTCGTTTTGGATTCCAATGTTTTTTGATACCAATGGGGAAAATTGGAATTGAATGAAAGTGAATTAGTCAGCTCTCACTACCTGGTATTTCACAGAATTAATAAATGGTAAGTGCCTATAGTCGACAATACGCGAGAAGTCGAATTTTGGTAGCAAAGCTATTAATTTTAAAACCTCACGTGATAGACAACGACTTGTTTTTATTAAGTGTAGATAATTTTTACAAAAAGATGACAGATTTCAATTAATATTATTAGCACAAACAGGGATGTAAACCTCAAATGGACCGATGATCAATGCACCTATCTAAGATTGAAATAACAAATTTCAGACAATTAAAAGAATTTTCATTAACTCTAAATAAAAACCTAAATTTATTGGTTGGTGAAAATAATGCAGGAAAAACAGCCGTTATTGATGCTGTAAGAATAGTTTTAGATACAAACTCTGCTGAGTGGGTTAGCTTAAAAACATCAGATTTCTCCATTGGAGCAAGTACGTTAAAAATTAAACTCAAGTTTGAAGAATTGTCAGATCATCAAGCAGGTGTGTTTTTAGAGCATTTAACGAATGAAGAAAACACTCAAGGGGTTGGGCGAACAGTACTTTACATTTCTCTGACCGCAAAGTTAGCTGAACACCCTCATAAGAAAACAGAGTTTATTAAAACAGAGGTGCGCTCTGGTGCAAGTAGCGACGGCCCAGTAATAGAGCGAAATATTCGAGAGTACTTAGCCACAACTTATTTAAAACCCCTTAGAGATGCAGATACTGAACTATTAGCTGGTCGTTCCTCGAGACTTTCTCAAATATTAGGAAGCAAGTTGAGTTTGGCTGGTGATGCCGATGCAAAAAAGCGCATAATAGAATTGTTAGTAGCTGCAACAAAAAATATACAAAATGACACAGCTATTACATCAGTCCAGAATAAAATCTCAAGCCTCCTTGATGCTTTGACTTTTAAAACAACCACTTTCAATCCCGTCATGAGCCTCATAGGTAGCATTGAATACGGCAACATGAGTGAGCCTGAAAAGTCCTTTGCTTTAAAATCTATCCTTGAAAAGCTTTCTCTGGAATTAGACGCGATGGGTGTAAAACATGGCCTAGGATACAATAGTCTGCTATTTATGGCGGCCGAATTAATGTTGATAAAGCTGGAGGAAAATCAATATCCTCTTTTACTTATAGAAGAACCTGAAGCTCATCTTCACCCTCAGTTACAGTTGAAATTCATAAAATACCTGCGTAAGGATAACGCACAACTCCAATGTATCTTATCAACACATAGTCCCGTCCTTTCGTCAAAAGCTCCTCTGGAAAGTTTAATCTTGATGCAAGATGGAAATGCATATCCACTCAGGAAAGGCTGTACCGGCCTTGCACCAAGTGACTATGTTTTTCTTGAAAAGTTTCTGGACTCTACAAAAGCAAATATGTTTTTTGCTCGAGGTGTACTCTTAGTTGAGGGTATTGCTGAAGTTATTTTACTTCCCAAGATTGCTGAGCTACTGGACCGATCTTTAGAAGATTACGGCGTTTCGTTAGTTGATGTTAACGGTCTTTCTAGGAAGAGATACGCCAAAATTTATCGCTCAAATCCACAAGCAGATAATCCCCAACATTTACCAATCAAAGTTGCATGTATTACAGATTTGGATTTATGGCCAGACGAAGCAGAAGATACAGGTAACAATGATTTTGGATTTAAAGAAAAAAAGCAGCCTAATGCCAGAAATCAAGGTGGAAACTTGGGGTATTGGCTTAAAGAATTGACTGAGACTCAAATTCAAGAGAAAAAAGCAAAAAAACAAGAGTTTGATGGTGAGTTTGTTAAGACATTCATATCTGATGAATGGACTTTTGAATTTTGCTTGGCTAAGTCTGGACTCAGTAAAGAGATTTATGAGGCAATAAATGGCAACACTGAAAATTACGATAAATTGAATGAAAATAACCACATACGTGCTATTCAATTATATGGCCAGATAGAAGCTAAAGGTGATGGTAAAAGTGAAGTTAGCTACGCTCTTGCAAGTATTTTATCCAAGTTTACTGGGCGTCCGAATGAACTAAAAGCGAAGTTACCTAAGTATATTATTTCTGCAATTGAATATGTAACTGAACCACTATCTAATGATGTTTCGGATGAGTCATGATAGAAATTAATGACTCTGATATACTCGAAGCCGAGTCAATCTTAAAGGTTGACTTTGATTCTATACGTCGACAGGCAATAAAAAATTTTGATGATATCCAAGCTTGTCCTGGTAGCGGTAAGACAACAATGGTTGCGGCAAAACTTATAATACTTGCTAAAAAGTGGAGTAGACCATATCAGGGTATATGTGTATTAACTCATACAAACGTGGCTAAAAATGAAATAATAGAGAGGTTGAGGCAAAGTCCAGATGGTGAAACTTTACTCTCGTATCCACATTTTATTGGTACTATTCAAGAATTTGTAAATAAATTCCTAGCAATACCTTACTTGCGTTCAATTGGTGGGCAAGTTAACACTGTCGATGATGAAATATGCACCTCCAAAGGATGGCACTATCTCAAGTATGCAACAAAAGGTTTCCTTGCTCGTAAACATATTACTTCATTGTACGGAATGGAATACAAGTTTGAAAATGATATTCTAGAGCTAAAAGTCCCTGGTTTTTCCAAAAAATCTAGTTCCGATAGCTACATGGATTTGGTTTCTGTTAAAAAGAAATTAATGAACGATGGATACTTCTATTATTGTGATATGTATGCATTTGCACGAAAGTATCTTTTGCATAATACAGAAGTTAAAAACGCGGTACGCAGTCGATTTCCTATCGTTTTGATTGATGAAATGCAGGATACTCAAAAGTTTCAAGATGAACTTTTGAATGAAATGTTTTCAACTGAAAGTGTAAGGTTCCAAAGATTTGGTGATCCTGATCAAGCTATTTATAGTAGCGATGGAGAAGAAAACCAAACATATAATAAAACTCATCTGAATAAAATCGAAAGTAGCCATCGTTTCGATGATTCCATTGCATTACTTGCAAAAAAACTTAGTTTTAATAAGATAAATCTTCATTCGACTTGTATGGATTTACCTGAGAAATCCACTCATACTATTTTCTTAGTTAATGACGCCACAAGATGTAAGGTTGTAAATGAGTTCATCATATTGTGCGCAAAGGTAATCCCCGAGCAGAATACTAAACCTATAAAAGTTGTTGGAGCTGTCGGGATTAGAAAAGAAGATGGTCTGACTATCCGTAGTTATGTTGCATCCTATGATAAGGATCACTCGTCAAATACCTATAAACCACAAAAGCTTATTCATTACTTTTATGAAAGCAGAAGATTTGAATCGATCTATCAAGCTTATCGGATGATATTAGAGGGTATTGTTAAGCTTGGACAAATATCAAATTCAGAGCTTATTTTTTCTGACGGTAGTAAAAGAAGGTATAGCGATTCAAATATTCGCAGCTATTTAAAAGATATTGATCAACAAGTGAAGTTCAATACAATAGTTAAAAGTTTAATGACAGCGAAGATTGAAATCGAAGTTTGGAATGAAAAAATTATTGAATTGAAAAGTTGCTTAAATTTAAATGTGCCCGTTCACTTATTAGACTTCGTTTCTTTTGAGGATGTTCATGCAAGCGACGAGAATAATAATGAAAGTCCAAATAAATTAACAACAGAGATAAATGGACGAAATTTTGAGATTGAGGTAGCAACCATACACTCTGTAAAGGGTGAAACACATGCTGCAACATTAGTTTTAGAGACAAAAAACCACGAATTTGATGTAGGTGGTTTAATGGAATATATTTTAGGAGATAATGACGTCAAACCAACTGGTGTAAGAAAACAAAAGTTTATGAAACAGCTTTATGTTGCCTTTTCCAGGCCGAGATATTTATTGTGCGTAGCTGTTGATATATCAAGATTTCCTGAGAAGCATATAAATAGAAATGAATATGCAGGTTGGAATATTGTAGATTTGACTAGTGAGTCAAATTAGCTATATATATTTTTTTTAAAAAAACAAAATATATAGCTAAATAAATGCTGCTACGAGCGAAAACTGAACACCTTTAGAAAAATTTTTTATTATATCTCTCATATGAGAAATCAGTACTATTGAAGGTTATTCGTCCTGATATTCGTAGAAGTCTCTATGATATTCTCTGGCTATTGCGTCAGAATCAACATAATCATGTGGATCTATATTGAAATGCTCTAATGGATCAACTTCATCTATCGAACAATACTCGTGTGAAAAACCGGCCGCCATCAGCTCATCTAATCCGCTAATTTTCAACTCACAACATTTACAACTGTACTGGAACGGAATAACTCTGACCTCTTGAACTAACTCGCTTCCCCTAAGAAATGCAGCACTCCTTCCAACTGGTGTTGCAAGCAACTGACCAGATTGAGAACATGCTGGGCATTTTATGTACATTATATGATGTCCCGTTTTTAGGACTACAGACATGATTTCGGTTTGTGCATTAGCTCGCAATTCACTCTGCTGCGAATCTGATAAAGCGAAAAAGCGCTCTTTACAAATACGTATAAGATCTTGAACACGTTTTGAACGGTCTTTCATCATTGCATTTGCTATATTTTTAGCTGATTTCGCGTCCTCATTTCCAAGTAAAGTATCAAGGTTTTGGTTAGAAAACTCAGTAACCTTAACAATAAACGAGTATACTTTTGGCATTAAGCTCGATGAATTTAGATTCGAAATCTCCGATTTATCACTATGAAGTTCACCATTGCGAGCATCAAAAATTGCCTTAACATTTGCGATCTCTGAATCAGTTAACCCTGGAATGAGTCTTTGAATTCTTTTAATAACCTCGCTCATTTCTATTGATTTAGGTGGGGTTCTAGCCTCTTGTCCACAAGCAAAGTATAAACTTTCTAAATCAGATGCAGCGTTGAGGGCTGGGCTGATACTGCACAATGCTCCTCTTGATATAAATTCTAACGTAAAGCACAAATATAAAACGAACTCGTCATTTTCACGACCACGATATGTAGCTCTAGTCCAATAAATCTGTGCTTTAGCAAAATAACTTTCAGATGACCAACTCATCTCTACCTCCCCAAACCGCTACTCGAAATAGACTTCTAAATTCTGTTGAATGGCTTAAATCACGTGCATGCCATAAGTTCCAGTTATTTATTATTGCGACTCGGTGGTCGATCCAGTTGATTCGACAAAGGAGCTTCATACCTTTGTCTATATATTCCGAGACTTCCCGAGCTTCGTTGTTTTGTGGAACCATAATTTCTTTGTTGTAACGAAAAATAAATTTACCATCAGTTAATGTAAGCAAACGACAATATTTTGAGTTACGGCAACGAAGTAAATACAAGGAGCGTTTTAACCAGTCCAAACCGAATACCTGTATGAGTTCAGCAGGTTCAAAAAGGAGAGTATCAGCAAATCTAGGCCGAGGAGCTGCAAGAATTATAAATTTGGGAGGTACTTCTGATAGAGCGAAATCTGAATGTATTGGAAACGCACCCAAACCATATCTGGATGATAGAGTGTTAGGTCTTGAAGATCCCTTAGAATGCTGACGTAAACGCTGGATCTCAAATTTATCACCATTGAGCGACTTAATGACATGCTTCAATTTCGTATCAGAGCAACTTCGAGGTATCAACCTGTAACTCGGATATGAATTTTCTCGGAACAGTGACAAATTAAATTAATCCTTTGCGTTAGATTCTCACTTTGGCTCCGTAAAGGTAGCAATCACCTAATTAATATACCAGCCTAGTATTAGTGTTGAGTGTGAAATAAGGCTAATATCTTCAAAAAATTACGGAATAATGTACGTTTCACTTTGTTGAGTGCTTATTGTTATCTTGTTATTCATATTTTCAATGGCTATCAATTACATTCGTATCGAGCTGTGTATCGATATGCTGGCCTTCCAGAGTTTGAGTCAATAAATTCCTCGCGCTCCATGTTCAATATTGCTTCTGCAACTCTTTGAGACGGAAGGTTAGTCACATCAACAACAGCCTCTATGTAAATAGCTTCAGCACCGTTCATGCGTGCTTGTAAAACGAGATCTATAACAACTTCTCGCAGGACTTGCTTCGCATGACCTTTATTTCTCTCATCTTGAGAAACTGCATATCCTACAGCTATACATCGATATCCATCTATTTCACCATTCAACACACATGAGACAAAAGCGATGACCTTTCTCCGGTCCTCACTCAATCGAACATACGTAAGTCGACTCACCCCCGGAGCAGGAAAGTCAACATGACTAAATAGGTTATGATGGCTAGGAACTGGAGCCACCAAAAGGTTCCCAGTTCCCAGAGCCTGCTGAAACGATACCAAACCGTCATGAGGATCTACCATCAATTTGTTCACCGCAGCGCCCATATAATTTTTCGTGGATGATATGAAAAATAACACCACGCTAGCTCTCTAACAATGGATTTAATTGGCCATGAATTTATCTTCCATTGAACTGTCCAAGTTGACCAGTCAACTTTGGACAAATCTCTTATAGCTTTTGGCAAAGCTCTCTGATTCTTTTATCAGTCTATGGCTAGCAAAGTGCTGACCCATGTCGTTAAAGAGGACTTAACTAAGGTAAAAAACGGCGGAATGTATATTCTAATCGTCGAAATTGTATAGCTACCTTTGCCCCTAGAAAGATCATGCGAACACGTTAGACGTTACTTAGCCACATCATCACTACTTTTTTAACGTTGAAGGCAATAATTTAGACTGTCACCAACATGATTTTCGAGTCCGTAATAATTACTCTCTATACCAAATTTTCATAAATCTGGTTACTTAAAGATTGGAAAATTATAAAGCTATAATCGGTTCAATCTTTCTTCATCACCAAAATTAAATACGCTTAAATTATTTTTTACATTATTTGGCTTAAAAATCAATGTGTAATGGTTATAAGTTTGAGCTTTTTTTGTATTTTTATTAATTATTAGTCTTTTTAAATATTAATATACTAAAAAATAAATATTTAAAAAACAATGAGTTATTAGTTTTCTAGAATTGATTTGGTCGTCCTGTGGGCTATAACATTTGAAGTGTTGAAAATGACAAATTGTTATGGAGATTGTGGTGGCTAAGAAATTTAAAAATGTATCGGTTCAACAGCAACAGAGTTGGTTAGATGAGCACTATCAAAGTCGCGAAGTTGGGAATGTTTATCTACCCCTCTGGACTGTTCATGACATAAGTTCGAGCGGTGTAAAGTGCAAAATTCAGCACTTTGGGTATCCAAGAACTACTCAACTGTTGAGCCAAAATGAAGTATGTCAGTTCCTGCTTTTGGCATATGACAAAACAGTGGTTGATGCCTTTGAGCAATATGCTCTGCCTCTAAATGAGACTCTCACCATTGCAAGAGAACTTGGAGTGAAGCATCCGGTATATCCAGGTACAAAGACTCCTATTGCTCAAACTTTGGACTTCATGGCTGTAACCGTCGACGGTCAACGCAAGGGGTATGCAGTTAAGCAGCAAGCAGAAGTATTTCGTGAGCGTACTGCTGAGAAGCTAGCTATTCAGGAAGCATGGTGTCTAACAAACGGTGTGAAATATAAGCTGGCAACGAGTGATGAGTTAAAGATTGAGCCTGTACGGAATCTTGAGCGGTTATATCGTCACCGAAAATTATTGCCGATGCCAGATAGACTTTCTAATGCTTGGCTCTCCAACTTTGTTGGCTGCTTGTCAGAAGACAGATTCGAACGTGTCTCTAACCTTTTAGAGCGAGCAGCAAAGTTAACGGGTGTCATCTTTGATTACTCCGCCCATTTTTTCTATTACCACGTTTGGCATAGCAACCTGAGCTTCAACTTTGAGCGTCCGCTTTTCCTAGAGCATTGCGCTGATGATCTCGAATTGTATCCAGTGAATACGGACTTACACACAGCAGAAGTAGGTGAATTCTGATGAACGAATTAGTTAAAAACGTCAAAGAGTTAAGCCGTTTGCAGCATTTTGTGCCTGCTGATCCTGGTAATCCTATTCAATTGAATGGCCGATTAATCACTGAGCCATATATTGTGTTGCTGTCGGATTCGTTGGCTGACCTTGTAGTCGTAATTAACATCGAATCAAGAACACGTTGTCCTCTCAAAGTTTCATATACCACCCTGATGAAGCATATCAAAGACGATGAACTTTTTTTGGTGGAGTCACAGTGGGATCCCAAAGTTCTCAGAGACGAAAGCGATTTGTCTGACAACGAAAAAGATCGAATGAATAATCGCTTTGATGTCATAAAACCATTGATAGAGGACTTGGACGCAATTCTACGTCGCAGTTATGGTGAAGGCGATATTTCGAAAGTTGCGAAAACTAAAGGAGTAAAACGTCAGTTTGTTTATGACAGTTTATATAGCTTTCTTAGATATGGTTGCCGGAAAGTTGCTCTTGCTCTTCCTCAAGGTAAGAACAGTGCAATCAAGGATCATGTTGTAAGTGGAGAAGTAAAAATTGGTCGTGTAAGCAGTGTTATGCAGGGAAAAATCCTTGATGAAAAGGACATTGCAAACTTTCGAAAATATGGTGAACGATATTGTAAAACCCCGGAACTGACTATCAAAAAAACGTTTGAGGGTATGTTGGCTGATCGCTACATGGTCAGTCGTCGGCTTTCTACACTCCAAGAGCAACGTGCAACTGGCAATAACTACCAAGTTAATCTGAAAGCTCCAACTGAACGGCCTACATACAATCAGTTTTATCACTGGTTGACTAAGACATATCCAGTTCGTTCAAGGCGTGATCGGAAAAAACTGAATTCTATGGAGTTCGCATCTGATATCCAAGGGAGAGTTGGTGATGCCCGAATTCATGCGTCTGGCCCTGGCGAAATTTACTATTTGGATGAAACTCCGTTCCCTGAAGAGTTAGTCAGCATCTTCGATCCAGATCGTACCACTAAAATCGGAAAGGCAACGGTTTACTTTGCGGTCGACGATTTCACAGATGCCATTACCGGTTTATATATCACAACAGAACCACCAAGTTATGCAACGGTAAAAGAAGCTCTTTTCAACGCCTCTCGGAACAAACAAGGGTGGGTTGAAGAACTTGGTTTGGATGTTAATGCGGAAAGCTGGATTCAGCAAGGTTTGCCTCAAATTGTTTATGTTGATAACGCGGTCTTCAAAGGACAAATCTCTGAAGGCCTAATTACTGCAAATTTGCCGGTAACTATTAAATATGCACGCGTAGGTCGCGGTGATGACAAAAAAATGGGTGAAAAGCATTTTGATCTGGCAATGCAGCTTTTCAGAGGGATAAGTAAAGGTCAACAAACCAAATCAAGATTAGCAATTGCACGTCAGCTTGATCGCAAGAATGCGCGTTTAACAATCAAAGAGCTATATGAAATCCTTGTGGTTTACATCCAGTATCGAAACAACTTTCACGAAATTGTGAACTTTCCTCTAACTCTTGAAATGGCAAGAGATGGAGTAAAAAAGGTAGCTAATGAAATTTGGAAATGGGGCAAGTTTAATCGCCCTGGATACGCAATACATGTATTGGAAGAACAGCTTTACCTCGACCTAATGGAGCGCGGAGAGGTTAGTTGTCGCAAAGGCCATATCTACTTCAAAGGCAAGGGTCTGCATTACAACTGTGCTTGGATTCAAGCCAATGGTTTCCAAGATCGCATTGATACCGGCAAGTTGAAGACATTTAAATGTCGTTATCACCGTGGGCTGGTGGATTTCATTTTAGTCGAAACATCAGACGGGCTAAAAACAGCTTATCTCGACAACAAGGACAAGATGTTTCGGGGGCTTTCGTTTTCTGAAGTTGCAGAGTTTCAGGCTAATAACAAAGAAGCGAATTCCGAATTGAAGGAGCAAGCACTCATCCAACGCGTTTCCGCTGATATGTTTCTAAAGGAGAGGCTAAAGCAGGCTAACAGAGAAGCCAGACCAGCCCCAGTGGGTGATATTCAGCAGATCCGGAAAAATCGGCAGTTTGAAATGATTCATGAACAACAACGGCAACTGGTCCGTCTGCTTGACTCTGTAGCTCTTTCAAATGACATATCGATTGAAGAGTTACAAGACGAAGACACTGAGTCGCATGCTAATCGTGCGGCATTCAGTCAACTTTAAACAATTAATTTTAACGATTTATGAGGTGAATTTTTATGGTTAAGAACGACACTACAGTAGCTAAAGCGGTTTATAACGATAAGTTAAATCCGGAACATATTGCCAATCCGTTGATTTCGGCATTGCCACCAAAGGCCAGTTTGGAAGTATTTGTCCGCAGGACACGTTTGCAGTTTGACAAACTTACGCCCTTCAACGACTCAGCGGAGGAGCGAATATTAGCAATACACAAGCTTAAGAAACTGTATATACCAATATATGAGCATTTTGAGCTTTACTCTCGTATGTACGATTCGATAGTTGCAAGCTATGAATATCGTAATCCATTTAGTCCACAAGTAATTAGTTGGAACTATGAATTAGCAGATCCTGATTTTGATTACGATATAGAAGACGATGTAGCGCTTGATAGCACGACATCGGAATCTAATGTTTTAACTGGTCCATCTGGTTTAGGAAAATCCACGGCAGTTAATAATTCACTGTATCGATTGATTCCTCAAGTCATCGTGCATTCTAAGGACAAAGTTCAGAATCCACAGGTTACATATCTGTGCGTTGAGATGCCGCACGACGGTACACGCCGGACTTTGTGTCTCAACATTTTTAAAGCATTAGATGTATGCCTGGAATCATTTAATGCTCCAAAGTATGCGCTGCTGTACGACAAACCCCGGATACAAATTGGCAAGATGGAAGCGGCTCTGCACGTGTTATTACGCGAGTACCACATAGGTGTATTGGTGATCGATGAGTTCCAAAATCTTCTGGTTACCGGAAAGTCCAAGCGTAGTGAAATGCTCCAGTTCTTTGATTCTCTGGCAAACAACGCAAAGGTTTCGCTGCTGAAAGTCGGCACGCCTGAAGCGCTCGGCTTGTTTAAAATCAAGCATCAACATTTGAGACGGGCAGGAGCTACATTGGAGCTAAAGCCGTACTTACAAGACTCCGACAACTGGAAGAAGTTGGTAAACGTATTGATCAAGCGGCAATTTGTCAAAAAACCTATTGTGCTAACCGACAAGCTAAATGACGAATTATACAAACTGACATGCGGTTACCCGTATGCGCTTGTGCGACTGTGGCAATTTGTTCAAATTGAAGTTATTCAAGATGGCTCTGAGCGTATTACTCCTGAAAAAATACGCAAGGTTTACAGCAGAGTATTCTCGATGCTCAAGTCGACGTTCAGTGTAATTCGTAAAGGGAAATCGGCTACGTTCGCGGACATGATGACAGTTCAGCAATATTTTGATAATGGGGATAAATCATCGGCGATTCAACACTTACGTCATTTTATTGATTCTAAAGCTTTGTTTGGCCCTGCCACTAAACACATCGCAGAAGCTGTTACAGCAATGGAGTCTGACGTCGATTTATCGCCTGAGCAAAAACAAGAAATTGCCAAGGTTCGTGCAAAGCTAAATCAGCGTCTTATTGCTAATGATGCGGCGAAAGACCAAGTTCTGGAAAGCCACATTGAGGAGGCAGCATAATGGCGTTATTTCCACTATATCCAGGTGAACATATGATTAGCGCGGTATTACGCCGCGCCATGTTGAGTTGCTATCCATCGCGTAAACAGTATTTGACGGATATGGCATTCACTTGCAAGTTTCCTAAAGCTGGTAGTGCTTGCGCAGATACTTTTGGTTTTCTTCAGGAGGTGTATGCATGTGAAAATGAAACTTTCGCAAACTGGATAAAACATACTCCAGCGTCCTTATGGAGGATTAGTGAAGACGATAGAACCTTGTTGAAATCAGTAAAATCTGGGCGTTGTAGTAATGTTAAAAACGGAGTACTCGGGTTTAGTCAGCTTTGGCACTTCTGCCCACGTTGCATTAAGGATGATAAACAAACTTATGGGGTGTCGTACTGGCATGAGTCTCATCAGGTTCACTCTGTAACTCACTGCTATATTCACGGCGCACCGTTATTGATTGCACCTAAAATGCGAAATATTGACCAGTTGCTACTGCCGCACCAGGTATTTCAACTTGGCGATTATACTTCAGCGTTTAGCCATCCGGCATTAAGAGACTGGGATGATTTTGTGCTTTCGATACATGAGAAGGTCAAAAAGAACTCTGAATTAGGTTGCCAGCTTCGTAAGCAGGTTGAGCAAGTGCTTACTTTGCCTGATGAAGGGCGCACTAATCGCAATCTTGCGATATGCGATGCTATGTTGAAGGACTTTGAAGCGTCAGTTCATCCCGTAATATTGAAACATTTGTTTCACTATTACGGAAAAGAAACTCCGACTCGCCGTTTCAGTATTATGAGTGCGGTAATGCTTAGTACCGACAAACGCACAGTGATGCATCCAGTTTTCCTCTTGATTATGCTGTACTGGTTACAAAACAGAAGCATTGCTAATGCCTTACCCACTGCCGCTTGAGAGAGATGAGACTCTTTATAGTGGCCTTGCCAGAGCATGGACGCTCGCAGGTTGCCCTCCCATTCAGATATTTAAGCAATTACTAAACCTGCCGTGTAAGCATAGAATTCACAGCTATCTTCCGGCATATCTGCAAAGTATTGGTGAAATTATAACTGTTTCACCAGAAGTGCTACTGATGCGACATACTTTGTACCCGATCTTCGCCTGTATCTTGCGCAATCCCACTGAGCTTTCGAAAAGTATGTTTGGCTCTGGGGTTCCGTCACCCACCTTACTTAGCCGGATACCACACGTCGGTATGCATCAGCAATATTCAATGAAATATTGCCCAGTTTGTGCAGACGAAGAGAGGGTGACACGTGGCTTTGCGATATGGCACTTAGTCCATCAAATGCCTGGTGTGATGGCCTGCATTAAACATAAAGTCCAGTTACACAGTCTTTTGTTGGGAGATGACGGTTTGGACAGACAGTTTCGAATGGTTCCAAGGAGACTAGAACAGAAAATCATCGTTTCTTCCCCTATTGCTATATCAGTCGCTACCGCCGCAGAACAGTTCCTTAAATTTTGCCAGGGAAATGCACCTGTCAATGTTATTAAAACAGTAATTCAACCAAAGTTGGCATCATTGGGTATGTATACAAATGCAGGATATATACGCTTGGCTGCTCTTAAAACGCTTCTTATTGACACCTACGGTAGTTGGTTGGAGTGCCAACAAGACGAATTACCATTGTCATGGAGGCAGTTTGAATTTGTTGACACGTTATTTCGCGAAAAAACTGGTTTTGTTTCTCATCCACTCAAGTACGCGTTAGTGTTTGCTGCATTGTCTAAAAGTTCAGATATGAACACGACTGAAACACATAACAATAAAGAGCATTCTACTTTGCCGACTGAACAAGTTTTATCGCTGGCAGCTCGCGGAATAAGTTTGAACATGATCGCAAAGCAATTCAGTGTTAGCCGTTGTAAAGTAAGGCGTATAGTCGAGCTTGGAGGGGTTAAGCATGCATCTAATTCATTGTCTTACGCTCCAAGTTTGAGGCGAAGTGCGGTAATGAAAGCGATTTTGGGTATAGACCGCCAATCGATTGCGGCTTCACTTAATGTGGGGATAGGCTATGTAGAGCAAGTGATTTCCAATACACCCGGTGTCAGTTCATGGCGTTCAACACTTAAGCATAACAAAAAGGTTAAATTAGCGGTTGAGGCTTTACGGTACTTGCGAGATACACACAACGATTTATCACGCACTCAAATACGCGAAAAACTGCCTGCTCAATACGCCTTGTTATATAAAGAAAATAAAGAATTACTATTTAGTCTTTTGCCCCAAAAAAAGGCCCCCATTCCGCCAGGGAGGTGATTTTCTCAACTAAAATGGGCATTAAGCGTAAATCAAAATTAGTCCATACTAGTGACGTTTAATGGACAAAATCGCTTGGTAATTACGATACGACAAAGTTGCTTGGTGTTAACAGGCATATATGAATTAGCCTTAATTTCATCTGGCGCTTTTCGTGATAGTGAGCTTGCGAAAATCTAACTACACTGTTTGGTGCTAATAGCGGATACATGAGTTGAGGTAAATCGTAGATAATTCCTCCTTTCGTCGGCTCAGATCATTGGTTAAATGTCCTGAATTAAATTGAATAACGGCTAGCGTAATGCCTATATACGTTTTCTCTGTCCTAAATTTAGTGATTTCAGAAAAAAGCATTGAAATAGAGGTACATGAGCGTTAGCTTAGAGTGGGTAATAATATGATAGAAGGCAGGATGATTTTCGATTTGCGGGCAGACTGCGTTTGGAAATGGACTGTTATTTTTCTAGAAAGGATGCGGAATAAATGATAATTGATGACATTATTGCTGGTATTGATGAAGGGGGGCCAAAAAGCTACTACTCTTTTGAAACTTTCGTCCAGAATTTGTTAAAGCATCATATAGAGGGTCAAGAAAAGAAATTTCTAATTTCTACTGATTCAATGAAATATGGCGATGCGTTCGCGCCGGATGGATTTGATCAGTTTGATGGACCAACATTAATCGAAATCAAATTTAATTTGGCAAGGTTCCCTGTTAAAAACTTTATAGAGAGGTCGATATATCGGTTTCTGAATGAATTTACAGAGAATAATTTCAAGAATGTTCTCATTGTCTCAGCTAAGCCAATATCTGAAGATTTTATCTTCCGCGTTGAGGATGAATTAAGCCGAAATAACTTACCTTTCAAAGTGATTTTTTGGGGGCCTGCTGATCTTAATAAGATTGCTTCTAAGAATAAAAAGGTGGTTAACAATATAGTAAATAACCTTTTTGCTCTCAGATTATCTTCAGCTATATCTAAGCCAATCAGAGACTGGAAGCATGAAAGAGATGAGATCGTCGAAAATCTAAAAACCTGCTATAAAAAAGGTCAGTTTTCTTTATTTTTAGGCGCAGGCGTTTCAAGTAGTGCTGGAATGCCAGATTGGACTACGTTGCTAAATTCGTTGTTCGTTACTTATCTTACTCAAGAGTTTGATGATGATATTGCAATGGGAGACAAAGATATTAGTGATCTTGTCAGCAGGCTGAATAGTATTGATGAGCCTTCAGCATTAATGGCCGCTAGATATCTTCGAAAAGGTTTGTCAAAGGGAGATGGTGATGCAAAAAAATTTATTGAAGCAGTAACAAAGAATCTTTACAAGCTTAGAAATAGCAAGCTCCCAATAGATTCAGATTTAATAAAATCTTTAGCCTCAATGTGTTTGCCCAGAAGAACAGGGGCAAAGGTAAGGTCGGTTGTTACTTATAATTTTGATGATCTTCTTGAAAGGCAATTAAGTAGCAATGCTATTTTACATCGTTGCATTTATACAGATAACGAAAGTTACGACCCCGATGAGCTTCCGATCTACCATGTCCATGGTTTCTTGCCAGAAGATCGGAAATCATATGATGGATTAGATAACTCTACATTGGTTTTCTCAGAAGAGGGTTACCATCAGATTTATTCAGATTCATATCATTGGTCAAATTTAGTTCAGCTTAACTCATTCAGAGAAAGTAATTGCCTCATGGTTGGGCTATCAATGACCGACCCTAATCTAAGGCGACTGCTCGACATATCCTCGAAAAATATTGAAAGAAGCAAGCACTTTGCATTTATGAAACGACTTTCTTCTAGTGAGTTTTGCTATGAGGTTATAAATGGAAAAAAAACAAAAATAATAAACAACACAGACGCTGCTGATAAATTTTTAGAACGTCATCATGCTCTTAATGAAGAACTTATGAAGGAGCTGGGGGTTACAATTATATGGTATGAACTATATGATGATATCCCAGAAATAATTCGAGCTGTAACCAAACATGACAACTAATAAGGCATTGCATCGGAAAAATTCTGAATGCATCATTAGACAGGGCGACGAAGAATAAGTTGAGTTTTTATGAACTGGAAAGAATATCAAGAAGCAGCCGCATCATATTTTCGGGAACTAGGCTTGGAGGCAGACACGGACGTTACAATTCAAGGTGTGAGAACGTCACATGACGTTGATGTGCTGGTTAAATCGCATCACGCGGGTTTTGATATCACATGGGTTGTTGAGTGTAAGCACTGGAAAGAAAAAGTTTCCAAACTGCATGTTCTAGGTCTTAGGGAAATTGTTACTGAGGTTGGTGCTGATCGCGGAATATTACTTTCAGAAAGCGGATTTCAAAGTGGTGCAATTGAAGCTTCAAATTTAACAAATGTAAGACTTACATCACTTGCTGAAATGCGGGGGACGGCAAAAGCAGAAATATTTGCTATGAGGCTAAGAGAGCTTTATGACAAAATTATCGATCTCAAAACTAGGTATTGGGCTTTATCAAAAGCGACTCGCAAAACGGTAGGGTTGCGTCAGGAAGTTGGGGAATATGGATATAACGCTACTCATATTATTGAGTTAGCGGAAGACTTATTGATTAAAGCTTTTCGTGGAATGTATCCTCTAGAAGTAAATCGGTCCAGCACCTTAATGTCAGCACCAAATTTCCCTAGTAAAATTAATTCAATTGAATCACTATTTACTGAGCTTGGCCCATATATATCTGAAATGGAAATTTTGCTTAAAAATGGTGAGGCACTAGAAAATACCGAACAAAGTCATCGAGCAGATGGTTTGTAAGTTGCAGTGGTTCATATCTGATCTGACATTCTAGCCGAGAGATGCCCACCTAACCTGACAGTCAGTTACGAGCGAAAAGCGGTGCTCCATCAACAATTGAAGCTTATTTTGCTATTGGTACAAAACTGACCACCTTAAGAGGGATCGACGATTTCTTCCAAAATCCTAATAAATGTAGGGAGTAACACGCGCTAGATTTCCTTCAGACGCAATCTCTGCATCACTGAGTGTTTGGTCGATATGCTTTGTCATTTCAATTTTTGTCGAGTTTTCAATTAGTTTACAAAACAAAATATCACCCAAATTGATTCCAAGTTCCCTGCAAAGCTCGTCTGGTAGAGGTATCTGATTATTCTTTCCGATCTTAATTTGATATCTCACGGTAACCCCCTGATAACTGAAAAATAACCAATAGTAGCAGGTAGATAATATTGGTATAAACGTACAAACCACTGCTCATGATAACGTTAATATTCGATATACTATAATTGCGGTCAGTCAAGTTTGGTCGAACTCCGCCAATGCCTTTAATCTTGATCATTTCAATTGATTGGACTACATCGTTCTAATATAAGCAAAACCAGTTCACGTTGAAAATATTGATATTCATCTTTAATTTGCAGATTCGTAACTTTCGATAGAAAACGATCTCCGGTGTATTTCTGAAGGCGTTTGATATGGCTATCTTCAAAAACATAAATCTTATCTGCCCACTGGAGTATTTCGAGGGTACAAAGTGACGAGCCAGCCTTCGCCACATATTTAGCGCTTACACCTGCGGACTTGTATTGATGACTTTTATCAGCGGCATCAAATAGCTCTTCTGCTGTTTTACTGCGCTGTTTGTTTGCAGTGCAAAGGAAAAGTATATTCATAGAGTTTTCGTCCCATTTTCCGTCTCAGGATATTGGACCAATATTTGTGGTATTTTCTTCATGCGCAGGTAAAGCTCTTGTATTGCTTGGCATTGCACCTAGCCCTCGCCAACCCAACTGTGATCATTTATGTCGTTGTGATGTAATCTGTTTTTCAAAAGCAATTTTATCTATCTCAAGTACGAATTTTCTTGTTGCACTACAGAATTGAAAGCGAACGAGTTCTGATACGTCTAATTCGATTGTTGCTGTGGAATGCTTACCGACGCTTTTACACGACTTGCTTGAATTACTGTCGTCACTAAAAAAAACGGGGCCAGTTCCCAGGCCGATATTGTCGTCAATACTCATCAACTTCTATCCTCAATTAAGCAATCCATTCGTGAGTTTGAATTACCTGTTCTAGTACATATGCGACAAGGATAGTGTTTTTTTATACAGTTTTGCCAAGACTTTGTTGGAGCTAAAAGAGAAATATTGATGAAAAAATAGTCTTTAACAAACCCATGTGCTAGCCTCTAAGGTTGAGGGCATCTAATTGATTTATATGATTTATTTATGTGTTTATTAATTGCTGGAGGCGTTATGTTAAGTTTGAATTGACGTTCTATCAATACCCGTCAAGGATTAATGGTGATGTTTCAATTTACTAAAACATATTAGGTGATTAGACTGGTTTAAACAGGGATTTGTACAGAGGTTAGGATTTGCTAAACCCACAAAATAGCCCCAAAGACTGGGAAAAGTACTTTAAAGATATTATTAGGTTGCACTACCTGCCAGCTAATTATCGAGATGTACCCGACAAGCATGTCGGAGACTTCGGTATCGAATGTTACACATTGTCTGGGCACGTATTTCAGTGCTACTTGCCAGAGCAAATCGCTGACGTAAAAAAACTTGTTGCTTCGCAGCGAAAAAAAATTAACGACGACATTAAAAAATTTACCGAGACGAACGTCTCTGAGCTTAGCAAGCTGTTTGGTGAAATAATTATTTCTCGTTGGATATTGGCTACATCTGCAAATGATTCAGCCATTCTGACCCAGTTTTGTGCGCAAAAGTCTATAGAAGTTAGAGGGTTAGGCATTTCGTATATTAGTAATGATTTTGAAATATTAATACATACGGAAAGTGAATATCCAAAAGAAGTGGGTTTTTTAAGGAAAGAAACCTACCAAATGAATTTTGATTTTAATAGTACAACAGCGGAAGGTGCTGCTTGCTGGATATACGAGAATAGTGCGTTTCTTTCGAAGCTTGATATGAAACTTCCAAAAATCGAAGGCAATCTCGACAAAATATCCGTAATTCGAACATATATCATACAAAAATACTTAGATTACCAAAACCTCATGGATGTGCTGAGGTTGGAATGGGGTGACATATATTCGATAGTATTTAACTGTATACAGCATCGGGAAAATAGTTTAATTGGTCGTTTTATTTTGGATGCTGGTAACACACTGCCAGGAGAGGTCATAAAAGAAGAGATGATTAAACTTCATGAAAATATATCAGAAGAAGTGAAATCATTTAAAGGGACTGACTTAGAAAAAATAAAATGGGGTGTAATTGCCGATTGGTTAATTAGATGCCCACTGGATTTTTAAATGGATATTAATCAGATACTTAATCAGCCTTTTACGTTCACTCGTAGAAGTCAGTTAATACCAAGCGATTTAAGACCAGCCTGGAAGGCTGCTTTGGTTCTAATAATATTTGGCTTGTTAGGGAAAAGTAATAATTGCAGCCTCAAAAAGCTACATATTGCGAATTGGATCACCAAAAGTGGAGACCACGTCGAAGAGTTTCTTTACTGGGCAGAAAATACAACAGGTGTAAGACCAGATATAAGAATGGAGCCAGCATTGGATAGGGCGGTTGAATTGATGGTAGGCGACAAGCTGCTTATTAAGTCAAATGGCAAGCTACTGATAACTGAATTGGGGCAAGAACTTTTTGACAGGCTAAATGAATCGTCTGTATTCAAAATCGAAAAAGATAGATTGTTGGCAGTCAAGAGCTATATGACAGAAGCCAATGTTGAGCAAGTTTTTAAGGTAGCATAGTAATGACTTTAGCTATATCAAGGTTGAAAATAGTAGCGAAAACCATAGATGGTGATTATGGCGTTGATATCCCTTTTGATAAGGGGTTGTTTATTTTAAGACTAGATAATTCTCACGGGAAATCGACTTGTATTAACGCTATTGCGTATGCTTTAGGCATGGAAAAAGCTTTAGGCTTGGGAAGCTCAAAATTGCCATTCCCTCCATCTTTGACAAAAGCACTTGAAGGGCAAGATGGTACGGAACACCTAGTCATTAAATCATCTGTGATGTTAGAAATTGCTAACAAGGCAGGTGAGGTCTGTACTTTGTACCGCCAAATTATCGGCTCAGATGAGGAAAATATAATATATCAATATGACGCAAGCATAAGTAATTTAAATCTGCGCGTTCATAGAAAGTTGTTTTTGCACAGAGAGGGCGATACAACTCGTCCTTTAGGTTTTTTTAAATGGTTAGATTCTTTTATAGGCTGGGACTTACCTCTTGTGCCTAATTTTGATGGCAAGGAAGTACCATTATACCCTTCAATATTTTTTCCTGTTTGGTTTGTTGAGCAAAAAAAGGGATGGTCATCGATACAATCAACGACTCCGATGTTCCTTAAGATAAAAGAAGCTAAAAAGCGAGCTTTGGAATTTATTTTGAATTTGGACGTGAATGAAACAGTAAAGAAAAGAGCAAAGCTAAAAGTAGATATCGATTCAGAGTTGCAAGCGTGGAAAGTCGCATATAAGAAATCTGAGTTGTTGGCTGCTAGAGTTTTTGGTCAGATCCGAGGGGTTATAGATGTGCCTGAAGCAAAATTTGACCCTTATAAAGTTGATATTACTATCAGGAATAATGATAAATGGGTGTCAATTCAAGACTTGGCAGAAGACACTGAAAAACAGTTACTAGAATTTCACTTTAAAAGTCAAACAGATTCTGTAAATGCTCAGTTAGATAGTGAATTACAGCAAAAAATAGATAATGCAGAATCGGAAATTAGAATTCTCGATTCCAAATATGTGTCTCTAGATAGCGAGATATCATTCTTAGATCAGCAAGTTTACTCAACAGATACCAGAGTCAGTAACTTACTAAATGATCAAAGGAAATATGAAGATCTAAAGAAAGTTGGTGAGCTAAATATTTTTGCAAACACTAAGCTTAATCAAGAGATTTGTCCAACTTGCGGCCAAGATTACACAGACAACTTAATTGATATGGATCCAGATTCTTCTGTAATGAGTGTTGATGAAAGCTTGGAGTTTATTAAGCAACAAATTAAGGCATTTAAGAATGTTTCTGAACACTATAAATTTCAGAAAAAAAATAAAATTGTTGAGTTAGCTACAGTTAAATCAGTTTTAGGGGAAGCAAGGAAGTCTTTACGCAGTATCAGAGAGTCATTTGTCCGCCCCGATGTAACCTTGAAAGAAGAAGAGCTTCGCCAAAAAATTAAGCTTGAAAATACAGTCGAACTGTACCAAGAAACAATTAAATCCCTCGTAAATATTAGACTCGAATTTGATGCAATTTTCAGAAAGTATACCAGTCTAGCTAAGCAAAGACGAAATTTACCCGAAAGTGTTCTATCGCCTTTAGATAGTAAGAAAATACGCAAACTTGAAGCTAATCTGAGGGAGCTGTTGGTGGATTACGGTTTTTCAAGTTTTAATCCAGATAAGTTAGAAATATCTAAAGAAACTTACCTGCCCACGCGTGAAGGATTCGATATTGGTTTTGATACTTCTGCCAGTGATGGCATTCGTCTTATTTGGAGTTACCTACTTAGCTTGTTCAAACTGTCTAATGAAATTGAAACCAATCACCCAAAGTTAATTGTGTTTGATGAGCCTCGGCAACAGGAAGCTAACAAATTAAGTTTTACAACGTTGTTAAAATCAGCATCTGAAATATGCTCCGGAGGTGGACAAGTAATTCTTGCTACATCAGAAGAGTCATCGGTGATTAAAGCGTCTCTAGTCGGTGTGAAGTACAGCATGTTTTCATCCGAGGAATCTGAAGGAAAAATAATTAGAAAACTATAGAAGTATCTTTTAAATCGTGACCTTTCCGTGGCTTGAAAAACGCCGTGAGCAAGTTGCGTCTATTTTAACAAATCGCAAAGCAGAGGTAATGCATTTGCATTACCTCTGCTTTGCGACTAAACTAGCCGTTATTAGCCAGCGTCAACCTGGGGAGAACATCATGTTTGCACAAATGGCTTTGGAAGCAGAATCAACATTGACAGATCGTTTCCAGACAACAGTACCAAGTCCTGTGCGTCAGGCATTGCATCTGGATAAGAAAGACAAGATTAAATACATCATCCAATCCGATGGCAGTGTGCTGATGCAGCGAGCTGATACAGCGGAAACTGATCCTGTGCTGGACCAGTTTTTATCCTTTTTGGCTGTTGATATGCAAAAGCATCCTCAAAAGTTACAACCATTATCAGCGAGTATGCGTCAGAGCGTGGCATCGCTGGTTGCTGGGGTAGAGGTGGATTTGGATGCAGCATTGTCTGATGAGGACGAATAACTTTGCCAGACAATGTTCCGATGGTGGTCAATGGTTGGACGCTATTTACCCATCCTCTTTTTGCACAGCAGTACCAAACGTTGAAAGACAAAGTAGAGGCATTAAAAGCAAAAGATCCACAAGGGTACAGTAAGAAAAGCGACGCGAAGCGGTTAGCAGCAATCTATAAGCTGGCTTTTGAGATTATTCCTCAAGATCCAACGTTGCCAGACTATCGCCAAGGGACGACATTAGGTGACCACAATAAACATTGGTTTCGTGCCAGGTTTTTTCAGCAGTATCGGCTATTCTTTCGATATCATCTTGAATCGAAAATTATTGTTTATGCTTGGGTCAATGATGAAGACAGCAAACGAGCATATGACAGTAAGTCTGATGCTTACAAAGTGTTTGCAAAGATGCTAAAGTCAGGTAATCCCCCGGATGGTTGGGATGCTCTTTTAAAAGCTTCCACGGACGCGCAACTCTCTCCTTAACTATCTAATTCCTTCTTTTGAAAAGAAAATAATCTGGATCGTGATTCAGATTATTTTTAATGAATGGTCCTACTTGAAAAGCGGCATTCTAATTCAGTCGGAAAGTGCGGGATTGATACATAAAGTTAATTCCGATGAACATCTGAAATTAATAAGGCGCAGGAACTAAATTATTCTGAGTTAAAGGCGCAAGTCTGATAATGCAGCTTCGGGTGGCTTGTATCTTTCCCCTATATATTAAACAAAGGACACCCATAACCCGGTGTCCTTTTTTATCCCCAAACTGCGCTAAACTACCAGCAGCCCGATCAGTCATTTCCAGTAGAAGTGAGCAGTGTTTACCAGCTGGGCATGCAGTTTTGTGCAGCGCCTACAATGAGATTTCAAGCTCTAAATCCAGTAGTCAGATTGGCATCTGCTCAGGAATTGGGATCCTGATTTTCTCCAAGATGAGAAATTTGAAATTACCATGGGACTGTGTATATTCAGTTGTTTTCGATGGGAATGTCTTTTAATTGGTGAATGTATGACAGTAAAAGAAATACTGATTGGTAGTACCGGCTTAGTATTGGACTCAGTTACTCTTGATGTTGACTTGCAGGATGCTGCAAGGATATCAATTCAGGATCACCCAGAGGGCCCCTGTTTAGTGTGTCATCCTGCCAGAGCGCGTATTACTGGCGAGCAAGCAACGCTACTTATCAATGCTGGTGTTGCAGATAGGCGTAGACATCGTTAAATTACATTGAATTAGGCCATCATTAGCGGCGTTTTTCAAGCTAGTTGGCACCAAACGATAGTTTAAACATCCCCAATCTTGGTAACAACCACTCCCGACAACACGAGGTCAGAAAAAAGCTCTGACAACACCGAGTTGTTGGGTTGGATTCAATTGCGGCCAACCTATCATTGCAAGCTATTTCAATCAAAAAGACGGTTATTTTGATGAGAATAAGCCCCGTATTCTAATCAAAGGTCTTATTCGTCCGTAATCCTTAGGCGGAAACCAGGCCGGAAGGACATTTTAATTGATGTGGAAGTTCAATCTGTACGTGTTCGGGGGGGGATGTTAAAATTTGTTATATTTCAATTAGATAGTGGTGTCTGCGCTTTGTGTCAAAAATCAGTGAATTTCAGATGCCGCGAGTAAGGCTTAGAAGGTATGATCTGTCTGCTAATTAAGTCCACGGATACATTAGTTGTGGCACAGTAATTCACAAGCAATAGAAATGTCAGTAACTAGGGAGAAGTCAGCTTTCATTTTGTCGAGCTCCCTCGGCTTTGAATAATTTATTTCTGTCTGATGGACGATTTTAGAATTTTACTGTTGATACCCAGTGTAGTTGCGGTCTTGACCATCTGGGTTTATACAGCGCCATGCAGACTAACCTCTCACTTGCTTATATAGTGCTGTGCTACGCAAAGATTCCAGGCGGAATGGAACATACCAGGTTGCTGGGCGGGGGGATAGGTGTTGCTCTACGAACATCCACATACAGACTATCAGCATTGATATATACAGCAGTAAAAACGAATCAAACAGCATTGGAAACACCATGAGGTGCCAGCAAGACACTATGCACCAACAGCTTTTTTTAACACCGAAGCTTAAGCAGTCATAAGCATACCGCCAGCCAGAGAGCGCAAGCCTTTGGGTATAGTGGCAGTAATTTAATCCCCACTGTTTCATTGGCGAGGCTTGCCATAACAGCACAATTGCACTGGCTACAAGAGCTATCTGTAACGGAGCTGTATTTTTAAGTGCCATCAGCATCAGGTTGCACACTAAGCCTACTCCAAGCCATAACGACAGATAACCCAGACAAAAAAGCACGCTTCCGACAAGTCGTAACCTCGGTAAACTGCGCAGCCAAATATGTCGAATAGCATTGTGTAGCAGTGGGAACATCATGGCCAAGACCATAGTCAGCCAGCCGGAGAGCTGAACAAAAGCGGAGTAAATTGGATCTTGAGTTGGCGCTAGCGAGTGGTTGTGCATGTGGTGATGTTGGTCGGCCATTGGCGTATCTTGCAGAGTAGCTGAGAGTGAGTGGGCGCTGTGATCGTGACCGCCAAAGTATAATAATAGCCACGCAATACTTGAGATCAGTAGTAATATTGGCAGTGGTGGCTGGGATAAAAACCAAATATAGCTTCTAATTTTCATCATCTTACCTTGTACAGCCGCTCGCGCTGAGCGACAGCTGCTTAATCTGTAATGACTCTTTTTCTTTCAGCTTATAGCGTGGCTGTACTAGTAAAGAGCAGTTGCTGTCAGTACTTAAACACTGCTGACAAAACTGAACTAAACCAGCCGATATTTCGGTGCAAATCGATAGTCCATCTGAGGATTGGCTAGCATTTCTTAGCCCGTACAGACCCTCTGCGCTCAGCAGTATGGATGTATTTTCTGCACACAGATAAACCTCCAGCGTAATACCTTCGCTTGCGCCACTGATCCCAGCAATGTGCAGATATATAGAGTTTTGACTCTTAGTCCATTGGCTCAAATCGCTACTTTTACCCAAAGGCAAAACCAAAGGTTGTGCTAACTGCAGCTCGGTATGAATGAGGCTCAAACGATCGCCTTGGTTATCTGCTTTGGTCATGGGTCAAGATCTCTGTAGGCCAATTGATGAGTGTCGCAGCGGTTGAGGTCTGGTCAACCGCTGCTATGGGACTTAGTGCTGGCGATAGAGACTTATACGCTCAATACTTAAATCAGCTCCTTCGGTATTGGCGTTGCGTGGGGTGAGTTTCACCTCAATGTCACTCAGGTTTTCAATACCCTGATTTAACTGCAGCCTATCCAGCTCGTCTGTAACATCCAACACAATGGTTAAACCAGCGCCGCCATGAGCTAAGTCCTGACGTGAGGCATTTTTAATCCCAAACAAACCCAGTGGTGCCAGCTTTACCTCTTGACCATCGACTAACAAATGCACATCCACACTTAAGCCTTCACGGTTGGCGCGAATAGACTCCAGATTAAGGAAGAAACGATCGGGCTCCCGACTGCCAGACTCTGCCAACAGAGTGGCTTTAAATCCGCGAGCACTGCGTTGCATCATGCGCTTATCAAGCTTAACCAGGCTATGTTGAGCACCGTTCAGCGTGATGGCTGCTTCGTTGGCCCCTAACAGTTCTGTCTGTGAAGGAGTCTCTGCAGACATTATAGTTGGCGCAACTAAGGCCTTTAAACCAAATTGCTCAAGTCGAGTATTTTTGCTGCTAGGCGGTACTATATCTCCATTGTCTAAAGAATCATAACGGTAACCAAGCTGCTCCGTGGCCAGAACATCCTTGGGCGCATATACCCAGTCTTGCCCATTCGGCATTGGCATTATAAAGCGGCGGCTGATTGGGCCTTGCAACCAGCTCTGGTCAGTAGGGTTAGCTCGGCCTTCACCCAGACTGAGCCAAAATGCCCAAAGTCTGTCAATATTGGCATGGTGCAAATAAAAAATAGGATCTAATCCGGCCAGATCCGGGTCGGCCATAAGGCCGGGGCCACCTGAATTTTCTTGACCTACATCGACATGCACAATGTTATGAGGCAGAGATTCTAATCCGCCAGAGTAACCACCACCGTGATGAAAGGCTGTTTTAGGCCCGCCAAAACCCGGATTACCACCGCCAGTGCCAACGTAAGGTATGATGTTAAGGTTTTTAAGTGACACATCCTGTACCGGTAAAGGTAAGGTGGGAGGGTTAATTGATGAGCCATAGCGCTGTTTAATAAACAAAGGGTTAGGGCTACCATCTGGTAATGTAGTGACGACAAAAGCTGGCGGTAAATCCCGCGAAGTTGGGTTTGGGTTAGAGTAGTCCCAGTAGGGAAGCGCCCAATCAGATGGCCCCCCGAGTTTGACTATGGCGTCGCGTACAATGGATTCTAGCGAGATCAAATAGCCTCTATGCCAAGGTAAAAAATACCAGGATTGATGCTGACATTGATTCCAAAACGCATTTTGCTCAGCCTTGCTGGGTAATGGCTCGCCGGGGCTGTAATAAAGGTATTGCTGCCAAAAGGAGGTCGAGGTGTTATTGCTAAAATCTTCACCATGTATAGCGGCTAAAAAACGCCAGCTGGTTTTGTCGCTTAACGGTCTTGTCATCAACTCGGCCACGCCTTTGGCATACCAGAGTAGCAACGGGTCGTTAAAGTCACCGCCATTTGCCCACACGCTTTGACGTAAAAACATAACTGTATTCCTTGTTGTTTGTGAATACTTTAGCAATCTTGCGCTTTTAGGGATAAGCCACGGGATCCTGTAAGGCGTGAATGATTACCAGCTTTTTAAAATCGACATCGGATTATTTGAATGCTTTGTTGCCTATTAGGTATTGGCAACACAATGCAGCCGTGACATCCAGTTCTTAATGAGTTTATAGGTACAGCCTATTCGTTGTTTTCTGCTGAGGATGGACATAATCCCTCAAAGTTATCTTGTTTGGTCCCAATATGGTACTAAAGTGTAGATGGCATTTAGGTAAAATGGTGAATTTATTGTGAAATGTTTCAAGTTCTGCTGTGGAGGAGGGGGGCAGTATCAAGCGGTTTTAGAACCCAACCCTAACCCAGCATGTCCTAAGTAAAACAATCAGGCCTGATGAACAATATCAGGCCTGGTGATGCCGGGCTGTGTGGGAGTTATTTTTTAAGGTCTGTCGCTTTTTCAACCTGATCCAAACGAGCTTTCCATGGGTCTACGCCATGCACAGCCTCGGCTTGCATAGTGAAATCCATGATATTGCCCTGTTCAGGGTCAAAAGCCTGCCAGTTTGCTAAGCCATCGCCATTCGGATTGCCGGTTTTGGCGAAGTTGACTACATAACTAAAAGGCAGGGCAGAGGCTTTTTTGTCTTGCTCTGTCAGAGCCTCATATTTTTTATCTATGGTTTTAAAGAAAAATGGGATTTCTGCAGCGTGTTGAGCGCCTTGACCGTCACGAATGGCTTCTGCCACATAACTAAAACGATAGAGGTACGCCGCTTGACCCAGAGCTGTCATTTTCTTCGCAACATAGCGGGCAGGTTCCTGCATGCCCCTGTCCTGACCTACCATAAAGTTCAGCAACTGCAGCGGCAACTCGGCTTTTGCATCATAAGCCTGGCGCGCTTCCTCAGCATGGGGGCCAAAGGATGCAAACAGGCTGTCTTTATCAGGCGACATAGTAAAACCTATATCCTGACTGGTGGTTCCGACCATCACAGGGATTTTGGCAACCTGGGCCGTTTCTAACATCTGCTGTGTGCTGCCTAACACTATCTTGCCATCCGCCAGCGGACCTCCGACATAAGTGGGTTTGCCTTCTGCAGGTTTAAAGAAATCCATCAGGCTTAGCCCGTCTAAAACGGCTTCCGCCGATAAGGCGCGCATTTTGGCGATAGCCTCAGGGTCGTCTTTGGCTATGCCGTGTTTTTCCGCGAAGTTCAGGCCTATTTGTTCTGCTGAAGGATTCTGCTCTGTACCTTCAGTGAAGCTGCGTTCTCCCATCAAGGAGCGGCCGCCACCTGACATAATAATGGCGCGTTGAAACAGCTCTTTACTGGCCGGAGCTTGCATCAGGGTATGGACGGAGCCACCCCCGGCAGATTCGCCCATAATAGTGATCTGTTCTGGATCACCATGAAAAGCTGCAATATTGTCTTTCACCCATTTCACCGCAGCTATCTGATCCATAAAGGCGTAATTACCCAGTTGCCCTTCGTTGGCTGCAGTTAAAGCTGGGTGGGCAAAAAATCCAAACCGCCCTAAGCGGTAGTTAAAACTAACAAAAACTACACCGGCTTTGGCAAATTCAGCGCCGTCGTAAACAGCAGGCGAAGCGCCGCCATTGACGTAACCACCACCATGGATCCAGATCAGGACAGGGGCAGGTTTGGCTTGTTCAGCCGGAGTCCAGACGTTCAGGTAAAGGCAGTCTTCAGCCGGAGTCTCGCCTAATGGCGCTGCATCACTGGCAAAGGGTTTTTGCATACAGTCGTTACCAAAGCTAGTGGCCTCTCGCACACCAGACCAGGCCGCTACAGCTTGAGGCTCACGCCAGCGGTTTGGCCCAACAGGTGCCGCTGCATAAGGAATGCCTTTATAAATCTCAATATTCTGCTCCGCCATGCCTTGCAATTGGCCGCTTTTGATAGTGACGATCGGCTGCTTTGTGGCGGATGAATTGTCGCTAGGTTTAGCCTTTGTGTTGTCGCTACAGCCACTGAGCAGTAAAGCTGTGCTCAAGGCAACCATCAGTAGGCTTTTTGGTGTTAAAACAATCATTAGTTTCCCCTTGTCGATTGAAGGTCAAAAAACAAACGCACAGCTTCGGCCATATTTAAGCTTTTTGTAGTTTTGTTGCGTTGTCAGTGGCTGTAGGGTGTTTTACGAACTTTTTGTAGTTTGAATGGGTAACTTAACAAGGATAAAGAGCAAAGGCTATTTTTATCAGTTCAGGGCTGGTTCTTCACGGCTACACCCTACAGATCAGACCAATAGCTGTTTGACCTCCACTTCGTTTCAGGGCAGTGTAAGTACAAAGTTAAGATAATTCAGCAGGAGACGAAGGATGTTTAAATTAAAGTTAGGGTTAGCTGCGGGTTTGGCTTTGACTTGCCTGAGCACGGTAGCGGCAGAGCCAGTACAGCCATCACAAATTGTGACACAGGCTGAAGCTAAAGCTGAAAAAGGCGATGGTTATGTGTTTTACAGCTACTTTACCAAGCCTACTTTTGGCACTCAGGATGCGCTGACTGGTGTGGCTGTGATTGAACCAGGTAAAGAAATACATCCACCTCATATCCATGCCGAAGAAGAGTATCTTATGGTTGTGGAAGGCGAGGGCGTCTGGTCGCTGAAAGACAAAGAGATTCCAGCTAAGGCTGGCGATATTTTATATGCAGCGCCATGGGATTCGCATGGCATCCGCAACACGGGCAAAAAGCCGCTGAAGTTTGTCGTAATGAAATGGCATAGCAAAGGTGTGCCAGTGCCTGTTGATCCTGCGGCAAAGGCTAGGCCTTGAGTCGCAGTTGTGGATCAATGGCTGACGGTGCCAAAGAGCAGAGACTGATGCGCCATGGCTCCGGCCAATGAACCATCTCCTATGGCAACAGCTACTGAACCTGCCATGCGGGCGTTATCACCGCAAGCAAATACGCCAGGTATTGTCGTTTCTTTGGTCGCAGTGGTTTGAATAAAAGCACCCAGTGGGCCTTGCTCAAACTGGCAACCCAACTGCTCTGCTAAAGGGCTGTTGACTGTGGTGGTAGGCTGGGTAAAAAGGCCTGCCATTTGCAGTACCTTGCCATTACTCAACTGCACATCAGCTTTACCAGAAATTTGCAGTACTTTGCCTGATTCAATCGCTACACCCCGGGCAAGTAGCTGTGCTTTTTGTTCGGCATCAGGCTCAAAACATTGGTTCGTGAACAGTGTAGTTGGCCCCCAGTCGGGCAGCATCAGCGCATGGTGTAAGGCGAGCGGACTAGCTGCTACTACTCCAATGGGGCTTTGATCCAGCTCATAGCCGTGGCAATAAGGGCAATGAAAAATACTTTTACCCCAACGCTCTTTCAGGCCTGGAATTTCAGGAAGCTGATCGGTCACACCCGTAGCTAATATTAATCGTCTGGCCTGATAGCTTTGTTGCTCAGTATTGATCTGAAAACCAGCCTGAGTTTTGCTGGCACTGATGGCGGAAGCATCCAGCCATTGTAGTGTCGGATAAGTCAACAACTGAGCTTTGGCTGTCGCAGCAATAGCGGCAGGGCTATTGCCGTCCTGAGTTAAAAAGCCGTGTGAACTATCAGCAAATCTGTTACGTCTGCTGCCGGCGTCTATCACCAATACAGAACGACGTGCCCGCACTAACTGCAAAGCTGCTGCCATACCGGCATAGCTTCCGCCAACGATAATCAGATCAAAATTCATGGTCGGTTACTCTTGTGAAGTTTTTGCCAGATGTTGCTCTCGTCTGAGTTCAAAATCAGAGGCTATATCGGCAAGGCTAACGCTGCCAAATTTCTGCAGCAGTTGTTGCTCTGCTTCAGCGAAAGCACTATCCAGCGATGCATTGACTGCTTGTTCTATCAGGCAATGTGGCTTTTCTTGTCTATAACCCTGAGCAAATAAACGAGGTGCGCCAAGCGCCTTATACACGTCTTGAAGGCTAATAGCTGTCAAAGGTTTGGCCATAGTCCAGCCGCCACCATGGCCTTTGACTGAAACCACGATTCCAGCCTGACGTAAGCCCGCCATCATACGACGGATCACAACAGGGTTCGTTTTCAGATAAAGCGCAAGCGTCTCTGACGTCATGGTCTGGTTATGTTCAGCCAGATGCAGAATGACATGCAAAATGGATGATAGTTTATTATCGCTTTTCATGTAACTTACATTATTACGTGAAATGGATCCGGACAAGTAATTTTTTGGGAAAGGCGCTGAAAAGCCTTATCGGGGCGATAGATGGTTGAGCAATATACAGCTATAGGTAACTTAAAAGGCTTAAGTCTCTAATAAAATGTGCCTAGCAAAACAGTGCCTTGGCTTTATGATTAGCAAAAAGGGCGGTTAAACCGCCCTTTCTAAACTGATGTGATGATTAACACTCTGTATCTTTAGCGTCAGCTTTTTCCTTAGCCGCTTCACAGAGTTCTTTAGCTTTTTCTGCAGTTTTATCTGCTGCGTCTTCTACCGCGTCTGCAGTTTTATCCGCTGCATCTTCTACTGCTTCAGCAGTCTTATCAGCAGCTTGTTCCAGCTTCTCGCCCGCTTGCTCAGCTTTGTCTTCCATCTGAGCTTTCAGCTCTTGCATTTTATCTTCTGCTTTGTCTGCATCGCTTTCGCTACAGGCTGCAATAGAGGTGGCAAGCATCATAGCTAAAGCTATGTTAAATAATGAGTTCTTAGTTTTCATGTCGTTCTCCTTTGGCCCGCAGGCCTCTTCACTATTCCGGGGTTTTGTCACTGATTGCCTTGATCTGTTGCACTTGCAATACCGCCAAAACCCAAAATATTTGCCACTATGGCGACAATAAAAAAGTGAAACCCGCTGGTGAATTTGCTTTGTTCATTAAACCAGCGGAATACCCGCTTAAGGCTTTCTACTTAAGTTATTGTTATGGCTTATTTTATACAGCTTATATGAACGCAGGCTGTCTTAACTTTTTATCATCAAATGAATCAAAGCATAAGTTTGGATGGGAAAGGGAAGCAAAGTCAGGAACAGCAACAGCGCATTCCATGGCATAATCCGCCGATAAAAACAGATAGATGAGTAACCCATGGCTAAAAAACTAAGTGTGGTGCAACTAAAACAACAAGCCAATGTGCTGAAGTCACTCGAAGTGGTTGAGCAAGCCGCTGCGCCACTTTATCCGGATTTTGTCGGCTGCTGGTTTAGTATGGAGTTTGAAAACTTCCCTGGCTCTTTACTGGTGCGCTGTCAGTTTAACTCCGAAGCAGCTCTCGCTGCTGCGACTGAGCAAAAGCTGGATCTATATTTTCAAAAACAGATCCATAAGCAGTTGTTTAAATGTGGGATTTTAATTAAAGACATCAAAAAACATGTGGTGTTAACTACATTGTCTGTAGAGGACTAAAGGCACATAAAATGGATTATTTTTTAAGTCTTAGTTTCATAGCGGGATATCTGTGAACTTGATACCTTGTGAATCACCGCTGATATTATCAAAATGCAGCCGTAGTGTGGCTATATGCTCTACAGAAGTGTTGTTCATATCAAAGATCAAAGTGACGGAGCGCCTCACTCCTTTACTTAAATCGAAACTCTGGTTCGCCTTTATTTTTTTGTTTCCAACCAACAGTGATTTGAGCTCCAGCTCGTTACTCGAACTATCAAAGGCTTTAGTCTTGGAGTTAAAAGCAAAATCCTGATCTTCGTTTTGATTCAGGAGAGCCAACTCGCATGCGAGTTGTGAGATCTCTTTTTGGCAGCCAATAAATTCAACAGAAAGCTGCTGCAGTTGCGTAACTCTTTTTCCTAATAAAGTAGCGCTACTGTTTTCTTTGTATATTGGCTTTTTGTAGTTTTGCTGAAACAACGGGTTGTTCAAATTGAAGCCTAGTTGAAACAAAAGAAAGGCTACAGCGATGAAACTCAAAGGCAACAAACTATGTTTCACAATACCATGAAACCGTTGCATCCATCCGTAGAGTAGTAGCCATACCATCACTACGAGCACGGACATACTCACAACTGTGCTTTGCCAGTTCAACCATTCGAGCCCCAGTACTGTAGGATCGGGAATAATATAAGTAAATACAGTCCACATTAATGCCAGTAGAGTAGAAAAAGCTGCAAATAACCAGCCATATACTCTTTTAGTTAAATTCTGGTCCATACAATAAATGCACCCTTATCGCAAATCTGTAGTCAGCGAAGGACTGCCAAATCCTTCCAGGCGGGCACCAGCCAGAGCGAAATACTCTTGCCAGAAACTTTGCAGACTCTGAATTGTTTTGCCTGAGCGATAACCGTGTTTCACATCATTAGGTACCAGACCTGCCGCATGGACATAAACCCTTACTGCTGGGAATTCAGCTTGTAGCTGGTTCTTTTGAACTTTCGCTAGTTCTTGTTCAGGGTTTATAGTTTTTATCTGATTGTTTTGATAAAAGCTGCTGAAGTCTGAGTTCTCCAACATATCAGAGACTAAAAACAGTACTTTGTCCTTAGCCTGCGAGGTTTTCCAATCCTGCCCAATTTGTTTCAGACTGAAGAAAATCTCACTTTTGGCAATTTTCTTGTCTTCGCTACCGAAACTACTAGCCAACCCCTTAGCAATTAAGGTCTGAAAGTACTTTTGCTGTAAAGAAATACATTTATCTAACTGGCGTAGGCTGTTTTGTCCTGTACTGTCACGCTGCTCTTGCGATAGTTGAGATTCTAGTTTGCCAGCAAACACTAATGCCATATGACTGTTTGGCAAATAGGCGGAGAAGCGATATAACTTCACTGCATCTCCCGGCTTTACGAACCGTATTAAATGACTTAGCGCCTCTTTTTTCAAGCTAACAGGTAGCTGCGTAGTTTCATCTATTACCATCACTAGCTCGCGACCTGAAGCCTCTGGTTTTTCAGAGATCTCAAGTTTTTCATAACAGCTCTTGATGTCATTACGTTCTGCTGCCCACAATGGCTGGGTGCATAAAGCACCCAGCAACAGGACTAATCCTGTCTTGGTCATACGGATGTCCTTGATTTATTTTTAATAGCCGCGAGACGTTGTTGTTTTTTAAGCCAGGTTAAATCCAGTTGGAAGTCTTCGGCCAAAATAGCTAAATCTTCTTCGTTGAGTTTAGTCAGGTCTACGTCAGCCAGTTCAGTTGGTAGGCTTTGTTCCGCAGTCTGTGGTTGGGCTTTAGTGGCACCAGTTGCAGTTTCTGCTTGTATGGATGTAGTTGCATTAGGCTTAGTCGCTACGACTGGTGTTTCCATGATATTTGATTGCGCTACTATAGGAATTGTTGCCTGTACTTGCTTTTTCGTAGCCTGATTAGCGAGGTAATGATGGAAGGTACGTTCAGTGCTGCCAACTTGAAGTGCCTCTTGTTCATCAGAGGAAATAACCGCTCTGCGGCTCATTTTTTCACGCAGGCGTTGCAAGTAGGCTTCGGCTTGAGAGGCAATCAAATCTTTTTTTAGTTCTAACCAGTCGTTAAGTTCTTCTGCACTATTAAAATTTTTAGTGTAGTTACGTGCTTTGACTGACTCTTTGCCTGCGTAACTAAAAGCAAAACCAAAATAGATACCTACTACTTGGATCATCACAAAAATAACCGACAAAATAACGAAGGTAACGCGACTTGCACTGGAGCGGGCAGATATAGATTCATCTTCTGCTTTTTTAGTTGCAGCCTCATTTACTTCGGCTAACTCTGCAGGTAGCGCTATGTCATCGTCAGTCGCTGAGTTTTTTTCCAGTAACGCCATAGGGTCGTCGGCCGCTGATTGTTCGTACATTACAGCTTGATTAACCATCTCTGTATTGTCAGCATCCAGAGTGTAGCTGCGCACTAGGTAAGCGCCTATTGCCAGAAAACAGATATAAACCACAGTGATGACAGTAGCAGTGTAGTTCGGTGTTACAGTAGCATTTGCAGGAATACGGTTTAACACCTGCTGAAATTTTAAGCTGTTGTTATCGTTATAGGTTTTATCTATGCTGATGTCTTTTTCTGGCATCAGATTTAATTTTTTCTGTTTACCCTCAATTTCCCACCAACCACGAATCTTTTTGAGCAGACTGTTTTTATGCCACTCTTTACCCGTTAATTCGGTCAAGAAAACTGCTGCAATTGATAGTAAAAATGCGACAAACCATGCCAGCATAGTTTGCTCGTTACTTGATGCATTTTTGGCCATGAAAGGAGCTAGAACGTAAGCAAAACCCACGGCTTCCAACAAAATTAAGCCGATGATCAAAGTCCATAAAAATGGACCTTTCTCCGAACGGCCACTTTCCTCGACCTTGTTTAGATAATCGTCGCATTTTTCATAATAATCAGGACTTTGGCTGAAGTCTTTATAGTGTTCGTAAAAGTCTGAGCAAACGCGTTTTTCAACTGGGTACCAGCCATCACCACCTAGTTTATGGTCCGAACGTCCAGCACGAGCTAAACGACCAACCAAGGGAAATGACCAGCCTGCACGCATCATGAAAAATTTTACTTCCGACCACCAGATCCTAAGGGCCAGTATAAACAGCATAAAAGACACAAATACTGTGATTAGTTGCCAATAAGCAGCTAGAAATAACTTCAACTCATCCATTTTTTAATTTCCTGATTTAAATATCTGTATTGCGCGGTCTGTAATCAGCTACGTAGGTCTGATCTTGTTTTGGATAATACAAAGTACCATCTACTGCTTTGCTACCACCATAAGGCAAAATCAAATCTAGACACTGAATAGGGGCTTTCGCATCAGCGACAAAAATCCGCATGAGCATGTTTTTTTGTCCAGGGTATACTGTTGCCTGTCCTTGGTACTGACCTGTGATTTCGACATTCTTTTTACTGTAGTTCTGAGTAAATGCAACTAAAGGCTGAGCTGCAACTTCGTTACTTTCCGCTAGAACAGCGACAGGGTTGATATACACCACATGGCCATTCACTTTTGCCGCCCATACTTTACCATTCATACCTGGCATGAACTCAGTGGTTTTATACTGTGTTAATGGTTTGCCAGCTAAGTTCTTCACCTCTCCGATAACGGGTTGTCTGTCGTTAGCGCAAGATCGGATAGGTGTATCGTTGGCGACTGCTGAGCTAAACAATCCTGTGCTTCCCTGATAGTTCGGAGTAAATCTGGATGCCAGTTCCCAGCTATCTTTAGCTGCCAGTTTGCCGCCAAAATCAATGCCATTGTTAATTGGCTTTTGTGTAGTTACGCTTTTAGTTTTATTGCTCACTTTGGCAGTGACTGAACGACTTGCTGTTGCAGCGTTAGGCGCAGGTGTTCTGTATGGGACTTGGTTTAACTGTGCTGGAGACTGTTGGATGTAACGTGGGTTGTGTTGCTCCGCTGCGATACGTTTTTGCAGCATTTCTTCGTCTTTTAATTCAACCAGTTCGACACGACGATTCATATCTCTGCCAGCCTGGCTAGAATTGTCTGCTACAGGGCGGCCTTCACCTGCACCCTGATAATACAATTGTTCGGCGTTAAAGCCTTGTTTAGCCAATAAGCTAACAACAACCATAGCTCTTTGTTCTGACAATGCTTGGTTGTATTCTGCGCTACCGGTATTATCTGTGTGGCCAATAACCAAAATCGGCGCTTTCTCAGTGCCTTCTCCTTTGCGGGCATTTGCTATCAAAGCCGCTAATTTCTCCAATTGCCTTATACCGGATTGGGTTAACGTGGCACTATTTATAGCGAACATTGAGCTGTCTTCAATTTGAGCGACTAAACCTACAGTGTCGTTTTGAGGTTCTGTATTATCGGCTTTTTTGGTCGTTTTTTTCGCTTGAAGGGGATCTTGTGGTGGCGCTTGGTAGACGCGCTCCATTTGAATTTTCATGTTTTCTTCAGCAGCAAGGCGTTGAAGATCTTTTTCCCTTTTATCCCACATGTGCCCGGCAATACAACCGACTGCCAGACCAGCTGCTGCTCCTTTGACGGCTCCATCACGGCCTCCTAGTAAAGCGCCGGCTAAGCCACCAATCAAAGTGCCGCCAACGCAGCCGACCGCTGTCCGGCCATACTTTTCGCCCACTTCGTTAGTTGTAGCGCAACTACCTAAAGCAATACAAACTGCGGAAACTAAAATAGAGGTTTTGAAACGCGAGGTCAGCGATTGTGCATCCATTCTTTAATCATCCTTTTAAGTTGTTCCGAAATCATACTCCGCTGTTAGGAGACGTCAATCTTTTTCCTGCTGTATCAGAGGGTTGTTAGTGATTCGTTATTTTTAACGCTCAAAGTTAGCCAAGTAATATTTCAATTTTTGGAGCGTTGTTGTAACCCCTTGACTGTGTTTGGGTGATGGAGTTGAAAATGCCTGCTTTGGCTACTCCGCAAATTGAGGTAGCATAAACGCCATTTGGTTTTAAAAAATTTGGCGTATGACGGCTGATTTTGTTTTTCCTGTCTCTTCTGAGCAGCTACAACTCTGGTTTCACCCTGCCACCTTTCATAAGGCGCGGGCCTATTTTTTGGCCGGAAAAGTAGTGCAACTGGATTATGAGAGCGACTTTTCGCAAATTCGCAGTCAGGTCTGGGGTGATGGCTTTAGTCCTTTTAAACAGCTGATTTCTATTGCTGAGCGTGACGGTCAGGTGCAACTGACAGATTCCTGCACCTGCTCTGAAGGCAACAGATGCAAACATGTGCTGGCTGCCTTACTGAAATTGAAACATCAGTTGGATCAATTGCAGCAAAAAGCTGTGCAGCAGCCGGTGCGACAGCTTAATCAATGGTTTAGTGAAGCCGAGCAATACAATCCTCCTGCAGGTACAACACATACTGAAGATACTGTGTTGTTTGAACTGCGCCCTGGTAGTTTAGGTTTACAGCTTCTGCCGAAAAGGGTGAAACAAGCCAAAAATGGCAGCTTCAGTAAAGGCAAAATCATTGCCCAAAGTGAACTTGCCGGCCAAGTGCGGCCTTTATGGCTGGCCGAAGACGACTATAGATTGTTGCAGCAGTTTTTTGCTTTTGACTTACGCCGTCAGGCCTTGCTGGAGGATCAGTGGGGTTATCAACTGCTGTTAAAAATGCTGGAAACAGGCCGTTGTGTGCTGGACGAAGAACGCCGTGAATTAAGCTGGAGCGAAACATTGCCACTGCAGTTACGCTGGCTCAAAAGCAAAGCGGGCTGGCAGTTGTTGCAATTGATGCCTAAAGATCGGGAACTGGAACTGGTCTACACAGATCCGCCTTGTTATCTCGACCTCGTCAATAATCAGCTGGGTTTACTCGAAAGCGACATCAGTGGCCGCGAGTTAAAACTTTTAATGCGGATGCCACCTGTGCCGACTGCAGTTTTGCAGGACAGCATGAAACGGCTGCAGCAAATTTTCCCCACACTGAATTTGCCTGTACCGGACGACAGCGCTGTGCAGAAAATTGAAAGTAAACCCATGCCTGTGTTGCAGCTGAAGTTACTGACGCAAAAAAACAAAGTCAGCAAAGCTGTGGCCTTGCTGCAGATGGCCTATGGCCCACATTTACTGCCATTAGATTTACAGCAATCCCAAACTCAGTTGCAACTGGATAACCAGACGGTTTTTATCCGCCGCGATCGCGACAGCGAAATCAAGGCCTTGGAAACTCTATCCCAGTATGGTTTGCGTTCAGTGCCAGTTGAGCAAGCAAGCCTTCCTTCAGCTGGGGCTTATTTTGACTGTGGCGAAGGGCCGGAAAACCCGCTGTTATGGCAGCCTTTATTGCAGGCTATTCCAGAGTTAAAACAACAAGGCTGGCGTATTGATCAGGACAAAGCCTTTAATCAGGCGGTGATCCACGCCAAAGCTTATCTGGAAGTGACAGACAAAAACACCGGTGGTTTTGGTTTAGCTATTCAGGTGGAAATTGATGGCCAGCAAATTCCGTTGTTGCCTTTAATCACTCAGTGGTTGCGCAGTTATGGTTTGCCAGCAGCCGATGAAACCTTGTGGCTGAGTTTACCGCAAGGCAAATTACCTTTGCCTGTCAGTCTTATTCAGCCTTTGATAGACACCATAGTTGAACTGTTAAACCTGAAAAAAGCACCGAGCGAAATAGAGCTGCCGGATTACAAAGCTGCCTTGTTACCAGGCCCTGGTGCTGAAGAAATCCGTTATTTAAATGCTGGTCGGTTGCAGCAGTTAGTCACGCAGTTGCATCAATTTGACGGTATTGAAGATATTGCAGCTCCTGTCAGTTTAAAAGCTCAATTGCGGCCTTATCAGCAGCAGGGGTTAAGCTGGCTTTGTTTTCTGCGCCGTTTTGGTTTGGGCGGTATTTTGGCCGACGATATGGGCCTGGGTAAAACTGTACAAACGCTGGCGTTTTTGCTGCATCAGCAAGAATTGGGTTTGCTGAAGCACCCGGCTTTAATCGTCTGCCCGACCAGCTTATTGGGTAACTGGGCACAGGAGGCGGCGCGTTTTGCACCTTCATTGAAAGTACTGACTTTATACGGGCCTAAACGTCAGGCGCTGTTTGACCAGCTGGAAAAGTACGATTTGATAGTCACCAGCTATCCGCTGTTGGTACGGGATCTTGCCTATTACCAGACACATCACTTTAGCCTGATGGCGTTGGACGAAGCTCAGCATATTAAAAATGCCGGTTCACAGTCGGCGCAAAGCGCCAGGCTGGTCAAAGCTGACTTTAAACTGGCGCTCACAGGCACTCCGTTGGAAAACCATTTGGGTGAACTTAAAGCCTTATTTGATTTTGTCCTGCCGGGTTTATTAGGCACTGAAGCTCGTTTCCAGCAGGTATTTCGCAAGCCGATCGAAAAGTCAGCCGATGCTGAGCGGGCGCACGCACTGCGCCAGCGTATTGCACCTTTTATGTTACGCCGTACCAAAAAGCAGGTCGCGACAGAGTTACCTGATAAAACCGAAATTTTGCAGCTGCTGGAGATGGAATCTGATCAGCGCAACTTGTATGAAAGCATCCGTTTAATTATGGAAACTAAAGTGCGGGAACTATTTTTGCGCAAAGGCGTAGCCGCCAGTCAGATGGAGTATCTGGACGCGCTGTTAAAACTACGTCAGGCCTGCTGTGATTCGAGGTTATTGCCCATAGAACAAGCACAGTTGGTACAGAACAATGCCAAGTTGCAATGGCTGCGCGATACCTTGCCTGACATGATAGAAGAAGGCCGTAAGGTGCTGATTTTCAGCCAGTTCTCCAGCATGCTAAGCCTGATAGAACAGGAACTGCAGTATATGGATATCAGCTACAGTAAGCTGACGGGCCAGACCAAAAAACGCCAGGAACAAATAGACGAATTCCAGCAGGGTGATAACTCTGTGTTTTTAATCAGCTTAAAAGCAGGTGGCACAGGCTTAAACCTGACAGCAGCTGATACTGTGATTCACTACGACCCCTGGTGGAATCCAGCCGCAGAAAATCAGGCGACAGATCGCGCTTATCGGATAGGCCAGGATAAGCAGGTCTTTGTGTATAAGCTGATTATCAGCAAAACTGTGGAAGAGAAAGTACAGCAGTTACAGCAGTTTAAACAAGGTTTGGCCGATCAGATTTTCAGTTTGGGCCAAAGCCATATTTGGCAGGGTGAGGCGCAGGATCTGTTGGCGCTTTTTAGCGAAGACTAGTCTGCCCTTCGTACTTAACGCCGCAGCTTTGTTGACTGCGCGTTCTCGCCCCAGTCACATAGGCTACTATGCTCCTGGGATCTCGAACACTTGTCGCCTTGCTGCAACGCTAATTACTTTGGGCAGATCGATTTCGTACTTAACGCCGCAGCTTTGTTGACCGCGCGTTCTCGCCCCAGTCACATAGGCTACTATGCTCCTGGGGTCTCGAACACTTGTCGCCTCGCTGCAACGCTAATTACTTTGGGCAGATCGATTTCGTACTTAACGCCGCAGCTTTGTTGACCGCGCGTTCTCGCTGCTGAATTGGATGGAACTCCACAGGGGCAATCCCGTTCGACGCCGACCCGGCTTCTGGACGGGCGGGGACAAGCCCCGCCTCTACATTTGGGCTAAACATAAGGTGGGAAAATTCATGAAAATCAAATGCATAGTGTTTTTCCTGTTTTGCTCTGTCAGTTCTGCAGTTCTGGCTGCTGAACCTTATGACCGTATAGCGCCTTTAATCGAAAAGGCGATCGCTGAAAAGCAATTCCCCGGTGCTGTGGTGTTGGTGGGGCGTGGCGAGCAGGTGCTATACCGCAAGGCTTTTGGTTTTAAGACTTATTCGCCTGCAGCGCCTGTGATCGCAACAGATACTGTGTTTGATTTAGCCTCCTTAACTAAGCCTGTAGTCACAGCAACTTTAATTATGCAATTGGTGGAACGGGGCGAGTTACGTTTAACAGACCCTATCGGTAAGTACCTACCGCAGCTGACCGATGCTGAAGTGAAGAAAGTCACTATGTTGCAATTACTGACCCATAGTTCAGGTTTAGCCGATGGTTTTGATCGGCGTGAATTCTGGCAGGGTAAAGCAGGCTTAGATGCTGCGCTGGCAAAGCTGAAGTTAAAAACCCAACCCGATCAAGAGTTTGTCTATTCGGATATAGGCTTTATTTTATTGGGTTTGGTGGTGGAGCGAATCACAAAACAGCCTTTGGATTTAGTAGCCGAGCAGCGCATTTTTCAGCCCTTGCAGATGAAAGATAGTCGCTATTTACCGCTGGATAGCGCTTTGCACGATGCAGCTTATCTGCAACGTATAGCGCCAACTGAACAACTGAAAGCGGATGCAGATTATCAAAAGTTACTGCCCAACTACAGACAACCCTATTTACATGCTGTGGTGCACGATCCAACAGCACTGCGTTTGGGTGGAGTGGCAGGTCATGCTGGTGTTTTTGGTACAGCAGACGATTTGGCCTTATTTGCCCACATGTTATTGAATGGCGGGGAGTTAAAAGGCCAAAGAGTATTATCGCCACTTGCTGTGCAGCGTTTACTTACTCCGGTAGTGATTGGCAAGCAAAGCAGGGCATTAGGCTGGGACATGGATACGTCTTATTCGGCGCCTAAAGGGGATTTAATGCCACAAGGCTCTTTTGGTCATACAGGCTTCACTGGCACCAGTCTCTGGATTGAGCCGGACAGCGGCACCTATCTGATATTGCTGTCAAACCGGGTGCACCCTAACCGCAACAGATCCATCACAGAGCTAAGGGCCCGTCTGGCCAATATAGTGGCTGCAGGTATTTTGCCTGCTTCTGAAAAGAGGTAAAGCTTTACTGCTGGTCGGCTGCTGCAATCTATAGGTCTTGCTTACTGCAACAACACTATTGGGTTTGTGACAGCTTGTTCTTTTGCATAAAACTATTCACCTGATGTGTTTCTAATGGCCGTTCATACAGGTAACCCTGTAAAAAATGCACCCCGGCTTTTTTCAATTTTTCAGCCTGCTCAGCTGTTTCCACACCTTCAGCTACTACTTTGTAGCCCATATTGGCAGAGATGCTCATCACAGCTGTAACTATCGCCATACCGCTCTGATCGAGTTTATCGATAAAAGACTTGTCGATTTTTACAAGGTTCACGTTTAAATCTTGCATGGCAGACAAGGATGAGTAGCCTGTGCCGAAGTCATCAATAGAGACTTTAATACCCAGGCTTTGCAGATGTTTGATGGTAAAAAACAGATTGTCTTTGTCACCTGAAAACACAGATTCAGTGATCTCAATATGAAGAAAACGCGCATCTACGGCGTAATGCCGGATCATATCTTCGACTGCTATCGCAAAGCCCGGGTCCTGAAATTGCGCAACGGACACATTCACGCAAACGGAAATAGGCCCGTAAAGATCCGCCAATTTTTTGATCTCCAGACAGGCTTTGTGCAGCACCCAATAACCTATCTGACGGATCCGCCCTGTTTGTTCGGCCAGGCCAATAAATTCGTCCGGCGCTATATTCTCGCCATCCAGTTGCCAGCGCAGCAAAGCTTCAAAAGCAACAACAGTCGAATCGCTGGCTTTGACTATAGGCTGAAACACCAAACGGAACTCGCCATTTTCCAGCGCAGTATCGAGCCTGGTACGCAAAAAATTCTCTCGTTTGATTTGACTTGCCAGATGATCGTCAAAAAATGACCAGCGTTGTGACAGGCTGGACTTTTGGCTATACATTGCCATATCTGCCAGTTGGATCAGCTCCTGCTCGTCTTTGCTATGGTCCGGATAAAGCGCTATGCCTATGGTGGCGCTAATTTTTAGCCTGTGTCCTCTGATCTCCATAGCATCAGAAATATGCTGGACTAAATGGCCGGATAACTTCACCAGCAACTCTGTGTTGTTGTTGGGTACGCAGATCAGAAATTCATCACCGCCCCAGCGGCACAAGGTCATGGCCTCACTGCAGCAGGCTTTAATACGCTGAGCAATCAGCTGCAGTACTTCATCACCGACACTGTGGCCTATAGTGTCGTTTATTCTTTTGAACCCGTCTAAGTCGATAAACAAAATGGAAAAACCTTTGTTCTGCCGGATCGAACTTTGTTTGATTTCCCGCACATGAGACAAAAAAGCCGTTCTGTTAAATAAGCGGGTCAAGGCGTCCAGATTGGATAAATCGTAAATTTGCCTTGTTCTCGCCACCACCTGCTCTTCCATGTTCTCCAGCAGCAACTTGTTCTGATGGCGCAGCTCTATAGATTGCAAGGTGAAATTCGCAGATTTGATGGCGGACACTATCATCACCAGCGAAAAAAACACCCCTAAGCCACCCAACAAATTGTGATAATACTCAGCAGATGACAGCATCAGTATCGAAAACGGCAGAAGTAACAATATGGAGTAGGTAATAGATGTTGGTTTGTCACCGGATAAAATATTGACGGCCCCGCCAGCCATAGCAGAAACAATAATAATGCTGGTGGTCAATTCGCTTAAATCAAAACCTGAATAAAAGTACAGGCAATAGAAACACCACAACACAGCTGTAGTGATGGCTCCGGTTGAAAATCTGATTAAATCTTTTGTTTGGCCCTTAAAGCCCTGCCGTACTTTACGAGCCCAGACTATGGCGTCTGTCAGCCTCAGCAGGAGCAGTACATTCATCAGTAGCCACCAGTATATTTTTTCCGACCGGTTTTCTGGCTGTAAGAAGCCAAAAGCGAGCGCACCTGACGCTATCATCGAAATAAACATGCCAGCATAACTATTTGAATATAATAAGTTTATTTTATCGTGCTGATGTAGCTTCTTCAGTTCATCTTCATTACCCATACAGCTTCCTATTCTCTTCATTGGATGCCTGAAACACCGCCGGCCCAGATCTGAGGCAGTTACTCTGATACTTCTTCGTTTAATTGGATAAACCCGAAGCTTTTTTCAGTATGGCAGCAATTATGAAGATTGACTGTGCAAAAGCAGCAAAGTTACTCCGTGGAAGGATTTTTCAGGTTACTGTCATCGGCTTTATTTCTTTGAGTTCATAATTAAGTTCGACACTACAAAAGCGGCTTTACGGTCATTTCATAGTTTTTTTGTTTCGGTATATAGTAAATCCAACTTAATGCACAGGACTGCCTTTATGAAAACCGGACCCATGCTTGTCGCTGAAGCCAAAACTAAAATTCAGGAACTGACGGTGCAGCAGTTGGCTGCGTTATTAAAAACCAGTCAGGCTCGTATTATAGATGTGCGGGAACCTGCCGAGTTTGCTGCTGGCTATATTCCAACTGCTGTGAATATGCCGCGCGGTGTGCTTGAAATGCAATTGCCACAGCATCCTGCCGTCGCAGAGCACAGGGATGCCGTTGTGGCTTTAACTGAATTGGCAAGTCAGCCTTTGTATTTGATTTGCCGCTCTGGCGCCCGCTCAGCGCTGGCCGCCGAATCGCTGCAACGTATGGGATTTCGTGACCTATACTCCATAGCTGGCGGTATGCAGGCTTGGACGGAAAACGGTTTTCCTGTCAGGCAATAACAGCATATTCATTCAAGTTACCTGGAGATGCGGTGAGGCGACAAGTCCGTGAGACCCCAGGAGCATAGTAAACCTATGTGACTGGGGCGAGAGGACGCTGGCAACAAAGCTGCAGCTTGAGGGACTACTGGTATAAACCAAAGGGACCTAGACTTTAGTCGCATTCCTCCGATGATGGTTTGACAGTTGCTAACTTAAAAGAAACACTGCCAGAACTAAAATGCTACAGAGTTGTAAATTCTGCAGTTTTTGCTTTTGCCATGTGGTCTTCTGGCCCTTTGCCTAATGGGAAGTCGTTATGGAAAATGTGCGTGCTACAGTGATTTTTGTTCTGTGCTGGCTGGCAGCTCAGGTGGTGTATCTTTGGTTAGGTTGGAATAGCTGGCTATTGCTGCTATTGAATGTGTTAGCCCTAAGCGGTTTTCTGCTATGGGTTAGCCGTAAACCAGCTGAAGTTCAGCCACAACATCAATTCAGTGCCCTGGCGGACAGTGCTCAGCATATCACTGAAGCCACATCCAAAATGGCTATAGGTGCCGCAGAAGTTTCCTTTTATATCGATGGGTTAATTAAAGACATCAAACACAGTGGCGACGATTGCGGACAGATTGGTAGCGCTGCTACAGGTCTGGCCGATACCAGCGGTCAATTGACAGATAACCTGCAGCAAATCAGCCATAGCATAGTTCACACCGCCGATGCCTGCAGCGCTGCCGATCAGCGTTTGCAAAAAAGTGTGGGTAATATCAATGAATTGGCTAATGCTGTCAGTTCTGCCGCCGCCCAGCTGGAACAACTCAAAGGCAGTGCTGATGATATTCAGCGTATCACTGAGGTGATCACTAGTGTTGCTAATCAAACGAACTTATTGGCGCTTAACGCCGCTATTGAAGCAGCAAGGGCTGGTGAGCAAGGTCGTGGTTTTGCCGTAGTAGCGGATGAAGTAAGGGCTTTAGCTGGGAAAACCTCAGAAGCCACCAAAGATATCGCCAAAATGCTGGCTGACATTCGTCAGCAAAGTGAACAAACCGCAGGCGTCATGAGTCAGTTGGTGCAGTTAAGTGCTGATGTGCAGCAGGAATTACAATCTGTGGCTGCTGGTTTTAACGGTATTAACACAGAGGTGGGCCAGGTGTCGGCGGCGCTGGAGCAAATAGAACAGGTCAGTACTGGTTTGGAAAATACCAGCCAACAATTGGGCCAGTCTATTCAGAGCATTAATAAAGCGTTGTCAGCAATAGAACATAAAGGCAGTACTGTGGCCGAGCAAGCTATTGAGTTGTCAGTAGAAACTGAAAGTATTTACCGTGAACTCAGTACTGTTACAGAGCAAAGTTTCTTTAACCCTGTGCTGAAAGAAGCGCAGCAGGCTGCTGCAGCTATCGGGGCTTTATTTGAAAAAGCCCTGAGTGAGGGCAAGCTGACAGAACAACAATTGTTTGCCGAGCAGTATCAGCCCATAGCCAACACCAATCCACAAAAATTCCATACCGCCTATGATAGTTTTACTGACCAGTTTTTCCCTCTGATCCAGGAGCCGATTTTAGAGCGTCATTCCAATGTGTTATATGCTGGCGGCGTTGATCGTAAGGGTTATTTCCCAACCCATAACAAAAAATACAGTCAGGCTTTAACTGGCAACTACGAAAAAGATTTACTGCAAAACCGCACCAAACGCGTCTTTGGCGATCGCACTGGCAGCCGCTGCGGCAGCAATACTTTGCCTATGCTGTTACAAACTTATAAGCGCGACACCGGCGAAATTCTGCATGATTTGTCGGTGCCTATTCTGGTCAAAGGCCGGCATTGGGGTGGCTTCAGAATAGGCTTTAAGCGGGTTTGAACAAAATACTGATAGTGACAGGTGGCAGCCGGGGTATAGGTGCTGCGACTGCAAAACTGGCTGCAGCTCAGGGTTATCAAGTCTGCGTTAACTATTTAATCAATCAACAGGCCGCTGATGCAGTGGTGGCTGACATTCGCTCTGCAGGCGGCACTGCTGTGGCTATGCAGGCCGACCTTGCTGTTGAAGCAGAAATAGTAGAGTTATTTCAACGTGTTGATCAAAAGCTTGGCCCTGTTACTGCGCTGGTGAATAACGCTGGCATTCTGGAACAGCAAAGTAGCTTACTGGGTATGGATGAAAGGCGTTTACAGCGGGTCTTTGTAACTAATGTTGTTGGCCCCATGTTGTGTGCCCGCGAAGCTGTGAAACGTATGTCGACAAAACTAGGTGGCAAAGGTGGGGCCATTGTTAATGTTTCCTCAGCAGCCGCATGTTTAGGGGCAGCCGGAGAATACATAGACTACGCAGCATCCAAAGGTGCCTTGGATACATTTACAATTGGTTTATCCAAAGAGGTTGCTGAGCAGGGCATTCGTGTCAATTCAGTCCGGCCAGGTTTTATCTACACAGATATTCACGCCAGCGGCGGCGAGCCTGGTCGTGTTGATCGGGTCAAAGACAGTATTCCGATGAAAAGAGGTGGCCAGCCGGAAGAAGTTGCTCAGGCCATTTTATGGCTGTTATCTGAGCAAGCCTCTTATGCCACCGGTACTTTTATCGATTTGGCCGGGGGAAGGTAAAGCTGATTCGGACTAAGTTTATCCTGCCGAATCTGCTTCACCTGAATTCAGTGGACTTAGCCAATAAACTCAAGACGTCTTAATATCACATGCTCCAGCGCATCCTGTTGTTTGCAGTATTCACCAAAATGACGCAGATGAGCTGTGTTGTTATGGCCTTCTAATGCTTGCTCAGTAGTCCACTTCTCCTGCATCAAAAACAGTCCTTCGACTTTTTCATCGGCAAATAACTCATACTGCTGACAACCTTCTTCCTGTCTGGTCGGCTCCAGTATCTGTAACAAGGCTTGTTTTACCAACTCTGCTTTACCGGGTTTGGCCTGAATTTCTGCCAGTACATACAACATAGTCCTACTCCTTAACCTTATGAATGAGCAACCCAGAGGTTGCAGTTAAATTTAGCGGCGAACGCCATCTTCGCCTGTCCATACCCGCATAATCCGATAAGGAACCTGGGCGGTTTCTGCCTGGCCGTTAAAAGCTTTGGCATTGTGTAATTGATTGACTGAAATATACAACCAACCTGATTCACCGAATTGCACACTGTCTGGCCAATCCAGCAAGGGCGAGCTGACCAGTGTTTTCAGCTGGTTTTTGCTGTCCAACAGGTCAATAGCATTCTGGTTCAGATTGGTGAAATAGTGTTGGCCTTGAGCTGAGGTCGTGGCACCGTCAGATACAGGTTTGTTACCTACTAATTTCACAGTAGCAGCGATGCGATCTGCCTTGCCTGTTTGCAAAGCTTCAGTAGATAACTGATACCAGTCAGTGCCATTCATAGCGCCATAATAGAGGGTTTCACCATCGGCCGATAAACTCAGAGGATTCACTGCAACTTGCGCTGCTTTGCCGTTAAATAAGGTGACTTGGCCGTCTACTTTCATCACGGCGTCGGCTTGAGCCTGCAACGAAGCATGACCAGAAAAACGTACCGCATGGCCGTCTCGTATTCTTACGGCCAGTAAGCCTGGGTTGGCTATGTCGGCCAGATAAATCCAGCCCGCCGTAGAATCGACCACCAAATCCTGAATAAAACTGCCCTTAGGAGCCAGCTCTTCCGGTAATATCAGCTGTTTGTACAGCTTGCAGTTGTCGATAATAAAACCCCAAATTCTGGTCTGGCCTAACTCTAAGCCCATATCTACAGTCCAGAGGTGGCCTGCTTTGTCTTGTGTAATACCCAGCAAGCTATCAAATTGTGCTGAAGTAGCTGCTGCAGTTTTTTGCAAATCTTTTGAAGGCCAGGCTTTGTAGTCACCAGTTTTGCGGTCGACTTCAATCAGTTGTATACCTGATGGTGTATCCAGAGGGTGAACTGTGGCAAAGATTCTGCCTTCTGTTGTTACGCTGACATTACCAGGTCGTATTGGTAATTCAGCGACAGTTTCAAGCTGCCCAATCATAGAGGCAGCGCTGACGAGGTAGCTTGTCGCTAAAAACAGCCATAGGGCTGGTGTGATCAGGTGTTTCATTTTCTCTCCGCTTTGCCTTGTTACGAGTGGCGCAGAATAGTAGGTATGATTCACAGGTAAAAGCGGTGATATCCCGAATCAGTTTCAAAAAATATTTGATAATAAGTCGAAGACAACTGCAGGTTATCCTGCAGCTGCCTGTTCTGATTCAATATGCAGATTCAGCCACAGTAGGTACTGTAGCTTAGGTTGGTTAAGCCTTTTTGAGCTCTAGTTTTGCTGCGTCGAATAAGGGGATATAACCTTGCACAGAGGAGAGTTGGACATCAATCCAAAGCACGACTTGGTCACCGATTTTTGCTTGCTCTTTTGGCTCGAAGTCTGTTTCGACATTTAAGCTGAAGCTGCCCATGGCGCCTGCAGTTTTAATCTGAGTTTGCAGTTGTTTTAAGGTGTCCACTCCGGCCTGGTCGAGTTTAAATTGATAAGTTGTGACCTCCATGTCCGCACTAAACAGACCTGTGGCGCGTTTCTCTGAGACTTTACTCAGCTGTACTAAACCAAAAACAGCCTCAGTACTTTTGTTGACCTTGTCTAATTGAACAGTCAGCTGCAGTTTAGTTGAATCCGGCTCCAGACTAAAATCATCACCCACACTGACTTTTACCAGCATCTGATTTGGGTCCAGTGTGGTCAGGGTATTTTCATCAAACTGGCTAAAGGTAGCCATAGTGCTCAGTGGAATGGAGGCGCAGCCAGAGAGCAGCAACAAAGCAGATAACAAAGCAACAAAACGCATAACATCTTTCCTTGAAAGTACGACTACAGTCAGTTTTGTCACTATAACCTTACCAAAAGTTTAGGTTCAAGTCGTTTCCAGCTGAGTGCAACAACAGCGCTGAAATGGCAGTGTATAAGGCCTTAAGCTAAACCCCATGCCCTCAAATTGCCAGAATTTAGCCTGGGTGTCGGGCTGAATGATCTGTTGGATCAGTAACATAGCTTGCATAGCGCCAATAATCCCAAGTAAAGGGGCCAGAACTCCTAAGCTACTGCAGTTACCGGATTGGTCTGTGAGTTCAGGGAATAAACAGCTGTAGCAGGGGCTTTGGTTATGCGCAAAAGGCCAGAGCATCAGTTGGCCTTGTTGGGCTATAGCTGCAGCGCTTAGCAAGCTGATTTGATGCTGCTGACAGAGCTGATTGATAAGCTTTCGGCTTTTAAAATTATCTGTACAGTCCAGTACCCAGTCCGCTTTTGCCAGCAAGGCGTCGGCATTGTCGGCACTAAAATACTGCTCTACTGCTGAGATTTGCACATGCGGATTGAGCGGTTTAAGCTGGCGTGCTGCTATTTTAGCTTTGTTAAAGCCTTTGTCGCTGTCACGGAATAATAGTTGCCGTTGCAGGTTGGATAACTCCACTTTATCGCCATCGGCTAAGGTTAACTGACCTATGCCGGACGACACCAGATACTGGCTGGCGGCATTGCCTAAACCACCGCAGCCTATCAACAGCACTCTTGTCTGTTTTAGTTTCAGCTGAGCTGCTTCGCCAAAACCCGGTAGCATCAACTGGCGGCTATAACGGATAAATTCTAAATCACTGAGCATGGTTTGGTTCCAGTTGGGCTGCGGTGATGAACTGTTGCATTTGTTTTACCCAAAGGTGTGGCTCTGTGGCTTGAGCAAAAGCCTGTACTGCAGCTAAGTGCTTGATACCGCAAGCCAGCACAGCTTTGGCATTGCTTTCATTAATGCCACCAATAGCCACCAACGGAATTTTTGGGAATAAGGCCGGATAACGATAAAGTTTCTGCAGCCCCTGTAATTTGCCGCCCATCTCTTTGGTTTGGGTGGCAAAAACTGCGCCTATCGCCAGATAACTCGGGCGAAGCTGCTGTGCTCTTAACAGTTTATAAAAACCATGATTGGATACACCTAACCGAATTCCGGCTTGTTGCAAAGCTGAGAAGTCTGCTTGATCAATATCTTCCTGGCCTAAATGCACACCATAAGCGCCAAGCTCCAAAGCCAGTTGCCAATGATCGTTGATAAACAGCTGAATATCAGGGTGCTGACAAAGCTGAATTGCCGCTTGGATCTGTTGGCGTAGCTGCTGCGGATCTGTAGTTTTGAGACGCAATTGCAGGGTTTTTACTCCGGCGTCTAAAGCTCTTTGCAATTCTGTGACCGAAGGCACTATCACATATAAACCTAAAGGCGCTTTCAGGGGCGCAAAGGCCTGGTCTGGCGGCTGCAGTTTGTCTGTTAGCAGCTCTGGTAAATACTGCTGATCCGTGGGAAAGCCCCAGTGTCCGACAGTGCCTGACCAAGGGTTGACCGCAACTGGCAGACTTAACCCTTGATTGATATAAGTTTTTGCTACCACAAAAGCATCTTCCAGTGCATAACCTAAAGCCAAAGTTGCCGCCAAAGCACTGCTGAAACTACAGCCTGTGCCGTGGTTAAAACTATGCTGTTGGCGTGGGCTGCGAAGGCTGACTTGATGGGTATAAGCCGGATAGCCGCGGTAGCGAAACTTAGCGCTGATAAAAAGCTGGTCTGTGCAAGCACTGGTATCTGCATGGCCGCCTTTCACCAGTACAGCTCTGACGCCAGTAGTGAATAGCCGTTGTACCGCCTGCTCAGGGTCTGAGCTGTGGGTTAAAGCGTGAAGCTCTGGCAGGTTAGGTGTAAGCAGATCAAGTTGTGGCAATAAATACTGGATAACCGTCTGATATAATTCGGGTTCAGCCATAGTTGAGCCTGAACTGCTGATAGCTACAGGGTCATAAATCACCAGTAAGTCAGGCAGGCTTTTTCTGAGCTGTTGTAAAAAATCAGTCAGCCAAAGTACCTGAGCTTTGTTCACCAGTAGACCAATTTTAATCACCTCAGGCTTCGCATCTTTGAGTAAAGCTATAGCTTGTTGTTGCAGCAAATCGACAGAGACCGCCATGCAGGCATCGACCCCAGAACTATGCTGGGCTGTAATAGCTGTCACTAAAGTACATAAGTGCAGAGGCTGTTCTGGGGCAGAAAAACTCTGAATGGCTTTTAAGTCGGCCTGAATACCAGCGCCTGCGCTATTGTCTGAACCTGCGATGCTCCAGAGGATTGTTGCTTGATTTGCTCGATTTGCTGAATGGGTCATGGCGCCTCCTGTAACCAAAACGGCATGCCAAGCACTGGTGTCGAAGGGCTGGCAAAGTCTTGTTTTGGCATAGCGCCCGCTAAAAATGCCGAGCGGCCAGCTTGTACTGCCTGCGAAAAAGCCAAAGCCATCACTACAGGATCTTTGGCTAAAGCCACGGCAGAATTCAGTAATACACCATCAAATCCCATTTCCATCACCTGACAAGCGTGACTGGGCAAACCTAAACCTGCATCCACTAGTAAAGTGGTGTCTGGTAAACGCTCTCGTAAAGTCCGCAGCGCATAAGGGTTGAGCACTCCTAAGCCCGAACCTATGGGCGCAGCCCAGGGCATAAGCACTTTGCAGCCGAGTTCATACAGCTTTTTGCACAGTACCAAATCGTCGGTGCAATAAGGCAATACGTCAAAGCCATCCGCCAGCAGTTGTTCGGCAGCCTGCAGCAATAAAATCGGATCAGGTTGCAGGTTGTAGTCATCGCCTATCAGCTCCAGTTTTATCCAGTTGGTCTGAAAGATTTCCCGCGACATCTGCGCTAAGGTCACAGCTTGTTGTACTGAATGGCAACCTGCGGTATTGGGTAACAGCCTGAGTTTTAAATCGCGGATCAGCTGCCAGAACTGCTCACCACCTTGTTGTTCAGGCGCTTGCCGACGCAAGCTTAAAGTCACGGCTTCGCAGCCGCTTTGCTGCAAGGCTTGTTGCATCAGCGCCGGGTTTGGATACAAGGCGCTACCTAAAATCAGCCTGCTGTTCAAGGTTTCGCCGTAAATCTTGAATTCGGTTTGCATAGCTTAACCTCCGGCTATAGGGCTGACAATATCCAGCTCGTCACCGGCTTTAAGCTCTGTGTCTGAATACTGGCTTGCAGCAATAAAACAGCCATTTAAGGCCACAGCAAAAGGGGCTTTAAAACGCGGCAATAGCTCGTTTAATTGACTGGAGTTTAAGATTTCGGTTTTACCATTCAGCCAGATACTGAGCTCTGGGTTTATTGCATCAGCCATAACAAAACTCCTTAGCGTCGGTAAGTTGCTGTAAAGCCAACTGGGCCACTTGTTCAGCCAAAGCCGGGCCCAATAAATAGCCGTGACGGTATAAGCCATTGACCCGAATCAGGTCGGGCTTTTGCTGTATTTCAGGCCTGTTATCCGGTAAAGCAGGGCGGGCCGAAGCCTGAATACTTAAAATTTCTGCATCGGCAAAAGCAGGGTCTACTGAATACAAGGCTGAGAGCAGTTCCAGCGTCGAACGCACCGAAGGGCCGGATTGATCGGATGATTCCAGCTCTGTAGCTCCTACCACAAAAATACCCTCGTCCTTGGGGGCTATATAAAGCGCATAACGGGGATGGAATAACCGCACAGGACGGCTTAGTTGTACTGCTGGTGCTTTGACCCGCAGTACTTCGCCCCTTACTGACCGTAATAGTGGCAATTCAGTAGATGCACCTAAACCACGGCAATCAATCACCAAATCAGCTTGCTGTAACTGACCGTTACACCAGAGGTGGTTGCCTCTGAATTCAACGGCTGATTGAGCTTCCAGCGATACACCTCTTTGCTTTAATAGCTGCAGGGAATGTTGTAAAAAAGCCTGATTATCCAGCTGGCCTTCACCTGGCAAATAACAACAATGCTGAAAACGAGTGGCTAACGACGGCTCAAGTTCTGCCAGTTCAGTTTTAGTCAGCCATTGAGGTTTGTGTTCAGGCTGAGCTTTAATTTGACTGACCAAATGTAATAACAGGTGCTGTTGCTGTGGGTGTGCCAGCAGCAAAGCCCCTTGGTGTTGCAGGCCAAAGTCCGGCATTTGTTGTTGCAGCTGTTGCCAGAGCTGCATACTGCGATACGCCATTTCGACTAAATCCTGCTCTAACAGCACAGACTCAGCTAAAGGCGATAACATAGCGGCAGCAGCAACAGCGGCGCTGGCTTGATACAGCGTTTGGTCAGGGGTAAAGCTCCCCTTTTCCAGCAGGCGGATTTGGGCTGGCTTTGGCCAGAGTCCGGGTCCGGACAAGGCCAAAGCGCATAATCGCCCCATTAAACCGCCGCCCAGAATAAGCAGCGTCGGGCTCATAACTGCGGCTCCTCCAGCGCTGGCAGTGTTTTATCCGAGCCGTGATAAAGCTCTGCACCGGACTCTCGGAATTGCTGCGCCTTTTTCTGCATTTCTGCCTGTTGTACCTCGGCTTGAAGTTCTGAATCCAGCTGTTTCACTTCAATACTGGCCGCATAGTCGCGCACATCCTGACTGATTTTCATCGAACAAAACTTAGGGCCACACATAGAACAAAAGTGCGCTACTTTGCCGGATTCCTGTGGCAAGGTTTGATCGTGATAAGAGCGGGCGCGTTCAGGGTCTAAACTTAAATTAAACTGATCTTGCCAGCGGAACTCAAAGCGGGCTTTGGATAGGGCATCATCCCGTATTTGTGCACCGGGATGGCCTTTGGCTAAATCGGCGGCGTGAGCGGCAATTTTGTAGGCAATCAAACCTTCTTTAACATCGTTTTTATCAGGTAAACCCAAATGCTCTTTGGGCGTGACATAACAAAGCATAGCGCAGCCATACCAGCCGATCTGAGCTGCACCAATGGCTGATGTCAGATGATCGTAACCCGGTGCTATATCTGTGGTGAGTGGGCCTAAGGTATAAAAAGGTGCTTCGGCACAGTATTCCAGCTGCAACTGCATATTTTCACGAATAAGCTGCATAGGCACATGGCCCGGGCCTTCCACCATAACTTGCACATCTTTAGCCCAGGCGCGGTGTGTTAGTTCGCCTAAGGTTTTCAGCTCGGCAAATTGTGCTTCGTCATTGGCATCGGCTATAGAACCAGGGCGCAGGCCATCACCCAAACTAAAGCTGATATCGTAAGCACGCATAATGTCGCAGATATCGTCAAAGTGTTGATATAAAAAGTTTTCTTTGTGATGTGCTAAACACCATTTGGCCATAATAGAACCGCCGCGCGAGACTATGCCGGTCAGGCGCTTGGCCGTCATAGGCACATAAGCTAAGCGTACTCCGGCGTGAATAGTAAAATAATCCACCCCTTGCTCGGCTTGCTCAATTAAGGTGTCGCGGAATAATTCCCAGCTTAAGTCTTCGGCTATGCCACCCACTTTTTCCAGCGCCTGATACAAAGGCACAGTACCAATAGGCACAGGACTGTTGCGGATAATCCATTCGCGGGTTTGATGAATATAACGGCCAGTGGATAAATCCATCACAGTATCAGCGCCCCAACGGGTGGCCCATAGCAGCTTTTCCACTTCTTCTTCAATAGACGAGCTGACCGCTGAATTGCCGATATTAGCGTTCACCTTCACCAGAAAGTTACGGCCAATAATCATAGGTTCAATTTCAGGGTGATTGATATTGGCAGGCAAAATGGCACGGCCTGCTGCTATTTCCTGCCGGACAAATTCAGCGCTAATTTGTGTGGGTAAGTTAGCGCCAAAACTCTGGCCCGGATGCTGGGTTCTATGCTGAGTTCGGGCTTCAGTGGCTGCTGCCAAATTCGCGCGGCTTAAGTTTTCCCGAATAGCCACGTATTCCATTTCAGGGGTGATAATGCCACGACGGGCATACGCCAGTTGAGTCACAGCCACACCAGCTTTGGCTTTGCGTCTTTCTGTTAAAGCCTCAAATCTTAAGCTTTGCAGGCTTTCATCCAGCCACTGCTCTTTGCTGTAGACAGAACCAAAATCGGTGACCAGCTCCGTATCGCCACGCTCTTTGATCCAGTTGGTACGAAGGGCTGGCAAACCTTTACGGATATCTATTTTGGCATCTGGGCAGGAATAGGGACCTGAGGTGTCGTAGACCCGAACCGGTGCATTGGGTGCAAATAATGGATTGTCTTTGGTTCCGCCAATTAAACTCGGCTGCAGTTCAATTTCACGCATACCGACTTTCACGCCGGGCAAGTCACCTTCGATATAGACCTTGCGGCTGGCGGGATAAGGCTGGCCCTGAAACTGCTGAATAAATTGTTCGGCGGCAGCGCGGGTGGCGCGACGGTTTTGATTTTCTGACATATAAACTCCGATGAAATAATTAAATAGTTAATTTTCAACAGAGCTTGGGAAAAGCGTGGACAGCCATCAACAGATGAGCCGAATGAGTGCGCCAACAGGCAGACGGATCACCGCCGCTGTATGCGCTCTTGTTTCCCTCCGCAGGTATTATCCTGTTCAGGTTCCACGGATTCCGCCCAAGGGCGGTCTCAGCTGACAAACAAGGTTTGTGCAGCACTCCGACAAGCTAAGTGCAGCCAGCATAAACAGCTTTTTTTCAGGCGGCAAGGAGAAATTGGTGGGGGCTTTGTTTTGGACTTGCGGTTTCTGTGAGCTAATTGGTGGCGGTCATCGGCGTAAAGTTTTCCTAAAAGTGGATAAAAAATGTAGGGGTCGGGTTTATCCCGACCCACTCAAAGTTAAGTCTTAAGCCGTGTTTCACACTTTATTTTATGGTGAGAGGGTTTCGTTACTTAGTATTACCTATCAATGACTTAGCCTCAGAAGGATGATGCATGGCAATCTGATGCTGATTGTGCAGGGCAATGTAAAATATTCTGGGAAAAACTTAGATCTTGTGCGACTTAATCGAAAGCTCAAAACCACAGGCGTGGGCATATTTCACCAGCGTAGACCAGCTGGGGTTGGAGTTACCTTTTTCTAAGCGGCTGATATTGCTCTTTTGTGTCTGCATCCTTTGTGCAACCTGTTCTTGCGTGAGCCCGGCTTTAGTGCGCATGGAGAGCAGTTGATCAATAAAGTTAAATTCAGCCTCCAACTGCTCGTATTCAGCTTTTACTTCAGGATTATCTAAAGCACGTTGTTTTAGTATTTGCAGACTCATAAATGTTGAACCTCTTTTTGTCGTTCGCGAGCAAGTTCCAGCTCATTTTTAGGTGTTTTTTGAGACTTTTTTACAAAGGCATGCAACACATAGATATGCTTGCCTTTTAAGTAACAAAATAACCCGCGCCCAATCCCTTCCTGAGCTTTAGCTCGTATTTCAAATAAGCCATTACCCATAGACTCCGTATGCGGAGGGCCTAGATTTGCTCCATGTTTTTCCATTAATTCTAATAGCTTAATCATTCTTGCCTGAATTTTGGCTGGCATGTCGAGGATCTGTTCTTCTACACCAGCATAAAAATCAATTTTCCAACTCATAGGTAATCCCTACGCTGTTATCTTTTATGATAACTTCAGTTGCCGTTATTGTCCACAATTTGTACGTCAAGTGTCCATGTACTGAGTTTAGCTGCAATACGAAAACATAGAGTCGATTCACCACTGGTAGTGATGAGAGGTCTTATTTTTGTACTGCCACAAGAAGATCCCACCCATTTATGCTAATTTGCCTGCGGTTCCCATTTTGAAAAGACTTGCCTTTGGACAGACGTCATTTTTTAACTTTAAGCAGTGCTGCTGCTTTAGCCACTGTAGCCGGCTGCCAGTTTAGTCCGGCCCACTCTTTGCCTGAAGCCGCGGACTGGCAGCAGCTAAAAGCGAATTTTGCCGGTCAGTTATTATTTCCTGCAGATGCTGGTTTTAGCCGCTTTTATAAAGCAGCCAACTCCCGCTTTGATACCATTATTCCTGCTGTGATAGCACGTTGTGCCAACACAGCGGATGTGCAGCAAATTTTAGCTTTTGCCCGCAGGTTTCAGTTGCCGATCACAGGCCGTAGTGGTGGCCATAACTATGCAGGTTATTCCAGCACTAAAGGAATTTTGCTGGATTTAGCTTTAATGGCGGATATTCAGCTGGAGCCGGAAGAGGATACGGCCTGGATCGGAGCCGGGGCAAAGCTAGGTGATATCTATGATCAGTTGAGTCAAAAAGGCCGCTCTATTCCGGGTGGTAGCTGTGTTGGCGTAGGTATTGCTGGTTTAACTCAGGGCGGTGGTTTTGGCATTGCAGACCGTTTGTATGGCTTAACTTGCGACGCCTTGCTGGAAGCAGAACTGGTGACTATGGATGGCGAAATAGTGCGTTGTAATGAGCAGCAAAACACTGATTTATTCTGGGCTTTAAGAGGAGGTGGCGGTGGCCAGTTTGGCATAGTCACCCGCTTTAAGTTTCAGACCTTTGCCACAGCAGATATCCTGAGTTGCCATGCTTATTTCGCGTTAAAAGATGCTTTGCCTGTGCTGATTTTATGGCAACACTGGAGCCGTCAATTGCCCGAAGCTTTGTGGTCTCAGGCTGCCTTATGGTGGAGCGGCGAACAGGGCCATGAACCTCAATTACAAATACGGGTGATCAGTTTAGGTCAGATTAAATTGCTGCAGCAGCAGTGGGTGAATTGGCTGCGGCGTTTACCTGTGCAACCTGTAGAGCAGGATGTGGTACTGCATAATTACCGCGAATATATGCTGACGGATTGTGCTGGACTGGAGATGCCTGAATGCAAATTACCCCATCAATCCGAACAGGCCAAGTTGAAACGCGTGGCTATGGCGGGCTGCTCCGACTTTTTTAATAAAGTGATAAGCCGGGCTGGATTAGAAGCTCTATTGGGGCAAGTGCAACAGCGTCAGCAACAAGGATTGTCCGGCGGTATTTTATTAACTTTGATGGGTGGTGCTATCACTTCAATACCATCGGAGCAGACAGCCTTTGCACACAGAGATGCGCTTTTTAGTGCTCAGTACCTAGTAAGTCGCCCTGTGGGCAGTTCAGAAGCTGAACTAAAACGTGCTGCTTTGTGGGTTAACCAAATGCGTACTGTGATGCAACCATACAGTACAGGTGGCGCCTATTTAAATTACACAGATGCTTTGATTAAAAATTGGCCTGAAGCCTATTATGGTACTCACTACGAAAAGTTGCAGCAGCTCAAAAGCCGTTATGACCCTGAGCAGCTCTTGCGGTTTGCCCAAGGCATAAAGCCGGCTTAAGATACAAAGGATAAAACTGATGAAGTATAATTCGCTGATTTTATTGCTATCTGTTACAGGTTTAGTGGCGCAGGCCAGCATACAGCCCGACAGTAGCGATTTTGTACCTGATGGTGTTTTTCATGCAACTATTGAGGGGCCCGCGACAGATAAAGACGGCAATTTATATGCGGTCAATTATGGCACTGAAGGCACTATTGGCAAAGTCAGCCCCCTAGCTGAGGTGAGTTTGGCGTTAACTTTGCCTAAAGGTAGTATCGGCAACGGTATTCGTTTTGACCAGAAAGGCCTGATGTATATAGCGGATTATACTGGCCATAATATCTGGCGTTACGACGGTAAACAGCTGCAACTGCACGCTCACCAGCCGCTGATGTTTCAGCCCAACGATTTAACCATAGCAGCCAATGGCGTTATTTTTGCCAGCGATCCGGATTGGAAAAACAGTAAAGGTCAGTTGTGGCGCATTGATACAGACGGCAGCTCCAGCCTGGTTGAAAAAGATATGGGCACTACCAATGGAGTGGAAATAAGCCCAGATCAAAGCCGCTTGTACGTGAATGAAAGTGCACAGCGCAGAGTCTGGGTGTACGACCTGGATAAAAAACTTCAGGCTCGTAATAAAAGATTGCTGATCCAGTTCCCGGATTTTGGTTTAGACGGCATGCGCACTGATGCCAAAGGTCACTTATATATAGCCCGTTATGGCAAAGGTGTGGTGGCCAAAGTCAGTCCGGATGGCAAGTTACTAAAGGAATATAAGCTAAAAGGCGAGTTTCCAACCAATGTCACTTTTTCGCAAAAAGACCCGACATTGCTTTATGTCACCATGCAAAAACGTGGCGCTATTGAGCTGATTAAGTTGTCGCAGTAGGCTCTTATTTGGTTTTAAAACGAAAAAAGCTGCTTTTTAGCAGCTTTTTTCACAATGTTCAGTGCTTAATGCACTTGATAATGACGACAGAAAAAGTCTATCACTTTGTCCGGATCTGGTCTGGTTTGAATGTTATGTCGTATCGCCAGACCTATTGCTAGAGCCCGCAAAGTCACATCCAAAGGAGCTCCGACAGGCTTCTCGATTTGATAATTTTTGAACAAAAAATTGATCGCTGCGCCTGCATAAGAATTGACTGAATTTGAAGGCAGCAAATGTAGTTCCTGAAGTCTGACTCCAAGTTCGCGCATTCTTTGTAAACGGCTGGCTTCGTTCATTTGTCTCTCCTATCAAAAGCAGTGAAAGCTAATATTCATGTATCTGCTGTTATGGAGAAAGCTTTAGTAGAATTGCGATAAAGAATGCTGTTGCTGTTGCGAATATTTAGTAGCCAATTGAATTAGATAGTTTTTTTGTAGGAAAACGCCGTCATGAACCAGCATAGCTGACAGGTGGATGAAGGTCTTGGAGGTACTTATGCTATTGAAGGAGGAAAACGCCGCCATGAACCAGCATTGCTGACAGGTGGATGAAGGTCTTGGAGGTACCTAATTTCTTGTCGATCGGAAAACGCCGCCATGAACCTGCAATGCAGGCAGAGGGGAGGTCTTGGAGGTACCTATACTCTGTGGCGGCTTTCAAAAAACCCGTGTCGTGGGAATGAATACGAAACGGGGAAAACCAGGAGAAAACATGTTTTGTCAGGGCGCGTTAATTACCCGACACAGGTCGATCAGGCATACATACGGTCAAAAATATTTAAAAAAGTCGGAGCTTTTTCAATATGAACCGGAATATGCAAACGGCTGGCGATATCACTGGCTGAAATCACACCTCGAATGTGGTGAGAGTCGGTATCTATCACTAAACAGTACTGCTCACCATTGTGTTGCAGTGTGTTTAATACATCACCTATAGTGCAGTGTTTGATTTGCTCGTAGGCTAAAGCTTTGATTTCAGCGCGTGGGCGCATTAAGTCGGCTACGGTCAAATCAGTGCGATTGACGCCTTTACCTAAACGTTGCAAAACATTCTGAATAGACAACTGTTCGTAGCTGATTAAACCAATCAATTCCTGATTGGCGTCTATCACCAGTTTTAATTTGGTATGTTCATGATTCATCATATCCTCTGCTTCGACAGCACAGGTACTGGCATCAATCATCATAGGGCTGGTGGTTTTAAAATCAGAAACAAAATCCAGCGCTGCTGAGTTTAAGCTGGCTTCGGCAAACTCTGTTGGCTGAACTAAATGGTCTATTACATCAACGTTGAATAAATTTAACTTTTTCATAGAAACCTCTGATCAGTCCGCTCTGAGGCAGCGAAACTGAAATTAAAACAATAGATGTGTCAGATGGTGGCTAAAAAGCCGGAAACTCTGACTCATTTCAATGAGTTAAGCGAGGTTTACTGGTGGGGCACGTGCTGGGTAGCAGCTTTTTTGTGCTGTGCTGAATTGGCTTTGTGACCACTGATAACTAGTGCCATATGCCACCGGGAATTCAAAACTATTCCAGCTAACAGGGCTTTTCTCGTCGTCACCAGAACTTTCAGTTGAATCGACAGTAGAGTGTGTGCTTGGGGCAACCAGAGCAAGACTGAAGGTTTTATTCGTTTGTTGTAAATCTACCCAGCTGCTGGATGCAGAATGACCTGCTGTAGGAAACAGCAGACTTAGGTAAAACAACACTGCGATAAAACTTAAATACTTCATCTTTCGCACCCGGTAAGGACCAAAACAGCTTGGTCTTTGCCTGACTATAGCAGCAGTGTTTTTTAAAATGCAAATAAAAAAATGAAAAAAATGAAAGTGGCAGGCCTTATTAATCGACACTTTATTTGTGTCAGATCAATAAAAGCCTGCTAATAGCCGAGCAAAAGTGCTTGATTTTTAATCGCTTACAAAAACTTCATTCCTTGTTTTAATAGCCATGCAATAACAGTCAAGCTTAAAAATCCGCCTAGATATAACAAAACAAACCATTGGCTCTGTGAGAGTTTTTTGTGCCATTTCATCAGTAACCCTCCTGATAATCTTCTACTTTACCCGCGAAAATTTTGTATCCCCACAAGGTATAGGCACAGATCAAAGGGACAAAAATAAAGATGCCTGGCAACATAAATATCAGACTGCTATCCGGTGCCGCTGCTGCCATATAAGTCAGTTGGCGTGGTAACAGGTAAGGGAATACGCTGACCAGTAAGCCGACAAAGGCCAGCAAAAACAAGGCTGACGCCAGCCAGAATGGCCTTTCTTCATGCCGTTCATGCACAGCGGTTTCTGCTTGATGACTGCGGTTGACCCGACCTAAGTCGCGGAATAATAAACGGGCGGCAAGCACAGACAACAGAGGCAGTGGAGTTAACCATAAAGCCTGCCAGCCGCCAAACCAGCGAGCCCTGATTTCAGGCTCAATCCAGACAGTCCAGAGGCTGACCAGCAGCATGGAGAACATCACAATCAGTACTAAGCGCTGACCAAAACGGGCTGCCTTTTGTTGCAGCTCGCCACGGCTTTTCATCACCAGATAACAGCAGGCCAAAAGCGCGTAACCTGCCATCACAGCTAAACCACAAAACAAGCTGAATGGGCTCAACCAGCTGAAACTGGACTGATTAATAAAATCAGCTGGTACGCCCTGGACTAAAGTACCCAGCATCAGGCCCTGACAAAAAGCGGCCAGGCTGGAACCAATGGCAAAAGCTGTGTTCCAGTATTTTTTTGAAGTGTCTGATTTGAATCTGTATTCAAAAGCCACACCGCGGAAAATCAACCCTATCAACATCAGTATGATCGGCAGATAAAAAGTAGAAGTAATGGACGCATAAGCGGCTGGGAAAGCACCGAATAAAATCACGCCACCAAACACCAGCCAGGTTTCATTGCCATCCCAGACGTGTGCAATAGAGCGCATTAAGTGATCATGCTCTGCGTCTGTGTTAAACCATGGATACAAAATACCTATACCCAGGTCAAAACCATCCAGCAGTACATACATCAGAATGGCAAAGCCAAGCAGCAGCATATAAAACAAGCTTAAACTCAGTTCCAGCTCCATTAGTTGGCTCCTTTTGAGGCAGTGTCAGTTTCAGGTGCTAAAGCTTTGGTAAAAGACAGGGCATAGCCTGAAGCTTTGACACCTATACGTTGTTGTTCCAGGTGTTCTATAGGTGCTGGACCTTTTTTGATTAGCTTGCGCATAAAGTACAGGTAAACCCCAAACAGCAGGCTGTAGGTCAGTACAAATAAGGTCAGTGAAAACAGCACCCGTTCGGCCGGCAGCGGACTGACGATTTCGCTGGTGCGTACCAGACCATAGATAATCCATGGCTGACGACCAATTTCGACGACGTACCAACCAGCCAATACAGCAATCACGCCTGTGGGAGCCATAAAGCTGACGGGCCAGAGGAACCAATTGCTTTGATATAAAGTGCCGCGCCACCGTAGATAAGCTCCAACTAAGGCGACACCTATCATCAGCACACCAATACCCACCATAATGCGGAAGCTGAAAAACACCATAGGCACATGAGGTCTGTCTTCTGCAGGCACTGATTTTAAGCCTTGCAGTTCACCGTGCCAGTCGTGGGTTAAAATCAGGCTGGCAAGGCCAGGTAATGCCACTTCATAATGGTTTTCTTCTGCTTTCATATCAGGTACAGCAAATAACAACAGCGGCACGTTGCTTTCTTTTTCGGCCCAGATCCCTTCCATAGCGGCCAGTTTTACCGGCTGGTGCTCTTTTACGTTTAAACCATGCAAATCACCGACCCAGGCTTGTAGTGGGGTCAACACTAAGGCAAACCACAACATCATCGACAAACCTTTGCGGCCAAAATCCTTGTGCTGGCCTTTACGTAGATACCAGGCGTGAGTAGCCATCACAACAAAGGTCGCTGTGATTAATGCCGCCAGCAGCATATGCACTAAACGATAAGGCATGGAGGGATTAAAGATGACTTCCAGCCAACTGACGACTTCAAATTTGCCATCCACTATCTGATGGCCCTGCGGAGTTTGCATCCAGGAGTTGGCGGCTATAATCCAGAAGGCAGAAATCCAGGTGCCTATAGCGACAGTGATGGTAGCGAAAAAGTGCATTTTTGCACTGACGCGTTGCCATCCAAACAACATTACCCCTAAAAAGCCAGCTTCGAGGAAAAAGGCTGTCAGTACTTCGTAGGCCATCAAAGGACCCAGTACAGCTCCAGCCATCTCAGAGAATTTTGAAAAGTTGGTGCCAAATTCATACGACAGCACAATGCCGGATACCACACCCATACCAAAGGTAATAGCAAAAGGTTTGATCCAGAACTTTGCCAGTTGCAGATACTGAGGGTTGCCGGTTTTCAGCCATAAGCCTTCCCAAATCGCAATCAGCGTGGCTAAACCTATGGTGATAGACGGAAAAATAATATGGAAGCTTACGGTAAACGCAAACTGTATTCGCGAGAGGATACTGACATCAAGTTCCATAACAACCTCGTTATTTAGGGGCTTTAATCCGGCTTAATACGGCAGGTGCAAGAGCCACTGATAACAACAGCAACATGGTTAGCAATTCGGCAGCAAGAATAGACAGGTCTGGCATAGTGGTCTCTTTGTTGACAAGTTATACAGCAATAGCGCTGCTCCTTCTTGTAGTGCCAGAATCAGGCCATAATTTATTATTTTTTAACTCAATGATTTTTAATAAATAAAATTTTGAGTTTGCAGCCTGTGTTAACTTGATTTACGATTCCGACCCTGACGTGCGACAACTAAGTTGACGGTGTACTGTGGATCTGATTTTAGCTTTTGAGCTGATGATGTTGCTCACCTGTGGTTGCGCAGCCTTGATGTCAGGCTGGCTCTGGTGGCATTCACGGTATCAGCGCACGCTCGCTGGTTTAGCCGGTTTCGGTGCCATGATGGCGCTTTGGTGTCTGGGTCATGTGTTTGTATTGCATGATCAGTTGCAGTTGGGCCGCAGCCTGTTATTAGCCAATCCGTTAATGCCCACATTTTTCCTGCATTTTGCCCTGCGTTTTGTGCAGCAGGATCAGGTCAAGGCGTCCTGGTTAAGCTGGTCATTGCATCATATCGGTTGGTTATACTTTCTGACTGCGTTGGTGGTGCTACTGAGTTGGAGTCTGGATGCTGGTGAAGTGCTGCAAAGTGTGGCCTTGGGTCAGGTGTTTGTATTTCACTCTTATGGTTTCTTAAACCTGTTGTACACAGTACTGCTGGGGATCTTGGCTCATGCGGTGTTGTGGTATGGCTGGCGTCATCATCAGGGCAATAAAAAACGCTCTATAGTGGCGATGTTTTTAGCTGGTGGTTGGGGTTTATTGCTGGCCACCAGCGTGGTGTTTCCCTCATTTGGCCTGGATTGGTTCCCTTACCCTATGTTGTTGCTGCCCAGTTACCCTGTATTGCTGGTGTATGGCGTAGTGCGTTATCAGATGCTGACTGTGAATGCACTGGCCAACAGAGCTTTGCTTTGGCTGGTGATGTCCTTGTTATTGCTGCTGCTGATGGCGCTGGTCAGTTCGATCTTTGGTCAGTTGGGTATGAAGGCTCTGGCTAACGTACCGGGCTGGCAATTGTGGCTGTATTCCAGTTTAGTGTTGTTGCTGACCGCAGCCTGTTACCGGCCTGTGGCAAAACTGGCTGAGCGGCTGATTTACCCTGGCGCTACTTTGGATCAGAGCCTGATCAATACCTGGCGACAGCAGCTGGCTCAGTGTCAGAACTGGACAAGCTTAACGGATAAAGCCACAGAACTTTTATCTGAGGCATTAAAACAAAAAGTTCAGGTGCAGTTATCTGCCTCTGGCGCTGTTATGGACGCCAATACACAGTTGCGGGTGCGTTGTTACAGTCAGCAAGGCCAGTGGCAGGTGGAGTTGCTGGGGTGGGATGATATGACCCCTGGCATCAGGTTAGTAGCGCAGGTGTTTGGCTCTTTGCTCAGCAGCAGTTGCGAATTATTGGCGCAATCGCTGCAACTGGCTGAGGCAGAAAAGCAGCAGCTATCACAGCAGCATTTGGTTGAAATGGGCGCTTTGGCAGCCTCTATGGCACATGAACTGCGTAATCCGCTGAATATTATCTCTATGGCATCCGCAGGCGTAGATGCGGAACTGCGCGCTCATATTCAACAACAGCTGAAAAGAGCGGATCGGCTGATCTCCGATATGCTGGTGTACTCAGGCCGCCTGCAACTGCAATACAGCGACATCGAATTTGAGCCATTACTGCAAAGCTTGCTGCAACAATTTGACTGGCAGCAGGTGAAACTTGAACTGAAAGTGCCGCAAGGCTTGACGTTGCAAGCAGACCCTCACAGGCTGCAGCAGGTGTTTTTAAACCTATTTGATAATGCCAATGCGTTTTTGCGCAATCAGGCGGATGCGTCTTTGTCAGTGCAAGTGACAGAGGATCACCATCAGATCCGGGTGCTGGTGCATAACAATGGCCCGGCTTTGGATGCAAGTCTGACCACGGAGCAATTATTCCGGCCTTTTATCAGTAAACGCAGTGGCGGCAGTGGCCTTGGTCTTGCCATAGTCAAACGTATCATGGACGCCCACAGGGGCCAGATCAGTTTCCGTACTGATTTGGGCTGGGTTGTTAGTTTTGAGCTTTTGTTTCCAAAGGATAGTACTGATGTTTAGCGCAATACCCTCTAATCCAGCGCGCATTTTAATTGTTGATGACGAGCCAGCCTTTCGTTTATTGGCTGAGCGCTTTTTACAGCAACAAGGCTACCAGGTGACTGGTGTCGCTAGTCTGGAAGACGCCAGAACCAAGCTGCAGCAGTTTGATGCAGATTTAATTTTGCTTGATTTGGCGTTACCTCCTGCCTTTGATCCTGCTCATACCCTGGCTGCAGTGCCTGAATTCTCCGGCCGCCCTGTGATTATTCTAACAGGCCATGCAGAGCGGGAACTGGCGCTGCAAGCCATAGCTCAGGGGGCATGGGACTTTATTGCTAAGCCAATAGACCCTGAATTATTGGCTGTAGTGGTCAAACGCGCTATCACCAAACATCAACTGGAAAAGGAAGTACGGCAGTTAAAGCAAGGCTTGCAGCAACATAGCTTTTTACCGAAGTTAGCTGGTCATTCAAGGCATATGGAGACAGTTCGAACCTTAGTGCAGCGTATAGCTCCTACTGAAGTCCGGGTGCTGGTTACTGGCCCTTCAGGTACAGGAAAAGAGGTGATCTCAAGGGCTTTGCATGAATTAAGTCCTCGTGCTGAAAAAGCTTTTGTCTCTGTGCACTGTGGTGCTATTCCGGCTGATTTATTAGAAAGTGAGCTGTTTGGTTATGTTAAAGGCGCTTTTACCGGAGCAGATAAAGACAGACAGGGCTTACTAAAATTGGCCGACGGTGGCACTTTGTTCCTCGATGAAATAGGCGAAATGCCACTGGCTATGCAGGTGAAACTACTGCGGGTGCTGCAGGAAGGCACTTTTTACCCTGTAGGTGGTCGCGAGCAGCAAAAAATTGATATCCGCTTAGTGTCTGCGACCAACGCCAACCTGCCGGATTTGGTCAAGCAGGGCAAGTTTCGTGAAGATCTGTTTTACCGCATCAAAGGCGTCACTATCGAAACTGTGGCTTTGGATGAGCGGCGTGAAGATATTCCACTGTTAATTCAGTTTTTCCTCGAACAGCTTAGCGCCCAATATGGTCAGAAGATGCAGTTAGAATCAGCTGCTATCAGCTGGTTTTTACAAAAGCACTGGCCTGGTAATGTGCGTGAATTAAAGAATACGCTGGAGAGTGTCGCTGCTATAGCTCAGCAAGGTGTGATCCGTATTGCGGACATTCAGCTGCTGCATCTGGAGCATCAAAGCGACGAGCTGGCGACCGAAGGGGCCACAGGCTCGGATTTAAGTAGTCTGGATGAACAGGTTAAAGCTTTAGAGATCCGTTTAATTCAGCAGGCCATGACCCAATATAAAGGTAATAAGAGCCAGGCCTCGAGGGCGCTGGGGATTTCCCGTCAGGGCTTACTGAAAAAAATTGAACGTTATGCGCTGACTGATTTGGGCGATGACTAAATCAACCTATACTCAGGCAGAGAGTTCAGAGGAGTGCCAGCTATGACAGACTTTATTGCTCATGGAAAATTTAGCGTCAGACCCCATGGTGAAGTTCTATTGTGCGAAATTCAGGGCGCCTGGAATAAAGAAGGTTCAGAACAGCTAATTGCAGATTTAAAGTCTCAGGTCTCAGCCTTTGCTGGTAAAAAATGGGCTCGCGTGATGGATATGCAAGGCTGGGAGCTGGCTACACCAGATGCCATTAGTATGATGACGGACTTTAGCTCGTGGGAAGACCAGCATGGTTGTGTACTGCGCTGTTTTATTGGTTTAAATCCTATTCAGCAGCAGTTGCTCGAATTGAAATACCAGCACTCCCACAAACCACAACACTTTAGCCACACCGACACTGCGCTGAGCTACGCCAAACAATTTTTGCAGCGCCTTTAAGCCTTCCATTGCAAACAGATACAGAGCAAAAGTTGAGTACTTTTTTATTGCTCTGTTATCCAGCCTGTTTTACAGTCATGTAATGATGATGTAAATAAGCCTTTGCCATGGATGAGTTAAAACCTGTTTTGGAATCTCGCGACTCTGAAGTTGCTGAAACACCTCTGCTGCGTTATGGCCCGCAAATGGATCAAAAAATTGACGCAGATTTAAAAAAACTAAGTCGTTTTTTGCTCAAACACCCAAGTTTCGCCTTAACCTTTGGGTATTTGAGTGCCAGCATAATGGGTTTGATTTTTACTATTTCGTTGCTGAATGAGTTTCAATTTAATGCGTTGCCTTATCTGGAATTGACAGATTTTTTATTAGCCGCCATTACCCATCCTATTACTATAGTTGTTTTGTTTGTGTGTTTTTTTATTGTCGTGGGGATTAGCTGGATAGACCGGATATTAAGGAGGAAATACCTCAAATATGCTGTATGGATTGATCGATACTATAGATCGTCGGCTTGGTTACCTAACTGGTTCACATTGATTTGCGTTATAGCTATATACATTTGGTTAGGCGCAAATGTCGAAGTAGACACGCTTAGCAGGAGTATAAAAAGTAATAGAACAGCACAGTATCAACTCAGCCTGATTTATCCGATCCAACCCGGTGGTAAAGAAATCCGGCAATTGAACGAAGTGCAGATTATTACCCGTACCGTCAGTTACTTATGGATTTATCATCAGGATCAGGTCAAGCTGATCCCTCATGCCAATGTGGCAGCTCTAATTCCTGTTTTGAAGAAAGAGGCAGATAAAGATGCTGACAAAAAGCCAAAACAAAAAGGCGACACCTCAGCAACGGCAGATAAAACCACAGCCAAAGAACCTGCTGCAGTTCCGGTGAAAAGCTAGCGGCTACTCAGCAAAAGAAGCGTAATAAGCTTTGGTTAATACTTTTTCTAAAGCAGCTTCAGTGGCTTGTTTTATCGGCATATTTTCTTTGCTGAGTTCGTAATCCAGCTGGGCAATCTGTGCTTTGTGATTACGCATCATAGGCGGGGTTTCGGTTTGCAGGCTTTGCTCTGTCGCTATCACCGCTTCGGGTTCATCTGAGCGTATCACTTTGCAAATCGACAGCAAGACTTCGCCTTCACGGCCACGGTAACCTGCTGCGCCAAACATACGGCAGACGGCAGGGCGGTAAGGGTAAACACCACACTGGCCACTTTTACGGTCTTCTGACGAAGCCTGATAGAAATAACAACCGGCTTGGTCGTGATGACGCAAGGCTTCTAACGTACTTTCTGCTACACCCGCATCGTACAAATGCAAAGCCAAAGGCAGCATTTCCAGCACTGAAGCTTCAATGCCCGGATGCAGACAACACTCACCACAACCACTGCGGCAAAACAGCTTACGATCGTTTTGATAACGACTATAAGTCTGAGCAATTTCGTCGTTAAGGATCATAAGTTGAGAAGCGGTGTCGCGCAGTTGCTGCATAGGTTCTCCGAACAAACAGCATTACCCCTCTGGGGCGGGGCGCTATTGTAATGAGAGCCATTGAGGCTCAGCAATAGGACTATTGAAATATACTTTGGGACGGACAGGAGAGGGTTAGTCTTGTTGGTATAAAGGGCGGGGTTTGGCCAGGCCATAGCCTTGAGCGAAGTCTATGCCCATCTCCGTCAGCTTGTGGCAAATCTCCATATTTTCCACATATTCGGCGACGGTTTGGATCTTCATAGCCCGTGCTACATCGTGAATAGATTGCACTATGGCGCAGTCAAAGGGGTCGATCAGTAAGTCACGGACAAAACTGCCATCAATTTTGACAAAGTCGACCGGGAAGTTTTTCAGGTAGCCATAAGACGAAAAACCACTGCCAAAGTCGTCTAAAGCAAACTTACAGCCGAGCTTTCTGAAGTGGGAAATAAAATCTAAGGTCTGGTGCACATTTAAAATTGCCATGCTTTCGGTGATTTCAAAACAGACTTTAGCAAAAGGGATACGGTATTCACGAAATAAAGAACCTACATATGCCTTAAACAGAGGATCGGTTAAGGACGCGCCTGATAAATTGATATTGGCCAGATTCAGTTCGGCCAGATGAGCAGGTTGTTGTGCCAGCCAGCGGAAATAGTTGCGGATCACCCAACGGTCTATTTGCGGCATTAAGCCATAGCGCTCGGCTGAACTTAAAAAGTTGCCCGCTGCTATTAAACCTTGGTCTGGTAAAGACAAACGTAGCAGCAGCTCATAATGTAAACCAGACTGCTGCTGTTGAATGGCAGTAATAGGCTGGATAAAAAGCACAAAATTGTCTTGCTCCAGCGCCTGCCTTAAGGTTTTTAGCCACTGAATTTCAGACTGATGCCGCTGTAACTCTTCATCTTCTGCATTAAACATATGAATGCGGTTACGGCCTTTTTCTTTGGCAACAAAGCAGGCTGAGTCTGCTTGTTTCAGCCAATGTTCAGTGCTTTGATTGCCATCAGGGTTTTCGGCCAGACCTATGCTAACGCTAATACTGAACACACTATCTTGCCAGATAAAACGGAATTCTTTGACTGTATCTAACAACTGATGGGCAATGGCAAAGGCTTCGTTACTGGTTAAATGGGGTAATAACACCACGAATTCATCACTTTCCAGCCTGGCTAAAATACCTCTGCTATTCAGTACCCTTTGCATTTGATTGCTGATTTGGCATAACAAGGCATCACCAGCCCTGTGGTCACAAGTGGTGTTGATCAGTTTAAATTGGTCAATATCCAGATAAAGCAATGTGGCCTGATAACCAAAACGCAGCGTCTGTTCCAGTTGCTCAATAAAATAATGTCTGTTGTACAAAGAGGTCAGCGGGTCGTGTGTTGCCAGATACGCCAGCTGCTCGGTATTTTGTTTATGGGCTGTGATATCTACGATAGAGCCATGCACATAAGCGCTATGTGTGCCGTCTCCTTCAGCCAGGCGTGCCGACATCAGAGCCCAGAATGCGCTACCGTCTGCCCTCAAGCCCCGTATTTCAAAGTTTTTGTTATCACCCAGCTGTAATTGCTTCAGCATCTGGACTCTGTCTTCCGGATTAGCGTAATAGCGCGCCATGCCGCTTTTAGCTACATCCTGCTGCATTTGCTGCAGATTCTGATAACCCAGCAGAGTCAGCAGTGCCTGATTAGCTGTCACCAGCTGACCTTGTAAGGTACTGGTAAACATGCCTTCTACAGCGTTGTGGTAAATGTCGTAATACTGCTGTAAATGAGCGTTGGCCTGGCGTTGGTGGTCAAGACTTTGCTGTTGGGCTCCTTTGATATTTTGCAGCAGACTGAAACTCATCAGCGCCATGCTGCCCATCACCGCCATCAATAACAAATATTGCCAGGCTTGGGCTGTGGGTAAATAGCCAATTTGTGACAAGGCCAGCACCACTATGCAGCCGAAGAAAAAGGACCAGCCTAAAGCAAAGGTTTTCGCTGTGCGATCACCTTTGATGGCATAGACCAGGGCAAAGAGGGTATTGACTCCCAGACACAAAGTAGTGACTACTAACAAACCCCAGAAGCGTAACTGGTTATTGGCATAAAGTGGGCTAAAGAGTAATAACAAAGCGCTGACTAAGCACAGATAAAAACCAAAACGTCCCAGAATACCACCTTGTTGTTTACGGACATGCCAGCTAAACAACGTCAGACAACTAAAAGTGGCCCCTGCTGCTACATACAAAATCGCCTGATTAATTTCAGGGTAATTAGGCCAGAGCATCGCAAAAGCTAAGCCATTTAAAATCGCCAGCACCAGAGCGCAGTTGATAAAAAAGCCTGAATAGTACAGATACAACTTTTGCTGCAAAGAGAAATACAAAAACAGGTTATAAATAGCCATTAGCAATAACACGCCACACAACAAACCATCCAGGATGTTTTTATACAGCTGGTCTAAGACAAAGTTGTTGTGTTGCCATAAGGTCAATTCGACTGGCGCAATGGCACCGTCCTGTATTTTAATAAATAAATCCAACTCCTGGCCTGGTTCAAAATTCACTGGAAAAGCAAAGCTTCGGTAGGCGAGGGCGCGCTGATAAAAAGGCACAGAAGCTCCTGTGCTACTTAGCAGCTGCAAATCATTTTTCACTCTGTTGTAACTGTAAACCTGTATAACATCCGCCAACGGAAAATCGTAATGCACCAGCGTCTGGATCGGGGTTTGCCCTGTGTAATGTAAGCGAGTGAATAGCCAAAGCGACTGATCGACACTTTGCAGTGATTTTTTATATTCGTTGATCAGACGAAAGGCATGATGTCGTTCTGGGTCAAAAATGAGCTCTTCCAGCGGTAAGGCTTTGTGAGTGTGCTGGAAGTATAAATTGGGACCTAGTTCGAGGCGGGACAGTTGTTTATCAAAACTATTGACCTGGGCATGGAAAGCAAAAGCAGCATTGCAAAACATCAGCAGCATCAGCCACCATAGCTTTAGTCCATGCTGCAGTTTTACCCTCATTTAATCCTCAAAGCCCTGAATTCTATTGCTAATTCCGACAGTAACATAGGGCCGCCCGCACTGTCAGCTGTGACCCAGAAACTTTCGCTGTAGTCTTCGTAACAAAAAGTAAATGATTCATTCGCAAAGTTTAATCCCAGCTCAACTCTGTCCGCGCCATAGCTTAAGGCTCCGGTGCGGATAGCAGTGGATTCAAACCAGAGTTTGGCATGTTGCACTTGCTCAAACCGCATAGGCCATAAAGGCGTCAACAGCAGCTGTTTTTCTTCGATTTGTACAATAAAACTATTCATCACTCTGTCTTCATATCGCTTTTTATTTGGGTCACTTTGTCTTAGCTACTACAGGATATTTCCATAGCTTTCCCCCAATCCGGCGGTGGCGCGGCAAAAGCTTCTTTGCCAGCTTGCTGCTGGTAGGGCTGTTGTAACACCTGCATCAGTTGGTGCAAAGGCGCTGTGTCACCTTGTTCTGCTGCTGTGATGGCCTGCTGCGCCAAATAATTACGCAGAATATACAAAGGGTTGATGCTATTCATTAGCTCTTTACGCTGCTCTGGGCTTGCCGTTTCCTTCTCCAGTCTGGCGCGGTATAACTCTGCCCATTGGTCAAATGCAGCGACATCCAGCATATAATCCCGAACGGATGAGCCTTTTGCATCATCGGAAAAATCGGCCAAACGGCGGAAACTTAAAGTGTAATCCTGCTGTTGTTGCTGCAATAACGCCAGCCACTGGCCTATTAAAGCCCTGTCTGCAGGTTGCTGGCTAGTGAGACCGAGTTTTTTCCCCATCAGAGTCATGTAATGGCTGACTAAGGTTGGCTCATACAAACCAAGAGCTGTGCGTAAATCCTCTACTTCAATCAATGGCGATAAGGCATGAGCCAGGGCATTGAGGTTCCACAACCCTATACCTGGTTGTTCGTCAAAGGCGTAACGGCCGTTATGGTCAGAGTGATTACAGATATAACCAGGCTGATAATCGTCTAAAAAGGCGTAAGGGCCATAATCAAAGCTGATGCCTAAAATCGACATATTGTCGGTATTCATCACGCCATGATTAAAACCTACCGCCTGCCATTGGCTAATCAGTTCTGCTGTACTGATAACCACTTGTTGCAGCATGGCCAAAGCCGGGTTTTCCGCGCTCTGGCAGTCTGGGAAGTGCTGTTGCACAGTAAAATCAACCATCAGTTGCAACTGTTTTTTATCGCCGCTGTAGAAACAATGCTCAAAATGGCCAAAGCGGATATGACTAGGGCAAACCCTGATCACCATAGCGCCTTGCTCCATGGTTTCGCGCTGCACAGGCTCGGTGCTACCGACCAGACTTAAGGCTCTGCTGGTAGGAATACCTAAATGATACATAGCTTCGGAGACTAAAAACTCGCGGATGCTGGAACGTAACACTGCACGGCCATCGCCAAAACGGGAATAAGGCGTGCGGCCTGCGCCTTTTAAATGCAGGTCGTAATTCTTACCGTCTGCACCCAGGACATCACCTAACAATAAACCCCGGCCATCACCTAATTCCGGGTTGTAGTGGCCAAACTGATGACCCGCATACTTTTGTGCTACGGGTTTGCTGCCAGCAAACAATTTTTTACCACTTAAATAGTCTGCCGCATCAGACTGTTGGAAAAATGCTGCAGGGATTTTTAATAAAGCTGCAGTGTCAGCGCTATAGGCCAATAGTTTGGGCTCGGCAAAAGCGGTGACAGGGACTGCGCTGACTAAATCAGGCAAGCCTGATGCGTAAGTGGAACTTAGACGAAGTGGCATATCAAACCCCAAAACAGTAATGGCCCATTGTCCTTGCTGTATTGAGTTAGCTCAAGCGCTTTCTGGAGTATTGATTTTACTGAATTTCAGTCTCTGCCTTGTATAAACAAGTACTTAGGTCTTTAATGGAAAAAACAGATGAAAAATAAACTTAAGTCCATCTTTGTGGAGAATACCAATAATGCGATTTACGCCTTTGATTTTATTAGTTTTAGTGAGTTTGTCTGCATCAGTGTTAGCGCAGGATACAGTGGCAGGGAAAAGCAAAGCTGCAGTCTGCTCGGCTTGTCATGGTGCTGAAGGTATATCCGTTTTGCCTGATTACCCTAATCTGGCAGGGCAAAAACAAAAATATCTGGAGACTTCTATTAAAGCTTATCGGGATGGAGGACGTAAAAACCCTGTGATGTCGCCTATGGCGACAGGTTTGTCCGATGCAGATATTCTCGATCTGGCCGCTTATTTTGCGGCTTTGCCGGCTCAGTCGCCTGCTAAATAGTCGCTGATTAAATCAAGGAAATCAGCGCCATAGCGGCCTAGTTTGGTTTGACCTACACCGCTGATGGCCAGAAATTCCACACTGTTGGTGGGACAGGCTTGCGCCATTTCGATCAGTGTTGCGTCTGAGAACACCACAAAAGGTGGTACATCGTCGCGTTCTGCAATGGTTTTACGCAGCACTTTTAAGCGGGCGAAAAGTTTGCGGTCATAGTTTTGTGGTGCTGTGGTTTTACTGCTGCTACCACTGGATTTAGTTTGTTCCAGTCGCGGCACAGCTAGTTTCAGATGTTGCTCTGCGCGCAGCACAGCACGAGCGGCCTCCTGCAGTTTGAGTACTGAATGCTGGCTAATATCTTGCTGCAATAAACCACAATGCACCAATTGGCGCAAAATACTTAGCCAATAATCGTGTGACTGATCTTTGCCTATGCCATAAGTGGACAGTTTGTCATGGCCGAGCTCATGAATTCGGCTGGTCTGGCTGCCGCGTAACACGTCGATCACATGATTCATACCAAAACTCTGGTTGACCCGGTAAACACAGGATAAGGCTTTTCTGGCCAGTTCAGTGCCGTCAAATTGTTTCGGTGGATCTATGCAAATATCGCAGTTACCGCAGGGCTTTTGGCTGGATTCACCAAAGTAGTTCAGCAGCACTAAACGCCTGCAGGTTTGAGCCTGAGCAAAAGCGGCCATCTGGTTAAAACGCTGCAACGCCACTTCGGTTCTGCTGTTATTTTCGTCTTTTTCTATCCAGCTGCGCATTCGGGCTATATCGGCAGGGTCAACCAGCATCAATGCTTCAGCTGCTACACCGTCACGGCCAGCCCGACCTGTTTCCTGATAATAAGCTTCAATAGTGCGTGGTAATTCAAAGTGGATCACAAAGCGGATATTGGATTTATTCACACCCATACCGAAGGCTACAGTGGCGATAATCAGCTGGATCTGGTCTTTTTTAAAGGCTTCCTGCACCGCATTACGTTGCTCATTGGTTAAGCCTGCATGATATGCCGCCACCTGAAAGCCCTTGCCGGCCAGTTGCTCAGTCAACTCATCCACTTTACGGCGTGAAGCGCAGTAAATAATGCCACTTTGCTGCTCCTGCTGTTTCAGGTAGGTCACAACCTGCTCCAGAGGACGGAATTTTTCCTGCACTGTATAGCGAATATTGGGTCTGTCGAAGCTACCAATAGAGACATAAGGCTGCTGCAAATTGAGTTGGCGGCTGATGTCTTTTTGGGTCGCAGGGTCTGCAGTCGCTGTCAGTGCCATCATAGGTACGTGCGGGAAATAATGTTTTAACTGCGCCAGCTCAGTGTAATGTGGCCTGAAGTCGTGGCCCCACTGCGAAATGCAATGTGCTTCGTCTATGGCAAACAAACTGACGCCTACTTCAGCCAGCCGTGACATAAAGTCCGGTTGTAACAAACGTTCTGGTGCCAGATACAAAAGTTTCAGCTGCTGGTTACGTAAACGCCTTATCACATCCTGGATTTCTTCACGGCTTTGGCTGCTGTTAATAAATTCAGCCGCTATACCATTGGCTTGCAATGCATCAACCTGATCTTTCATCAGTGACATTAAAGGAGAAACAACGACTGTGACATAAGGTAAAAGCAGTGCAGGTAACTGATAACACAGCGATTTTCCTCCCCCTGTAGGCATAAGCACAAAAGTGTCCTGACCACTCAGGCAAGCCTGAATCACCTCCAGTTGTCCATGACGGAACTGGCTGTAACCAAAAGCTTGTTTTAGGGTATCGAACAAAATCTGTGACAAAGGAGAGTGCTGCGTTATGAAAAAACTGGCGCATTGTAGCCAAAAGCGACGGAGCTGTCTTGGGCATTGTGTGATGGTACAGACTGGAGTAGATTCTTTGCTGATCTTACCAGTTAGATTGAGGATGAAATGCACGCCGATCAGTTATTACCTTTTATCGCTGATACTTTTGACCAGATGCCTTTTAATCGTTTGCTCGGATTAAAAGTTACACGTTTTGATGAACAACAGGCTGAAGTGCGCTTTGATTGGGCTGGGCAGTTGGTGGGTAATCCGGTGCAACAGATTTTACACGGAGGCGTTATAGCTTCGGTGCTGGATGTGGTAGGCGGCTTAATGGCGGTATCCAGTGCTCTGACCCGTTTGGGTGATATAGCTGATGCACAACTGGCAGAAAAACTGGGCAAAATGAGCACTATAGATAGTAGAACTGATTATTTACGACCTGGCCGTGGCCAGCAGTTTATTGCCACTGCTCAAGTGATCCGTTCAGGCAATAAGGTTTGTGTCTGCCGGATGGAGTTGCACAACGAGCAAGGCATTCATATAGCTTTGGGTACTGGCACCTATCTGGTCGGCTAAGACTTATTTTCTACCCCCCCGCCCACTCACTCAACCAAGCATGACTAAATTATTTCCTTTCACTTGTTCTGCTTTCAGCTATACATGATCAGCAGCTGTTTATGTTTTATAAACAACAGCTAATGTTTTTACGATCTGTAATGGCCTTGATGTTGACACATGAGACAAAATGATAATAATGAAACATCATTTGATGTGAAAGCCGAAGTTATGGGTATCAAATAAGCAGGGATTTTTCAGTCCGCAACAATAGCTGGCAGTTTTGCCATCACTTTTAAATTGGGACACGCGAGCAAGGCGCCCAGTTTATCCGATAAGACTTCAGGTTAGGGAAGAGGTGCACTATGCAACTTTCGATTAGACAAAGACTGATGTTGTCTGTCAGCGTTATCTGTGTTGGTTTGGCTGCCATGACCGGCTTTGTATTTATACAACTGGCTAAGATAGAGACGCACCTGAGTGAGGTGGTCAATAGAGACAGCCCTGCTATTGAGCAGTTGACCCAGGTTCTGGAGCAGCAGTACGAGCAGGAGCTGCTGTTGCACAAAGAGTTGCGTTATGTGCCAAAGCAGCATCAGCAGTCAGTGGATGAATTTCAGCGTACTAAAGCAGAGTTTCTGCAGCATCAACAGCAACTTAAAGCTGCACTTCAGGCCGCAGAGCCATTTTTACAACCTTCAGCTGGTATGACTGAGCAGCAACAAAGCACAGTCCGGGAAAATATGCAGTTGCTGCAGGGCATCGAAGCTCTGTCTTCGCAGTGGACTTCGATTGCACAGCAGCTGATCGAAAAGGCCGGATCAGGACAGCAAGCTGTTGATCTCGAAACCAAGCTGGCTGCTGTTGATCAACAACTGATGCAAGATGTAAAAACGCTATTGAAAAATGTCGAAGATTTTACTTCAGCTGAAATACAGAGTATTGACCAGCAAACCCGCTCTTTAGAGCAACAGGTCGTAGTGGCTGCAATATTGGTTTTACTGTTATCGGTGCTGGTAAGCCGCGCCACGCGCAAGACAATCCAGAGGGGGTTGAACAAAGCTATGCTGGCGCTCAAAGAGCTGCAACGCGGTAACCTTACTACTGAAGTGGTAGTGGATGAACCGGCCGAAATTGGTGAAATGCTGACACTGATGGAGCAGACCAGAAAAGATCTGGCGCAGTTACTTTGGCTAGTACAGCGTTCCACTGTAGAAGTGACTGGTGCTGCCGAAGTGCTTGCAGAAAGTAGTCAGGGTGTGCAGGACAATGTGCAGCAGCAAAGTCTGCAGATGGCACAAATTGCTACCGCTATGCACGAAATGTCAGCTACTGCTCACGAGGTCGCACATAGTGTGGCTACGACGCACACGGCCAGCGAAGAGGCAGCGCAAAACTCCAACTCCAGTCAAGCCATCAATACTCAGGCGGTGCAGAGCACAGCGTCACTGGTACAAAGCCTGAAAGATAGTGCGGCCTCTTTAACTGAGCTGGAAAAACACAGCGACAGCATAGGGGCTGTGCTGGTAGTGATTAAATCTATCGCAGAGCAAACCAACTTGCTGGCGTTAAACGCTGCTATTGAAGCGGCCAGAGCAGGGGAGCAAGGTCGGGGGTTCTCAGTAGTGGCAGATGAAGTCCGGCATCTGGCGCAGCGCACTCAAACTTCAACCACCGAAATCGAAACCATGATCAGTACCTTCCGTCAGAGCGCGCATCAGGCTGTGCTGAAAATGCAGCAAAGTAGCGAGCTGGGTGGTCAGGCTATTGAATATGCAAGTCAGTCCAGTGACTTGATGCAAAAGGTGAACGGCTCTATAGATAAAGTCCGTGGTATGAGTCTACAAATTGCAAGTGCAGCAGAACAGCAAAGTAGCGCTATTGAAGAGATTAATGTCAGTGTCGGCGTGGTGCATCATGCCGCCGAGCATAATGCTGGTTTGGTCGCTCAGGTCGCTACGGCCAGTCAGCAATTGACTGCCATGGCTGAAACTTTGGAAGGTGCAGTAAAAAGGTTTCAGCTGCCAGAAGTGGCATAAACAATGTTTGTCTCAGTGATAAAAGAACTTTGTGATTCAAGGGTGTGAAACAGGTGTATTGCTATGAACAAAATTCTTTTGCTGCTAGCTCTGGGGGCTTTGTTTCCCGCTTTGGCTGAGGATCTCCATCCTGACTGGGGCTATGAAGGACATACTGGGCCAGAACACTGGGGCAATCTGACCCTGGATTTTGCAAGCTGTAAAAAAGGCAAAGAACAATCACCTATTGATTTGACTGTGGCTGAAGAAGCTAAATTTTCTGCGCCCCAACTGAGCTACGCAGCTCAGCCCTTACAATTGATCAATACGGGTCATACCTTAGTTGAAGAAGTCAGCACTGCGCCACTTCACCTGAGTTTTGGTGGGCAGGACTACAACTTAAAGCAATTGCATTTTCACACGCCAGGCGAACATCAACTGAATGGCAAAAGCTTCCCAATGGAAGTGCATTTTGTCCACAGCGATGCGGATGGTCAGTTGGCTATAGTGGGGGTGTTTGTACAGCAGGGACAAACTAACGTGACTTTACAGCAGATGTTGCAAAAAGTGCCTTTGCTCAAAGGCGAAACTGTATCAGATCAAAAAGCAGCCTTGGATCTGTCGGCCCTTCTGCCAAAAACCAAACACTTTTACCACTATATGGGCTCGTTAACTACGCCACCTTGCAGTGAAGGAGTGCATTGGCTAGTGTTAACTCATCCTATAGAAGCCTCGGCAGAACAGTTACAACAACTCAGCCAGTTGATGGGGCAAAATGCCAGACCATTACAGCAGTTAAATGCCCGTACTTTAACTTTGGTACGCTAACCCAACAAAGTTCTGCAGTAAATCGGGTGACCTGACGCTGATTTAGGCCAATTTGTTTTCAGATAAGGCCAAGTTTTTTATTCCTGCGCCAGATGTCATTACTTAATCAGCCTTCATCCAGTACAATGCGCGCCTCATACCGCAGGGATTCCTGCTGATCAAGGTGATACCCATGACATTAAGTCCTGCCCAAAAACTAGGTGGCGCCTTTGCCGCTGGTGCTTATACCTTGTGGGGTATAGCTCCGCTTTATTTTAAACAAATTGATTTTGTGCCAGCGCAGGAAATACTGATCCACCGGGTGGTCTGGTCTTTTGTATTGCTGGTGCTGATTGTGTTTGCGATGCAGCAATGGGGTAAAGTGCAGCAGATTTTAGCTCAGCCGAAATTGGTGTTGGCTCTGTTGGGGACTTCGCTGATTTTAGGAGGTAACTGGGGCTTGTTTATCTGGGCTGTGAATAACCATCATATGCTGGATGCCAGCTTGGGCTATTACATCAACCCCTTATTAAACGTATTACTTGGCATGTTTTTCCTCGGTGAGCGTTTGCGTAAATTCCAGTGGCTTGCTTTGTCTTTAGCCGTCACTGGTGTAGTGATCCAGCTCGTGACTTTTGGTTCAGTGCCCTGGATAGCTTTAACACTGGCAAGTACTTTTGCGCTTTACGGTTTATTCCGTAAAAAGCTGGCGATAGATGCCATTACCGGACTTTTTATTGAATCCTTGTTGTTATTGCCTTTGGCCTTGTACTACTGGTGGCAGTTTGCCGACAGCAGCGCTGCTGATTTGAGTCAAAACAGCTGGAGTTTGAACTTATGGCTGATGGCTGCAGGTTTTGTGACTACTGTGCCTTTATTGTTGTTTATAGCGGCTGCTAAACGGCTGCAACTGTCGACTATGGGCTTTTTCCAGTACATAGGCCCAAGTTTTATGTTTGTGTTTGGTGTCTGGTTATACAACGAAACTCTAACCAGCGCTAAGCTGGTCACCTTTGGTTTTATCTGGCTGGCGCTGATCGTCTACTCGCTAGACGCTTATCTGGCATTACGGAAAAAACCAATGGTTCAGGCTATTGAATAGGGCGGACCTTTAATTTCGATGGTGTTGCCTTCAGGGTCCTGAATATAAATCGAAGGACCCTTACCTTCTGCACCATAACGAGATTCGACAGGCCCTGCTGTTACGCCTTTGTGTTGAAAGTACAGCTGCAAAGCTTGTGGGTCAAAGGGCTCAATACGTAAGCATAAATGGTCCATATTATGGCCCTCTGCGCCCGGAGCTTTGCCACCTTGTAACCCAAGTGGCTGTTCGACGGGAACTAAGTCAATCAGGCTTTGACCTGCTCTTAATTGATATAAACCTAAGTCAGTTTCCTGCCGCTCTAAACTGCAGCCTAATACCTGCTGATAAAAATCCAGCATCAGCTGCAGGTTGTTGACCCTTAATACGACATGGTCCAGCTGTAAAATGTGGAACATAAACCGCTCCTTTATTTAGTCGCTCTCTGTCTGCACGGCATCAGGCTTGAGCGTAGATCTCCCGCACGCCCAACCAGCGACGGATCAGAGGGGCGCAGTTGGGGTGATACTGCTGCCAGAGCAAAGCCGCGGCTTGCTGAGCTGCAGGAATAAGCTGAGCGTCCCGGCTTAAATCCGCAATACGGTAACTGACCTGCCCCGTTTGTTTGGTACCAAGCAGCTCACCAGGGCCACGAATTTCCAAATCACGTTGTGCTATGACAAAACCATCATTACTTTCCCTCAGCACGGCCAAACGCGCCTGAGCTGTTGGCGATAAAGGCGCATGGTACAACAGTACACAATGCGAGACTGCGCTGCCACGGCCAACACGGCCTCTTAACTGGTGGAGTTGAGCTAAACCTAAGCGCTCGGGGTTTTCGATAATCATTAAGCTGGCGTTGGGCACGTCAACTCCAACTTCGATAACGGTAGTGGCCACCAATAAATCCAGTTCACCTGCTTTAAAATCAGCCATTACTTGCTGCTTTTCTGCTGCTTTTAACCGACCATGCACTAAGCCTATACGTAAATCGGGCAAGGCTGCAGCGAGATCGACTGCCGTCATTTCTGCAGCCTGGCATTGCAGCTGCTCCGACTCTTCAATCAAAGTACAGACCCAATAAGCTTGTCGGCCTTGTTGTTGCACGACCTGACGCACTCGTTCTGTCACTTCAGCTCTTCTGCTGTCTGGCAACACCACTGTAGTGACAGGAGTGCGGCCTGGCGGCAGCTCGTCGATTATCGAGGTATCTAAATCGGCATAAGCTGTCATAGCTAAAGTACGGGGTATTGGAGTGGCTGTCATCACCAGTTGATGTGGATAAAAGCCTGTGTCTGCGCCTTTTTCACGCAGTTCTAAACGTTGATGTACACCAAATCTGTGCTGCTCATCGATAATGACCAGGGCCAGTTGCTGAAACTGCACTTGTTGCTGGAACAAGGCATGAGTGCCTATCACCATTTTGGCTTCACCACTTTGAATAGCAGCCAGTTGCAGTTGTTTTTGTTTTGCCGGGGCTTTACCCGCCAACCAGGCTATCTGATAACCCAAAGGCTCGAGCCAGGCTCTAAAGGTATTGGCGTGCTGCTCCGCTAACAGCTCAGTTGGCGCCATCAGTGCTACCTGAGCACCACGGCTCAACACTGTCAAAGCAGACAAAGCCGCGACTAGTGTTTTACCCGAACCCACGTCGCCTTGTACTAAACGTAACATAGGCTCGCTTTGGGCTAAATCATGGCGGATTTCACTGATCACTCTCTGCTGGGCACCAGTTGGCGCAAAAGGCAAAGCCGCTAAAAACTCTTGGTTTTGAGTTTCGTCCACCACAAAACTGCGGCTTTGCTGCACTCTGCATTGCTGGCGTAATTGCAGCATAGACAATTGCTGCGCGACCAATTCTTCAAAAATCAGCCGCTGCTGCGCCGGATGTTGACCGAGTTCGAGTAGTTGCAATGAGGCATCTGGCGGTGGTCTGTGCAGATAAAATAACGCATCAGACAAGGACCAGCTGTTCTGACCCAAGACAGGTGCTAAATATTCAGTTGGGCTGCTGCGCTGCAGCACTTGCAAAGCGGCGTCTGTTAAATTACGCCAGCTGTTTTGTTTTAAACCTTCTGTACTAGGGTAGACAGGAGTCAGGGTTTCAGCCACCTCTTGCTCCAAACCCTCTTTTAACACCTTGTATTCCGGATGCATCATTTCAAAACCACGCATACCCCTTTTCACTTCGCCAAAGACTCTTAAGGTAACGCCTGGTGTAACGGCATTTTTTTGTGCGGCATTAAAGTGGAAAAAACGTAAGGTTAAATGACCTGAGCCATCGCGTATGGATACTAACCAGCTGCGTCTTTTACCAAAGGTAATTTCACTACTGATCACTTCACCCTGCACTGTGGCCGTTTGTTGTGGCCATAAGTCTGCTATGGGGTAAAGGCGGGTGCGGTCTTCGTAACGCAGAGGCAAGTGGAACAGCAAATCCTGCACACTCTGAATACCCAGCTTGTGCAGCAATTCACTGACTTTGGCGCCAACGCCTTTCAGCTGGCTGACGGATAGGCTATCCAGTGCTGTTACTGTCAAGGTGAATCCAAAAAGCTAAGTGACTGATATAAGGCAGTTTAACCTGTGATTGCCAAGAGGCATAGCCACTGCATTGTTTTAGCGGTATTTCAAGGCTAGTTTTGCTTTTTGCTTTGTTCGTTAGCCAGATAGGTTGGGCCCTGTTTTAAAGGGTCAAAGGAGTAGAGTCTTTTCACTGTACCATCCTGCACCATGGATTCTACCGCCTGTTCAATGCGGCTTTTCAGTGCCAGATGTGGGCTTTTCTTTGATAACCCTATGTTGATGAAGCGTTTTTCTGCCACTGAAAAATCGACTGGAGCTATTTTAAACTGATAATGCAATTCCTGATGATCCGCTATCACATTCAGTGAACTTTGGGTGGGTACTACCAAAGCATCGACTCTGCCGCGCTGCAGCATTTCAAATCCGGTTTCTATGCTGTTGATTTCTACATGGCGCTTTGACGTTTTAATCAGTTGCATCAGGCTGGGGTGGTAAGTGTAATTACGTACTGTGGCTAAAGCCAAAGATTCCAGCTGATTAAAGCTGCGGATCTGGCGATGATCACTGGCTTTTACATACAAAGATTCAGGTATGCGTTCATTGTATGGCAGCAGGTACATGTACTGAGCCCGTTCTTCAGTGAAGTTCAGATTACTCATCAGGTCTGCTTCACCTGTCTCCATTTGACGGAAGCAGCGTGCAGAGGGTGTTCTTGGACTGAATTTGAGCTTAAAACCAGCTCGTTTCGCCAGTTCCTGCATTAAATCTACAGAAGGACCATAAGGAGCTTTGCCGCGTTCATAGGTGTGCAAACGGAAAAAATGATCCAGACACCAGGTTAGCTCCGGTGTCTCTGTCGCCTCTGCAAGTTGAGAAAAAAACAGCAGAAAAATACAACTCAGGATCTTATTCACTCAGTTTGCCTTCAAAGTCGCAGCAGTCCTGATCAGTTGGTCGACGGCACTTCCATCACGCCATCAATTTCAATTTGGGCACCACGAGGTAAAGCACTGACCTGTACTGCAGCACGAGCAGGGTAAGGTGCACTGAAATGTTTACTCATAATTTCATTTACAGTGGCGAAGTTCGACAGGTCAGTCAGGAAAATATTCACTTTCACCATATCATTTAAACTACCACCTGCAGCCTGACAAACAGCGGTCAGGTTTTCAAATACCTGCTCGGTTTGTTCAGCAAAATTTTCAGACACCATCTGCATGGTGGCCGGTACTAAAGGGATCTGACCAGATAAATACACTGTAGTGCCAATTTTAACGGCCTGGCTGTAAGTACCAATGGCGGCAGGAGCTTTATCTGTACTGATGATCACTTTTGACATATCTGACTATTTCCTTCTGTAAACTTTAAGTACTTCAGGTAAGACCCTGATTTTACGCATGACGTTGGCTAAATTAATACGGTCACGCACGGACAAGGTGATTTTTATCACGTATTCACCTGTGTCTCTGTCATCGGTCGACAAGTCCTGAATGTTGGAATCCTGAGACGCTATCACTGTGGTCAATTTGGCCAGCACACCAGGCTGGTTGACAATAAAGACCCGGATATCACATAAAAACTGTTTATCACCGGTTTTATCCCATTTTACCGGGAAGTATTTACCTGGCTCTTTTTCCCAGCCACGAATATTGCGGCATTCAACTCTATGCACGTTTAAGCCTTTGCCTGGCGTCGCGTTGGCAGCAATTTCGTCACCCGGAATAGGGCGGCAACATTTGGCGAAGGTCAGTAACATACCCTCAGAGCCAATGATAAAAGCTTTGGTTTTTTGGTTGGCTGGATTTTCTGCAGGCAAAGCTTCTTCGCCTGAATCAAAACCACCCATTAAACGCCGAGCTACCGCTATAGGCAGCTGATTACCTAAACCAATTTCAACCAAGAGTTCATCCAGCGATTTTTGCGTGGTGCTTTGCAGGACCTGCTCAATACGTTCTGCCGGAATAGATTCGAGTTTGACGTCACCTAAAGCTGAGGTCAGTAAACGCCGACCCAGCCCTACGGCTTCACTCAATTGCTGTTTCTTCAGATAGTTACGAATACCTAAAATGGCGCGGCTGGTGACTACATGGTTCAGCCAGTTTGCATTAGGTTTACCACCTGGGCTGGTAATGATCTCTACCGTCTGGCCAGTTTCTAGAGGTTTGTTCAGTGGATAGGGTTTACGATCCACTCGTGCGCCTACACATCTGTTGCCTATGTCGGTATGTACTGTGTAGGCAAAATCGACCGCATTGGCGCCAATAGGTAACTCAACAATCTGACCTTTAGGGCTGAACACATAAAGCTCATCCGGGTACAGTTCAGATTTGACGTTTTCAACAAATTCGTAGGTATTGCCAGAGCTTTGTTGCAGCTCTAATAAGCTTTGCATCCAGCGCTGGGCACGGATTTGCGCTGTGGTATTTTTATTTTCACCTGCGCCTTTGTACGACCAGTGTGCCGCTATGCCTTTATCGGCCATTTCATCCATTTCGCGGGTACGCATCTGAATTTCCACCGGAATACCATGTGGACCAATCAGGGACGTATGCAAGGACTGGTAACCGTTTTGTTTTGGAATGGCTATATAGTCTTTAAAACGGCTTTCAATGGGCTTAAACAGGTTATGTACTACGCCCAGCACGCGATAGCAGTTGTCTATGCTGTTAATCAGCACACGGAAACCGTAAATATCCATCACATCGTTAAACATCAGCTCTTTGCTTTTCATCTTGCGATAGATGCTATACAGATGCTTTTCACGGCCCGCGACTTCAGCTTCAATACCGGCAGCTTTGATGCGCTGTTCGATTTCCGACTGGATTTTTTCAATAATTTCTTTGCGGTTACCACGAGCTTGTTTCACTGCCGTTTCTAAAGCGCGATACCGCATCGGGTATAAAGCGCGGAAACCCCAGTTTTCCAGCTCGTTTTTAATATTGTGGATACCTAACCTATTGGCGATAGGAGCATAGAGTTCTAAAGTTTCACGGGCAATACGACGGCGTTTTTCTGGTTTGAGAGCACCTATGGTGCGCATATTATGAGTGCGGTCGGCCAGTTTAATCAGAATAACGCGGATATCCTGCGTCATCGCCATAAACATTTTTTGCAGGTTGGTAACTTCGAACTCTTTGATATCTTTAAATTTTACTTTGTCGAGTTTACTGACTCCCTGCACCAGTTCAGCCACAGTGTCGCCAAACATCCGGCTTAAATCTTCTTTGCTGACTGGGGTGTCTTCAATCACATCATGCAGCAAGGCAGCCATCAAAGTTTCGTAATCCATCCGCATTTCAGCGAGGATACTAGTGACTGCTACAGGATGAGTAATATAAGGTTCGCCGCTGGAGCGAATTTGTGGCGCGTGTGCGTCGCGGGCGACAACATAAGCCTGTTGCACCAGAACGACCTGCTCAGGTGGCAGGTAAGCACTGATTTGATTTTTCAGGCCTTCAAACAGATACATCCGAAACTCCCCAATACGCACAACGCTTTGGCGTGTTCCTTTGAATATACGTGGATTTCGAGCTATTGCCAACGGCCGGATACCGTTGGCACAGGAAGGAACTCAGATTATTCGTCAGAACCGATAATTGCAGCTACTGCAGCCATTTCTGATGCTTCTTGCTGTAATTGTTCACGACGCTCTTGCTGGTCCAAAATACTGTTGGTGATAAAACCTTTTTCGATTTCACGTAAAGCAACCACTGTGGCTTTATCGTTTTCTGGATCAACCATGGCTTCTTTGCCTTCAACAGCCAGTTGACGGGCACGACGTGAGGCCACCAGAATTAAATCAAAGCGGTTACCAATTTTATTTACTGCATCTTCAACTGTTACGCGAGCCATCTGCCACTCCGGTTAATCTGGGTCTGAATAAAGACCGCATAGTCTACTCTATTTCGTTTCGTTCGCCAACAGGCCAGAAATTAACTTCTGCTGTCGTATCGCCTGTTTTTGTTGTTTTAAGCGCTGAGTCTGAATAATGCCGGAAAACTGTTGTAGTGCCAGTTCCAGATCATCATTCACAACCCAAAAGTCGTATTCATCGGCATGACTGATTTCGTCGCGGGCTTTGGCCATGCGGCCAGCAATAACTTCTGCGCTGTCTTGTCCACGCTGATTCAAGCGTTGTTCTAAAGCAGCCACACTAGGAGGCAGAATAAAAATACTGGTGACAAAAGGCAGCTGCTGTTTGATTTGACGGGCGCCTTGCCAGTCGATATCTAAAAACACATCTATGCCTTGCGCCAGTTTATCAGCCAAAGCCGCTTTGGATGTGCCGTAATAATTGCCAAAAACTTCAGCCCATTCAATAAACTGGTCTTGCTCAATCAGTTGTTTGAAGTGTGGCACATCAGTGAAATGATACTGCACGCCATTGGTCTCGCCCGGTCGTGGTGAGCGGGTGGTGTGAGACACACTCAGCTGCATATCGGCATGTTGGTTCAAGAGCGCATTAATCAGCGTGGATTTACCTGCCCCGCTTGGCGCTGAAATAATAAATAAGTTACCTAATAAGTCCTGCATGCCTATCACCTTACTATTCAAAAGGCGATTTTAGCCTTGTCAGCCTTTTGCTGCAAACAAGGCTTTGTGTTGGTTCAGGTCTTTTGTTTGGCTTTAACCGACAAAGTTAAGGTGAATTTTGCCATCAACTCATCACCATGCAGCGAAGGGCAGGTGACATCAATAGTGACAGACTGATTAATCCGCTCTCCTGTTTCCAATGATTGTTGGATCATCTGGTCTATTAATGCGCCATCGTTGCTGATGAAATGCACAGCAGCTTCAGGACGTTTTAAAAACTCACCCTGCACATCTTTAAAGGCAAAATGGATATTGAGCTTTTTTTGCCGCGCTTTATAAAAGACTAAAAAAGCACCGGCTAAATCGGCCCCTATAGCTAAAGCACCAAAATAAATACTGCCCAAATGGTTTTTAGTGTGGCGATGATGCGGCATCCGGATCACAGTGCGCTGGTCCGTTAACTCCAGAATTTTTGGCTTACAAAAACCTATCAGCGGAATATAACGAAATCCAAACCACCAGAGTTGTAAGTTGGCTTTAGTCAGTGCGTTCATAAAAGTAAGCTCCAGAATTCAACTGGTCGGAGCTTATCATTCTGGTTGCGATAGTGCGAATTTTTGCTGCCATTGTCGCTCAAAATTGGCTTTGGCTTGCTGGCGCTGCTCCACACACCAGACCATTTGCCTGCTATCTCGCACACCAAAACATTGTTTAGGTTCAGAGTAATACTCCAGCCAGGCTTGCAGTTTTTTCCCCTGATAAGGCGCTTTGACCGACACCGAACTGACGTAAAGTTGCGGGCCTTTGGCTATCTCGGCTAATGGATCTTTGGGGGCTTTAAGTTTGGCTGTCTTTTTTACTTTTGGATGGTCTGGATTGGCAGCTGAGACGGGTTGCTGGCAAAACTGGTCTAGCTGTTTTTCCAACAGGCGTTGATCCAGGCTGAGCTGTTCTGCTTCTTTTAAGCTATAACCCGAGCTGATTTTTTGCTCCAGTTGCTTAAGCTTTTGTGTCGCTTTATCGCAATCAGCCGCTGGCCACTGCTGCTGAGCCCACAGCTGAAAGCTACAACACACTAAAATAGACAACAGCGGTTTCATTTCGAACTCCGGCTGTTAAAAAAAGGTTAAATAACTATAGCTGGTTTTTAATTTTCCGCTGCAGACTGGATGTTATCTTTATAGACATTTCTGCTGGTCTGTTTTTTTTTGCACCTGAGCGCATTGGCTGATCCTTTAAGTAACCCAAATCGTTTAGCTTGTCAGAATGCTATAAAATATTGAATCAACATAAGAAACAGTGCTGCCACTTCAGCTGCTATTCGTTATGCTAAGCGGTAACTACAGGCTGTTTTCTACTTAAGAATTAAACGGAGTTTTTGCATGAATCTGATAAAGCTAGTGATGGTATCCGGCCTTTGGCTGAGCTGTGCTGCTGCCGCGCAACAAAGCCCTGCCGTGCCGGTGAAAACGGCTTTAGTGCAACAGCAAAATGTGCCTGTGTGGATCCGCGCTATAGGGCAAGTTAAAGCTCAACAAAGTGTTGAAATTCGCCCTCAGGTCGATGGCATATTGCAGCGAATTCTGGTGGAAGAAGGTCAACTGGTAAAAGCGGGTGACCTGCTGGCTGTGATTGATGACCGCAGTATCAGAGCAGCTTACGAACAAGCTAAAGCGCAATTGGCTGTGGTACAAGCGCAGTTGGATGTGGCAAAGCTGGATTTAAAACGCTATCAAAACCTGCGCAAGGATCAGGCGGTGTCGGCACAAATGGCTGACCAGCAGCAAGCCACAGTGCAGCAACTGGAAGCTGAATTACGTAGTGTTCAGGCCACTATTAATGCACAGCAAGTAGAGTTGTCTTATACCCAAATTCTGTCACCTATTTCAGGCCAGGTGGGGATCCGTAACGTCGATGCCGGTAACTATGTCAGAACCAGCGATGCCAGTAGCTTGTTTTCTGTAGTGCAGCTGGACCCTATCAGTATTGAAATCGCTCTGCCACAGTCTCGTTTACCTGAGTTACAGCTGTTGACTCAGCAAATACGTCAACAACAAACAGTACCTGTACTGGCTTATTTAAAAGAAGGGGATGACCCTCTGGCCCAAGGCAAATTAACTGTAGTGGATAACAGAGTAGCCTCAGCTACCGGCACTATCAGAGTCAAAGCTGATTTTGCCAATCCTGATGCGGCTTTATGGCCAAGCCAGTCTGTGGTGATAGCTCTGCAAAGCAAAGTACTAGACCAAGTTTTAACTATTCCGGTCAAGGCTTTACAGCAAGGACCTGAAGGGTCTTTTGTTTGGTTTGAACAGCAAGGTAAAGCCGCTACTGCACCTGTCGAAGTGGTACTACAGGATAAAAATCAGGTGGTGGTGACAGGGCTAAAGGCTGGTCAGCAGGTGATAGTGGATGGGCAGAGCAGACTGCGTAAAGGTGCTGAATTAAAGATTCAGACTGACGCGCCTCAAACCAAAGCTGCGGGGCAATAAGTATGAAAAGCCGCAGTGTATTTTCCTGGTGTATGGATCACCCCATAGGCACGGTATTGCTTACCTTTGCCTTAGTTGTGTTGGGTGTACTAGCCTTTCCGCGCTTATCTATCGCACCTTTACCAGAAGCTGATTTCCCTACTATTCAGGTGGATGCCCGTTTACCTGGAGCTAGTGCCGAGACTATGGCGTCCGCTGTTGCCACACCTCTGGAAGTGGCTTTAAGTTCAGTGCCCGGTATTACTGAAATGACCTCAAGTAGTGCTTTGGGTTCAGTCAATATTACTTTGCAGTTTGTACTGGAAAAAAACATCGATACGGCAGCGCAAGAAGTGCAGGCTGCATTAAATCAGGCGGCAGGTCGTTTGCCAGATATGCCCAATTTACCGACATGGCGTAAGGTCAATCCAGCTGATAGTCCTATTTTGATTATAGGTGTGACTTCTGAAACCTTATCCCGCACTGAAATCAGTGATCTGGCCGAAACTGTGCTTGCCCGGCAAATGAGTCAGATCAACGGTGTAGGTGAAGTATTTATTGGTGGTCAGCAAAAACCTGCCATCCGTATTCAAGCAAAACCTGATGTTTTAGCTGCTGCAGGTTTAACTCTGGCTGATATCCGCAGCGCAGTGCAGCGCGCCAGCGTCAACTTGCCCAAAGGTGCTTTGTTTGGCGATAGCAGAGTGTCGACGCTAGCGGTTAATGATCAGATCTTTACTGCGGACGAATATGCCGATTTGATCGTCAGTTACAACAATGGCGCTCCTGTGTATTTGCGGGATGTGGCCACAGTGAAACTAGGTGCAGAAAACGATTTTGTGCAGATTTGGCCCAATGGCGAATCTGGTGTCGCTTTAATTATTCGTCGTCAGCCCGGCGCCAATATAGTGGCCACCGCAGATCGCATCAGAGCAGCTTTGCCTCAACTCACCACTGCTTTGCCAGCAGATGTCAAAGTAGAAGTCTTTAACGACAGGACCCGGACCATCCGCTCTTCTTTGCATGAAGTGGAATTAACTTTAGCTATAGCTGTAGTGCTGGTGATTGCAGTGATGGCGGCATTTTTACGCCAATGGTCCGCCACCTTAATAGTTTCTGCTGTGCTTGGGGTGTCCTTAATAGGCACCTGCGCCTTTATGTATCTGGCAGGCTTTAGCCTGAATAACCTCACACTAGTGGCTATTGTGATAGCAGTAGGTTTTATTGTCGACGACGCCATAGTAGTGATTGAAAACATACACCGGCATTTGGAAGCAGGGGAGACCAAAAGAGTCGCAGCGCTCAAAGGAGCGCAGGAAATTGGTTTTACTGTGGTGTCTATCAGCGTGTCTTTAGTGGCGGCTTTTATACCTCTGCTGTTTATGGGGGGCATTATCGGCAAGCTGTTTTTAGAGTTTTCGCTAACAGCTACAGCTGCCATTTTGATTTCTGTGGTGGTGTGTTTAACGCTGGCGCCTACTTTGGCCTCACTCTTTATGGATAAAGCGCCAGCTCATGACCCAAATCATCCGGGCTTTTTTGACCGCCTGGTGAAGGCGTATGACAAAGTTTTAACCTGGGCTTTGGACCATCAGAAGATTATGCTTGGCGTGTTTTTCCTGACTGTAGCGGGTAGTGTCGCCAGTTTTATGGCGATACCCAAAGGCTTTTTTCCACTGCAGGACACAGGTTTTGTGATAGGTATCACTCAGGCCGCTTCTGATATTTCCTATGAAGATATGGTGGCTAAACACAAGCAAATGGAAGAGATCCTGAAAAAGGACCCGGATATCACAGGCTTTAACCATGCTGTGGGTGGCAATAGTTCCACAGGTTCGGGCCGGGTTTGGGTGGTGTTAAGTGACCCGGATGACAGGGAGGCCAGCGCCAGTGAAATCATCGACCGTTTACGACCGCAGTTTGCGCAAATCCCTGGTCTGCAAGTGTTTTTACGAGCCGCTCAGGATATCAACTTAGGTGCAGGGCCTGGCCGTGCTCAATACAGTTATGTGCTTAAAGCGCTAAGCAGTGAAGAGCTGGCGACCTGGACTCAGGCCTTAACGGCCAAACTGCGGCAAAACCCCATGTTCACCGATTTATCCAACGATCTGCAGTGGGATGCCAATATCATCAAATTGGAGCTGGACAGACAGGAAGCGGCGCGTTTAGGTTTTGCTGCTGCTGATTTGGATCAGGCTCTGTATGATGCCTTTGGTCAACGTCAAATCAACGAATACCAGACAGAAACCAACCAATACAATGTGATATTAGAGCTGGACCCGGCGCAGCGTGGCACAGCAGAGAGCTTAAATTATTTCCACTTGCGCTCTCCTACTACAGGTGAAATGGTGCCTTTATTGGCTTTTGCCAAAATTTTACCTGCCACCAGTGGCCCTGTAGTGATTGCACACAACGGTATGCAGCCTGCGGCGAATTTATCCTTTAACCTGGCTTCAGGCGTGGCTTTAGGCGATGCAGTCAATGCGTTAGAGCAAGCCAGAGCTGAGCTACAAATGCCCACTTCAGTCTCTGGTGCCTTTCAGGGCGCGGCACAGGCCTTTCAGGATTCGTTGGCGACTCAGCCTTTGTTGATTTTCACGGCCTTGTTAGCTGTCTATATCATTTTGGGTGTGCTGTACGAGAGTTTTGTTCACCCTCTGACTATTTTATCTACCTTACCTTCAGCTGCTATAGGCGCCATTTTATTACTATGGGTCTGGCAACTGGATTTCTCCATTATGGCGCTGATAGGCATTATTTTGCTGATTGGTATAGTGAAGAAAAACGGTATTCTGATGGTCGACTTTGCGCTGCATGCCCAGCGTGAACAAGGCTTGTCAGCCAAAGACGCCATACATCAGGCCTGCTTAGTCCGGTTCCGGCCTATTATGATGACCACCTTGGCCGCTATTTTAGGTGCAGTGCCTTTAATGATGGGCTTTGGTACAGGCGCTGAGTTACGTGTGCCTTTGGGTGTGGCTGTGGTAGGCGGCCTGGCTTTTAGTCAGGTGTTAACTTTGCTGACAACTCCTGTGGTTTTCCTGGCCTTGGATAAAGCCTTCCTGCAAAAGAAATAACTAATTCGGGTCAGAGTAAAATTAAAGCCGCAGGCTTAATTTTACTCTGACCCGAGTTAACTGAGGGATTAAGTCGAAGCTCGTTCCACTATGCGATAGCCTATATCTATAGGCGGCTTATGGGTTTTGTCTTCGCCTGAAGCTGTCATCAGCAATTCAACTGCTTGCTGGCCCATTTCAAAACGTGGCGATGCCACGCTGGTAATAGCAGGTTCTACCAAAGCCGAGGCTTCTAAATCGTTAAAACCACAAATGGCGATATCAGTAGGCACCTTTAGATTCATCCGTTTGGTTTCAAACAAAGCACCTAAGGCTAAATCGTCGTTACAGCAGAACACTGCGTCACACTGGCCTTGCGATTCTGCCATCACTGCTTGCAATAACTGCCCACCTAAACGTATCGACGAAGACTGAGTGGTGGTGACCACATAACTCTGACAAGGCTGTTTAAAATCCGCTATCGCCTTTTTAAAACCCGCTAAACGTTGCTGAGTACGAGGATCCATGCGGGCGCCTAAAAAGCCCAGTTTACGATAGCCTTTTTGCAGCAAGTGATTGGTGATGTCCACACCGGCATTAAAGTGCGAAAAACCAATATTCATATCAATAGGGCAGTCGCTGAGTTCCATCAGTTGCACTATAGGAATACCCGACTGTTTCAGCAGCTTGCGGGCGTAGTCTGTTTGATCTGTGCCTGTCAGGATAAAACCTTCAGGCGACTGGCTGAGTAAAGTGGCTATTAGTTTTTCTTCTTCCAGCGGTGAGTAATGGCAATCACCCAATACTACCTGCAGCTGATGTTGTTTCACTGCGCTATAAATACCTTGCAACACGTCGTTAAAAACTATGTTAGATAATGATGGAATGATAACCGCTATCACACCTGAACGACGGGACGCTAAAGCACTGGCGGCATGGTTACGGATATAACCTATTTCATGCACAGCCTGTTCAACTTTTGCCCGCAGTTTTTCTGACACTTTGTCGGGATTGCTCAGTACGCGGGACACTGTGATAGCACTGACACCTGCTACTTTCGCTACATCTTTCAGGTTAGGTTTTTTGTTCATCACAGCATTCTCTTTATTTTTAAAAAACAATAACTGAAAGCTTAGTTTGAGTCAAAATGGTTGCGCTATCATTTTATCTGAATTAAGCTGAAACCACATTTTATAGCAGGTGTGATCGTATCCTATGCAACAGGATCCAATAGGGCAGCAAGCAAGCACTGCAACGGAAGCTGCCCGGTCTTTTTCACTTAATAGCTGCCAAAGTCTGATCATTATGGGCGTGGCTGGCAGCGGCAAATCTACGCTGGCTTTGCGTCTGGCAGAGCAGCTGGGCTGGCATTATCTCGAAGGAGATGATTTTCACAGCCAGGAAGCCAAACAAATGATGGCGTCTGGTACCCCTATCACCAGCGAAATGCGTGATCTGTGGGTTGGCCGTTTATGTGCTGCTTTACAAGACTGCGCTGCTAAACAGCAGCCTGTAGTACTGAGTTATTCAGGTTTAATTCGCAAGCAGCGTGAGCGTATTCGCCAGGCGGCGTCAAAACCACAATTTGTTTATTTGCAAGGCAGCGCTGAGTTGCTGTCTGAGCGGCTGGCGCAGCGACAAAACCATTTTATGCCTGTGTCTATGCTGCAAAGCCAGTTGGCGACTATGGAATCAGTGGAGCAGGAAACCGATGTGCTGTGCCTGGATATTAGTCAAAGCGTTAATGAATTGATGCTGCAGGTCTTATCAAAAGTCGAACAACGATTATAAAAGTGCTCACGCTACGACGAGAGCCATGCTTGGCTGGCTATTTCGGGCTGGTACATGTTCCACCAAATCCAATAATCAAAACAGAACAATGACAGGGTGACAAAGTGACAACAGAAACTGCGGTACCTCAAGACCGGCTCAAGCTGAGTGAAAAACTCGGCTATGGCGTCGGCGATATGGGTTTTAACTTTTACTGGGCCAATATCTCGGCCTTTTTACTGATTTTTTACACCGACGTCTTTGGTATTTCAGCCGCCGCCGCTGGCACCATGATGCTGATCACCAAAATCATCGACGCCTTTACCGACCCTATGATGGGCGCCATAGCAGACAGAACCAAAACCCGGATGGGCAAATTCCGGCCTTATTTACTCTGGTTAGCTCTACCTTTGGCTGGTGCTGGTGTCTTGACCTACAGCACACCAGATTTAGGCCCAGGCGGCAAACTGGTTTGGGCCTATTGCACCTACAGCTTGCTGATGCTGATTTACACCGCCATCAATATTCCTTACTCCGCCTTGTCTGGCGTGATGACCCGCAATAGTCAGGATAGAACCACTTTGGTCAGTTTCCGTTTTATCGGTGGTTTTACCGGCGGCATTCTGGTGACTTATTTAACCCCTAAGCTGGTGGTGATTTTAGGCCAGGGCGATGAGATGTTAGGCTGGCAGCTGACCATGGGCGTGTTTGGTATAGCTGCTGCTTTATTGTTTTTATTCACTTTTGCCAGCACCAAAGAACGTATTCAGCCTGTTAGCGAAAACAACAGTGCTGTACTGCAGGATTTAAAGGATTTAAAAAACAACAAACCCTGGCTGGTGCTGTTTAGTTTGGCGCTGATCATTATGATTACGATCACCATGCGCGCCAGCAGCGGTACTTACTACTTTAAATACTATGTAATGCGGCCTGAGCTGGTTGGCGAGTTTTTATCTTCTTATATGTTTGCTTTGGCTTTAGGTGCAGCCTCTACGCCTTTAATGACTAAGTTTATGGATAAAAAGCCGCTGATGATGCTGCTAATGAGCCTGGCCGGCTTGTTTTCGATCAGCCTGTTTTTTGTACCAGCCGATCAGGTGGGTTTAATTTTTGCCATCAACCTGGCTATAGGTTTTGTGTTGGGGCCTAAATCGCCTTTGGCTTTTTCTATGTACGCCGACACTGCCGATTACAACGAATGGCGCACTGGCCGCCGTGCCACAGCTATGACCTTCTCCGCAGCGACCTTTTCACAAAAACTCGGCGGTGCTATCGCCTCAGCCGTTATTGGTTGGTTATTAGCGCTGATAGGTTATGTAGCTAATACCGAACAAAGTGCAGGCTCACAAATGGGCATTTTACTGATGGTGTCGGTGATCCCAGGCTTAGTGGCTTTACTCGCTGCCTTTGTCATGCGCTTTTACCATTTAGATGAAAAACAATTGCTGACCATTCAACAGGAACTGGATCAACGCAAAGCTGCACCCTTTAACCAAACTGCAGTAGTCGGAGTGTCGGAGTAACTATGAAGAAGTTGATGCAAGCCACAGAAAACGGCCAGCGTTATGAATTGTACAGCGCCACTGCGATGCCACAGGCTGCGGCTTTTTTATGGAACAAGGTGATGATGATTCAGCAAAACTGCCGTGGTTATGCCACAGCGCAGTTTATGCAGCCAGAACCAGCCAAATACGCCCATGCGCCAAACTTAGAAGCCAAAACGTTTATGCAGCCGGAGCAGCCCTATTACGCTCATCATCCGGGCCGTTTTGTGTATATCAAAGATGAAAACAGCGGTGAAATTTGGTCTGTGCCTTACGAACCAGTGCGCAAAGAAGCCCAAAATTTTGTGTTTTCAGCAGGCCAGTCGGATATCCGCTGGCAGTTGACGCTGGACTCTGGTTTAACTGTAGAGTGGTTATTAACTTTAACTCCAGAGCAACCGCTGGAGTTATGGCAGCTGACGGTACGCAACGATTCAAATCAAATTCGTTCCTTAAGCCTATATCCGTATTTTCCGGTCGGTTATATGTCCTGGATGAACCAGTCCGGCCGTTATGATGCCGATTTAAAAGCTATTATCTGCTCGTCAGTCACGCCTTATCAAAAGTATCCTGATTACTTTAAAAACAAATTTTTAAAAGACAAAACCTTCTTATTGGCCGAACGTACACCGGATTTCTGGGAGGTGAACCAGCAACAGTTCGAAGGGCAAGGCGGTTTACATGCTCCTTCTGCAATACAACAGCCGTTTTTAGCTTGTGGTGATTCGGACTACGAAACCCCGGCTTGTGTGATGCAATACAGAGCCTCTTTAGCCGCAGGCCAAACCGAGCAGTACCGTTTTGTGTTTGGTCCGGCTTATGACAAAGCTGAAGTTGCACAAATTCGTCAGCAGGTATTTGGTACACCAGAGAGCTTCGGCCAAATTCAACAGGCTTATGCCGCTTATGTAGCCCAGGCTGTGCCTTGTCTGGAAATCGACACTCCGGATCAAGAGCTGAATAACTATGTCAACCACTGGCTGGCGCGTCAGGTGTATTACCACGGCGATGTGAACCGCTTAACCACAGATCCACAAACCCGTAATTATCTGCAGGATAATATGGGCATGAGCTATCTGGCTCCGGCAATAGCCCGCAAAGCCTTTTTAACAGCGCTGTCGCAGCAACATCAGTCGGGTGAAATGCCAGACGGTATCTTGCTGCACAAAGACGCTGAGCTGAAATACATCAATCAGGTGCCTCATACCGACCAATGTGTATGGTTACCCATTTGTATTAGTGCTTATCTGGCAGAAACCAATGACTATGCGCTTTTAAGCGAAAAAGTCGGCTACAAAGATTCTACCGAGCAACACACTGTAGCCGAGCATATCCACCGTGCTATGGGTTGGTTATGGCAGAAAAAAGACGAGCGTTGCTTAAGTTATATAGAGCAGGGCGACTGGTGTGACCCAATGAATATGGTGGGTTACAAAGGCAAAGGGGTTTCGGGTTGGTTGAGCCTGGCTGCAGCTTATGCACTGAAGGTGTGGGCGCAAATTTGCCGTGATGCAAATTTTCATCCACACGCCACTTTGTATCAGTATCAAGCCAATGACTTTAATGCCGCGGTAAATCAGTACTTATGGGATGGCAACTGGTATGGCCGTGGTATCACAGACGACAACGTGGTGTTTGGCATCAGCAAAGACACCGAAGGCCGTATTTATCTGAACCCACAAAGCTGGGCTTTATTAAGTGGTGCCGCCAACAGTGAACAACAGCAGCAACTGTTAAAAGCCGTCGAGCAGCAATTGCATACGCCTTATGGCCCACAAATGCTGGCCCCTGCTTATACCGCCATGCGTGAAGACGTAGGCCGTGTTACCCAAAAATACCCGGGTTCGGCAGAAAACGGCTCTGTCTATAACCACGCTGCGGCTTTTTATCTGTTTGCTTTGTATCAGGTGAATCAAGCCGACAAAGCCTATCAGGTACTCAAACAAATGCTGCCGTCGGACGATCCACAGGATCAGCTACAACGGGGTCAGTTGCCGGTATTTATTCCAAATTATTACCGTGGCGCTTACCAGACCTTACCTCGCACTGCAGGTCGCTCCAGCCAGCTGTTTAATACAGGCACAGTGCATTGGGTGTATCGTTGTTTAGTCGAAGGTTTGTTTGGTGTGAAGGGCGACCAGCAAGGTTTAACTATAGCGCCGCAATTGCCGGCCAGTTGGAATAAAGCCTCGGTATTACGCCGTTTCCGTGGCGCAGACTTCCATATCCGTTTTGAACGTGTTGCTGCTGTCAAAGCACCAACACTCTGGCTGGATGATGTTGAGCAGAAAGAGTTGGCGGTACGCACTATTAAAGCAGGCCAAAGTTACAAGTTGCTGGTGCAATTACCTATTATAACTTCAGAGGAAACCCTATGATCCGTATAGGTTTATTAGGCGCAGCCCGTATTGCCGACCAGGCTATTATTCAGCCGGCAGCCAAGCGCTCAGATGTGGTGATAGCTGCGGTGGCTGCATCCACTTTGGAAAAAGCTCAGGCTTTTACTAAGCAGTTTGATATAGAGCTCGCCTTAGGCAGCTATGAAGAGCTAGTCACTCGTGATGATATCGACTTAATTTACAACGCCTTACCACCGTCTATGCATGCAGAGTGGTCTATTAAGGCTTTGCAACAAGGCAAGCATGTGTTGTGCGAAAAGCCTTTTGCCATGGACGCTGCAGAAGCCAAAGCTATGGTGGCGGCTGCAGATGCCAGTGGCCGTTTACTGATTGAAGGGTATCACTACCGCTTTCATCCGGTGTTTGCCGAAGTAGAGCGGCTATTAAAGAGCGGTGAGCTTGGCACTATCCACAGAGTGCGCAGCAATTTTTCAGTGCGTATTGCCGAAACACCGGGTTCGTTGCGCCATAACGTACCTTTAGGTGGCGGCGCTTTAATGGATTTAGGCTGCTACCCACTGCACTGGTTACGCACTTTATTTGCCAGCACTCCAGAGATTTTATGGGCCGACGCCATTTGCCCTAAACCTCAACTCGACAGCAGCTTCGAGCTACGCCTGCAGTTCCCGAACGGCCCTTTGTGTTACGTTGGCTGCGCCATGAGCGAGCATTTAAGCCGCCACCACGATGCGTCTTTGTATCTTGAAGGTGACAAAGCCCAACTGGAAGTGCTGAACCTGGTCGCGCCCCATCAGGGCCACAAGCTGTGCTTGACCAAAAACGGCGAGGCCCATGAGTATCAAATCAAAGGCGACACCACCTACGACCACCAGCTTGAACACACTCTGAGCTGCATCAAAGGCGAAACCAAACCGCTAACAGGTGGCCGCGACGCCATAGAGCAGATGCAACTAATTGATGATGCGTACAAAGCGGCGGGGTTATTGCCGAGGGGACTTTGTAAGTAGCTTTGGGTGTTAATTCTGAATTTGGAAGCCGCTTTTTATAGCGCTTAGCTAGTCAGGTCTATCTATTCGAATGGGACTATATTCCTACTAAGCTATGCTTTTGTGGGAATATAGTCCTATTTTAATTTTCGCATCAGGAGCTACCTTAGATTGAAATAAACCATAAACAGGACTATATTCCCTATATAGCTCAAATAAAGGGAATATAGTCCCATTTTGGATGGTTTTTATGTCAAAGCGCGATATGCACAGAGTGTTATTTCCTAAACAGCAAAAAATCCTCGCTACTTTTGGTGAAGACTTGCTGTTAGCGACCAGACGCCGTGGTTTTAATAAACAAACCATCTGTGACAGAACAGGCTTTGATAACAAGACTGTCAGTAAAGTATTTGCCGGAGATCCAGGTGTATCCATAGGGGCCTATCTGAAGGTTATGGCAGTGCTGGGTATGGAAGACAATTTTGCTGAAGTGGCGGCACATGATGAAGTCGGGATAAAACTGCAAAACATCCAGCTGTTGGAGCGCTCACGATGAACCGAACTCTGGTAGACGTTTATGCAGCATGGATGCCCATAGTAGAGTCCTTACTAATAGGGCAACTGACCTTTGCTGAAACAACCAGAGGTGGCATTTTTAGTTTTGCCTACGACAAAAGTTTTCTTAGCTCTAAATATCGTCTGCAAATCGACCCACTGTTAGCGCTGCATAGCGGTGAGCTTTATAACGACTTGCCCGATCAAAACTTTCGTGCCTTTTTAGACTCTTCGCCAGACCGTTGGGGGCGTTTATTAATGCAACGACGGGCTGCGATTGAACATCGTAAAGGCATTCGAGCTTCGGCCAGATTAACAGAGCTGGATTACCTGTTAGGTGTGCACGATTCCTATCGAATGGGTGGGATCCGCTTTAAAACTGCCGGATCGCCAGACTTTCTGGACAACAACGCCGAGTTTGCCGCTCCACCTATCACATCACTCAGAGAGCTTGAATATGCTGCGATGAAAATTGAGCAGGATGACAACATCGACAGTGACGAATACTACCGCTGGTTAAAGATGTTAATTTCTCCAGGCTCATCATTGGGCGGCGCCAGACCCAAAGCTTGTGTGACCGATGCGGATAACAACCTTTGGATAGCCAAATTTCCTAATCAAAACGATCACTTTGACGTTGGCGCCTGGGAAATGTTGTGTCATGAACTTGCACTAGCCTCTGGCATTGATATGTTTCCCTGCAGCGTACAGCGCTTTTCTTCCAACCATCATACCTTTCTGACCAAACGCTTTGATCGGGTGGGCGACCAACGAATTCACTTTTCCTCGGCCATGACGCAGCTGCAATACTATGATGGTGAGCATTCAGCAGGAGCAAGCTACCTGGAAATTGCCGAGTTTCTGAGTAACAACGGCGCTCAAACTAAAGCAGACCTTGCGCAGTTGTGGCGGCGAATAGTCTTTAATATTGCAGTGTCGAATACCGACGATCATTTACGAAACCACGGTTTTCTGCTGACGGAAAAAGGCTGGAAACTTTCTCCGGCCTACGATTTAAACCCAAGCCATGACAAACAAGGGTTGCATCTGAACATTACCGACAACTCCAACGCCCTTGATTACCAGCTGGCTTTTGAAGTGAGAGATTTCTTTCGTTTAAGTGAGGCTGAAGCTACCGCTATTTATGACGAAGTACTCAGCAAAGTGAAGCACTGGAAAGCCGTGGCAACCAAACTGAGGATCAGCCGTAGTGAGCAAATCACTAAGCAAGGGGCGTTTAATGTTTAGCACTGCTTTACAGAGTTATTTTGTTTATTAGGTTGAACTAGCGAGCTTCATTGACGCTATGTTTGCCTAAGGCAATTTTCCGAGTAAAACGCGAATTTTTAGAGGTGATTTTGGGGTTTACGGGAATTTGCGTATTTTCTCCTGCAAAGTACTTACGTGACAAATAATCAAATTCGTAAGCAACGCCCAGTCGCTCCATTGCTTCAATAAGCACACCATTTGCACCCGCATCGTGATCTGCCATCAAGTTTCCGGTAATACGATTGATTCTGGCCCGTACATACAGGCCATAACCAATTTTCATCAGCAAGCCTGCACGAGCAAGGCTTCTGAGCCCACGCCCCACCTGATCATAACCAGCGATATCAGCAAAATCAGAACGCAAAAAAACAGTGCGTTTCGAGCGCTTCACTCTGGTTTGTATTTTGTCTTGTATCGTCATTTGATACCTCTGCCCCAATTGATTGCATGGTAAGCAAAAATAAGACATTTACCAAATGCAAAAATACGACAAAATGAATGGCAATCTTTCCGTTTTTAACAATAGTTAAAAGTAGAGGTTAAGCTTTAAATCCTCCGAGCTCATAACCAACGAATATGCGTGACATTCTATAAAACGAATTAATAGAGTCACTACTTGATTATTTTCATTTGAAGTGGTTTTATGAAACCTATGTCAATTATAGGGACTTGGATTAAGTTCTGGGTTTTGGATATGTTGTGAGGGATTATGTTTAGTGAGCAGGAAGAAGCCTGTTTGATGTTAGTCGCATGCACGTGTGCACAGGATGGGCTCATATCTGAAACTGAAGAAAAAGCATTTTTTAACGAACTAAAAAACAATTATCCAAATTTAGACGAGATTATTTTTGCATTCTATATGGATAAGTTTTTTAGCAAAAATCAAACCATAGAAGACTATGTGAGTAGGGTATCAGATTATAAACTTCGTTTGCTCACCATAAAGCTTGCAGAAAAAAGTGCGACCGCAGATGGTTTGGATCCTAAGGAAAACATAGCTTTAGAAAAGATAAAGCGATTCTGGGGATTCTAACTATGCGAAAATTCCATGATTTATCGCCAGATCCTAGTTCTCATATCAAAACTTTGATGCGTATTGGTTATACGCTGCCTTCAGCAGTTGCCGATATTATTGACAACAGTATTGCCGCTAATTCAACTCAAATTCAGATTTTGTCTCCTCCGGGTATGGATCGACCTATTATCAGCATCCTTGATAACGGAGACGGAATGTCTGAGGAAGAGCTTGTAAGTAATATGAGGATTGGCTGCAAGGATCCTCTAGCTGAGCGTCGAAAGGGGGATTTAGGGCGTTTTGGTTCAGGCATGAAAACAGCTAGTTTTTCACAAGCCCGCCGCCTTACAGTCATCACTAAAAAGGAAGGTTATTCTATTGTTGCAGCAATTTGGGACATTGATGTTATCGAAAGAGAAAACAGTTGGGCTCTTGAAGTAATAAAAGGAAACGCTATCGGTGATATTCACCATCTTAAAATAGATGAAAACACTCACCATGGAACTCAAATAATTTGGGAAGGTTTAAGCTGCATATCTGCTGGGAACCATATAAGTAATTTAGATGAGGAGCTTGCTGCCCAATTAGTGAATGTGAAATCTCACATTGCTTTGTATTTTCACCGTTTTTTAAAAGGGCGTGATCATAAAGAGATTTATCTAAATGGATCGCTTATAGAGCCCATAGATCCATTCTTGACCGGAGTAGACGGCTATCAGGAAGGAAGGGAAGAACGATTCAGATGCAAAGGTGGCTTTGTACAAATCAAGACGCATGTTTTACCGCATATAAAAAGAATACCGGAGCCTGAACTAACTCGTCTCGGAGGTGCTGATGGGATTTCACGTAATCAAGGGATATATATTTATCGTGAGGGCCGATTGATTAATGCCGGAGGCTGGCTAGGGCTTGCAACTAACAATCAACTCGGTGCATTAGCAAGAGTACAAGTTGATATTCCCTCTTCTTTAGATCATGAGTGGTCTACAGATGTTAAAAAGTCCTCTTTACAGTTGCCTTCCAGAGTTAAAAAAGAGCTTAAAAAGTACTTATCCGATCCAATAGAAAGATCAAAAAGAGCTTATACGTATCGAGGAAATCAGGATACCGCTAACCAATACTGGACAGTTTGCGAAAATAAAAACGATAAAAAAGTTACATACCATATTGACCCTGAGAATGAAAAGCTAATAGCAATACTGAAAGCAACACCTGCTGAGTATCGAGTTGAATTGATCAAATACTTAACAGAAGTATCTTCAAGTATCCCTGTAAATCATATCTACCAAAAAATGTCTGAATCCCCCAAAGATGTTCAGCAAGACACAGTTAATAGTTCTGTTTTCGAATCAATATTGGATAAAATTTTTAAGGACTAAAATGGACCAAAGAAAAATCGACACGTTGACTGCTGAACTTGCAGTTCGACTAGAAGGGCGTCAGAAGTTTGGTGGTTTAATTACTAATGACTATATAGAAAGAATCGTTAATGAGGTCGTTGCAGAATATCGCTCGTTGCCAGATTTTGAGCTGACAGATCAGGAGTCAGAAGGGATAAAATTTAAGCTAGGAACAATGTTTAATATTATGGTTGGTGAAGGTTCTATCACTTTAAATAACCCTGATATTCCTCGTTGGTTTAAAGCAAAAAAATCTGAAATAGAATGGAGTTATTGGGCTGCTTATCGCCAGATGTTAGTTTCCCAAGCTCGTTCTCTAGATGTACTAAAAGAAAACGAAAAAGTAATTGACGATGTGCTTGATTTCTCTGGTGATCCGACTGTTCCTGGCTGCTGGGCAAGAAAAGGTCTTGTCATGGGGAATGTGCAATCGGGTAAAACGCAAAACTACTTAGGATTAATAAATAAAGCAATCGATGCAGGTTATAAAGTTGTCATCCTTCTTGGTGGTCATTTAAATGATTTACGTCGTCAGACTCAAGAGCGTGTTGATTCGGGTGTAGTTGGCAGAGTATCCCGTCATTTGATAAATACAAGAGCAGGCGGAGCTGAAACAATTGGCGTGAGTAAATTCAGGAGCTCTTCTAAAAACGTTCACACTTTAACAACAACTGAAGGCGACTTTAGTAGCTCATTTGCGAATTCGTTAGGAGTAAATTTAACCGGTCTATCAGAACCGGCAATTTTTACAGTCAAGAAACAAACCAAAGTACTCGAAAATCTATATGAATGGATAAAGAACCATCACCTTCTTGAGCCTGAGAAAGGTAAGAAGCTTGATTTACCTTTGCTACTGATTGACGACGAAGCGGATTACGCATCTGTTAACACTAAAGCCCATCAAGATGAAGTGACAAAAACAAATGAGTTCATCAGAAAATTACTGACTCTATTTAATAGAAGTACGTATGTCGGTTATACCGCTACTCCGTTTGCTAATATTTTTATAGACCCCGACACAGATGATGCAGCGGTTAATGACGACTTATTTCCACGGGATTTCATGGTTAAAATCCCTGTCCCTGAAAACTATGTCGGGCAAGAGCATTTTTTTGGAGCGGTTCCTACGGGTACTGTAGTTATTGATGACGCCACAGGTTTAATGAATTTAAAGTCCCAAGACTACATTAGTTCTATACCCGAAAGCCTTATGGAAGCTATCAGAGTTTTTATATTAAACATCTGTGTCAGAACAATCAGAGGAAATCCACACGCCCATAATACGATGATGGTGAATGTCTCCCATTTAAAATCTCATCAAGACAGAATAGCCAGTCTTATTAGCGATTATCATGCAATATTATCTGATGCAATTGAGAGCTTTTCAGGTCTTGGAGTTGAAGAAGCTCGAAAAAATTCAATTATGGAGGCCATTGAAAAAACATTTTTGACTAAGTTCGGTGGAAAAGAATCCTATGCAGAAATATTTAAAGAATTAGCAAAAGCAACTACAAAAGTTGAAGTGTTTGCAGCAAACCAAGGCGGAAAAGAACTTGATTATTCTAAGATGGAAGAGTGGGGCCTTTGTGCAATAGTTGTCGGAGGACATAAGCTATCTCGAGGCTTGACCCTAGAGGGGTTAACAGTTTCGTATTTTACCCGAAATTCCAAAGCGTATGACACTCTAATGCAAATGTGCCGATGGTTTGGATATCGTCCCGGTTATACCGATTTGTGTAAGGTCTATCTACCATTTGAATCTTTGAGGTGGTATTCATTTATTACGCTGGCAATTAGAGATCTATACAACGAGCTTGAGTTAATGAGTAAGGCTGAAAAAAGGCCTAGCGAATTTGGACTTAAAGTCCGCGAGCATCCTGGGGCAATGATTATTACTGCAAAAAACAAAATGTCGACAGCGGAGTCCATCGTCCGAAGCCAAGACCTTTGGGGTCATACAATGCGTAGGTTCCAGTTTAGTAATAACATTGATACAAATAAAAGTAATATAGAGACTACCGAAAACTTTATTGAAAATTGTCGAAGGGAATCAGATAAGGAAGTGGTAGAGCAAAAGTCTGGAAGTACTATTTTTGAAAACGTTTCCTATCATTCTGTCATCGAATTCATAAGAAAAATGGTTATGCCAGAGGATGATGTTGGTAATGACGCACTTATCAAGCACTTGCTTGATATGGAAAAAAATAATTTACCAAAGCCACATGTTTGCGTGATAAATCAAAGTACATCTAGAGCGTCCAAATGGGACGGTAAACTAATTGATTCAGAGGCTGCTTTCATTAAGAAGAAAATATCCTTGGGGGGAATTGAGAATATAACTCTTTTTAGTCGAGCGATGAGAGACGATGGAGTTAATTTTAAAACCAGTTCAGTCCAATTAGGTAACCCGGACGATGAAAAATTATTTCTATCTGATCAGAGCCGAATTGCCGTAGAAAACGGAATTAAAAATGCAGTCAGTTTCCACTATTTAGGCTCGAATGACAGGAACTTCCCGGGAATAATTATTTATCCATTTGCCGTATGCATCAAAAATCAACACGAGATCAATTCCGAAGGAGACCAGACAGCTAGGCTAGGACATGGATTAAATCCAACTATTGGGTTTACAGTTTCAATTCCACGACCTGATAACCTCAAACATCTTGACAAAAAAGCGTTAAAAAAACTCATGTTGGAAACTCGTCATAGCTACCAGATTAATAAGGTATATCAAGAACAGCTAGCGCAGATTGAGATGTTTGAGAGTGATATTGATGAATAGTAGTGAACATTTCTTCAATGATGATCCATGGGCAAGCATAAGTGAACCTTGTTACCCCGAAGGTCAGAGACTTTATCTTAATGATTCTCGATTTTGGGTATCTATTGATGAGGACGGTAGTTTAGTTTTTTTTGTTCATGAAGACGGCGTTAAAATTAACCGTGCTGTAAATAATTTCGCAGGTGTTAATGTCGAAATAATACCATACGGAGATTATGGCTCACGGCTTAAATGTGTGCTGACAGATTATGATAGTGACTTGAAAGATAAGTTTGCAATTGTCGCAAAGGATGTTGCTTTCCATTGTTCAATTTATTCTGGAAAGGAGCTTTTTTCTAAATCGCTAGGCCGGATAAAGAGCTGGTCTAATTTCCTCAAGGCAAAAAGGTTAGGATTATCCGACTCTGAATATCTTGGGTTTTATGGTGAGTTGTATATATTTACCAAATTTATACTTAGAGAATTTGAACCAGATGACGCAATTAGGTTTTGGATTGGACCTGATTCTAAAAAGCAAGATTTCACCATCAATTCTTTTGCTGTAGATATTAAGAGTACGATGGTAGGCGCTGCAAATATTATTACAATAAGTTCTCTTGACCAGTTAGAGAAAGTAACTGAGCGTCTGTATTTGTTGCGTCTGATCTTTAACCATGCAACTGCCGAGGTAGGTGTTACCCTTGAGGACTTGTATAGGACATGTATCACCGATCTTGAAAATAACCTTGAGGCCAAATCTCAGTTCTTACTCAAAACTTCTGAGTTATATGGCAAGGCCTCCAATGATCAACTTACGAAACCATTACTCTTGAGTAGTAATGAGTTATACGAGGTCGCTGATGATTTTCCATGTCTCAAACGCAGTCAGATTCATAGCGGAATTGTTGATGCAAGTTACTCAATTTATGTTTCAAGAATATCTAATTTTTTAGTAGGAAGGGATATAAAGGAATTAATTGCAAATGGATGAGCTTCTTGAATACAAACATGAGTTATTTAGTCAAGCTAACCTCGGCGCGAACGTTAATGATGTGTTCCCGTCCGAAGTTTTTTTTGAGTTAACCACTGAGCTTCTCGCGGAGTCAGGAATTCTAGATAATGTTGAATATTGTCCATATCGTAATACCAGTAAGGGTATGCGAATAGATGGTTTTAGTTGGAATCCTTTAGAAAAGACAATATGTGGCTTAATCGTTAACTTTACAAATGATTCTGATGTTATCGCAACACTTACAAAAACAGAAATAACGGATTTAGGAAAACGAGTATCTAGATTTTTTGAGAATGTAGTTAATAGAAAATTTATTGATTCGCTTGAGGTAACGGATCCGGGGAGGATTGCTGCGGAGGATATTCTACATTATCTCGATGAAGCCATTAAATTTCGTGTCGTTGTTATCACTGACCAAAAACTTAGTTATAGAGTTAAGAAAATCAGTATTGAACCAATTCTCGAAAGAATAACAACGATAGAAATTTGGGATATAGAGAGACTTAGAGATTTGGACCGCTCAGGCTCTGACAGTGAGGAGTTTACAGTCGATGTAAAGGCACTGGGCGGTAATTTGAAAGTCCTACCAGCAAATATATCTTCAGGTGGCGTAAGTACTTATTTAGGGGTAATGCCCGGAACTTTACTCAGTGCCATTTATGACGAATTCGGTCAAAGATTACTTGAAAGTAATGTGCGTACGTTTCTCGATTTTAGAGCCTCAACCAATAATGGTATGAGAAAGTCACTCCTAGTTGAGCCTGAAAACTTTTTTGCCTATAACAACGGATTGACTGTAACCGCTTCAGATATTGAGACCGAGGTGATAGAAGGAAGCACTGTCATCACCAAGTTAAAAAATATGCAAATAGTTAATGGTGGACAAACAACCGCGTCAATTTATTTTTCCCCGCGGGATAAAGGTAAAATTAGCGGCAAGGAGCGTGATTACTTTTACAAAGATATCGATTTGTCTAAAGTTTATGTTCAAATGAAGCTAACTGTTGTTGGACATAAAGAGACGGCAGATATTCTGAAAGCCAATATTGCGAATTTTGCAAATTCACAAAACTCCATCCAACAATCTGATCTTGTGTCTAATCATCCTTTCCATCTAAAAATTGAAACTCGTTCAAGAAATCAGGTTATGCCTGCGAGCGAAAATGGTTTTCCAACGAAGTGGTTTTATGAACGAGTCAGAGGACAATACTCTACACAGATGAGGGCTATGACGTCTTCAGGTCGCCGTAGATTTGAAGCTGAATATCCGAAATGCCAAGTATTCTCGAAAACTGACATGGCTAAATATGAAAATATCTGGAGGATGAAGCCCCATATTGTTAAAAAAGGAGCCCAAGCAAATTTAAAAGCTCTTGGTGAAATTATTATTAAAGAGTTTGAAAAAGATGAAGATAATTTTGGTGCTGCTTTTTATAAAGATTTAATTGCTAAAATGATACTGTTTAAGCAAGTTGATACAGGAGTTCTTTCCTCTGAATGGTACAAGCTGGAAAGAGGGTTAAAAGTAGAAACGGTGGTATACACAATATCCCTACTGCGCTACAAATTACTTGAAGTTGGAAGTGACATTAATTTGGATAAAATATATCTGAATCAGTCTGTTTCTGCTTCGTTCCTTAGATTTTTAGTGTCATTGGCTGAAAAAGTAAGATGGCATATTAGTGATCAAGAATTCAGAGGAGGAGTTACCAACCCATCTGAGTTCTGTAAATCAGAAAAAGGGTGGAAAAAAATCCAAGAAATTCTGGTTGATATCAGCGAAGTTGAATCTAGTGATGTGTTATCAAATACTCAAAAAATAGATTCAACCAACGAAAAAAAGGAGTTAAATAGAACTTCAAAATCTGTATCTGATTATGAGTATGTGATGAGCATTTCGGTTAAAGAATGGACAGAGATTAATCGATTTCTTATAGAACTTTATTCTTTCGAGCATAAAAGTGTTGGTATTACTAGGGCGTATATTGCCTTGTTCACTGTGGGAAAGCTACCTAGTGATAAACAATTGAAGCTAGCTAGAGAAATTAGAGAAGATGCATATTTGAAAGGGTTTGAATATTTGAATTAGTTGATCTTCCCCTATACCTTAAGATGTTGCTTTAACATTAGTAAGTGCTTAATTCGTTCTGTGTCTGCTGCAGTATAGAAGGATCATTTTACTGCAAATTGTATTCAAAGTTACTAGCTAATCAATTATTGTTAGGTATTGATTGATAATTATCGAAATTTGATTTGCAAGGTATGGAGGGACCGCATTGCCAACTTGATGGTATTGCTGTGTTCTGCCACCTTGGAAAAAGTAATTGTCTGGAAACGTTTGAAGTCTCGCAGCCTCTCTGACAGTGAGGCTCCTGCATTGCGATGGATCGTAATGGATAAAATAATGACCATCCTTGGATATGTGGCTAGTTACAGTGGTTGCTGGAGTGTTTGCGAGCTGTACTCTGAAACGGTCAGAAAAATCGCCTGATTCCCAGTTTTGATGAGCTGGCGCTAATCCGGGTAAGTTAAATTCTTGATGGCCTTTTGGAGATCGGTTATTAACTTGGGCGAAAGCTGACGCATAGGCATATCTGACCAAATCGTCGATTCTATGTCCACGAGTTTCGTGGTTAAGCCAAATGTTTAGATTCGGATCTTTATACCAAGCGTCTAGTTCTTCAGAGCCTGTTGATACCTTTTTTTCCATTCGAGGGACTCGTAATCCTCCAGTGGCTTTATGTTTTTTAAGTTTTGAGATAGCGTCTTCTAGCTTTTCTCCGACTTCAGCTACACCCCTAGCTTTCGCGTCGTTCAATAACTTTGTTAGTTCAAAACTGACTCGCTCCAACCATGCTTCGGAAGAGTCATTCTCTTTACTTAGCTTGCTTCTGAGAGGTGGTAATGAATCAATCACGTCTTTAACTAAAACTTGAGGTTTCCGAGTCAGCAGATCCAATTTAGTGAATATGATGTCTTCACGTATACCAACAAGTATGACTCGATGGCGTGCTTGAGGGATTCCGTATTGTTCTGCTTTGATGATGAAATCATTTGGATTTATCTTTAGCGGATCATCACCTGGCCTGAAACATGTATCTTTCACAAGAGAATAAATTGCATATTTAGGGTGATCGTTACCTTCTGGAAATGCTCGGTCAGGTGAGGCTAAATCTTGCAAAATCTCATGAAAGATTTGCTTTCCATTTACTTTCGCGGAAAGCATTCCCTTTACGTTTTCCATAACAAACATCGCGGGCTTATAGCTATTTATGATCCGTAAGTATTCCTTATAAAGGAAATTCCGCTTGTCGTTTTCGGCACTATAATCGCTGATACCTTTGTTACGTGATCTGCCAACCAGAGAATACGCTTGGCAAGGAGGACCTCCAATTAACACCCAAGGTTGATTTTCACTGTATTGAGCTAGCCCTTTATGAATGGCGGCATCGAGTATTTCATTCCCTTTTTCTGTACCCAGCTCAATACAGAGAGCTTCATCGCCCGATGCTTCCCAGATAGCAATAGTTCTATCGCTATACGGAAAATAGCTATCACCACGGCAATACGAGTAATAGTCATCTAGTCCTTCAGGCATTTTGGTTTTTAACATTCGATAGAACGCGCGTAAGCGTAATGTTTCCCGAGCAATTGGGTCTTTCTCAGCAGATACAATAATTTGGAATGCTTTTCCGTCATTGAGTGCAGAGAAACCCTCACCGAGCCCACCTGGGCCAGCGAAAAGGTCTACAACGGGAATTGGCTGATTGCGCATAATAGTATAAAAAATCCTGATTTTTCGTTTGTCTGCTAAGTGACAATATGTGTTTTATTGAGATCATAGCTGCAGGCAGAGCAATAGATGCTGTGATTACAAAAGCCGATTTATAGTGCTATAAATAAAACCACCACCTATTGTTTGAAAGTAGGCGGTGGTTAATTTTTTGAGCTTTCATTAACGCTGTTTTATTTTGAACTCAAAAACGCTACGAATGAATTAACGTTATTCAATATTCTGGAACTGTCGTGAGAATAGCTGGTGTAATTTTTTAACTTTCAAAATGTTACGTTGCTTCATCTCATCAAAGCCACCACTTTGGTCACCAGCATGACAAGTTGCGGTTACCGTTTTCCTCATTTACTCAATATTCATTTTAGTACAAACACCAATTGAATTGACACAATAAAATCAGCTTTTATCGCTGCTGCTTCCAGTCCGTAAACATCTTCTCAGTAATACCCAGCCCAATGATTGAGCCGGTGTGGAGTTGCTCTAAATCACTCAGTGCCATGCTGACAAATTTGTCAGCAGAGGGAATGCTATTGTCTGCACAGTACTGTTCGAGATACTGAGTCGCTGAGCGCTCGTCGAGGTTTTGACGAATAATATGGCCCATTGCAAACTTTCGTGCCGCTCTGTGCTGCACTCTGTATGCATCAATTTCTCCAAGTGATTCTTTGACAACATCGTACTGCTGACATGAGCGTAAATAAGCCCACTCAAAGAGTTCTAATGCAGGTTGCAGCTCATTTGTCTCATAGAAAAACAGCAATGACTTAAAATAATCTTCCTGTGGGACATCAATAAAACTTAATGGGCACAAGTTGTGCTGAATAAATGGGATATTGCAGGAGAGGCGAGCTGTTCGCTTATTCACATCCTCAAAAGCTTGCAGATAGGATAAATGGATCAATAAGAAAAAGCTCTGTTCAAACGGATCATTAATTTGTGCTGCTTTTCGCAGCAGTAACGCTAAATATTCTTCCAGTTGATGTGGGTTATTTAGCGGCAAATAAGCTGATTTTCCAATAGTGACTTCAATCCGCCTGACATTGCCACAGGCAGCGGCGTTGGCTAATAGGTCTTGTGACAGGAGGGCATGAATATTTCGGATTGTAAAAGTGTTGAGGGCGATTTCTTCGGCATTCTCGATCAAGAACCCGATAGCTTCTTTGTGATTCATGATCATCACGGTTTCTTCGTGCACTTTGCCTTCGGCTGATAGCCCTTGTTCAATCAATCGCTGAGTATCTAGCTTTGAGTAGGTGTTACCCTCTAGTCGGCTAGAGTTGTAAGACAGATCAATTAACAGTCTTTGACTAATATTTTTTGCATAAGTCCCGGCAGCTACTTTGTGATCAAACCGCTTTCCAGCCTCAAGAAGCCTCGCCCGCATTGGTTCAGGGACATAGTGGGCTTGATTAGGAATGTAGTCATCAACCAGGGCGAACTGATAGCTAGACTTCTTACGCGCATAAGAAGGGGTGTCTAAATAACTAAGTTGAGACATGGCAGCACTTGAAAAGATGGGATGCGAGTCTTTATTTTCGCTATTTGTCTTTATACCCTGGCTGGCGCTGTCCTTATCAGAGGCTTTAGAGACATTTTTTAAAACGTTTTTGTCCTTATTTACATAGTATTTGGTATTTCTTTTTTCACCTTCAGTGCTCACGTAACCGTCAGCCTGCAAGTCTTTCATTCGACGTTGCAGAGTTTTTTTATTTATTGATATAGATAGCTTTTTTTCTATCTCTCCTAAGCTAGCAGGCGAGCTTAATTGCTCTAGAAACAATAAAATGCATGCTTTTTCTTGCTGTATTAAGCTTTCTTTAGTCATGTAGATAAGGACAAAAATAGAATGATTGTCTCTAAACTTAATAGCTATAAGGACATAAATCAAGCTGATAAGGACATTTTTAGGGGGTTGTCTCTATGTTCTTTTGGATAAGGACACTTGAGCTTGAAGGACGGGGGGTGAAATAAACATTTTACGATGGACTGGCAGAAAGAGTCTTTGCTTGAGCTAAGATCAAGCAAAGACTTTAACCAGCTTTATGAGTAGGGCTTCATTCTAAATAATTAATTTTATTCGATATTTTGAATTTGCTCCCGCATCTGCTCAATCAAAACCTTCAGCTCCACCGCTGTATTGGTGATCTCGGTTGAGATTGCTTTAGAGGATAAGGTGTTCGCTTCGCGGTTGAATTCCTGCATCATAAAATCGAGGCGGCGGCCTATGGCTCCGCCTTGTTTTAAGCTGTGGCGGGTTTCTTTGATATGAGCGTCTAAACGGTCCAGCTCTTCTGCTACGTCAGATTTTTGCGCTAAAAAGGCCATTTCCTGCTCGAGGCGGTTTTGGTCCAGTTCGGCTTTTACTTCCTGCAGGCGGTTGAGCATTTTGTCGCGTTGCCATTGCAGGGCTTGTGGTAAATGGGTGCGTAAGGTGCTGACATGAGTGGAGATTTGATCCAGACGGTCGCGGATCATTTGCTCTATGGCTACACCTTCACGGCCACGGCCCGCAACGAAGTCGACTAAGGCGGCGTCAAAAGCGGCCATCAGTTCGGCTTGTAAGCTGTCGATGTCTTCTTCCTGAGTTTCCATCACACCAGGCCAACGCAGAATATCGACCACGTTCAGCTGGGCTTTGCCGCTTTGCTCGGCCAGAGCACTTGCGCTTTGCATCAGTTGTTTGGCCAAAGCTTCGTTAATTTTTAACTCACCAGCAGAGTTTGATGCGCTGTATTTCAGGTTGATTTCCAGTTTGCCGCGGTGCAGTTTCTGCCGCAGTTTGTCGCGTAATAAACCTTCTAAGCAACGAAACTGTTCTGGCAGGCGGAAATAGCTTTCCAGATAACGTTGGTTAACTGAGCGGATTTCCCAAACGGCATTGCCCCAGCTGGCACGAATTTCGTGGCGGGCATAAGCGGTCATACTGTGGATCATAATGAAGTCCTGAAATACAAAATAATTCCGAGTATACCCAGTTCACCTATCATTCGTCTAATAGATGGCACAGCAAGGGTGAAATCCCTATAATGAAGCACTTTTAATATCAGGTTGAGGCTTCACCATGCGTCCTAGCGGCAGAACAGCGAGTCAAATTCGTCCTATTACTTTCACCCGTCAATTTACGGCTCATGCTGAAGGTTCAGTATTGGTTGAGTTTGGTAACACCAAAGTTATTTGTACTGCCAGCGTGATTGAAGGTGTGCCACGTTTTATGAAAGGCCAGGGCAAAGGCTGGATCACGGCTGAATATGGCATGTTGCCACGCGCAACTCATACCCGTAACGACCGTGAAGCGGCACGTGGTAAGCAGGGTGGCCGTACTATGGAAATTCAGCGCCTGATTGGCCGTGCTTTGCGCACTGCAGTTGATTTAAAGCTGTTGGGTGAAAACACTATTACTATCGACTGTGACGTGATCCAGGCCGATGGTGGCACCCGCACTGCCTCTATTACTGGTGCTTGTGTGGCTTTAGTGGATGCGCTGAATTTTATGCGTGCTAAAGGCATCATTAAAACCAACCCGTTGAATTTTATGGTCGCTGCAGTTTCTGTGGGTGTTTATAAAGGCACTGCTGTTGCCGATTTAGACTACGCCGAAGATTCAAACGCTGAAACCGATATGAACATCGTCATGACTGAAACCGGCAAAATCATCGAAATTCAGGGCACGGCTGAAGAAGCGCCATTTAGCTTTGAAGAAATGCAGCAGATGATGGAATTAGGCAAACACGCCATCCGTGAAATTATCGACGAACAAAAACGTGTTTTAGCTTAAGTTTTGCTTAAGGTTTTGAGGTCACACTAAGTTATGAAACAGTTTCAAAAAGACTTTATTGAATTTGCATTGTCGCGTCAGGTACTGAAGTTTGGCAGTTTTACGCTGAAATCCGGCCGTACCAGCCCGTACTTTTTTAACGCAGGTCTATTTAATACTGGCGGCGATTTAGCCCGTTTAGGCCGGTTTTATGCCGCTGCTTTAGAAGATGCTGGCGTAGAGTTTGACCTGCTGTTTGGCCCTGCCTACAAAGGTATTCCTATAGCAACTACTACTGCTGTGGCTTTGTTTGATCAGTACGGTAAAGATGTGCCTTATTGCTTTAACCGCAAAGAAGCCAAAACCCATGGTGAAGGCGGCAACTTAGTGGGCTCGCCTTTACAGGGTAAAGTGATGCTGGTGGATGATGTGATCACAGCTGGTACTGCGATTCGTGAATCGATGCAGCTGATTCAGGCGCAGGGCGCCAGTTTAAGTGGTGTACTGATTGCGCTCGACCGTCAGGAAAAAGGTCAGGGCGAACTTTCAGCTATTCAGGAAGTCGAACGCGACTTTGGCACTCAAGTGGTTTCTATCATTTGTTTAAACGACTTAATCAACTACCTGCAAGGCAAACCAGAGC